>Ga0326727_10014765_pt1 | contig 16935 bp, 15 predicted proteins | sample MB2enrmetagenome_FD_207643 | JGI IMG/M metagenome (GOLD analysis project Ga0326727, IMG submission 207643) | Lab enriched peat soil microbial communities from McLean, Ithaca, NY, United States - MB29MY | ecosystem: Environmental > Terrestrial > Soil > Wetlands > Peat | place: USA: New York...
AGGCCAGGCCCCAGGTCCAGCTGAGCCGGAGCACGAACGAGCGGGAGGCGCTGTTGCACAGATGGCTGCTGAGGGCGGGGACGACATCTCGGGCCAGCCGGACCAGCAGGGGCCGCTCCCAGGTGCCTGACCAGGCGAACATCAGCCCGGTGATAGCAGTACCTCCGCAGGGGACAGCAAAGAACAGGAAGCTGCTGCCGGTAGCCAGCCCGCTGACTGATTTAACAGCCAATGTAACCAGCGACAGTATTATCAGGCCGGACAGCCGGCCGCTGCACCGTACCTGCACAACGGTTACACCTAAGGTCCACACCGCGGCGGCCGCGATACCCGATGCTGTCCCCCACCGGCTGTCGTACACGGCGAACAGCACTAGCGGTATAACAGTGGCCACCATGATCTCCCGGGCTGCCCGGGCTATGTGCCCCCATGCAGCGGCCGGGCGCTGCCCGTGAAGTTTAATAGCTGTGCTCATCGCCGGTCCTGTCCTCCCGGGGATCCACCCCAGCTTTTCTGTCGGTCTTCCTGTCTCGACAGCGGGCCAGGTACGCAAAGCTGTCTGCCACAGGCTGGCCCGCCGATTATCATGCTTGTTGTCCATAGGGCCCTGCCTAGCCGGGGGATCTGCCTGCATCGCCAGGTGCCGTCCCTGCAAAACAAACCCCACCACCCATTTTAACCACTCGTAGTGAATAAGACACTACACGGAGTGTCGGCAGGTGGGTGGTTATTTTTTGCGCCGGATGTCCATCTTGCACATCGGTGATAACGACGGTACGCTCGGGGCGCTGAAGGGTTATGAATTGTTTGGTACCCCCAGGTGGGCTCGCATCCTACAACCGCCGCGGACAGCGGCCTCAGCATCCTGGCAGCACGAGAGCAGCACCTGCCAGCCGGAGGCCGGCCGGGCTTATCCTGTCTCAGACATCAAGATCTGGCATAATGAATGTGGCACGTTCTTCTGCTTTCCATATTGGGTATGTTATTGAAAGTGGTGCTGGCAGATGGCGCAGGCCAATCAATATAGACGCCCAGGCGTCCGGGTCGTCCCGGGCGGTCTGTTCATAAAACAGTATTGGGATATGGGCGGCATCGCGAACGACCAGCCTGCTGATTTCGAGGCGTTCGTACCTGATTGTATAGCCAGCGAGCGGAAGCCTGTCGAACTTGACATTGCCAGCGCCATAGAGGCGGCCTGGGGTAAGATTATGACATTAGGGTCGAACCTGGCTGTGCCGTCTCTGCCAGCGATAGCCACACGTATCGACAGTGTCAACTCGAGCTGGATCGAAGGGATCTGCGCTGACAACACGGCCGTGGCCGCGGGCATAGAAGGGTTAGGGCGGACAACTAGTGACATTCTGGCCGTGATCAACAATATACATGCCTTGCAATGGGCAGAGACCTGCCGGCCCACACTAGCCAATATACTGGAGTGCCATCGTATAATGTGCGATGGCACGACTGATGACAGCATCAAAGGGCAGCTACGCACAGCCCAGAACTGGGTAGACGGCCCCGACCCTCGGTGGGCTAAATACGTACCACCGCCCAGAGACTATGTGCTCCCTCTGATGGAAGACCTCGAGCGGTATTGCTTGAGAACAGACCTCCCTGTGCTGCTGCAGGCCGCCGTGGCCCATGCCCAGCTGGAAACGATCCACCCTTTCAGTAACGGGAACGGCCGGACAGGTCGATGCCTGGTACATATGATAATCCGCTACCGCTCGCCTGGCACAGTGGTGCCTCCCGTATCGGCAGCTTTGGCGGCCCGTAAAACAGCCTACATCCAGCATCTAGCCGGATGGCAGAAACAAGGAGACCGGGAGGGATGGGTACGATTTTCCACCCAATGTATGGCGGACACAGCCGACGCCGCTGCAACCTTAGGGCGTCGCCTGGCAGCCATCAAAACGATCTGGGAGACCAGGATACGGCAACCACGGCAAGACGCGGCTATCTTATCAGTGTTAGACACCCTGATCGCCAACCCCGTCATATCAACCGCCCAAGCAGCACGCGGGACCCACCGCACCAGGCAGCAAGCCGGAAGCATCCTACGCCACCTACAGAGAGAGAATGTCTTACGCCAAGCCTCCGATTCGTCCTGGCCGCGCCGCTGGTGGTACGCACCGGACGTCACAGAAGCAATCCACCAAATGCAAGCATCCTTAGCACCATGACTGCGCAGCGGAAACTGGCCGTCATAGAACACTCACCACCCACAGGGCACAGCGGCACACTTCCGCCATCAACCCGGGACTGCCGTCCACGCCAGCTTGACAAGACGGCCGAAACGTTCAAAACGGCAGGACGACGGCACGACACCCCCACCACACCAGCTACCACTCAGAACGTCAGGCCGCCCAGAACGACACTGCGCCGTGTCGTGGGCCAGCTGCCACAACACAGACCGCCACACCATATCACGACAAAGCGACGGTACAGACGCTATGACAGCGGGGCTAACCATCGATGCACTGGGCAACGCGACCCAGGTCGCAACCATATACCGCAGGGTCGGCCGGTCTTGTTTGTACCGCCGCATCTGACTAAAACAGGAGCCGATGGTGATAACAATTGGTACGTAGCCGGCAGCTTCACTGATTGAGGTAGCATAAGCTGTTGCGCTTGGTATGGATCGGTCGGCTCCATCGCCCCGGTGCTTTCTAGGGCCGTCTGGGCAGAGCTAAAACTAGACCAATCTATCTGGGAAGTATATTTCTGTGCCCATTGCATCAGCCGGACGTGCGGATCAGCTATAACGCCGTTGCGCAACGCCCGCAAGGAAGATAAATAATTGTCTCTCATGGCGTTAGTGAGACATATACGCCACAGTCCGCCCGCCTCCAACTCAGAATTCATGGTGATACGGGCGATACGACCGTTACCGTCTTGGAACGGGTGGGTCTGGCTTACCAGCACGTGGGCCATCTGGGACCGTACAAACGGGTCGTCTTCAGCTTCGATAAGCTCTACCCCGGCCAGCAGAGTGCCCGGGACATATCGGCGGTCTGTAAAAATGGCCGTGCCTGCTTGATTGTTTTTAATCTTGAATTGACCTGGGTGGGCCTCCGGCCGTTGGCTCATCATTTCGGCATGCCGTTGTAACATCAATTCGACATACTGTTGTGGATTGTCCGGCACCATACTTATCTGTTTCGGATCGGAGACCAGCCGGTACACCCCGAGGATATCATGAGCGTCTTGATGCCGGTCGAATTCGCGGCCTGTCTCCACAATGGCCTTAGCCTCATCGAGCGCGAACCGGGTGCCTTCTATGTAATTAGAGAAATATGATTCGAAAAACGGTAAGACAGCTCGGGCTGGGTGGTCTGCTGCAGGGGCTACAGCCGGTTGGGGCATAAGCCGGCGGGCTGCTTCCCCAGTAGCTTGTACATATTCCAACACCTGTTGGTCCACCCTGCGTCTCCGCGGAGCGACGTTGTCTGTCGGTGCTTGGGGAGTGCCGGCTGGCATCCATATATCAAAGTCCTGTTGCGGAACGACCACGCCCAGCTGAGCGGCGACCTGCTGCGCCTGTGTCTTCAACCGCGCCGCCCGGCCTGTCTGAGCGCACAGGTTATCAATCCATCGATGCAATTGTAAAGTGCCGGCCTGGCGCTGAGCTATCCGGGATGAGCCGCGGCCAACTACATTCTCGACTATGGCACGGCCTGGCCCGCTCATGGTAACCCCAGCAGCAAGCTGAACATCACTGTCCAGCGGACCCTGCCCAGCTCGCGGGATAACATTAAATCCAGGCAACTGCCGCGGCCGCGGCCGCACAACACCCGGCACTACAACCCACAGATTACCTTGACTGTCTGGCCGGCCTGATAAAGCAGACCGATCGGCAATATGAACTCCCCCCGGGTACAAATACTGCAGCACCCGCACCCACTCGGTCCGGATAAGTGCCGCTGGGTCGCTACGCATATCGCTGCTGTAAATACCGGGGGCAACACGACGTGCCTTCCCGCTGTCCAATAACCGCTGAATAGCAACATCTGATTTCTCAGTAGCAAAAAACAACTTGTTATTAGCCACGTTTCCCCTTCTACAGCCTGGCGTTATGCTCAACGTCATAAACCATTATACCACAGATGTTAGGCTTGACGTCACGGCGTCATTACATTCAATGTGCCAACTAGACTGATAATCGTCACAAACAGAATTGGGACTGCTCCTAGAAATCACCACGCAGAACCACCGTAACGTCACACTGTCCGTAATGCGCGTTACGTCGCGTCGTGAGCGAGCTGCCACATCGCCCTTATATAGGCAGGGCAGTTCGGGTTGGCCGCGGCAGCCCTGACGACGTTGGTATCTCTGTCATTAGCTAGCCGCTCAAGCAGACCGGCTGGGCTGGTGGGATTGCCGGCTACCGCCCGGCGCACCTCGGGGCTGCGATCCCGGGCCAGCTGCTCCAGCGACAAAAGCGGGCAGCTGGGATGCCCGGCGGCCGCGCTGCGCACATTACGGTCGAGATCTTGGGCTAGCTGTTCTAGCAGGCTGGGCGGGCTGGCGGGGTTATCAGCTGCCGCCCGGCGGACGTCCGGCTCAGGGTCGCGAGCTAACTGCGCCAGCAAACTGGGCGGGCAGACACGACGACGGGATGCTACCAACACCCAACGCACACCAGCGTCGCGGTCCTGAGCTAGCTGTTCCAGCACAGCGGCTGTGGTAGCTGGATGCCCAGCCACCATGCGGCGCACATCGCCGCTGCGGTCCCGGGCTAGCCGTTCCAGGGCGGTAGGCGGGCAGGAGGGGTTGTAGGCCACCCTGCTGCGCACATCGACTGTGCGGTCCCGGGCTAGCCGTTCCAGCGTGCCGGGCGGGCTGGCGCAGTTGGCGGCTACCCCTTGGCGCACTTCGTTGTCAGGGTCTTGGGCCAGAGATCCCAGCAACTCAGGCGGGCACCCAACATCCTGGACTTTAGTGCGTTTACTCCGCAGGGTCGGGTGCTGGTCGTGAGACCATCCGGGCGGGCCGACCGGGACCTGACAGTCTGTGCCCCACACCTGCCCGCAGACAGCTGCCTGCGGGGTGTCCGCTTGTGGACGCACATCGGCAGGCTGGCCGAGCTGGCTTATCAACAGCACCGCTGGCGCCGGGACAGGCCGTCCGGGTTGCACTCCGTACTGATTAGTCCCAACACCACGGGTCCTAACTACCACAACCACCCATATGCCACACATACGCCACAACACCAAGGGTACCGAAAAGTCGAAACGGCAGAACGGACAGCCAGGCCAGCCGACCCGTACCACCCATACCGCCAGGCCGCCGTGGCACTACTGCGCCGTACCGCAAGCCAACCGCCACAACGCCCAAACCAAACAACCAACCCACAACGTCACAACGCCACCTCGACAGAACAACAGAACGACAGAACCAACCGACCGGCAGCCAACCGACATCTCGTCAAGGCGGCGGGACGAACAGCCAACCAGACCGGCCAGCCGCCAACCTCATAACGCCGCCAGGGCAGAACGTCAGGGCAGCAGACCAGACCGGACCTCGTTTAGATATCAGAGCGGCCGGACAGCCGTATGAATTCGTCGGACCAGTCTCGTACGAAATCGACTACCTGCTGGTAGGCGACAACCGGCCCGGCTGCAGCTTGGCCTGCCAGATCGACAGCCGGGCCGTCCAGCCCGAACAGCGCAGCGAAATGCCCGACACCTTGGCGGACAGTTAAGCCGATCCGCTGGTCGGACATAGCGGCATCCCACACACCGGCCGCCGCCGCGGGCGTAACGGTTTGCATTAGCAGATAGACGTCACTGGCATCTTTAGGTCTTATCCGGTACGCTCGCGCTGTGTCGGCAAACCTGTCGCGTAGTTTATAAACTTTAGCGCACAGCAGCGCTGCGGGTCCTGCCACGTTCATCTCGATCTGTCTGGTATCTAGCTCGAAACCGCTGATGGTGGTTTTACGGTTGTCTAGCAGAGCCAGTTCGATACCTTCGCAGCGCCCGAAGGTCTGTCTGTCCTGATGGGGGTTAACGCGGACCGACCGCCGACCGGGACCGGCTACCGCCTCTGGGACCAGCAGATCTACGCCCAGCTTGTCCCGTCCCTCTACTTTCCAGATACCAGGCCGATCTTTAAGAGGGCGGAAGCCACATCTCTGCAGAGCTTGGGCGATATCCGGTTGGTCTGAGATTAACGCCGGGTCGACAGCAAAATCGGCGCTGTCTGTTGCGGCTAGAGCCACCAACCTCTGGTCGGTACCGGCCGGCACGTTGGCATACACTGCCTGGGCGCCTATAACGATTAAGGCTTGAGATTGGGGCCCTAACGCTTCGTATGTGTCCAGAAGCACTGTACGGGCTGCTACCAGGCCGGAACTCTGGTTAGGTTTCTGCAGCCATGCCACCACCAGCTGCGGGACGTCCAGCTGGGAGGCAGGCTGGTCCCTGCGTTGGTACTGGTTGGAACCTGGAGCTGATCTCCGGTTAGGCATCCTGTACTTCTTCGTAGCCCAGTTTCTGCAGGACACGTCCGGCCTGGTCGGGCATACGGCTGGTACCGCCGTACAGGTCGATAGCGGCTTGCAGCGGGGCTACTATAGGTATCCCGCCGGGGATGGTGGTAGCCCCCAGCCGCGCCGCGGCTGTGTAAGGCATAATAAGGATTGTGTTGGTGGGCCAGGGCGTGCCGGGCGGCACCGCCGCCGACGGGCCGGCCGGCTCGACCATACCCACAGTCTGAGCGAACTGCTCCGGGCTGTCAGCGTAGAAAGTCAACCATGCTACCCCCACGCCCGGAGCGACCATTTCCGCCACCATCGACCCGGTGGCAGCCCACCGACCAGGGTAAGCAGCAGCCCGGTCCAGAACCGTGACGACCGTACCTACCTGACCAGATACAGCGTCCCGCCGCCGCCGCATATTGTCGTACCGGGAAGCCAGCCAACACAGTTTGTCCGCTTGCAACCCGGGACATAATCTCCGCAAACGCCCCACCCATAACGATGACTGATAACCCTCAGTCGAGCCGTCGCCTAACAGCCAGCGGGCGGCCACCGAAGCAGCCGGATCAGCCACGGGCCGCGATTGCACCTCGAAGTCGTACCCGATAGCCTGGTACAACTGCTGTAACGTCCCCAACCGCGGCTCAGCCAGCCCCGCCTCGAAACGCGACACCACCGCTGAGGGCACGCCGGCAACCAACGCCACCTGCCGCTGCGACAGCCCGCTACGCCGACGCAGCCGCCCGAATTGTGTCAACACCACACACCCATTATAACACAGACAAATGATACAAAGAAGTAACAATCCAACCACAACGACACGACACCGACGATACGCTCAGACGCGGGCAGGACCAAGCGGACTCCACTGTCCAACATCCGAACCGGCTATCAACAGTGTACCGGTGTGGCATACGATCTGCATGGCAGCCCAGAAATCTTCCACAGGCAAGCGGAACGCTACTAGTGCCGGCATTGGCACCAACCAGTATGCCCAGCGGGGTCGAGCCAAAGCCAAAATAGACCCAGAACGGGCCGTGGGGCTTATAGACCAGGTTACGGGGTCGCCTCAACAGCTATTCGTCGTGCGCGGCGATGAGGACCTTGCTTTCACCGTTCCTGCAGGTCGTCACATCTTTGCTGACACTACTGAAAACGAAGATATCTGCGATGAACGCGAGCCTTGTTACGGCGATTGGATGGTATTGTCCTCGGCCACCACGGCCAAATTGTTGACAGCCCCGCAAGTAACGCTAGATAATGAAGGCATGTCCTTTGAAGATGACTTTCAGCTAATGCGAGATGGGAAAAGGATGGAGGTGGAAGACGTTTTCCGAACGCTAGATGAGCTCGGCGAAATCAAATTGATGACGAAAAAGGGAGTTGCACCTCCCAACTGTTCCAAGCCCAGATCGATAAAGCTGGATAATAGCGACTATTGGGCGGCGGCCTATGTCACCACATCCAAAACCAGTGGCAAACAATACGCCATTATGGAGGGCCAAATCTAGCCATCGCCGAAGAGCCGGCTAGACATGAGTTTTCACATGCGCCTGTTCGGCCATCTTCTATCCGAGGCATGATTAGCGTTAGCGGGGTCTCTGTGGTGCTGGGACGACGAAATGGTCGCGGTCACAGCTGAATGGTGGCCGCTGCGCCGCTGCCGTTAAATTCGCTGGGTAGCTAGCCAAGCAACAACCCGGCGCGCACACCACTCCGACGGCCACAACGGCTTACACCACCACCCGCACCCGCCGCCCACCCCCTACCGCCACACCGCACGGAACACCCAAAACGGCCGCCCTGGCAGCACGCCGCTTCCCCTGCGCACGCACATTGCTCACACAAGCCCAACAAAACACTAAAACGTTCAAAAAAGCGGCTCGAACGGCACGACACCCCAACCGCGTACCGTCATCATGAGGCACAGAGATAAGCGTACCGCCGGTACGCGTCTGCGCTGGTGGGACCGAGCGGCCGCCACTGCTCGGCATCCGAACCGGCCATCAACGGCGTGTCAGCCAGCCGCCGTCGCTCCTTGCCGGCTAATTCTGTTCGCATTCCGTCCAATTCGCTGTCGGTTACTGCATTGAACAGCAGGGCTATATCTCGTAGATGACGTTCTCGCTCTGGCGTGTGATCATTCCGCCACGCGTCTGCCTTCATCAGAATGCTACCTAGAATGCTGGGACGGCGTACTACACCGCTTGTACCGTCAGCACTAACAACCAGTACCGGCACGCTACGCCGCAACGCCTGAGTGCCACCAGGAACCATCATCATGTCACAGTTGTACATTTTAGGTGGAGTCCTTAACCCCTCAGACACCATAATGTCCACAACTATACCCGAAGCAGACCGCCACCGATGCAATACCCCGCTAGGCGAGACCAGAGGTTCCAGTCCGGCGTCCTCCACTACAGATATTAATTGTCCTAAGACCCCGGGCCGCGCCCGCATGTCTACCACAACGTCAGCGTCATCGGTAATTATCAACTTCGACGCTGTGCCCTTTCGTTCCAACAAATGCAACATCACCATCTGGCCGCCTACTAACGTCCAACTATCTAAACCAGCCGCGCTTATAGCATATACCACTGCCCAAGCCGCGCCGACGTCTGCCTTTAGAGGCGGTAACATTACTACGGGGAGTGCTGACAGCTGGACAGGTGGTGTCGTCGGCGGTAATACAACCGGGCGCGGCAAAATACTGCGTTGAGCAACGGGCGGCAGCACAGGCCGGTACCCGCTGTCTGGCGGCTGGGAGCGCGATGCCTCAATGTCACACCGTTGCGTATCAACCTCAATTACCTGCGGCGTATCCCCACCATATTGATGCATATCGTCGGCTGTCTGATTTTGTATCATCTCTAAATCAGCACGCAACGAAGCTAACTGAACGGCATCCAATAAGAACCACTCACCATGTAACCGGTGCGCCTGGTACTTCGTGTGTAACTGACGTTCGTCTCTGTAGCTACCTCTGGCAGTAGCTAGAATCTTCAACTCGACAGGCGACCCGCTCTGAAGGGTGGCCAGACGGTCAAGCGGCGACGCCGAGAACCCTATCTTAACCGGCCCACTGCCGTCTGCACAACCCGCCAGATATATAAACCCCATTAATTACCATTACACCAGATTGAAGGGGTGTTCCGTTTAGCAATTACTGCATCGTCAATACGATAACAGCACATCATCCGAGACGGCACACCACCCGACGCCCTGACCGCCACGACCAGGGACGCCACAACACCGGGCCGCCCGCAACGACGCCACGCCGTACCGTGGATCAGCTGCCACAACACAGACCGCCGGAGGTCAACGGGAGAGCTCCCACATCGCCCGCAAGTACCTGGGTAGCCAGCTGTTATCGCCCCACGCTCCGCGCAGCTGCGGGGACAGCCGAGGGTTGGTGCCGGGCCGCAGAGGGCCGTCAACATCCTCCGGGAACGTCATGTGCACTTCGGCTTGGCAGACCAGGCAGCCGTCTCGACCTAACTGTTCCGATCTCAGCAATACCGCGCTCACATGATCGTTGGCGCAGCGGTACCGGTGGGCTTCCCACCAGCGGTCCGGCCAGCCCATGAACTGGGGGCCACCCTCCTGGTCAGCTACCAGCCGCAGGGTGTCTGCCAGCCGCAGGTACTGCTGGTCTGGCTGTACGGCCGGCCCGGCGGCTGGCGGGATCGCGCTGTCCATAACCAAGTGTACAGCACCGGCACCAACGAGACATACGGCACGGCGTTCACATCGTCACGCCGTGCCGTGCACTAATTGCCAAAACGCCCGGGCCGCGGCCGGCAAGTTCGGGTTGTTCGCAGCGGCTCGCTGCACTTCCCGTTCCTGATCCTGCAGCAGCCTCTCCAGCGTTGTGGCAGGGGTGTTAGCGTTCCAGGCCACCCCTCGGCGTATGGCTGGGTCTTTGTCTTGGGCGAGCGTCACCAGCACTCCGGCGGGAGCGTTCGGGTGGACGGCGACCGCCAGGCTGGCAGCCGGGTCGTTACCGGCAGCCAACCGGCTAAGCGTTGACGCAGATGTGTGGGTGTTCCTAGCTACTGCATGCCGCACACCTAGCACATGGTCTTGAGCTAGATAATCGAGAATTTGGTCTGGCGTATTGGGGTTTTCGGCGACAGCGATTCGCACCCGTGGTTTAGGGTCTTGCGCTAACCGCTGTAACGCCCCGGCCGATCGTCCCAGATGTTTCGCGGCCGTCCACCTTATTTTCTCTGCCGGGTGCCGAGCTAGCTGTTCCATTCGTGGCACTGGGAAGTCCCGGCGGCGCAGGGCGCGGCGGGGAGCCTGCTCGATAAGCCAGTCAATGAGCTCGCTGGTCGGGAACGCTTTGTTTTTGACCAGGATGTCAGCCAGCAACTGAACGTTACCCCGGTCGGTACCGCTCTGGCGGCGTAGCTGTTCGACTTGCCAGCGCCATACTGGTAGCGGCGTTCCCGGGTTGCTCAGCAACTGCTTGAACATCAACGTCAATGCGCATTCGGACGGCGTTGTTGAATCTGTCACCATCGGGTTGCTCACCGTCACCACCGGGTTGCTCGTCACCATCCGGCACACCGCCTGCATTTCGTTAGGGTTGAACGCTAAATTCTGCCCTAACGAAATGTACCACCAAGGACTGTCCATATAGTTCAAAGAGCCGCCCTGAGCGGCAAGGTCCCGATACTGTTCCAAACTGGCAGACATCTGATCTAAGATCACTGCCGGCCGCGGCGACGGGGCAGCTAGCTCAGGGACGAGCTGCGCGAACTGAGCGGCTAACGCCCGAGCTGCCGCTCCGTAACGCACCGACTTGGCCGGCAGCAACAGGCCCAGCAGATCGGGTGGGTGGGTGACACTCTCGACCTCCGCCTGCTTAGCCCGACCTCGCTGGGCGTACTGGTTAGTGCCAGCACCGCCGGAAGCTTGGACGGTTATGGGCTGTCGCAGCTGCAGAGGGCCGCTAGGCAGCTGCGCTGTCTGGGGACAGATGTATTGGTTGGCACCCCCGGCTGCTTGCGCCATCAGATCAGACCCCGGAACCATGGCCGTCCTAGGCCTGCCTCCCGTCTGGTACTGGTTGGTCCTTGCCTCACCGTTTTTAACAACCATACCACCCACTGTGCCACAGCAGACAGTTCGGCAGGGCCACAGCCCTACTCCGCCACTGGGTACCGTGCTCGCACCGCCCGCCGACGAACGTCTTCCTATGCCAGGACCGCCACAACACCTAGAGCGGCAGCCCGGACAGCTCACACCCCGGCCGCCCAGCCTCGTGACCAATGTTACGTCTTGTCGCGCACGAACTGTCACAACGCCCGGGCCGTCACACTCTCCCGACCGGGCCGGAGAATGCTGATCGCGCGTTGCCGTCCATGGTATAGACTGTCTCAGCTCCCATCCGTCTAGGGCTGTGGGTGCAGGGCAACAGACGGCCCGCAGCGGCGCACTGCCGGGCCGGCCAGTTGAACACCCCTGCCAGCTCATGGATACTGGCCAGGCCGGCTTCCCGGGCAACCGTGTTTGCCCCCACAGAACCATGTTTCCAGATCACGGCGAAAACCCGCCGGGCGGCCGGGGAGAACTCTTCCCATAGACTCTCCGCTAGCTGTCGGTCCTGGTCTTTGTCTTGGCCCCATGGCTGTATCGGCTGTGCCTGCTGGGCTGGCACCGCTGCCACTGGAGACGGCTGCGTTTCGTGGCCCTGCAGCCACCGACCTATCATCTGATAGAACTCAGCGGTCCGGTCAGATGGCACCCAAACAGGCAGCTCGACCAGACTGGGCTGAGCTGCCTGAGCCATCAAGTCGGGCATTCCCGGTCGGTCCGTGACACTAAACGTCGCGCTACCATCTGGCCGCCGCTGGCCGCGCCGAGCGTACTGGTTAGTCCCAACACCGCCCGCTGCTCTAGCTGCCATATCTTTCTTATGCCACGCCAGGGACACCGAACGGCCTGCCAGCCACCTGCGACACCAACCCGCCGGCAGGCACCGGCATAGACAGCACCACCCAGCACTCCCCGCGCCAACTGCCGCCGAATGGTGACCGCGATAACACTACCATTAGACTAATGGTATGGCCAGCCCGAGAGCATACGCACCCGTCTACAACCTCGAGGGCATCCAGAGGTTGCACAGTGACTGCGGCCAACCCGGCGTAACGCTCAGCGGCGTCGAATATGATAGCATCATTAAAACCCTAGACACCGCCACCGATCTGCTCCGCCAAATACAAGACTGCGACCCCGGGCTGCCCATCTGGGACGAGCTCAATCCCGACGAAGCCGGGCTGCTGCCAACAAAACAACAGACTTAAACAGAACACTTGGCAGACAGGCCGGCTAGGATAGCTGTCCGTTCCTCACGTCGTGTCTGAGAGACCCTAGCCCGGTACATACGCAGGCATGTCCGGCAGCGACGCCCACCGTCTTCTCCTCGATATGTGTTGACCTCGTTAAAAGGATGCCCATGTAAACAATGCGTCTTGCGGGCGTTCCTGCTTGGCAAGCCATCCGCCCGCAGGGTGTTCGTCCTATTCGTGGTTGCCTCTAGGTGATGCGGATTAACGCATATTTTGTTATTGCATAGATGGTCAAGCACCAAGCCTTCCGGGATAGGGCCAACCATAAGCTCATATGCGTAGCGGTGAGCGCGGCAAAGCGTCTCATTCCAAAATTGACCATAACCATCTATATCTATGTAACCTTGCCATTCCCAGCATTGATTTTCTGGGCCTCGCTCGACGTAGCTCCAGAAGCGCTCTTCTGCCGTATGCGGTTTAAGTCCCAGGTGTGCAGGGTTGACACACTGCACACCCGAATCGCATATCATACCATACTGGCGGTCCGGCTCCAGCGGCCCTATAGTCGCTTCATACCAGACACGTGTGGGTAGGCCACATGAGCTCCTGCGTATTTGGTATGCAGCCGGGGACGACCCTCCGCGAAGGGACCTCGCCATACCCAGCATTGCCCCTCAGTCCCGCGTTGGGTGTAACGTTCCAGCGCTCTTTGGAGCGACAAGTCGATTATCACTGGCCCTGTTGCAGGCACAGGGATAGGCAGGTACTTCCAAAGTGGGCGGGCGGGGGTACCGCTCTCAGCCTTATAATTTCTGGTCCGTGTTCGTCGACATGCCAGACATATCCGTCGACCCTTCTCATCGAATTTAACATTATTGCCGACCAACGGATGATTGTGTTTGCAGATTTGTTTCTTGGCGTTCTTGCTTGGTGCGCCCTCTCCGCGCCGTTTGTTCTCTGTATCGCTGACTGCTTCCAGATGTCTAGGGTTCACACAGATTGGCTGTCGACAGGTGTGGTCGATAACTAACCCGGCAGGTATCGGCCCTTTATCCAGTTCATAGGCATAACGGTGGGGAAACACATACCTGCCGCCTATATAAATACGGCCATAGCAGCTCCACATGCCTCCTGTCCAAAACCAACATTCGTCTGGCCCCGCCTTTACCACGTGCGTCCAGAATCTGACCTCCGGGTCGCCGCCTTGTTGTTTCAGCGCCAGATGCGCTGGGTTCAGACAATCAATGGAAGTGCACGAATGTACAACATGTTGATTAACTAACGGTTCTGCATGCGTCAGCATCCACAAAGCGCGATGTGCTGTCATGCCAACCGGCTTACCGCCGTCCGGTGCGAACCGGACATTGGCGTGATTGTGAGTTGTCAGTTTACCGACCCACGGCCAGCAATCATCCGGGCCGCGGACGTCTACACTGCTGTAAATATCCGCCTCGCTACTGACGACTATCACATAACCCATTGTACCAGGCATATGTGACGGCGTCAGACGCCAGAGGGAAAACCAGAAATACAGCGATGCCGCCCAATTTAGGCGGCATCGTGGGGAAATGACGGTGGGAAGTTAGCGCAGGTCGATCATGCTGCCGGGGCCGGTGCCCAGCATCACAGGACGCACACCGAGCTCTTTCTCGAACCAGTCGACTTTAGCCCAGTGCTCCTCGGTCAGAGCCGCAGGGTCGGAGGTACCTGCCAGCGCGGGGAAGATATAGTCGAAGAACGTGACGATCGGCTTGACAACTGTCGGGCCGCCGTTCATCTCGATAGCTTCGACTGCCAGCTCAGTATTCCATCTACTCACTCGTCTCGTGCGCCTAGTTACAGTGGTGATCTCTGGTTTGATATACCCACCTGATTCGGCAGCCAGAACTTCCCAGGTTATCTCGTCCGGCATAGGTCCGGAGTTCCCGGCAACGCGGATCGGGTTTGCCCTGAGCGCGAGGTATGTGGTGATGTCGAGGTTGGGGATGGCCCAGGGGGTGATACCGGTCATGGCCACGAAGTTGATGGCCACGCAGTCGGAACTGGTTGCGTATGGGTAGTACTTGCCGTGCAAGCTGAGGTGGGCGCCCTGGGTGCATTCGAGCAGGACGTCGCCGCCTTCGCGCAGCCGTTGCATGATGATACGGTCGGTGCGCTCTTTGGTGTTGGCGCTGTAGCGGGCCTTAAGTTCCGGGTGCTGCTCGAGGGCTTGTCCCCAGGTAAGGGCGGTGCGCATGATGCGTGCAGCGCGAGCTTCTCCGATGCCGTGGGCGGTGCTGCCGAGCCGTTCCCACATGCCGTCGGCCTGTTCCTTTTCTGCGTATTCCGGCCCCATGTAGGTGGCCGAGGCGTCGATGGTCAGGCGGTTGGAGGCGTTGTAGCCGGCGTTGTCGAGCAGGTCTAGTTCGTAGGCAAGTCGCACTGGCTCCACTTCTGATCCAGCGGCGATAATGAGCGGGGCGGTGAGGTTCGTGACCGCGGCCACTGGTACAGTGCAGGCAGCAAAGATCTTCCCGTCCAGGACGCCGACGGCACTGTGGCCAGCGTTGGGCCCGGCGACCCGCACCAAGGCGATATCACGGTCCCCTCTGGCAAGGTAGGCCGCTACGGCTCCCTTCCCACCGGAACCCCAGAACCCGTCTGTGATTATTTCGAGCTTAGTCATCTGTGTCCTCTCTGGCGGATCTGGCCTGCCCGCCTGTGATCGTTGGTGTGCCCCCAGTATGCCATACCGGACGGTATGTGCGTATTGGTTGTTATGCCGACGGATTGTTATAACGGTGGGTACGGGCGAATGGCACCATGTTGGGGGCGACGGGGGCAGCGGGATTAGTCATGCTGGCGACCTGATGTTATATATGGATTTAGAGCAGTCCCGTGGTGGTTAGCAGGCTGGCTACTTTGGCGGCGTCCCATATTCGTATCGGGGCGTAGTCCGGGTTGTGCGGGCTAGATGCGTACCAGCGGCCTCTCTTAGTGCGTTGATGTCGCTGTCGGTGTACCCCTGCTGGTGCAGGTCGGCGACAGGAATGGGCACCTCCCCGTTGCACAGCCCGCAGCAGGACCGGGGGTCTTGGCGGCCCAGACCAGCTCCTCGTCGGACGTCCGGCTGGTGGCTGTTTCACGGACGGCGGATTGGTGGCCGTTGGGGCAGGTGAGGACGACCCGGTGTGCTTTCTCGTTGTGGCCGTCGGGGCGCTCCCGGCTGTGTTCTTCTCTGGGCTGGGTCGCCGTCGTCTTTTGCTGTTCCTTGGATGCTTCCCGGCGGCGGGCTCCCACTAGCCGGGGCGGCGGGGTCTGTCCCTATCTGTCCAGGAGGTTATCTGGTATGGGCCTGGTATTGGTTTGTGGCCGTCGTCCGCGGTGATGTTGCGGGCGTATGAGGCGGCTGCGGGGGCTGGTGGTTAGTTATCTGGCGGTGGTTGTGGTGGTGTTTGTGCGGTTTGGCGGTGTTGCAGGTTGGTGGTGGCGGCGTTTTGGACTGTGTGGTTGCGGTCTTGGGTTAGTTGTTGGAGTATGGTGTCGGGGGTGTCTTTGCGGGTGGCGATGGCTTGACGGACGTTGTTGGAGCGGTCTTTGGCTAGTTTGGAGATTAGGGTTGCGGGTAGGTGATGGGCTCGGTATACGAAGTTGGCTCGGGTTTGTCCAGTTGTCGCTCCGAGGATTTGCTGGGTGAGCTGGTCGGGGGTGTTGGGGTGTTCTATGATTGCTAGGGCGGTGTGGTAGTTGGGGTTTAATGTGATGGGGGTTTCGGTTAGGTGTATGGTTTCGGTTATCTGTTGTAGCATTGTTGGGGTGATTTTGGGGTTGCGGGTTAGGCTGTAGAGTACTTGGGGGTCGGTGTCTTGGGCGAGCTGGGTGAGGGTTTGGCGGCTGGTGTTGGGGTTGCTGGCTATGGTGCTACGGGTGCGGGGGTTGGGGTCGTTGGCGTGGGCGGTGAGGGTGGCGGTGGGGCAGTGGGGGTGGGCGAGGGCTGTGTTTTGGATGTTGGGGTCGGGGTCTCGGGCGAGCCAGCGGAGTGTGGTGGGTGGGCAGTTTTTGTGGCGGGCGGTTTGGCGGCGTATGTCTTTGTTGGGGTCGCGGCTGAGGTGGTCTAGCAGTTCGGGTGGGGTGTTGGGGTTCTGGGTGGTGGCTTGGCGGGTTTCGGTTTGGGGGTCG
>Ga0326727_10014767_pt1 | contig 16934 bp, 15 predicted proteins | sample MB2enrmetagenome_FD_207643 | JGI IMG/M metagenome (GOLD analysis project Ga0326727, IMG submission 207643) | Lab enriched peat soil microbial communities from McLean, Ithaca, NY, United States - MB29MY | ecosystem: Environmental > Terrestrial > Soil > Wetlands > Peat | place: USA: New York...
TCAATCCCGCGGGACTGCGTTTCAAAGACCTTTTCGCGCAGAATCTCGTGCAACAACGGCAACAGATCAAGGGCCCGGCGCTCGAAATGATCCTGCTGCGCAAAACGCAGCAGATTACCAAGGATGCCCCGCATGCGCTGACCTTCCCGAAAGATCACGCCCAGGCCGCGACGCAATTCCGGATCGGTGGCCCGGTCGCCCATCAGTTCGGCATATCCCAGCACCGAGGTCAGGGGGTTATTCATTTCGTGGGCGACGCCACGAATGAGTTGGCCAACGCTGGCCAATTTTTCAGTCAATACCAATTGCCGGTGCAGCGCAGCATTGTCCGCCGCCATCGCGAGATCGCCAGCCAGCATTTCAATCTTGGCCATCTCTTCGCGGGTGACGTGCTCCGGTTCGCGGGGGTCGTCAAGACAAATCAGGCCGAGAAAGTTGCCACTCGGCGTGCGCAGCGGCACTTTCAATTCATCCCCGGTCCGCCAGTAGGGATTGGGAGCGTATTGGCGGGTGCTGCGCACCGAGGCACAAGGTTCCAGGTCGCCGCCATCCACAATGACGGCGGTCTTGCCGATCGGACGGCCCCGGCGACTGACATCTTCCGCCAAGGCAATCGTAAACTTGCCCAGCCCCTCGCGCACCCGCACCTGATCGGTTTCGGTAAGGCCGGCCTGGCCGGCCAGGGTCAGGTGCTGGTCCTCGTCCGCCAACAGAATTACCACCCGGTCAAACGTAGTGGCCTCGGCGATTACCTTGGCAATATGGTCGCAGTAGGATTTCACATCCACGCCGCTGAGCAGGTGCGACGTCACTTCGGCAAAATGTTGCAGTTGGCTCCTGGCCATTTGGGCCGCATGCGATTCCTCTTCCAGCAATATCAGGATCATGCCCACGGCGACGATGAACTGCGGCACATTCCAGATTCCATCTTGTGCCCCACTCCGTTCCACCACTCCCGGAGCGAAAATCTGAATCCCTCGGACCCCGGCCCATAGGGCAAAGCCTCCGCAAGTGCTGATGACGCCCGGAGAAAAACGCGGATACCGCCGGGCCAGCAATATGGCCGTGATGCCATACAGCACAACCAGCAGACTGAGATAACCGGTGGCAAAGTGACCGCCCAGCACGCGCGGAAGAATCCAGGTTCCAAACAGCACCACCGCGACCGGTACCACCCAGGTGCGCCCCTGCAAACGATGCCGGATCGAACCCCATACGGCTCCCACCAGGAAAAACATGGCCCCGCATACAACATAGGGCCAGGGGAAGCGGAAATTCCAGGCCATCAGCGCCGAATAAACGCTCACCACGACCGCAAATCCAACGCCCAGCGAACAGACCAGAGTGGCCCGCTCCAGAAACCCGGAAACGGAGACCAGAAACGCGACGGCCGCCAGCTGCAGCGTGGCCAGCTCCAGAAAGGCTCCCAGGTGCGGCGCGGAACCAAACTTGAACAGGGACACGGAAAAATGCAGAAACATCAGCAGCCAACCAATGAGCCAGTACCGCACCCGGGGAGAGAGGTGCCGCCGCTGCAGGGACAAAAAGATGCCCACCAGCGCCCCCAGCACCAGCACCGTCGGTAACTGTCGTAAAGGGTCTGCCATATTGCGAGGTGTCTCATTGTAGTCGCATCGGCAGGGCCGGAGCAAAATGATAAGCTGAGAAAAGCAGCCTGCAACGTGCCTTTAGTAAGGGCATCTAAAATGGTTAGTAGGATCGTGGGCCATTTATGAGAACGCAAAGAATTTTCTTCTGTATTGCCACCAGTTTTGTTTTAGCGCTTGCTTTTTCATCGTTGGCCGGAGCCCAGGAAGAAGTCGGCGAAGGCAAGCTGGATCGCGCGGAACCAAAGGGCACTACACCCCAGAAAATCATTGAGAGATTTGCCGCCCGGGAGCAGCAGTTCAAGCTGGCGCGTGAACGGTACACGTTCCGCCAGGAGGTAAAGGTGGAAACCCTGGATGGCGATACCGTCGACGGCGAGTACCGGATGGTTTCCGACATCCTCTTCAACGACAAGGGCAAGCGGATGGAACAGGTGGTATTCGCGCCGCAGTCCACGCTGACCAGCATCTCGCTGACCAAAGAAGACCTGGACGACTTCCAGAACCATCTGCCATTTGTGCTCACCTCCGACGAAATACCCGAATACAGCATTCTGTACGTTGGGCAACAGCAGGAAGATGAGCTGCAAACCTACGTCTTCGACATCGCCCCCAAGCAAATCGGAAAGGGCAAGCGGTATTTCCAGGGGCGCATATGGGTGGATAACCAGGACTTTCAGATCGTCAAGACCCAGGGCATGACTGTCCCCCAAATCCGCGGTGGCCGGAAGCAGGAAAATCTATTTCCCAAATTCACCACCTGGCGGCAGCAGGTAGACGGGCAGTATTGGTTCCCGGTTTATACCAGGGCGGATGACATATTGCATTTCAAGACCGGAGATGTTCACATCCGGGAAACCCTCAAGTACACGGACTACAAGCGATTCGGCTCCAGTGTGAAGGTCACTTATCAGGGCCAGGAAGTGGAAAAAGTGCCCGACAAGGAACAGCCGCAACCACCGCCACAACCGGAAGGATCACCCCGGCCGTAGCGAGTCACGAGTTGCGAGTTGCGAGTTACCGCCGACACATGCGGGCTGGGTCTGCTGGGTGGAAGGGCATCCGGCGCTACCGTAACGGCTTCGCCTGTCCGAACTGGCTCACACACGCTTTAAGAGTCAGTATGATTTCTTGGAGTTCCGAGTTCGCAACTCGTGACTCGCGACTCGTTACGCTGCCGGCTCCAGGGAGCGCAGGGCCGCCTGCTGGATGAAGCGTTTCATCACCGTGGCCCACATCACCTTCTTGCGCACGGCACTTTCTTTGACATTCCGTCCCTGGGCAAACATGCCGAGCAGGGCTCGCATCTTCAGCACCCGCAGGATGGCCTGATCGCCGGCGGTAACGCCATATGCCCCCAGAAACTCCTCCTGCACCTGACTGGTAATGGAGCGATTGCAGAAAGGATATTTTTCCAGAGCTTCCACCGCCGCCAGGAACCGGGCGATGTCATGGAAGGAACTGCCCTGCCGGCTCATGCACGCGTAATCGCAGACGCCGACGCCATGGTCGGCCACAATGACGTTCAGCGGCGTGAAATCGTTCAGCACTGCGGAACATGGCAAGGTCTTGCGTCCTCGCGCCAGGATGGAGTTGGCGCCCGAAAGGATAATGCCTATGGCCTGGTCATCCAGCCCTTCCCCCTTGCAGTTCAGGCAAAGCGCTTTCAATTCCTGCAGCAGGCCCTCGGGATGGAACGGCGCGGACAGGTCCGAGGTGGCGCGATGAAAAGCGCGCAGCCATTCCCCGGTCTTCCGTGCCGCCAGTTCGAGAGTCCCACCGTCCGCGTAGCCCGGCAGCAATGCCGCCTTCATGATGATGGACTGCATAGGCAATCCGCTGAACTTCTCCGATACCACCGTGCCGAAAGCGGTGAAGTCTCCAACGGGGCGGGGCACGCCCGTAAGTCTCCTTTTCTGAAAAAGGCTGTACACCTGCCGAAGATTCTCCAACTCCTGCCGGGCAAGGTTCTGAGGGCCCTGGCTCCCGCAACGGCTGGCTCGATACACCTTCGCCGCCAACCGTTCGCTGCCCCCGGCAAAGTCCACTACCAGGTCGTAAACGTTATATTCGTTCTTGGGAGTGTGGCCAACAACACGCAAATGGCGCAGCTCGCCGCGCTGCGGATAGTAACCAGCCGCGGTATGCTTCAGCTCCGCCACAACTTGATCCATTAAGTTTTCCGCCATCCATGAACCCCTGGGGAAATACCTTGAGTCGCCCCACGCCGCTCTACCGGGAGAAGGTCTGTTGGTATGGATTCGCTTGCAGTTTCGCTTCCACTACCGGGACTTTCCGGCCCGCGTAACTTGGCGGTTTCTATGGCACCTTGCCGACTTGCGGCCACACGGGCTCAAAACAACTGGCAGGTATAGGTAAAGGGATGCTTACCTTTGGTAGAGAAAGTTCACGTGGCCGGCTGGCAGGTCTTTGGTCGTTGGTCTTTGGTCGTTGGCAAAAAGCCGGCCGTTCCTGGCCAAAGACCAGGGAACAACGCCCCATAACCAGCGAACAAACAGGAAACGGAGTGACACCGGTGGTCTTGCCGGATCAATAGAACAGGTATTTTCGCCACTTGTCGTCGGAGTGCCCCATCAGCCGCATGATGTGCCGGCTGGTGTGCAGATTGAAGGCCCGTGGCTCCCGCAATAACTTCATACCCGCTTCCACGGGCAAACGGCTTCCCTTTTTGCGATTGCACACATGGCAACAAGCGACCAGATTTTCCCAGGTCGAAGCCCCCCCGCGCGAGCGCGGCAGCACATGGTCCAAAGTCAGGTCGTTGGAACTGAGCACAGTACCGCAGTACTGGCAAATATTACGATCCCGCAACAGGATATTCTTGCGCGAGAGAGCGCGGCTTTGGTGCGGAATACGCCGGTATTCCAACAATCGGATAACCGAAGGGACGCGAATTGCCAAACGCGCGGAATGCAACTGGTGACCATTCACCTCTTCGGTCATGGCCACCCCCTTCAGCACCAGCACAATCGCCCGGCGGGCGGCGCATACGTTGATCGGCTCATAGGAGGCATTCAGCACCAGCACCGGAGCATGCATCGCCGCCCAGCCTTCGCCGGTGGTTGCGGCTGGCAGCGGAGCCAGTGCGCTCATTCCCGAATTGTGTTTTCCCGACATGCTTAAGCCTGGGCGGCCCGCACCATCGGTGCAGCCGCGGTTATGGATTGCCGATCCGGTTCATCTTCCATGTCGCCGGGGATAGCGCGCGTACTCTCCTCTTTCAGCACGCGGGCCACCGTCACCACCCACACGCGGGCCGCGCCGGCACGGCACAGCACCCGCGCACATTCTGAAACCGTGGTTCCGGTGGTAAAAACGTCATCGACCAGCAGGACGTCACGGCCCGCAATCTCGCCCGGCCGAGTCACCGCGAAAGCCCCGCGCATATTGGCGCGGCGCTGCACGCGACTGAGGCCGGTTTGGGACTCCGTGGCCCGGTTCCGCCGTAACACCGAAGCATTCACCATAAACGGCGCCACCGCAAAAGTTTTCAGCATGGCGCGCGCAATCAGTTCCGACTGATTGAAGCCGCGCTGGCGCTGCTTGCTTTCATGCAGAGGCACAGGCACAACGACCGGGAGCGTGGCGGCATCGGCGTCCCCTGGGGAGAAAAAGTCCGGAGCCAAACCATTGGCGGCTTCCCCCAGCATGCGTCCCAGGACCGTGGCCGCCGGACGCACCTGCTCGTACTTCAAGAGGTGAATCAGTTCCCGCAAACCGCCATCGTAACTGCCATAAGCCAGCGCCCGTTGAAACGGTGGCTCCAAACGAAGACATTCCAGGCAGCGGGGCTGCTCCGGCGGAGCAGCCGGAACTCCCGCGACCAGATCTCCGGCGGCGGGATACTGCACCACCGGGCCGAGCAACCGTTCTCCGCAAACCGCACAAACCGGCTCATCCAGAGCATGAATGGCGTCGAGACAAGCATCGCAAACCGGAATGCGTGAGACTTTTGTTAGAGGAGCGGCACAGAAACGGCAAGGACAAGGAAAAACAGTAACGAACAGGCATTGAAAAGCAGCGCCGGCTGATAAAGCAATAGAAGACCTTTGGTCCGATCCCCTGGTACCCAGTCGCCGAGTTAGGTCACCTGTACTGAAGACGACCCTCCCCCTGGCCCTCAACCATAAGAGCCGCTGTCGTTCTTAGTATAACGCCGTTGGCAAGCGGAGAGAAGGCAGACGTTGGTCGTTGGTCGTTGGTCGTTGGCCGGCGACAAAGACCAAGGAAGATGAAATGGGGAACTGGGAATGGGCATTCCGGATTGCGGTCAAACCCGACGGCTGAAGAGTGCCGGCGCCGGCCAACGGCCAACGTCTGCCTTTCCGCTATTCCCCGCGCAGCGAGCGGACCGCCAGTTCCAATTGGGAAATCGTCGCATCCAGTTGCTGCACGCTGGGCGTAGCCGACGTCTTCGCCACCTGCTCGTCATAAGCGGGGATGAAGGCGGGCCGATGCTCGAACATCATTTGCTTGAGAGATTCCACCTGAATTTTAAGGTCACGGATGGCCTTGGTCTGCTCCACCAAAGCTCCAAAAATTCCGGCAATTGCGTCTTGATCTCGCATGGTTTCTTTACAGTATCACCACGGAGGCACGGAGACACAGAGAAACCCGCAATCCAGAAATTGGGGGACGGGGCAATTGAGCAATTTCAATCCGGCCAAGGATTTGAACTCTGGCAATTACTCCATCACTCAATTTCCAAATCTTACTCTGTGTCGCCGTGCCTCCGTGGTGGATTTGATCGCAATCAAATTCCAATTGCGATCAGTCTTCCGCGAAGAACGGCCCCCATTTATCCCGTCCGGGCGCCGGGGTAAGGCAGCTCACCACAACGAGCGCAACCACCGACACCGCAACCGCGGGGAAAATTGCGTCATGCTGCAGCCAGCGGGCCGGCAAAAGAATCGCGTGCCCCTTCTGATCAAGCAGCTGTTCAACGTTCCAAAAAACGGTAACGGCCGTGCCCAGCAGAATGGAAATCACGGCGGCGGCGCCGGTGACCCGCCTGGAAAAGAACGTGCCCATCACCACCGGGGTAATCGCAGCCGAGTAGATCGTGTACGCGTACAGCGCCATCGCCAGAATCGAGGTCCAGACCGCGCCCTGGAGCAGCGCGAAAATGCCCAACAGGACCACCAGTACGCGCGACATCACCAGGATGTTCTTGTTGGAAGCGTCTTTCTTGAGAAAGCGGGTATAAACGTCGTTCACCAGATTGGTGGCGGGCGAGAACAGGTAATTATTGGCCGTCGAAATCACCTTGGCGAATACCGCGCCCAGGAGCAACGCCCCCACAAACGGCGGCAGCGCGTGACGTGCGGTAAACGGAATGATCTCGCGGGGCCGGGAGGACACTTCCGGATGATGCAAAAACATCGCCGCGCCCAGCACGGCAATGGCGATGATCAGCGTTTCCAGAATCAGAGTGCCGACGATCCAGCCCACGACAGCGACCCGCGCGTCCTTCTCCGACCTCGCGGAGAAGAACTTCTGATACATGCTCTGGTTGCCCAGCATCAGCAGGAAGGTTGGTACAAAATAGTCCATGGCTTTCCATAAGGCCGCGCCGGCGCCCTGGTAGACTTCGCCGTGGTAGCCAAAGCGGCCAAACCAGGTAAAGTATCCGGCCGGCAAAGCCGCGTGGAAACCCGCCCAGCCGCCCACCCGATGCAGCAGCATGGGCACCGAGATGATTGCCGTCACGGTGATCAGCAGGCCGATCACCACGTCCATATATGCCACGGACGCCATGCCCGCCAGTGCGGTGAACAGAATCACGAAGGTGGCAATCATAATCATGCCCAGCGCGTGCGCATTGGCCGGCTGAAAATGAAACGTGTGTACCGCTACGTCATTCAATTCCGGGAAAATCAGGTGCAGAATATCGCCGCCGCCCTTGAACTGGTAGGAAGTAATGGCGGTATACGCGAACAGGATGGCGATGGTGCCGAGGACGCGCGCGGCCGTGTTATAGCGTGTCTCCAGCAGGTCGGGCACCGTGTACCGGGCGAATTTGCGGGCGCGCGGCGCCACGAAATAGATGATGAGCAGTCCGGCCCAGCCGCCGGCCGGCTGCCATAAGGCCGCAAATCCGTTCTTAAAAGCATTCTCCGCTCCGGCAAACAACGAACCGGCTCCGATCCACGAGGAAAGCAAAGTGAATATCAGAACGTACGCGGGCAAAGTGCGGCCGGCAACGAGAAAGTCGGCCTTGGAATGCACAGCTCTCGTCTTGGCAACACCGACGGCGAGCAGCACAGCAAGAATGACGGCTAGCGTGATGATATAGAGCATTTTCTAGTAATAAGTAATAAGTAACAAGTAATAAGCCAAACAAAAACCTCGCCCGTCTCCAGTTCCCAGGCTTCCCTTGAATCGGAGGACCTGCACTGTGCCAGTGGTTTCAGCACCTGGCAGACCGCACTAAACCAAATGAAACTTTTGTCGCACCCGGCCTGGCTTTTTACTTATTAGGTATTACTTTTTCCCTCACCGCTTCCGCGCTGAGGCCGGAAACGCGAACCACCTTTTGCCGGCCGGTCTCGCCGGCAATGATGGTAACGGATGACCGGCTCACGCCCAAAACCTCCGCCAAAAACGCGATACAGGCGGCATTCGCCTTGCCCTCGACGGGAGGCGCGGTGAGACTCACTTTCAACGCCTCGCCCACTTCCCCCGAAACCGCATTCTTCTTCGCCCGGGGATGGACTTTGACGGCAAATGTAGCGCCTTGCGCGGTGTCGCGAATCGGTATCACAGCCTGGGCCTCTCCCCGAAAATGGCGGAGCCCACGCGTACGCAGGTTGCGCCTTCCTCAATCGCCACCTCGAAATCGTTGGACATGCCCATGGATAACACATCCAGGCCGATGCCCGGCAGCTTGCGGGCCGCGATTTTTTTTCGCAATTCACGAAGCGCGCGAAAGAACGGGCGAGCGCCTTCCGGGTCTTTGGTATAGGGCGGGACCGTCATCAGTCCGCGAAACTCAAGGTTTTCCAGACCCGATGCGGCCTGAAGCAATTCTTCCAGCTCCTCCGAATCAGGCGTAACGCCGCTCTTCTGCTCTTCCCCGCCGGCATTGATCTCAATCAGCACGGGCACTCTCCGATGCAGGCGCGCCCCGGCCTCATTGATCTTCCGAGCCAAACGAAGCGAGTCCAGGGAATCGACGCAACTAAACAGTTCCACCGCCTTGCCGGCTTTATTGGCCTGAAGGTGACCTATGAAGTGAAATTTCGCGTTCGCCAAGTCGCGAAGCGATTCGGCCTTGGTGGCTAACTCCTGCACCCGGCTTTCTCCGAAGACCCGCAGACCGGCCTTGTAGGCCTCGCGAATGTCTCCGGCGGAACACGTCTTGCTCACCGCCATCAGCGTAACGTCTCCGGGCGAGCGGGAAACGCGGCGGGCCGCGGCGTCCATGCGGGAGCGAATCTCGGTGATGTTCTCGGCAATAGACATTTCAGTATTCACCACGGAGACACCGAGGCACGGAGGCGCGAAGCAAAACCCCAGCCGCAGATTGACGCAGATAAACGCTGATCAAAATCGTAAACCGCAAATTTCTGTAGCTGCCTGATCAGTGTTCATCTGCGTTAATCTGCGGCAAACGGTTTTTCCTTTTGATTTTTCTCCTCTGTGCCCTCTGTGTCCTCTGTGGTAAATCTTCCTACATAATCGCGGTCGGCGGCGCGGGTTCATCCGGGCTGCCGGCATTGGCCAGCGGCAGTTTGATCATGACCGCGATCAGAACGACCGCCGCGATTATCATGCCGATCCAGTGCGGCGACTTGAATATCGCCGGCGTATTTCCGCGCCACACGCCGGCAATCACCAACCCGCAAAGCGCTTCGCCGGCGATGAGGCCGGAGGCCGTCAATACGCCGGCATTATCCACCCGGGCTTTCTGAGCGTCATTCAAGCCCCGGCGATCGCGCAGCTTGTCGGTCACCCAGCGGATCAGGCCACCCAAAAAGATGGCAAAAGTAGTTTCGACCGGCAGGTACATACCCACCGAAAACAGCATGGGACTGCGCACTTCCACCATGATCATGGCCAGTCCCATAAAGATACCGACAATGACCAAAGGCCAGGCCATTTTGCCGCCCACTATTCCCTGGGCCAGCATCGCCATCAACCCGGCCTGTGGCGCCGGCAATTGCGCGCTGCCAAAGTGATACGCGCGATCCAGCACCATCAGCGGAAAAAACAGGACCACGGAGGCAACCAGTACGCCGAAGATATCGCCAATTTGCATTTTCGCCGGAGTGCCGCCCAAGATGTGGCCCACTTTCAAGTCCTGCAGCATTTCACCCGCCACCGCCGACGACACACATACGACGGCGGCCACGCCCAGCACGGCTGCCACTCCGCCGACACCGGAAACTCCGAGCGCCACCATCAGCAGCGCCGCCACCACCAGGGTGCACAGCGTAAGGCCGGAAACCGGGTTGTTCGACGACCCAATCATTCCCACCAGGTTCCCGGATACGGCGGCGAAGAAAAACCCCAGCACCACCATCACCAGTGCGGCCACCACCGCGCCGGCAATAACCTTGGAACCCGCAAGGTTTCCGGCGCCCGCAATGAAGAAGTAATACAAGGCAATCATGGCCACCAGAACCGCGGCGATTCCCAGAAAGACGACTTTGGCGTTCAGATCGCGCTCGGTGCGGTCGCTCACGGAATGGGCCGCCGCCGACTTTTTCAAGTCGGAGATGGCGCGCGCAATTCCGATGCCCAGCTGCTTGCGCATACGGAACAGCGTGTAACAGGCTCCGACCAGCATGCCTCCCACGGCAATCGGACGCACGATGGAGAAGTAAACGGCGCCGGCCAGCGTACCCCAGTTCGGGGTGGCGCCCGCGGGCAGGGTGGCCTGAATCTGCGGGCCCAGCACATACGTGAGGAGTGGCACCAGAAGTCCCCAGGCCACCACTCCGCCGGCGAAATTCAACGCCGCCAGCCGTGGGCCGATGATATAGCCCACTCCGAAGTAGGCGGGACTGATCGCCGGCGAAGTGAACGTGCTCATCCCGCCGGTGGTAATCGTCGCCACGTTCGGTTTGGTGCTGGTGCGCAGGAGCAGGCTGCGGCCGAGCGCACCGATGTTGACCGTAAACGTCTTCACCGGCTCAAACACGTTGAGCAGCCCGAGCCCGTTCACCAGCGCACCCAACCCCATATTCGCAAACAGGATTTTGGCCGCCTTCGAACCCTGCTGGCCCGCCTTATGAATTTCCGACGCGGCCACCGATTCGGGAAAAGGCAATTCCGGATCCTCCACCATCACCCGGCGCAACAAGGTGACGAACAGGATTCCCAGCAATCCTCCAATCACCATGAGGACGACCGATTGCCAATACTTGTGCATGCTCAAGCCGGGCCACAGCCCAGCCAGCACGAAGGCCGGAATAGTAAATACCGCTCCGGCGGCCACCGACTCGCCGATGGAACCCACAGTTCGAGCAATGTTCTCTTCCAGCAACGACCCCTTCATCAAACGAAGCAGCGACATGCCAATCACGGCAGCCGGATAAGTGGCCGCAATCGTCATGCCCGCTTTCAGCCCGAGATAAGCATTGGCAGCGCCCAAAATCCCGGTCATGAATAAACCCAGCAGAATGGCGCGCCAGGTGAATTCCCGCATTTCCAGGTTTGCCGGTACGTAAGGCTGGAACTTCTTCACTCCAGTCGTGCCGGCAGGAACATCGGTCGGTGTGCTCATGAAGGCGTCCTCGAGCTGTTTGACTTTGGTCAGACCATTCTAAACCCCGCTTTCCGTTTCATGTTTCTCGTTTCACGTAAACCGGCCCTCGGCCTTCGGTCGTCGGTCTTCGGCCAGAAAGGCGGCACAATTGGCCGGCACACCCTGGCATAGCGGTTGTTGTCCGGCAAACGAGAAACGGGAAACGTGAAACGAAAAACGGGGTTTAAGGGGTTGTACAATAAGCGTTGCCCATGAACCTGCACGAAATACAGGCCGCGCTGCGGTCCCGCAACGTCAATGCGTGGCTTTTTTACGATCATCATCATCGGGATCCCATCGCGTATCGCATCCTGGGACTGCCGGAGGGCTTGTTCGTCACCCGTCGCTGGTTTTATCTGCTTTCCGCTGAGGGTGAGCCGCAAAAGCTGGTGCATCGGATCGAGAGCGGCCATTTGGATTCCTTGCCCGGGAAAAGGCGGGAATATTCCTCTTATCAGGAACTTGCCAGCGGTTTAGAAGCGATGTTGGCCGGCCACAAAACGGTGGCCATGCAATATTCGCCCCGGAACATGGTGCCCTACATCGGACTGGTAGATGCCGGCACGGTGGAATTGGTACGCAGCCTGGGCACGGAGGTGGTGACCTCGGGCGACCTGGTGGCACAATTCGAAGCCACCTGGACCGCCGAACAGATCGCCAGTCATTTTGCGGCGGGCCGCATCGTCGATGCCGTTACCGAAGAAGCCTTCAAGGAAATCGGGAGGCGGGTGCGCAATGGCGGCACGGACGAATTCGCCATACAGCAGTGGATCGACGAGGCCATGCGGCGGGAAGGATTGACCAACGAGAACGATCCGCCCATCGTGGCCGTAAACGCCAACAGCGGCAATCCCCACTACGGACCGGCGGCGGACCGCTCGGCTCCCATTCGGCAAGGCGATTTCGTTCTACTGGACATATGGGCCAAGCAGCAGGCGCCCCGGGCGGTGTATTACGACATCACCTGGACAGGATTTGTGGGGCCGGCGCCCAGCGAACGCATGCGTGAAATCTTCCATATCGTGCGCGACGCCCGCAACACCGGCGTTAAGACCGCGCAGGAAGCAATTGCCGCCGGACGGCGCATTTGCGGCTGGGAAATCGATCAGGCTACACGGCAGTTTATCGAGCGCGCGGGCTATGGCCGGTACTTCGTTCACCGGACGGGACACTCGATTGGCGAGGCGGTCCACGGCAATGGCGCCAACATGGACAATCTGGAAACCAGAGACGAGCGCGAGATTCTGACAAATTCGTGTTTTTCGGTGGAACCGGGCGTTTATTTGCCGGAATTCGGCGTGCGCAGTGAGGTCGATGTGCTGATACGGGAGCACCAGGCCGAAGTTACAGGTAAAATTCAGCAGGAGATCGTAATCATCTGATGGCAGCCAAGAGCAACCCACAAAAGGCGGAACCGCGCGAGGAAACCGCATACCCTCTCACCGTGATGGCGGTAGTGGCGCCCGCGGCGGGCTGGCTGGTGCCCGGTCTGGGACATATGGTGCAGAAACGCTGGATTCGCGGATTTCTGCTGATGGCCTCCATCGTCCCCATGTTCCTGCTCGGCCTGACGATGCAGGGCAAAATTTACTCGCCCAACGCCGGTGACATTCTCGATATGCTGGGATTCATCGGAGACCTGGGCGCCGGCGGGCTGTACATGCTCAGCAAGAGCATGGGCTGGGGCGAGGGAGCCATCTTCCGGGCAACGGCCGACTACGGCACCAAATTCATTGTCGCCGCCGGTCTGCTGAACGTCATTTGCGCGGTAGACGCGTTTCACATCGCTTTAAGGAAAAAGCAATGAACCTGGAGCTGTCCCATTTCAGCGCCGCGCTTTTGTTCGCGGTCTTTGTCTCCGTGGTATTCGGCATCACTCAGCGAAACACTCCGCGAGAGATGGTCAAGTACGGAACCTATTGCCTGACGCTGTTTGTCGGCGGTGTCATCCTCGCAGGCTGGGTAATGTGGATACTCAAACACTGAAAACCGCAATTAGCAGTTGGCTGCTGGCAATTGGCCCCGGCAACACTGCGGCTGCAACTTGGAGTGGTGCATATCGAGGACGTAGCAGGTTCCGTCCCGGAGGACAGTTCAAGGCAATGCTGCCCTATCCGAAGCCTGTAATCTCGGCAGGTTTTGAGGAGTAGGCACGGTTTCATTGTCCGTACCGCACAACCCTGATCCCACCCGTAAAGCTGCTCTCCTGCCGCGTGCGATAACTGTTGCCAAGTGCAGCGGCGATGGACCGGAAATCGGGATTCCCCGCCCACCAGTCGTAGCCGACCATCCACACATGCGGACAACTTGCGGCGAAGGTCTCAATGGGAGTGCCGGTTCGCATCGGCTCACCGCGGGAATCGAACTCGCGGATGGGAACCGCCTCGGGAAAGCGGTGGCGGTAATACTGAAACGGTTCCGGATACCACACCAACACCGCATCTCCGGGCTGCGCGGCGGAGAGCACATAACGCGTGGCGGCACGCCAATCTTCTTTTGGGCGCTTGTAATAGCCAGGCAGCAACGCCGCCAGAAGCACGACCAGCAGAGCCGGGATGACGGTTGACCATCGGGACGGCCGCAGCAAATACGCCCCGCGCCCCGCCAGCAACACCACCGCCGGCAGGCAGATCAAGAGGAATCTGGGCGTAAACACCGGCTTGCGGAGGGAAAGCAAAAGCAGGAGCAGCAACGGCACCGCCACCCAGCTCGCGACCAGCGCATACGGCTAGGCGCTTTCGCTTCGACACAAGCGCACGAGTTCCCTGAATACGATGGCTCCTAAAAACACAAAGCATAATATGCAAACCGCGCTACCGAGCAGCACGCCCGCGAGTTGCGTCAGGCTATGTCAACTGGTGGCTTTAATCCAGGCCAGCTGTCCGATATCGCGCGTCAGAATGAATACCGCCGCCGGCACCGCCAGCACAAGGATCGCGGCGGCGGCAGCCGATAACCGTCCGACCGGCAGCCGCTTCCGCCACGCCAGCAAGGATACGGCTTGCGCGGGAAGTATCAGGGCCGCGAAGAAATGGGTATAAATGGCCAGCGCACTCATCAGCGCATAGAGCGCCACAAAGCCCCACCCAGGCGCTTCGACCACGCGCACAAACAGCCGGGTCGAAAGCAAACACAACAGGATAGCCAGAGTATAGCCGCGGGCTTCCTGGGAGTAGGCCACATGGGCCGGGTGAATAGCCAGCAGGAGCGTGGCCACGATCCCCGTACGGCGATCGAAGAGATGGCTGCCCAATTCATACACGGCCGGCACGGTGGCCACAGCGGGAATCACGGACAGAGCGCGAATAACGGCTTCGCTGGAACCCAGGTGCAGCCACGCACGCAGCAGTCCGTAATAGGCCACCATATTGAATTCCTGGGACCACAGCCGGCGCCAAAACGCGCCGGCGGGCAACTGGGCAATGACCCAACTGTTGCCCTCGTCCAGCCAAAAGCTCTTGTCTCCGAGAAGGTAAAACCGCAATGCGGCGGCCAGAACCGTAATGGCCGTGATCAGCAGCAGCATTTGCCGGGAAGACAGCTCTGCCTCGAAGTTCTTCACTCGTCCCACACAAACGCGTCGAACACCCGGCCAATTCCGAAACCGAGGCGCTGGTAAAGATCGACCGCACGGTTGTCCTTGGTTACCGTAAGCGTCAACCTGGAAAAATGACGCCGCTGAAGTTCGGCCATGGTCATTCGCAGCAGCGCTTCTCCAAGTTTCCGGCCGCGCCACTCGGGCACGACGCACACTTGCGTGACGTGCCCTACATCGTCCTTGACCCGCGAGCACAGCACCAAGGCAACCATGGCCCGGGTGGACTGATCGATGGCCACAAAAGAAGCGGCGTTGTCGAAGACGCCACAGCCCGGGAAACGAACGATATTGTTCAAGAACCGGAGCGAGCCACTGGGACTGCGGTATTGATCGTTAATATCGGCATCCACGTGTCCGGAATATGAGGCGGTGATCAGTGTTGCCGCGGGATGATAGTCCGGCTCACTCCAGTGGCGCACTTCAATACCAGCCGGTATCGCAATCTGCCGCGACTTCCCCTCCGGCTCCAACCGCAGCACCATGAACAGCCGGGGATACTGGCGGAACCCTTCGTGGAGGAAAGGCTCGGCCACGGTACCGGTCTCGTGCAGCAGGAGCTGCGCCTCGACCCGGCGCACGCCGGGCGATTGTTGCAGGGTGGCAAGAGTGTGGCTCAAAAGGCAGTACTCGGTGTTCCGGCCGGAAGCGGCCCCCTGCCGAACATAGAGGTCACCGATCACGCCCTTGCTGCCTTCGTAAACGAAAAAGCAATAACCCTCCACCTGGCCATGCTGCAACGCCACGTAGCCAGGCAGAATCTTTCCCTCCGCATAGCGGAGAATCATGTCGGCGGAGCTGCGGTAGTCCCAGGCAAGCGCCCGCCCCCAGACCTCTTTTTCCTCTTCCAGCAACGGCTTCAGCGCCGCGGCTGAGAAATGCCGCAGGTCGAGAACTTCCATCCCGGAATTTGCCGTCCATGCCAGTGCAGTCACGATAGGTTTTTAGCAGTCTATTGCGTTTTCTTCCCATCGCAAAGGGGAGAATACTAGACGACAATAGTGCTGCTTCTTGATGGGATGCAAACCGAGGAAATTGAGCAATTTTGTAATTGAGGAATCGGGTAATTGCAGCCTGGAATTATCGTTTGGAACCAATAGTTTACAGCCTCGCTGAGCCCGCATCTCCTTGCGCAACTGTGCGCTGTGAGCTGACAACCGGGTGGGACACCTTTGCTCAATTGCCCGATTACTCAATTACTCAATTCCGGCTAACCCAGTAGAACGTCAGATTCTGGGAGGGAAATTCGTCCAGGAGCAGAAAGCGGCGATTCGGGGCCAGCGCCTCCACTTCCGCGAGCGGGGCATGGTGCATAACCAATACATAGTCGCCGGAGGCCGGAATTTCCGCCCGTTCGAAGAGCGCAATCGGCCGATTGAGGTAGAAATTCAGACCGTACTCGAGTTCGCGATCGATGTCATACGCGGCCACCGGGGCATGGGCCGGAGACAGCTGAAGAAGAGCGTGAGCCACCGGGCGAGCCGAAAGTTGGCTATCGAGAGCGGGCGCCGCCACGCGCAGCAGAAAACTCACGCCCAGGATCACCGGCAGCAACGTAACCAGGCGTATGGTCCTGAGTCCCCAGGTTCGTACGACCAGAAACACCATACCGAAGGCAATCGCGCCGGCCACGGCGGCCGTTTGTATGGCCGCCCGGGGTGGATGCAACCGCAAAAGCACGTACGACAACAGCAGCAATGCCGCAAGCGTCCCGCCTGCGACCAGCGCGTGGAGCAACAACAGCGCGCGGGACACCTTCGTCGCCGAAGCAATCCACTTCTGACGAAGCCATAATGCCGCCAGAATGGCGCAAGGCGGCACCGACGGCAGGATGTAGCCCGGGAGCTTGGAGGCCGAGAATGAAAAGAACACAACCGGCACGAGGCTCCAGAGGATCAGCAACAGATTCCCATCGGCCGCACAGGATTCCCGGGATTCGGCATTGGATTGGGGTTGCGGA
>Ga0326727_10014768_pt1 | contig 16932 bp, 13 predicted proteins | sample MB2enrmetagenome_FD_207643 | JGI IMG/M metagenome (GOLD analysis project Ga0326727, IMG submission 207643) | Lab enriched peat soil microbial communities from McLean, Ithaca, NY, United States - MB29MY | ecosystem: Environmental > Terrestrial > Soil > Wetlands > Peat | place: USA: New York...
CTTACGGTGGCCTCATTGAGCGGCGTGGCCATATCGACGCTCTGAAAGTCGAAAGTGGCGATCTGCTGCTGCTTCCCGTTTTCGTAGATGCTGAAGTCGCTCTGCTTGAGCCCCTGAACGAGCTCGCCGGTCTTGGCGTCGCGCGCCACCACATTGGTCAACACCAGCTCGCCATTCATCCTCAGGACATAACCGCCCTGGGACGTGGACTGAACCTGGCCGCCTGAGCCGCTGCCGGGCGATTGCGTAAACCCCGGCCGCGAGACCGGCCCCATCAGCACCAGCGCCGCAATCACCGCTCCGATTTGCTGGGTCCGATGGTTCATACTTTCCCTTCCGATTCCGGGTTGACGTGTGCCCCAGGTCTCGCGGTTGAGGCTTGGGACTCCTTTAGCTCAATAACTCCCTAAAACCTGAATCGCGCCATAAAGTTGAAGTTTCGCATAGTGCCGACACTGGTAACCTGTCCGAAGCTTGGTGAAGCTACGTTCGTATCCACGCTCGAGTACTGCACAGTGTTGAAGACGTTGTTCAGGGTGGCGCGAATCTCCATGCTGCGCGTCTCGCCCATCTGCACAGTCTTCGACAGCGCCATGTTGTTCTGGATGGTTCCCGGCCCGGAAATCGAGTTACGCGCCGCATTGCCGTAGACATCGCACGGATAGGTGCTGTTAGCAGCCACCGGCTGCTGAAAGGCACGGGGATTGAACCACTGGTTCAGCGAGCCCGCGCCGGAGGTCAACGAAACTCCTGGAACGCGGTCGGGACGCAGAGTGCCAGCCATGCCGCACGCGACACCGGAGACCGCGGCCTGGTAAGTCGGCGACAGCGGCGTGCCGGTGGCGAAGGTAAAGCTGCCGGAGACTGAGAATCCTTCCAGAATATGCGAAACAGGGCCGGATGTAACCCAGGATTTGTCCTTGCCGAAGGGTAACTCGTAGAGATAAGTACCTGAGACTTTATGCCGCTGGTCGAGGCTGGAGTTCCCTTCCTCGGCGTTGAGGTTCTGCCAGTTCTGAGCAACGATCGTGGAAGTTCCGCCCAGCGCGCCGGCGTTGTCGAAGGAGTGCGAATACTGGTAGTTAGCGCCCAGCGCAATGCCGCTCGAAAGACGCTTGTTCACGCGCAGCGTTCCCGCCGTGAACTTGGAGAAAGCCAGGGCCTGCTCGTAGTTGAAGACCAGATTGGTGGGGTCGGTATTGGGACTGCTTGCGGTGGCGCGCGGCGCGCTGACGATGTCGAGATGGTTGCCCTTCGACCCGTTATACCCAACGTTGACCACGACGCCCCAGGGCATCGTCTTCTGCACATCGAGGTGCCAGGCCTGAATGTAAGGCAGCTGGTAGTGCGGATCGAGCGCGTAGTTACCCACCGTGGCCGGCGCGGGAAATCCATTGGCCAGGGTGAAACAATCGGGCGGCGTGTGCAGGGTGCATGCCGTGCTGGGCCGACCCGCCACTGTAACTGCCTCATTGGTCTGCTCATCGGCGAAAGGCGGCTCATGGGCCATCGTAGTCGCAAAGGAGCCATATTCGCCGACGGTGTAGTTAATGCCAAAACTGGACCGGATCGCGATCTGCTTTGGTAGCCGCACCGCCACAGCCATGCGCGGCGAAACCCCGAGCTTGAACGGAGAGACCAGAGAATCAGGCAGCTTGCCGCTGAACGGACCGACGCCGCCTGCCGGCACTTCGGCAGTACCGGTGAAGCCCGCCGACGGATTCGTATCCACCATGGCCAGGTGGTTGTACTTCTCGGTGTAAGGCGCATAGAAATCGTAGCGCGCGCCGAGGTTCAGCGTGAGACTGGGCAGCACGCGCCAGTCGTCCATTGCATATGCATCGATAACATTGTCGCGCAGGTAACTCTTGGCCACAGCGGAGTCAATGGTGGTCTCCTGCGGCAGGCCCAACAGCATGTCTGCCAGCGCCGAGCCGGTGTTTTGAACTTGCAGCGGGTCCTCGGTAAACAGGCCGGAGAAATAGAAGGTACCGGTGGCGTTGGAGCTGCCCAGCACATCGCGATGCACACGCCGGTAATCGCCGCCCAAGCGCAGATTGTGCTTGCCGTGGATCCAGGACAACGTCTCCGATAGGGAGATCGTCTGCGACAGGGCTAAGCTCGGCTGCTGCTCGTTCAATCCGGCCGTCTGGCCCAGCGTAATGTTAGGCAGGCCATAATTGAGCGGGCTGGTATTGAGTGGACACCCATCCGGCCCCAGGATGCCTAGTTGCGTAGCTATGTCGGGGCCATTGGTGAAGAAGTTCTTGGTCTGCGCATTGTTACGGTTCCAGCTAGCGTTGAAGATATTGGTCAGTTTGTGGTAGCCCACGGTATAGCCCGCTTGCAGGGAGTTGGAGGTCGTTGACCCCTTGCCGCCTAACTGGGGGAAGATATTCACGTTATCCTGGGCAAAATAGCTGTAGTTGTAGTTGAAGTTGATGCTCTGGCGCAGACCCTGATTCTGAGATCGGCGTCCGCCGCCGCCATAACCGCCTCGGCCCATGCCAAGCAGCGAGGCATTGGGGCCGAGGCTGCGCATGTAGCGCACGCCGGCCTGGGTTGAATTGGATTGCGCTGTGCTGAGCAGGTGATAATTCTCGACCGTGCCGGGGAGGTTCGGCTCGGGAAAGTACTTGAGCAGCGCGGCCGCCTGATGCGCAATCAACGAGGGCGGGATTACATTCCGCTGGCCGTTGTAAGTGAACTGCTGGCCGTCCACCGGGTTATAGATAGGCGCCTGACCGGTGAAGTTACCAGCCCGCTCGGCGTCGGTGGGCACGGTTGCATATTCATCGAGAGGGTTTGAATTGCGCTGGCCGGAGAGAGTGAGAAATACCGTGTCCTTGCCGCTGGGCTTCGTCAACCCGGGCAGATATGGCGCGCTGATGAATGTCAGTCCGAAGCGGTTGGTGCCGGAGGCCGGCTGCTCCTGCTCCTGGCCGCGCAAGGCAAACGGCTCGGCGTTGAGAGCCGAGTTGCTTCCCGTCCAGAAAATAGCGCCATGCGGCTGGCCCGGATTGAAGCCGCGAAAGTTGCCCCGTCCGCCGCCTGGCCCGCCGCCTCCAAAGCCCCCTGGCCCGCCGAAGACACCAAACCCGCCACCGAAGCCGCCTGCTCCGGCAAAGTTGCCCGCTTGCCCGCCCATCTGCGAGCGCACAGTCTCGATGGCGTCCCGCACACGGTCCATATCCAGGCCGGCGAGCGGACTGACCGCTCCTGCCTGCCCGGTGATGGTTACCGAATCTCCGCTGAAATCGCTGCTGCCGGCGATCGAAGGCAGCGCCGCTCCCGCCGCACTAGCTGAAGCGGCCGACCCCGCCTGGGTATCGGTCCCTTCCGTCAGCGAACTCATCAGGCTCAGGTTCTGCGCACCGTTGCCCACTAACTGGCGAATAGCCTGCTCCGCCTGCGAGCTCTGGCGGTCCTGTTGCTGCTGCTGCTCGGCCGCGCGCGAAGCCAGCATCAGCGAGAAGTTCACGGTCTGGTCGTGGCTGGCGACGTTAAGCACCGCCTCCTGCGATCCAACCGCGAAGGCAGCAAACTGTGTGCGGATCACGTAGCGGCCGTTCTGCGGAATGTTCATCGACCAGGCGCCGGTAACGTCGCTGGTGGTGGAGTAGCGTTTGCCGGTAAGCGTGTTGGCCGCGGTCACAGTCACGCCAGGCAGCGGAATGGCGCCGCTTTTGACTTCGCCATGCAGCTTCCCGCCGATGACCGTCTGGGCTGCCGGCGCCTGCGACGAGGAAACCGCTGGTGCCGCGTTCGTTACTGTAGTGGGCGCTTCGGATTGTGCGGGAGGCTGCGCGGGAGTCTGAGCCATGGCCGCAAAGCCGCCGGCAACAGTGATCCCCATTGCAATGGCCCATCGAATCGCTGTTCGCAGCATCCAAGCTCCCTGGCGCTTCGTCCCTGTACTCAGTGAGACGCGCCGCGCGCCGTGAAGGTTTACGGCCAGCGGCGATTGCCACCTGCCCTATACTCAGGCATGGTCACAGCTGAGCCTGAGTCCCGGCCATTCTATCTCGAAGAACTTACAGCAGCTGACTCGGAAAGCACACTTGCGCAGGGGCGCGAACTGCTGCTCGAATACGGGCGCTTTGTGATTGCCCAACCGGGCGCGGCCCGTTTCTGCTACGGTTCGCTGGAGAAAGAGGCTGCACGGCTGCCCTTGAGTTACCACGGGCAGGGCGGCGGGTGCCTTCTGGCCTGGGCGCACGGCGAGCCTGCCGATGTCCCGGTAGGATTCATTGCCTGGCGCGCTGTGCCTGAGACGGTCGCGCAAGAAGCATGGGAACTGAAACGGCTGTGGGTGCGCCCCAGCGGCCGCGGCCTGGGGCTGGGCCGCTCACTGACCATGGCCGTTCTCGATCGTGCTGCTGCAGCCGGCCGCAAAGCGGTGTATCTCGACACCGCGCCCGCATCCATGAGCGCCGCTCATCGCATCTATCTCGACCTGGGCTTCGTACCCTGTGCGCCTTACAACGACAATCCTGTGGAAGGGCTCGCTTATCTGGTCAAGAATCTGTAAACGCCGGAGCCGTTCCCCGGCAGCGGCCATAAAGAGGGCCGCCGGGCTGACACATTTTTCTTGAAACGAATCGTTTTTGCGCTTGCATTCTCCTGCGGAGGATGTTAACTATTGTGTCAATACTCTTCTAGTTGCTACCACGATAGTAAACAGTGGCCCGCAACGGACTGGACATTTCCCGTGATGAAGATTGGCACCACGATTCGTACGCACCGGCTCCAGAAGGGGCTGTCTCAGGGAGATATCGAGAAGAAAACCGGCCTGCTGCGCTGCTACTTGTCCCGCGTGGAGAACGGTCACACCGTGCCGTCGCTTGACACGTTGTCGAAGATTGCCCTGGCGCTCGATCTGCCCATCGCTCAGTTTTTTGCCGACGACTCAGTGGGCCACCAGTTCAATACGCAAAAGCTCTCCGACGAAGAGCTGCGCTTCCTAACGCAGATTCGCCGCTATTCCACCAACCTGAATGAAAGCGACCGGAAGCTGCTGTTGGCTATGGTAAAGAAATTCGCCGCCACCGCAATCCGGTAGAGCATTCTCCAGCCATGAGCGGCGCAGCACTCCATGCGGGGAACCTCTGTCCGGCACGTTTCGTATGACCCCTCTGAGGATGGGTGCAGAGGATCATGAAACAACTGCTTCTGGTCATTGCAATGAGCCTGGCGCCGGAACTTGGTTTGGCCGCCGCGCAGCAGTCTTTCGTCCCGCGACCTGACGGCAGCCGGATCTCCCCCGCGCAGATCGACGCCACCGTCAACCAACTGATGGAATCGGCCCACGTGACTGGCGCGGGCATTGCCATCTTTCATGACGGCAAGGTCGTGTACCTCAAGGCATTCGGCATGCGGGATGCGGAAAAGGGCCTGCCGCTGACGCCCGTTTCGGTGATGACTTCGGCATCGTTGAGCAAGGCCGCGTTCGCCACGGTGGTGATGCGGCTGGTGGAGGACGGCACACTCGATCTCGACAGACCCATCCAGCAGTACCTGCCCAAGCCGTTGCAGGAGTATCCGCGTTATGCCGACCTCGCCGGCGACGATCGGGTCAGCAAGCTCACCCTGCGCATCCTGTTGAGCCACACCAGCGGCTTCCCCAACTGGCGAGCTTTTGAGGACGACCGCAAACTCAAGATTCACTTCGAGCCAGGCTCGCGCTACGCCTACTCCGGCGAAGGAATCGACCTGGCGCAGCTGGTGGTGGAGACGGTGACGGGCAAATCGCTCACGGCGCTGATGGACGAGATGCTCTTTCGTCCCGTGGGCATGACGCGGACCGGCATGGTGTGGGAGCCGCGCTTCGAGAGCGATTTCGCCAACGCTTACGACGAATACGGGCGCTCGCTGGGCCCGGAACGGCGAAAAACGGCCGATGCGGCCGGCTCCATGCAGACTACGCTGCGCGACTACGCAGCTCTCTTGAGCGCGGTGCTGCGTGGCAAGATCCTGGATGCCAAAGCATCGGGTGAGTTGCTGGGCCCGCAGATACACATTCACTCTGCCCACCAGTTCCCTTCCCTCAACACCGAGACCAGTACAGCGAACGATGGGATTCAGTTGAGTTATGGCATCGGCTGGGGACTTTATCGCTCGACTTATGGGCCGGCCTTCTTCAAAGAGGGCCATGACGAGGGATGGCGGCACCTGGCGTTGTGTTTCCGGAATGGAAGCGGCCTGCTGATCCTGACCAACAGCTCAAACGGCGAAGGGATCTTCAAGCCGCTCATCGATTCCCTATTGGGCGCAACCGCTTTCCCGTTCGACTGGGAGGGTTACACGCCCTATAACCTTCTGCCTCCGCTGCCTAAGTTGAAGGAGCACAAGAGAGTTACTCTAACGGCGCAGCAACTCAGCCGGCTCACCGGCAAGTATGCGCTCTCCGCGGACATTGTGATACGAGTAGCCGTCGACAACGGCCGCCTCTATTTCCAGGAGGGCGACGAGGCGAGGCAGGAAGTGCTTCCCGAAAGCCCGGCGGACTTTTACTCGACTAGCTCCAGCGATGAGTGCAGCTTCAAGCCCGCGGAGGGCGGCCCGGCGCAGGTGCTTGTGCTGCACCTCGAAGGCAGAGATGTGGAGCTGAAACGGGTTCCGTAATGCGAAGATCGCTTGGCACCGCTATGCCCCTGCGGGTTAGCCAGGCTCTCGCTCCGTGGCAATCCGCTCGAAGATCTCCCACAGCTTGGCCGATTCGAGATCGGAGACATCCAGGCCGTACATTTCCTTAATTCTGCCGATTAGAGCTTCGTTGGTTTCACCTGCATGGAACTCCCACAGGCTCGATTCGTCAGAGATCCATGCCCATTCCAGGCCCAGGACACGGTGGATGAAATCATCCGCCAGTTCCGGGTGCTGTTTGACCCGCTCCTGAGAAGCAAACGCAATGGGAACCTGCATGCCGGGACGGGGAAGCGGCTCGCCCTTCTTTTTCTTGTTCAGCCTGACAGCGCCAAAACTGCTCCGCAGATTGTCGAGGGCCTTTGCGCGCGAATCTCCTGTCCCGGTCAGGTGCCAGTTCTTGATTGAAGCCACGTGGCGGTGCACTTTGAAACGGGAACCTTCATCGGCTGTGCCTTGCTCCTGGGTGCGAAAGACTACCGGGTAATCGGCCAGTTCCCAGTCACGCTTGCGATAGGACAAGCACCGCTTCCAGAGAACGAGAATTCCTTGGGCGAAGCGAGTAGGCCAGCTGATTGGGTCCATAAGCCTTCACTTGCGTTACGCACTGCCGGCAGCTGCGTGAATGGCCAGCAGCTTTTCCAGCAGCGGCTTGAGCAGCTTCAAATCCAGTGCATTAGCGCCATCGGATTTGGCATTTGCCGGGTCGTCATGGACCTCGAGAAAGAGGCCATCGACGCCCGCGGCGACCGCGGCGCGCGCCAGCATCGGAATGAACTCCGGCTGGCCACCGCTGACACCGTTGGCTGCCGAGGGCTGCTGCACGGAGTGGGTGCCGTCAAAGACCACAGGCGCCAGCCGCCGCATCACTGGCAGCGAGCGGAAATCGACCACCAGCGTGTTGTAGCCGAAGCTTGAGCCGCGCTCGGTGAGGAAGACGCGCTCGTTGCCGGTCGAGCGGATCTTTTCGACCGGATGGCTCATATCCCACGGGGCCACAAATTGGCCTTTCTTAATATTGATGGCGCGGCCGGTGCGGCCGGCGGCCACTAGCAGGTCAGTCTGGCGGCAGAGGAAGGCGGGAATCTGCAGCACGTCAACGGCCTCGGCGGCGATTTCGCAGTGGCCGGGCTCATGGACGTCGGTAAGCACGGGCAGGCCGGTGTCCTCTGCCAGCCGGCCGAGGATGCGCGTGCCCTCGACCAGGCCCGGGCCGCGGAAGCTCTTCACGCTGGTGCGGTTAGCCTTGTCGTAGCTGGCCTTGAAGATATAGGGGATGCCCAGGTCAGCCGCGATGCGCTGGATGGACTCGGCCATGGTGCGCGCATGCGCCTCGCTCTCGATGACGCAGGGGCCGGCGATGAGAAAGAGCCGGCCCGCACCAACATGCACCGGGCCTATTTCAAACGATTGGCTCACAAGGGCTCGCTCACTAGGATTGGCTCGCTAGGGCGATTTTACCTTGCCTGCGCGGCGCCCACCGGCTGTGGCAGCGCAATCTCCTCCGAGCGGTTCCGTGACCACTCCCAAAACGCTCTTTCCAGCGCGTGCAGAGCCGAAGGGCCGGGAAGGCCGTCTTGCGGCTTGACGATTCCGCAGTCGGCCAGGTGCTTGCAAAAGCCGACGTACTCGGCATAGAAGTCGACATCGTGCCGCGCGTGCCCGAGCGCCTCCAACGCCCGGAAATCGAGTACCGTGTAGCGCTCAGGATAGATGGTTGCAAGAATCGCGGAGGCGATGGGCAGGTCAATGCCGCGTAACCGAGTCAGCGATTCCACCGCTTCTCGGAGAGAGGTTTCCGGCGCGGCGGCTACGGCCAAAACTCTCCTGATCTTCTCTTCGCTGTTGCCAATCAGGTAGTGGACGACGCGTTCGGATTTCCAGCGAACGATCGCCTCCAGATTTCCTAGCGTGTAGTCGCCATTGCGAATGGACGCCCCGGCTTCGAAGGCAGCCGTTTCCAGCTGCTTTTCTCGTTCGCCGGCTTTCTCCCAGTATTTCTCAGCCAAATGCTGAAGATCCGATTCTGCGGGTTGAAGCTCAAAATAGGCCATGTGGTGCGCCCTCCGTTCCCAAAACCGAAGAGAACGATAGGCTTCGCCTAAAGCTTTGTCAACAGGCATCGAGCGATTGAAGGGGTTACATTCGTGGGTAGCCGGGTCGGGATTCTGCCATTTTTGATGGTAAAATGGCATTATGAATACCGTTGTCGAAATCGATAAAGCCGGCAGGATCGTCGTACCGAAGAAGCTGCGGGATGCGATGCATCTTACGCCTGGCACCCGCTTGTCGGTGGAGCAATCCGGCGATCGGTTGGTGCTGGCCCCCAGCGTCGACCGGGCACAACTTGTAATCGAGGATGGAGCACCCCTGGTATTCCCCGCTGATCGATCAGATTCACCAATCCTCACCAATGAGATGGTGAACGCCTTGGTCGCTCAGGGACGGTTGGAGCGGGCAGAGCGCCTCTTGGGCAGCGATCCGGATTCAGCGCCGGGTCGGGACGAGACATCGGCGTGATCTTCCTGGATACGTCCGTGCTGATCTCTGTCGCTCAGGTGAACCATCTGTTTCATACCCGAAGCCTGAAGCTCTGGTCCCAATGCTCGGCCAAGGCAGCCGCAATGAGCGCTCACACTGTGGCCGAGGTATTTAGCACGCTCACCGCCATGCCACCGTCGCTGCGCCTTGCGCCTCGCGACGCAGTGATTGCCGTCGAGACCTTTCTGAAGCGTCTGACGCCGGTCCTACTTTGCGCTGAGGACTACATGGAGACACTGCATCGAACGGCAAACCTGGGTCACTCCAGCGGCATGATTTACGACGCTTTGCACATGGCGTGCGCACGCAAGATCGATGCCGAACGCATTTATACCTGGAACGTGCGCCATTTCCGGATGGTGGCGCCGGATCTGGCCGATCGGATTGTCGCGCCGTAAGCATCGCCGTTTAGTGTCGAAGCTAGAGCTTCCCTCACGAGGACATTGCATTGGTTAGAGCTGATATTTCGCTGGCCTCGGAAGCTAGTCTTGCCTGCCGGTTCGCGTAACTCGCCCTGATAAACTCCCGGAACAACGGGTGTGGTTCGAGTGGCTTGGATTTAAACTCCGGGTGGAACTGGCAGCCGAGGAAGTAGGGATGGCCGGGCAGCTCGATAATCTCCACGTAGGTCGCGTCGGGGGTGGTGCCGCTCAGGCGCAGGCCGCCGCCGGTGAGCAGAGCCTCGTATTCGCGGTTGAATTCGTAGCGATGGCGATGGCGCTCGCTGATCTCAGTGGCTCCGCCATAGGCCCGGGAGGCGAGCGAATCCGGCTGCAGAACGCAGGTCCAGGCGCCCAGCCGCATGGTGCCGCCCATCTCCTCCACACCCAGCAACTCACGCAGCTTGTAGATGATACGGTGTTGGCTGGCGGGATCGAATTCGCTGGAATTGGCATCCTTGAGGCCGCAGACGCTGCGCGCGAACTCGATGCACGCAGTCTGCATGCCCAGGCAAATGCCGAAGTAGGGAACCTGGTGCTCGCGAGCGTAGCGGATGGCGTTCAACATGCCTTCGATGCCGCGCTTGCCAAAGCCGCCGGGAACCAGAATGCCGTCGAATCCGGCTAACTGCGGCTCATAACTCCGGTCATCCGGCGTCTTGGATTCCAGGCCCTCCGCCTCAATCCAGGTTACGTTGAGTTTGAGGCTCTGCGACACTGCTCCGTGGACCAGCGCCTCCTTGAGCGACTTGTAACTGTCTTCATACTCCACATACTTGCCGACGATGGCAATCGAGACTTCATCCTTTGGGTGGTAGCAACGGTCGACGAGTTCGCGCCACTTCGCTAGATTCGACTCCGGCGCATCCTTGTGCAGATACTTGAGGATGAGCGCGTCTACGCCCTCGTTGGCGAAGCCCAGCGGCACCTCGTAGATGGAGGGCACATCCTTTGCAGCCACCACAGCACGCTCTTCCACGTTGCAGAAGGCGGCAATCTTCTGCTTCATCTCGCGGCTCAGGTTGCGGTCGCAGCGGCAGAGCAGGATGTCGGCCTGGATGCCGATGGAGAGCAGCTCCTTGACCGAGTGCTGGGTGGGCTTGGTCTTCAGCTCCTGGGCGGCGGCTATCCACGGCACCAGCGTGAGGTGGACGAAGACCGTATTTTCGCGGCCCAGTTCCTGGCGCATCTGGCGGATGGCCTCGAGAAACGGCAGCGACTCAATGTCGCCCACCGTTCCGCCGATCTCGACGATTGTGACGTCGGCGCCATTCGCGGAGACCTTGCGCATGGCGTTCTTGATCTCGTTGGTCACGTGCGGGATGACCTGGACGGTTTTGCCGAGGTAGTCGCCGCGCCGCTCCTTGAGGATGATCTGCTCGTAAATGCGGCCGGTGGTGAGGTTGTTGTCGCGGGAGAGCGGCGCATGGGTAAAGCGCTCGTAGTGGCCCAGGTCGAGGTCGGTTTCGGCGCCGTCGTCTGTGACAAACACCTCGCCGTGCTGAAAGGGCGACATGGTTCCCGGATCGACGTTAAGGTAGGGATCGAATTTCATCAGGTTGACGCGCAGGCCGCGGCTCTCAAGCAGGCAGCCGATGGAGGCTGCTGCCAGCCCCTTGCCTAAACTGGACACAACTCCGCCCGTCACAAAGACATACTTTGCCGACATCGATGCAACCTCAGGATTGGACTGTTGGGATTGGACGTACCTGGTGGGCACAATCAAGTATGACAGAGTTGTGGATGCCAGGGAACCAGAAAAATGCCGGGGCGGAATCGAGGATTGTGGACAACGAAGCAAAGTCTATTTGGATTGATCGATTTACAGCTTGCTATGACTTTTTTGAGACTGCCGTGTCGCTTCGCTGCCGGGTCGTAATCGGCATAGGATTGGGCGGCGTCAAACTCCAGCTTGCCGAGTGGAGACGGCAGGGCTAGGATTCACTCTGGAAGGAGCTTATCCATGACAAAGACCACCGTGCAGCATCGCAGACTGGGGCAAACCGGCCCGGAAGTCTTCCCTATCGGCCTGGGGTGCATGGGCATGAGCGGGATGTATGGCGCCACGGACGACGCGGAGAGCCTGGCCACCATTCATGCGGCCATCGACGCAGGGGTCAACCTGCTGGATACAGGTGACTTCTACGGCATGGGCCACAACGAGATGCTGATCGGCCGGGCGCTGCATTTTCAGCGTGAAGAGGTGCTACTGAGCGTGAAGTTTGGCGCCCAGCGCGCGCCGGATGGCTCTTTTCTCGGGGTCGACTGCCGGCCGGCGGCGGTGAAGACTGCTCTCTCCTACACGCTGAAACGATTGGGCGTGGACTATATCGATATTTACCGGCCTGCGCGGCTTGATCCGCGGGTGCCCATCGAGGACACGGTGGGGGCCATCGCGGAGATGGTCAAGTCCGGCTATGTGCGCCATATCGGCCTGTCGGAGATGGGTCCTGAGACCGTCAGGAGAGCTGCCACCGTGCATCCCATCGTAGATTTGCAGATCGAGTACTCGCTGGTGAGCCGCGCTCCGGAGGCGAAAATCTTTCCTGTGCTCGAGGAGTTGGGGATTGCGGTGACGGCGTATGGCGTGTTGTCGCGGGGGCTGCTTTCGAATTCGCAGCCGGCTGCCTCGGGGGATTTCCGGGCCCACTTGCCTCGGTTCACGGGAGCCAACCTGGCCACCAATCAGCAGCTCGCGGACCGGCTCAGGGAGATCGCCGGCGACAAGGGCATCACCCAGGTGCAGCTGGCTGTCGCCTGGGCGCTGGCCAAGCAGAGCTGGATTGTGCCTGTGATGGGAGCGCGGACGCGAGCGCAAGTCGCCGAAACGCTGGGCGCGCTGAAGGTGAACCTCACCGCGGATGAGATTGCCGTGATCGAACAAGCGGTTCCGCATGAGGCGGTAGCTGGCACGCGTTACGACAGCAACCAGATGCGCATGCTGGACAGCGAGAAGTAGAGCCGACGATGGAAAGAATAGCCCTGGTCAGGACCGACATCACAACGTTGGCCGTCGATGCCATCGTGAACGCCGCCAATAGTTCGCTGCTCGGCGGTGGCGGGGTTGATGGGGCTATCCATCGTGCAGCCGGCCCTGACCTTCTTCACGAATGCCGCCTTCTTGGCGGTTGCAGGACTGGCGAAGCAAAACTGACGAAAGGGTATCGACTGCCCGCAAGGCACATCCTGCACACGGTGGGCCCGGTCTGGAACGGCGGAGGCCATGGAGAGCGGGAGCTGCTCGCCAGCTGCTATGCCTCCTGTTTCGCTCTTGCCAGGGAGCATGGCCTGCGCAGCCTTGCCTTTCCGGCCATCAGTTGCGGCGCCTACAGGTTTCCCGTCGAACTTGCCGTCGACATTGCGCTCCGCGAAACCGTAGCCGAGCTAAGCGCCAGCGACGCCATTCAAAAAGTGACCTTTGCCTGTTTCAGCGAAGATGTCTACGCGTCGTACCGGCGCGCAATGAGCCAGCTTGCGCGCCCGGAGATTGGCTTTCCATCGTAATGTCAGCCGGCTTGCAGGGCGCACCTACTCAAGCTCAAGCTTGATCATGACATCCGAATCGAGCTTGATGTCCCGGCGATATCCAATCATCTCCGTCGCCATCGCCGAGTCAAGGTGTAAACCAAGGCTCACGCCTTCCAGCGTGCTGCCCTTGGGAATCTCGTCATTATCGCCGGCATGGCCCAGGCCGACATTGGGGTCGAGCCCTGGCGTGGAACCCACGCCACCCCGCCCCAGGACTGAATTGGATCCCAGCCCTTCGCCCTTAGAACTGGGGTCCGGGCCGATAGCGACGATCAGGCCCTGAATCGGAACGATGGTCCCGCTCTTCAGTTGAACATCGGTGAACTTTATGGCGATGGCGGAATTCTTGTCTCCCTGTTTGGCGACGACGCCCGTGATCGAGCCAATCAACTTTGAGCCTTTAGGAACATCGGTGCCGTCTTTCAGTTTTCCCGGCTTGACCGTCTTGGCAATCACGGAATCGCCGAATTTTGCCGTGTGGGTGTTGACATTTCCGGTAATTTTTCCCACCAGCACCGGAGCGGCAGTCTGCGCGTGAGCGAGCGTACAAGAGGCAGAAAGAACAAAGATGGCGGTTGCCAGTAGAAATGATGCATCCCCGAACGTGCGTTTCATGGATCCTCCGTGCCTGGATTCTGCTTTTTGAGGGGCATGCGCAGACGGCGCACAACCCGCCTCCGATTCTCGGCAGAAGCCGCGGAAAAGTCAAATTCCGCGGCTTCACAGAGGAGACGGCGGTTTATGCCGGCGGTTAGCTAGAAATTCAGGGTTACCTTTGCCGTCATCGCCCGCGGAGTTAGATAGTGCGTGCCGCTGAAGGTAGACAGGAAGTTATACAGCGCGTGCTTGTTGGTCACGTTGATCGCCGTCAGGTCGAGATTCACCTTGTAGTGCTCGGCATGGAAGACATTGTTCTTGCCGATGGACACGTCAAAGAGGTCGCGATGCTGAATGCGCGGCGGGTCGTGGTCGTTGTCGCCCGCGCCGGGCGCGGGAATATCGATCAGTTTGGAGCCCAGCTGGTTGGCCGGGCAAGTTGAAAAGTAGGTCGCGGGATTTCCCACAACAGCCTTCTGTCCATTGCAGGAGAATCCCCCCTGAAACTCCTCGTCCAGTGTCAAGGGCAGGGCTACGCTCGCGCCGGTGATAATGTTGGTGGTTGCGGGAATATTGTTGTCCACCATTGCCACTCCCGGCACTCCGCCCGGCAGAGTAATCGATGTGTTGGGGCAGGCGGAGTTTGGATCGGTCGGGCTATAGCAAGGAGTAGATCCGGCCACCAGGCCGCTGTCGAAGCGCCAGTTAAAGCCGCCCCAGAGACCACTGATGAATTTGCTGCCGGGGATCTCGTATTGGATATGAGAGGTCTGGTTGAACTTCTCGTCGTGATCGATGCGGAAGGGATAATAAGTGGCTCCCTGCGCGACTCCGCCGGTAGCTCCGGCTCCGGCAACCTGCGGCGGAGAGAACCGGGCCGCAACCGATGACGTCACGAGATAGGCGCTGAAATTGTGGTATTTGGGGATTTCCACATTGGCCGCATAGCCGGGAATCTTGGAGCTGTGCCAGTCAATGGGGAAGGTAATCGGCGTGTCGCCCAGGACGCTGAAGTCGAAGGCATTGTGGGTGTACTTCCAGATGTACTCGCCGCTGATGACGACCTTCTTGCCAATGGCCTGCTGGAAACCGGCATGGAACTCGTTGCGGAAACCGGGCGCAAGATTCTTCGATACAACGGATCCGGATACGGTGGACGAGCAGGCCAGCAGCGGCGCGAGCACCGGGTTGGAGCAACCCTGGCTGGACAGAACCAGATTCTCGTTAAACGGCGTCTCCAGGGTGCGGGCATAAGAGATGCGCAACACGGTTGCGGAAGGCTTGATGTTGTAAGCGATGCCCACGCGCGGCTCGGCCTGTTGGGAAGAGGCGAGACCGTTGTAGATGTCGCCGCGGATGCCCAAATTGAAGAGCCAGTCGCCGGCCTTGATCTGGTCCTCGATAAACATGGCCAGTTCCTTTACGTCGGTGTGGCCAAAGTAGTTGTAAAGGCTGCCGCCGCGGGTTAGATCGTAGGGCTCGAGGATGGGAAGGAACGTGCCCGAGCCATATTTGTAGGTGACCGATGGATCGTTTGAAAGGAAGCCTGCCGCGGCGCACTGGGAAGTGGAGGTGAATCCCGGCACGGGGTTGCCGCTCGCATCGATGCAGGGCGAGTTATAAGTCGCTTCCACCACTCCCAGGCTGTCGTTCTCGCGCAGGAAGGTCTGCCCATATTGAGCGCCTCCCTTGATGTTCTGGATTCCCTTTGAGTAAGAGAGGTCGGTGTGCACCGCGGCGTTGGTGAGCGTCCGGAACTGGGAAATGGACGCTGTTTGCAGATTAGAGGCGCCCAGATCGGCCAGGGGATTACCGCTCGGATAGTAGTTATAGGCGTCCCTGCGGATGAATCCGCCAAGGTTGAAGACCGCATCGTTGCTGATGACCCGCGTGTAAGTGGGCGAGACATTGATGGTCCCGATCTTGGAGCGCTGATCGGCATCGCCGACACCGGCGAAGGCGGGGCTGGCGCTGGCGCCGCCATTTACCACGTTCAGCACATTCAGGTTGTCGAAGGAGTTGGGCGTCTGGAACCAGGAACGGCTGTAATTCAGGTCCAGATGGATCGAGTCCGCGGCCGAAAAGGTGTAATCTACGCGATCGAAGACGTTTTGCTCATTGCCCTTGTCGTGGAAGACGGCGAACTCGGGTGGATCGAGAAAGCGCCCGGTGTTCAGACCGTCCGCTTCAACGAAATTGCCCCACTTCTTTCCTCCATAAGCCATGTCAAAGCCGGCAGTTGCCGACCCAAACGAACCATAGGAGCTGCTGACCTCGCCGGTTGGCTTGGTGACGCCCTGCCCGGAGCGCGTGGTGGCCACAATGACCAGGCTGGTCTTGCCGCCGTACTCGGCTGGCGGCGCGCCAGAGATGACCTCGATGGATTGGATCGACTCGGCGGGAATCTGGTTGGAGAAGACCTTGCTCTGCTGGTCGGTGATGGATTGACCATCGACTGAAAACGAATTGGAGGCGTGGTCGCCCAGGCCGTGGAAGAGGCCGTTGGAGTCGGACGCCACGCCCGGGGTGGTTTCAGTGACCAGGGAGCTCAGAGACGAAGACTGGCTCTCCATCGGCACTTTGATGAATAGATCGCGATCCACATCGGTGTGAAAGGTGGGGTCGTTCTCGATCAGGTCGCCGGTGGCTTCCACGGTAACAGTGGTGGCGGCGGTAGCGATCTGGAGAACGAGCTTGAGGTTGGTTCCCACCACCGAACGAAGCTCGATGTTCTTGCTCAACGAACCGAAGTTCGTGGCCGAGACGTCAATCCGGTAGGGATTGAATGGCACATTGGTGAAGACAAACTGGCCCAGGGAGTCAGTGGTTGCCGTACGGTCCAGGCCGCTGGTTGAGTTGGTCAGGGTGACGGTTGCGCCGGGAATCACGGCGCCTGTGGGGTCAGTGACCGTGCCGCGCACGGCACCGGCGTTGCCGCTTTGCGCCTGTACGCCAAGCGCCCCAAACAATATGGCAAGGACGGGAAGAATGCGAAGAATTGCGCCGCGATTGAACGGCATTGAAGCCTCCTGATGAATGGCTGAATGATGCGCGAAGCAGGCCGCGGTGGGAACAGCCGCGGCATCCTCTGTGCAAGAGAGGCATCGTTCCGATCCTGGGTCAGCCTGTGAAGATGCGCGAAAGCCGCCACCTGCACCGGACATTGGAGGCAACGGAAATC
>Ga0326727_10014769_pt1 | contig 16931 bp, 5 predicted proteins | sample MB2enrmetagenome_FD_207643 | JGI IMG/M metagenome (GOLD analysis project Ga0326727, IMG submission 207643) | Lab enriched peat soil microbial communities from McLean, Ithaca, NY, United States - MB29MY | ecosystem: Environmental > Terrestrial > Soil > Wetlands > Peat | place: USA: New York...
TTTACGGCCTCCTGCGTCTTACCGAGGCGCAGCATCACTTGGCCGAGCAGATACTGAGCGTCGGAATCACGCGGATCCAACTGGATTAGCCTGTTCAGGAGTTCTGTTGAGCGAGAGAGGTTATTCATTTGCGCTTCGGCCAAGGCGAACACGTAGAGGGCGCTGGGATCTTCCGGTGAGAGCCGACAAGCTGTCTCCAGTTCGGCTGTCGCTTCTTGAAGCTGTCGTGAATCGTACAGCAGGCGTCCTTTGTTGTAGTGTGCGAGGGCAGAATTCGGAGCCAGGCGTGCACCCTCAGAGAATTCCTCTAACGCGCCTACCAAATTGAATTCATCCGCGAGCGCGTTGCCCAAATTCAGGTGGGCCTCGGGCGAGTTGGGCTGAAGTTCGACAGCTTTCTTGAGGAATTGAAAAGCCTCTTCGTCTCGACCTGTTGTCTCCGCAATCAATCCCAGGGCAGTGTACGCCGCCGGATTGTTGGGCGAGCTTTCGACAACCCTTTGGAGTTGGCGCTGGGCTTCGTCGTATTTGCCTTGCTCCGCCAAAGCGAGGCCCAGATTGGCGCGCGCGTCGACATATTGCGGGCTGTCCTCTGTGGCTTTTTGGAAGAGCCGCATTGCGTCATCGTTCTTTCCTAATCGACCGTGCAAGACGCCCAAATTGTTCTCTGCTTCGGCAAATTCCGGGTTGATATCGAGCGCTTTCTTGAATTCCGCCTCCGCATCCGGGAGCCGACCGTCGGCCATGTAAGACAGTCCCAATTGATTGTGGGCTTTCGCAAAGCGGGGATCGGCTTTTATCGCTTCCTGGAGCGCCCGTTGCTCCCCCTGGTGATCCCCGAGCTTTGCCAGGGCTAACGCAAGGTTATAGTGGAATGGGGCGTTTCCGGGATCCATTCTTGCAGCTTCCTGGTAAGCCGCGACAGCCTCACGCACACGTCCCTGTTGCATCAAATCGTTGCCTTGGTTGTTGGGAACTCCGGCCCTCATTCTTTGGTCGGTTTGCTCCTTGAGTTGCCCAAACTGTTCGAGCTCACCCCGAGCGGCCTGCTGCGCATTCTTTTTCATCAGCAGCAAGCCAAGCTCATAGGCCGCCTCGGATCCATCCGGCTTTAGCTTCTTCGCCTCCTGCAACTCTTCGATTGCCTGGTCGGTTTCTCCCAACCGCGCCAGGCTGGCGCCGAGATCGAAACGGGCCTCGTAGCTTTCTGGGTCCAGTTGCACTCCCTTTCGCAACACTTCAACTGCTTTCGAATACTGCCCTTGCCTTCGATACGCCCGGCCGAGCAACTGATAGGCGTGAGCATAGTTGGGCCTGTGCTGAATGTAACTTTCGAGGTACGGGATGGCATCCTTGAACTGGCCGTAGCTCAAGTAGACGTGCGCGATGGCAAGGCGCGCATTGTCGTTGCCCGGCTGAAGCTCGAGCGTCTGCTGAAACTCGGCCACCGCCTCCGGGTACCGCTGAAGATGACCGTAGACCACGCCCAGATCGAAATGAAGCTGAGCCGACTCGGGCCAGAATTTGAGCTGCTTCTGAAAAATCTCGGCTGCTTCGTTATCTTTGCCGCTATGCGAATAAGCAACGGCCAAGTCCATTTGAACCGAGCGGGAGAAATCTTCCGAGGGCGAGGCCGCCAGCGCCTTCTCCAAGTAAGTGATTGCGGCCAAGTACCTGTCGTTGGGGACGGTCGTCCGGCCCTCGGGCAAGCTCTCAATTTGCTCAAGGTTTCGAACGTCCTCGCGCCGGCCGAGTTCGACCTCGCACTGGCCCAGGGCGAACAGCCTGGCCGCATCCGCAGGCCGCACATCCACTGCCGCTCTCAGGTTAGGAAGCGCCTCCTCGTATTTTGATTGAGCATTCAGCGCCAGTCCCAATCCGTAGCGGGCATCAGCGGAGGCGTTGTCGCCGAGACGAATCGCTGCTTGAAACTCCACTTCGGCCTTATCGGGATCGCTCGACCGGAGATACATGCGTCCGAGATAGATGTGACCCGCGGCGACCGAGGGATCCAGTTTCAAGGAGAGGAGTATCGCCTGCCGCGCCTCCTCGCGAGCCCCTCGACGGTCCTGAATCATTCCCAATAGGTAATAAGCATCCGCAGCTTGGAGATTAAGGTCTATGGCCTGGCGGCACTTTTGCAGCGCCTCTTCAAGCTGCCCCTCTTTGAATTCAGCTTCGGCCTGGCGTAGGACCTCCTTCGCTTGCTCGACATTATCAGCGTGCTGGCTAGAAGGGGGAGAACCAGCAGAGGAACGTGCGACAGCGTGTAGGTCAGATCCCGCGCAGCAAGTTACAGTGGCTTGGGCCGGGATTACTGTGACTGCAAGGCTGATGAACAGAGCGCACAGAATCACACCTCGTGCGGAAAAACCGGGCGATGGGACCTTAGCCGGAATTTTCGTCTTCAATCTTCGCACTAACCGATAACATACACCGGCGTACCTCCGAAGGCAATCTTCCGACCGGGCTTTGGCCGTTGAGCTCCACAGCAACCGATGCAGAAACCCAGTGTCGAAGCTGTCTCCCGCCCTGACTGGATCGACAGTCTCCGCCTTTAGCGAAGGGGTCCGGAAAGAAGGTAAAAGTTCGACAAAGTTCTTGACAAGCTGCCAATATGCGGTAGAGACTGTCAGATAATTGCTAAATTTTACGTTTGGTTACGATTTTCTGCGACAGTCCCAAAAGGGGCAGTTGTTTTTGACGACTTCGCTTTTGTTCGAATTGATATTCTGAAGGAGCAGAGAAGTTTATAGTGTGCGCCAAGCCGAAAAGGAGACCGCAATGAACGGAAGGAACATACCATTATCTCTGACCATGAAGAGCGTGAACGCACTACTCGTGCGGTTAGTCAGTTGCCACAGGCGACCGTATGGCAGAAGTCGCGTAGGGGTGCGCTACGTCGGCCTTTGGATGCTTATCCTGCCACTTTTATTTTGGTCGCAGTTGGCCTACGGGCAATACAGCAGTAACCTCGAGGGGCAGGTCAAAGACCCGACCGGCGCAGTGATCCCTAATGCGATGGTCCAAATGACCAACACCGCGACGCTGGTCTCCCAGAAACTGGCCACGGATAGCGGAGGAAACTACCGCTTCAATAGTCTCGCTCCAGGGGAATACGAAGTCACGGTATCACTCACCGGCTTCAACCCCACGAGGGTCAAGGTTACTCTGCTCACCGGGGAAACCGTAAACATTCCTGTGACCTTAACGCTGGCCGGAACCAGGCAAACGGTTGAGGTGACCGGCCAAGCAACCGTGCTGGACACGGCCGACAGTCGCTTACAGGAGACCGTGGGGACCCAAGAGCTACACACGCTGCCTCTTCAGGGGCGCAACTTTTTGGGCCTGGCGTCCGTCACCCCTGGGGTTACGGGTCTGGGTGTCATTGTTGGATCAGCGCCGGGATCCTGCTCTAGTGGTCTCCCCAGTACTATTCCCGACAACTTTGCCACGGAATTGCCCGTGGAAGCTAGTGCGAACGGGAAAACCCTCCTTAGCAACATGTTCATGCTTGACGGCTTGGACGTAACGAGCAACATTGACGGGGGGAACCTGAATTTGACTCCCAACCCGGACTCTGTCCAAGAGATCACGACCGAAACCAACGACTTCAGCGTCGAATACGGGCGGAATAGCTCGATTGTCATCAAGATGACTACGAAGTCGGGCACCGACCAGTATCACGGTAGTGCGGGTGACTACTTCACGGATCAAAACCTTTGGGCACGATCGGAGTTTACCGGCCCCGCCTATGCCCCATTTGTGAGCAATAACTTTTCCGGCTCCATCGGCGGGCCCGTAATTCCCAAACGGCATACCTATTTCTTTTTCTCAATAGAGCCCTTGAGGTCCACCTTTTCGACGGGAAATCAAGCATACACTTTTGAAGATCCTCAGTTTGTACAATGGGCGCAGCAGAACTTCCCCAACAGTCTGGGCACGAAACTGCTGACGACCTACCCCATCAAGACCGCGGCCTCTGGAGTGGTCTCGCAAACGGCGCAGGATCTGTTCCCCACGACATGCGGCACTGCTGCGGCAGCCAACCTCCCATGTGACTTGGCCATGATCGATTCCGGCACCTACGAGGCAAGTCCGTACCGTAACGGTCTGGAGTGGAACACCCGAATCGACACCTATTTCTCTAAGGATCGGCTATACGGAAACTACTATCGTATGAAGCACGACGATCAATCTCCGTCCGTCCGCACAGGTTTTGACTCTACCAACCGCTATACTTCGAGTTCGTTGCAGTTGAACGAGACCCACACCTTCAACGGGAGGACCCTCAATGAAGCCATGTTCGGGTACGCGCGCCCCGAAGGCTTCTGTTGCCGCACAGCGTTTCACACTGTGCCCTCAACAAGTGTAGTCGGTATGGGCGCTGGCTTCGGGGTCGGCTTTGCGGACGGCGACTTCATTCAGCACAACTATCGCTGGAGAGATGTCCTTACGATGGTCCGTGGAACGCATACCTTCAAGTTCGGCTACGACGGCTGGCATGGCGATGACGTGGCTCTCTTCGCCACGGCTTACTCAATACCCTCCTACCAGTTCAACAACCTTCTGGAACTGGTCCAAGATAACCCTTACTCCGAGACCAATTTGGCTTACGACCCGTTAACAGGGCAAGCGGCTAAAGGGGACTACACATACGCGAAGACTTCAAACGGCGCGTTCGCCGAGGACGTTTGGAAGGCGAAGCCCAACCTCACCCTGACTCTCGGTATTCGGTGGGACAATTTTGGGAACCCGTACCCCAAGTCGGGCACCGTGCTGGCCAACTTCTTCCTTGGCGCCAGTTCAACGCTGGACCAGCAGGTCGCTGATGGAGTCATGAAGCAAGTCTCCCATGTCTATCGTGGGAGTATCAACGTCTTTAGTCCTCGCATCGGTCTTGCATGGGACCCCACAGGAAAAGGAGTGTGGGCTGTGCGCGGCGGGTTCGGTGTGTACCACGACTGGATGACGCTGGGGGCCGACGAGAACAATCTGAAGGGCAACCCGCCAAGCTTTGTTTTCCCCACTTTTCTCCGCGGGACGACCACATCCGCGCCAATCTTCGCCTTGGGTGCGAGCAATACCTACCCATTCGGGTATCCGTACCCCGTTTTGCCGCAAACCACGCTGGATGCTCATGGAGGGTTGGTTGGCGATCAACTCTCGGTGGGCGCAATCGACCGGAACCTCGGTGGCCCGCGCACGTACAACTATTCGTTCTCGGTTGAGCGTCAGTTGCCGGGCCGGTTAGTGGCCAGCGCAGGCTACAGCGGTTCCCATGCCTATGATCAATTAACCGGCTGCGGCACGAATCAAGGCTGTGAAGGCACCGACGTCAACCGCTTTGCCGGCGACCTGATCGTAAACAAAGATGCACTAACGCGTCTTAACCCTTCCTTTGGCAGCATCGAATATACGACGAACGGGGTCAAGACGGCGTATAACGCCTTGATCTTAAGTCTCGAGAAGCGCTACAGCGCGCGTGGTGTGTTCACGGCTGCTTACACGCGCTCGAGCGGCTGGTGGGATGGAGGGCGCTATCCGGATCAGCATGACATCAGCCAGTACTGGCAACCGGCGCTCTTTAACGCTCCGAACCGCTTTTCTCTCGCGGGGACTTACTCCCTGGGAGCTCCCAAAATTGGTTCCCGGCCGCTGAGCTATCTGGCGCGTGGCTGGGAAGTTTCCACCACCACGATTTTGCAGGGCGGGTATCCTTTTACGGTGTATACGAGCGCACCTTTTGAGCCCATCCAAGACGCCAGCGGCAATGTCACTGGCATGCAGCCAGGCAGTGGCGATTACAACGCCGATGGTTACGATTATGACTTTCCAAACACCCCGTCTTTTGGCTACAACATCCCGAGCAAAAGCCGTCAAGCTTACTTGAACGGTTTATTCTCCGCGTCGGCCTTTCCAATGCCCACCATGGGGACAGATGGCGATCTCAAGCCGGGTCGCTATGTGGGGCCGGGCTTCGCCGGGGTTGACCTCGGCATAATCAAAGACAATCCAATTACAGAGCGGGTTGGCTTGCAGTTGCGCTTTGAATTCTTCAATATCTTGAACCATCCGAATCTGAACGGGGTGGACGGCAACCTGTCAGACGCGACATTCGGCCAGTCAACGTCAGTTTTCAACCCCCGTTGGGTGCAGTTTGGGCTCAAATTAAGCTTCTAGCCGGGATTTCTCACCAGGGCCGGAAGGGCGGGGCTCTGACCCCGCCGCCTCAAGGCCCTCACAATTATCCCCGTGTCTCACGGCCCGCACAGTCCCGCAGGCGTGGGACTGTGCGGGCCGCGAGACGGAAAGGGGGGAGAGGCCGCTCCAGCGGCGGGGCTGAAGCCCCGCCCTTCCGGCCCCCTGAGTGAAAGCGGAAGAGCGAAAGGGGACGTGGCCTCGGCTGGCGCCATCTCACGAATTACTTCCCTGCTCGAGTGATCCCTCAATGCCTGAGTATGACCAATTTGGAAGGAGATGCGCGTGCTACGCAGACCGGCGATAGCCGTTCTGGCTTCGCTCTTTTTCTCCGCCGTATCCCCCGAGTTTCAAGCCACCAAGGCGCGTCGGGCCCCTGCCGTGCCCTTGGTGACGTGCGACCCCTACTTCAGCATCTGGTCGTTCACCAATCAGCTCACCGGCAGCGATACCTGCCACTGGACCGGCACCCGGCAGGCTCTCACCAGTCTGGTCAGGATCGACGGAGTCACGTACCGTCTCATGGGCGCCCGTCCTTCCGACGTGCCGGCGTTGCCTCAGGCGCACGTTGAGGTTTCGCCGACGCGGACCACATACGAATTCGAGGGGGCAGGAGTTCACGTCCGCCTGACCTTCATGATCGCGAAACTTCCCAGTGATCTCGAGACGTTCTCGCGCCCGGTCGCGTATCTCATTTGGGAGCTGCGCTCAGGAGACGGTCGTCTACACGAGGCCTCGGTCTATTACGACAACACTGCCGAACTTGTCGTCAACACTACCGATCAGGCTGTGGTTTGGTCACATAGTCGCGTTGGGAACCTGGCCGTGATGCGTATGGGGACACAAGACCAGCCCGTCCTGGCCAAGTCAGGAGACGACCTGCGCATCGACTGGGGCTACCTCTACGTCGCGACGCCCGAGGGGCGCGGTGTCTCCGAGGTCATTCAGGAGGGAGAGGCAACCCGGAGCAGGTTTGTTCGAGGCGAATCATTGCCGGGCCAGGATGACACGTCAATGCCGCGGGCCGTTCGCGACCGGATGCCTGCGCAGGCAGTCCAGTTTGATCTCCCGCCAATTGGGCCGAGTCCCGTCGAGCGCCACCTGACCTTAACTTACGACGAGGTTTATTCCATTGAACTTCTTCATCGACGCCTGCGCCCTTACTGGCGGCGAAACGGCACCCAGGCGAGCGATCTGCTTCGCATGGCTGAGGAGGACTATGCAACTCTCAGTGTCGAATGCAAGGAATTCGACAACGACTTCAGAGAAGATATGACTCGCGTGGGCGGGGAGGCATATGCGGATCTCGCAGCCCTCTCCTACCGGCAGGCCTTCGCCGCGAATGAGTTGGCGGCAAATGCAGATGGACATCCCCTTTTCTTTCCCAAAGAAAATTTCAGTGACGGCAGCATCTCCACCCCTGATGTCATTCACCCGGAGAGCCCCATTTTGTTGCTCTTCAATCCAGAACTATTGAGTGCCTCCCTCGCTCCTATCTTTGTGTACGTAACTTCGGGGCAGTGGCGATTCCCCTTTGCGCCGGCTCAGTTGGGGACTTACCCTCTGGCGAACGGCCAGACTTACGGAGGAGGCGAGACGTCGGAAAGGGATCAGCAACCTGTCGAGGAAACCGGCGATATGGTAATCCTGACCACGGCGGTTGCGCGGATGGAGCAAAGCCCCGATTTGGCGGTCAAATACTGGCCAGTTCTGGCCCAATGGGCGAAATACCTCAAGGAGAAAGGACTCGATCCCGAGAAACAGCTTTGTACCGACGATTTTGCAGGGCCGTTGGCGCATAACGCCAATCTCTCTCTGAAAGCCATTGAGGCCCTTGGCGCGTACTCGCTGCTTTGTGAAATGCGAGGGGACAAGGAGGAGGCTGCATCATACCGCCAAACGGCGGAAGAATATGCCCGCCGATGGATTACCATGGCACAAGACGGAGACCACTACCGTCTGGCATTCGACCAGCCCGGCACTTGGAGTCAAAAATACAATCTCGTATGGGATAGACTGCTTGGGCTAAACCTTTTTCCTCGAGCGATCGCTCGTACGGAAATCACATACTACCAGCGGGAGCTGCTCAAGTTCGGTTGGCCGCTCGACAGCCGAAACACTTACACGAAACTGGACTGGGAGGCGTGGAGTGCAAGCCTGGCCGACTCACAAACAGATTTTCGGACCCTGATGTCGCCGGTTTTCAACTTTGTTGACCAGACTCCCAGCCGCGTGCCGCTGCCAGACTGGTATTATGCTAGCGACGGCAAACAGTGTCAGTACCGGACCAAGAATGGGCTCCATATCGGGTTCCAGGCTCGGCCGGTAGTCGGAGGCGTTTTCATGAAGGTCCTTATGGATACGCCCACTTGGAAGAAGTGGTCCAGCAGAGCACCGCAGGCGAAATGAAGGTATGAAAAATCCGAATCTGTCATTATGAACCCGCTGCTTTTTGCGGGCGAAGAATCTCTGCAGTTGTTCTTTCAAATAGGGTGAGATGGCCAGACCTTCACGCAACCTCGCTTGGTTTTGCTTGGTTACCTTGCTCGTCTGCCTTGCGGGTGCTCCTCTTGCTCGATCCCAGTCAGCTACCCCCACGATCCAGGCAACGATCGAAGCACTTCGCGCGCACGACTACGCCCGGGCCTTGGAAATGACGCAAGCCCTGGTCCGGGAGCAGCCTGACAGCGCGCGGGTGTGGACCTTGCAAGGAGCCGCACTCTCCGGCTTGGGACGAGGCGAGGAAAGTTTGCTCTCCTACCAACGAGCTCTCAAGATACTGCCGGACTACCTGCCGGCGCTCGAGGGTGCGGCGCAGTGCGAATACGCGGCTGGAAGTCCCACGGCCCAGGACCTGCTGGACCGCATCATCCGAATCGACCCGACGAACGAGACGGCCCATGCGATGCTGGCTTCCCTCTCATTCAAGCAAAAACAATGCGACAAGGCTGTAGTGCACTTCGCCCTTGCCAGGCATGCCATCTCTGATCGCCCGGTCGCGCTGGCGGAATACGGGATCTGCTTGGTTCACGCCCGCCAGCTTGGGGAAGCCGCACCCGTTTTTCAGCGTCTTCTCGAGCTTGAGCCGAAAGACTGGCATAACCGCTACAACTTGGGACTTGTTCAGTACATGACCGGCCACTACGCTGCGGCGATTGCGACTCTGAAACCGCTCGCGGAAGGCCCCGCCGCCGAGGTGGACGCCCTCAATCTGATTGCAGACGCCTACGAAGCCAACCGCGGGACCCCTGCGGCCGCTGCCGCGCTCCGCCGGGCGATTGATATCGCACCGCACGACGTTCGGAACTACCTCGACTTTGCTACCCTTTGTATGGACCACGCTTCATTCCAGGTCGGAGTTGATATTGTCACTGCCGGCTTGAAAGTGATCCCTGATTCTCCGGAGCTCTACTCCGAGCGAGCCGTCCTGTATGCTCAACTCAAGAGGTACGACGAGGCCGAAGCTGACTTTGAAACCGCGAATCAACTGCGGCCACAACAAGCATTCGCGACGGTGGGGCTGGGCATTGCGCTGCTCGAAAAGAATGACACACAGCACTCCTTGGAGGTTATTCGAGCCCGCTTGAAAGAGTCTCCCGACGAGCCCACCTTAAATTTCTTACTCGCAGAGGTTGTCGCGCGGCGGGGAGCCGCTCCCGGAACGTCCGAGTTCAAGGAGGCGGAGGCTGCCGCCCAGCGGGCCGTCAAAGCCAACGCGACCTTTGCCCCGGCCCATGACGTGCTGAGCCGTCTCTATCTGCGGGCCGGGGACTTGACGCGGAGCGTCGAGGAGTCCCGTCTTGCGCTGAAGTTCGACCCCACGGACCGCACTGCGATGTATCACTTAATCAGCGCGCTGCGAGCCAGTGGAAATAAATCGGAGGTGGCGAGCTTGACGGCCCGACTGCGGGACATGGCCTTCGCAGACACCAGAAACGAAGGCGAGAAGAACCGGTTTCGCATCGTCGAAGCCGAGCAGGCCGCCTCTGTCCCATCTCGTTAGTCTCAGATGCGGAGCTTATGTTGAACAGAATGAAGCAGGGATTCGTTTCATCGTCATTGGCTCTGTTACTGTTTCTCGTTGTCTCCTCAGCCCCCGGCAACGCCAAGGATGATCAGCCGCCGATCAAGCTGCTGGGGGTATCGCCTTCCGGCGAGGCCGAGTTTTCACTGGCCGGTCAGCACTACACCATTCGTGAAGGAGAGGCCGCCGGAAGCTGGACGTTCATGGGACTTGTGCGCTCTCGGACGGATCAGAAGGTTCGCTATGCCGTTCTTGAGGACCTCACTCAGCAACGAGGCCACATGGTGTTCGTTAATTCCGGGGGCGCGCAAATCGACTTGCCAAAGTCTCTTGAGCCAACCGTTGCCGACCCTTCCACCCTTTATCGCGGGCACACTCTTCAGGAAGTCATGAACAGTCAGCACGATCTGCTGGGCGATGAAATCCTTTCCAAGTCCGGCGATCCCCAGTACGATGAGGTCGCAGCCTGCTTCCCGCCGATCACCAAGATGCAAACGTACACCTTTGTGGGAACCCATGAAAGCATCGACAAGCTGGGATTCGAATACGGAGGGCGAACCCCGAGCTTCGATCCGGCACCCTTTGATCCCTTGATCAGCCAGGTCCGGAAGGCCGGCCGAGTGTGGGATGGGCTGGTGGGAGGGTGGTTGCCGGTGGTCAGGTTTGTGTACCCGCAAGATGAGGGCCACTGGGTGGAGATGATTGCCTTCGCCCCGCTCCACCAGGATAACGGGAACAGCCGCATCCAGCCCGTGTGGTACAGGCTCACGCGTGTCGAGGGCGGAAAGCTCACGTGGGCTCGCTACTTCAACTCTTATCAGCCTTTCCCGCCGCGCGAGCACTACGGCCCCGAGCCTTTTTATGAGGATCTGATCGCCATGCGTGAAGGTTGGGGACAGGCCCTGGCGCCGGGGATGAAACTTGACGTTCCCGACCAGCGGCTTGCTGATATGGCGCGCCATTGTCTGGTTCGCGACATGATCACCCGGGTGGGCGATTATCCCAAATACGGGGTTTTTGACAAGGATTATGCCGGCAGCGAGCACGACGGGTTTCCTGACACCTTCAATGCGGATACGACCGCGATGACCGAATGGGGATTGTTCGGCCTGGCGCGCGGTTACATAGCTAATTATTTGGGCAAGTTCGTGCGGGATGATGGATCAATCCTCTACCGTGGGCCCGAAACGGGGCAATACGGCCGAATGCTGACGGTCATTGCCGAATATGCCAACGACTCGGGCGACTGGAAGCTGCTCTTGCGAAATCGCCGTCGCATTGACGGGATCACGAAGCTGCTTCTGTCGATGCGTGAGAAGGCGTTGAAGCTCCCCTCGTCGGACCCCGCCTACGGAATGATCGCGGGGTGGAGCGAAGCCGACTCGTGCCTCGACCCTGACCCTCCCCGGTACGTGCAGCCCTACTTCTCGAACAGCACAGAAGCCGCTCGGGGATTTGGCGACCTCGGGCAAGTCTGGGAGCGAATCGGCACGATGACCAAGCAACCGGAGTTGGCCAACTGGGGGCAAAGGCTGGTTTCGGAATCGAAGGCTCTCGAGAGAGATACTCAGACCGCGATCCATCGCTCGCTGCTTCAGACGGAAGGCTCAGTCTGCCTGCCCGCGATCGCCGGCGTGAGAGAACCGTTCGATGTGGCGCTGGCTCGCGATCCCCTGGATCCCCAATTTCGCTCCTACCGCGCCTATATGGAAATGCTCTTTTCCGGTAATCTGACGCGGGAGGAAGTCGAGACCATCGTCGATTACCGTGCGGCGCATCAGGACACGATTCTGGGAATCCCCACGGCTTACGGCTACTCGACGCATGAGCCTGCCGGCTTTCTTTCTTATGGGCACGCCTATGGCCTGATCCAGAACAACCTGGTGCGAAAATACCTGCTCACGCTTTACAGCATCATGGCACACCAGTACACGCGAGGGACGTGGACAGCGCCGGAGACGCGAGAAATCGATCCCGAGCGCGTTGACGCCCCTTATTGCACGCCGGCGGAGCTGGTCGTTCCGATGATGGCCCGATGGATGCTGGTGTTCGAGGACCCGAAAACGGGCGCCCTCTGGCTGGCGAAAGGGACGCCCCAGAGTTGGTTGGACGATGGAAACAGCTTTTCCGTTGCCGATGCGCCCACCGTGTGGGGTAAGGTAGGATTCTCGGTGGCGTCACATCTGAAGAAGCGAACCATCGCGGCAATGATTCAATTCTCTTCCCTGGGAGGGCCTGTGACGAAGCTCAGGCTTAGGGTCCCGGAGGGGAATCGGATCAGCTCAGTCAAGCTCAACGGGAAGATGTGGGCACAGTTCGATGCGCTCGAAGAAACGATCACGATCCCGTCGAACCTCGGCCACAAGGTGTCCTTGACCGTTTTCTATCAGTGAGGCGTGCCGCGAGATTTCCCGCAGAGGATTTGTGACGGCCCTTTCAAATCCTCTGGAACCCTCATTCTCCTGAGAAACTGAGTTCACTGTCCCGGATGGCTTCTCTGTATTGACACAAGGAGCGTTGTTCATGAACCGTTGCGTCGCTCGAAAATGCTTCGTACTCCTGATATTGATCACCGCAATAATCGTTCCCTCTGAGGTGGCACGGGGCGCGCAAACCGCTGGCGGGAGTCCGAGCCCCCAATTGCCGGAATTAACCCAGCAGCTCCGCATTGGAACCGAGTTCTTCCTGAACAGAACGGAGACCAGGGAGAGCGTTCGGCGCCATTTCCGGCTGATGCACGAGAACGGGCTGACGCTCGCCCGCATTTTCGTTATCTGGGATGATATTGAACGCACCCCGGGCAACTGGGACTTCACAGGATACGACTGGATCTACGATGCGGCGGCCGAATCCGGAATCAAGATCGTTGCGACCCTGTGCGCCGAAGATCCGCCGGGATGGGTTAAGAAGACCCCTTTTTATCACAACCGCACGAACCTGAACGATCCGGAAATTCGAAAGCGGGCAGCGATCTACGTTGGGAAAGTCGTAAATCGATACAAGAACCATCCCGCGCAAGGCGTCTGGCTACTGATGAATGAGCCTGAGAAGTACGACACGGAGCCCTCAACGTTCCGGGCTTTCGGCGAGTGGCTTCAGACGAAGTATGGAACTGTTGATGAACTCAATAAACGCTGGTTCCGTCCACTGGAAAAGTTCTCCGATGTTGAGGTAACGTCTGATCAGCTTTCTGAGTACTGGAATGACTATCACCTCGTCGTAGACTGGCGCGAGTTCAACATCGACAACCTGGTTGATCAACTCCTCTGGATTAAGGGTCAGATTCAAGCGTTGGACACAAGCCATCCCACTCATATCAATGTGACAGCGCCCACAGGTGGCGCTTATGGGCAAGACGTGTGGAAGGAGAAGCGGATTGTTGATATCCTCGGTGCGTCGATTCATCCTGCGTGGATTTTCCCTCCTTCGGCCCTCCGCACCGAATACGGCGAGCGTTTCGCCTACCGGCTTGACCTGATCGGAAGCCCGGCGGGAGACCAACCATGGTGGGTCACGGAATTGCAGAGTGGACCGACCATCTACACCGGAGGTTTTCTGCTGAATCCTACACCGGAGGACATGACCCGCTGGCTCTGGGACTCATTCGGAGCTGGGTGCAAGGGAGTCATTTTCTGGTTGTGGCATCCGCGGGTGGGTGGGGGAGAAGCGGGCGAATGGGGGCTGGTGAGTCTTGAGGGAAAGCCCTCGGCACGGCTTCCCGCCATCAAATCCGTTGTCGACGGACTGAAGCGCAATGCCTACCTGGCAGAGGCCAAGCCCCAGCCGGTAAAGGTTGCAATCCTTTATAACCGTGAATCGGCAATCATCAACAGCCTGGATGCCAGGACCCAGCATCGCGGCCATGAAGTCGAAGAATCTCTGATGGGTTGCTACCTGGCGCTTCATCGCGCCCACATTCCAGTTCAGATTGTGGACATTGAGCAGCTAAAGAAAACCTTGCCTGGCAACATCGCGTTACTTTACGTCCCGTATTCCTACGCGATGGATGACCAAGGCGTGGCCGCGCTGCGGGATTTTGTGAACCAAGGCGGCACGCTGTGGGCGGATGGGCTTACCGCGTGGAAGAGCGAGACCGGCGAAATCCGGCCGACGATCCCCGGCGGTCTGAGTGACGTATTCGGCGTGGAGGCATCCGATATCTATCCCGTAAAAGCCGATGAGCCCTACTCCGTCACCAGCCGGAACGAACGCGCGGGAGAATTATGGAAGCTTCCCCTGGAGTTGAAGGGCGCCGCAGTTGTCTTGCGCGATCGAGACGGAAAACCCTTCGCCACGCGCCATCACTTTGGCAATGGGCAGGTGCTTTACTTTGAGTCGGCGCTCACACTCGCCTACTTCAAACGCAATAATCCCGTTGTTCAGCAGTTTATCGTCAAACCGGCACGCGAGGCCCAAGCAGACTCGCTGGTGCAACTGACGAAGGGGTCCGACAAGGTCTGCTTCCGTGGGCTCGCGCATCCCTCGGGGCCCGTGGCCATCCTCTCGAACTGGGGCGATGCGGAGACCGTGGTGGTGAGCTTCCGTGGTCATTATACAGTTGTCAACGCGCTCACAGGCAAATCCATTCCGGTGGCGTACGCACAAGGCAGAACACTCGCCTCCGTGGAACTTCAAGCGGGGGCCGTCGCTCTTATCAAAACAAGGTAACAGAATAGGTCACGAACGAGAAAATAAGTTTCGGATCGCATTAGATTTCAGATGCGGAGCTTGCTATGAACAGACTGAAGAGAAGGTCCGTTGCATCATCTTTTACTTCCCTGCTGCTGACTTTCGTTGTCTTCTCAGCCTTCGGTAAGGCAAAGGACGCTCAGCAGCCCATAAAACTTCAGGTTGTATTACAGTCGGGGGTGGCCGAGTTTTCAGTGGCGGGTCAGAGCTACAAAATTCGCGAAGGGGAAAGTGCGGGAGCGTGGACGTTCATGGGACTGGTCCGCTCTCGATTCGACAAGAAGATTCGGTATGCCGTTCTTGAGGATTTCACCCGGCAAAAGGGCCACATTCTGCTCGTTGATTCGGCCGGCATCCAAATCGACTTGCCAAAGTCTCTTGAGCCAACCGTGGCCGAGCCTTCCACCCTTTATCGTGGCCACACTCTCCAGGAGGTCATGAACAGTGACCACGATTTGCTTGGTGAGGAGATCCTTTCCAAGTCCGGCGATCCCCAGTACGACGAGGTCGCAGCATGCTTACGCCCGATCGCAAAGATGCGAACCTACACCTTTGTTGGGACCCACGAGAGCATTGACAAGCTGGGTTTTCAATATGGAGGTCGTACACCGAGTTTTGATGCCGCTCCATATGATCCGCTGATTAGTCGGGTTCGGGAAGCCGGCAAAGTATGGGATGGGCTAATTGGGGGCTGGTTGCCAGTGGTGCGATTCGTGTATCCGGAAGATGAAAGCCATTGGACGGAAATGATCGCCTTCGCGCCGCTGCACCAAGATAACGGCAACGATCGCATCCAACCCGTGTGGTACCGGGTGGCCCGTATCGACGCTGGCCATCTCAAGTGGGCTCGCTACTTCAGCTCTTATCACCCCTTCCCGCCGCGCGAGCACTGTGGCGCCGCTCCCTTCTATGAGGACTTGGTCGCCATGCGTGAAGGTTGGGAACGGGCCCTCGCGCCCGGAATGAAGGTTGATATTCCTGACCAGCGCCTCGCCGATATGGCACGCCACTCGCTGGTTCGCGACATGATCACGCGCGTGGGCGATTATCCCAAGTATGGCGTTTTCGACAAGAACTATGGGGGCAGCGAACACGATGGCTTCCCCGACACTTTCAATGCTGACACGACCGCGATGACCGAATGGGGATTGTTCGGCCTGGCGCGCGCATACATAGCCAACTACCTGGGGAAGTTCGTGGGGGATGATGGATCAATCCTCTACCGCGGGCCGGAGACGGGACAATACGGGCGCATGCTCACAGTCATTGCAGCGTACGCCAATTACTCGGGTGACGGGGAACTACTTCTGAAATATCGCCGCCGCATCGACGGGGTCACGAACCTGCTGCTCTCGATGCGTGCGAAGGCGCTTAAGCTTCCCTCCTCCGATCCTGCTTACGGAATGATCGTTGGATGGAGCGAGGCCGATTCGTGCCTCGACCCCGATCCGCCGCGGTACATGCAGCCTTACTTCTCGAATAGCACGGAAGCAGCGAGGGGGTTTGGCGACTTGGGAAAGGTTTGGGAGCGAATCGGGACGACGACAAAGAACCAGGAACTGGAAGCCTGGGGACGACGTCTGGTATCAGAGTCACAGGCCCTTGAAAAGGACATTCAGACGGCGATTGGCCGCTCCCTTCTCGAGGTTCAAGGCTCCGCATGTTTGCCAGCTATCGCGGGAGTTAAAGAACCATTTGATGTGGCTCTCACCCACGATCCGCTGGATCCCCAATACCGGTCATATCGCGCTTACATGGAAATGCTCTTCTCCGGGGATCTGACGCGGGAACAGGTGGAGACAATCGTCAATTACCGCGCGGCGCACCAAGACACGATCCTCGGAATCCCCACGGCCTATGGCTACGCGACGCACGAGCTAAACGGATTCATTTCTTATGGGCACGGCTACGGGCTAATTCAGAACGACCTCGTGCGAAAATACCTCCTCCTGCTCTACAGCATCATGGCGCACCAGTACACCCGAGGGACGTGGACAGCGCCCGAGACGCGAAATAT
>Ga0326727_10014770_pt1 | contig 16931 bp, 15 predicted proteins | sample MB2enrmetagenome_FD_207643 | JGI IMG/M metagenome (GOLD analysis project Ga0326727, IMG submission 207643) | Lab enriched peat soil microbial communities from McLean, Ithaca, NY, United States - MB29MY | ecosystem: Environmental > Terrestrial > Soil > Wetlands > Peat | place: USA: New York...
AGCCGGAAAATCATGTTCCGACTCGTCGGAGAAAGCCTTGTACGTCAATCACTTGTGAATGGGAGCATTCCCTTTGCCCCATCGTCCCAGGTGGCAGGCAAGCAGAATTGGAGAAATGTATGGCAACAATATCCCTTGAGCAAGAGATTAATCCCTGGGAAGCCCAGGCTGCGCGATTTGACTTCGCGGCACGCAAACTGAATCTGGAAGAAGGTTTGTGGAAATTGCTGCGTATGCCCGCGCGCGAGATCATCGTTCACTTCCCTGTAACCATGGACAACGGCCACATGGAAATGTTTACCGGCTATCGGGTGCAGCACTCGATTGCCCGTGGCCCAGGCAAAGGCGGCATCCGCTACGCGCCCGACGTGAATCTGGACGAGGTGCGCGCACTGGCCAGCTGGATGACGTGGAAATGTGCGGTTGTGAACATCCCCTTTGGCGGCGCCAAGGGCGGAGTCATCTGCGACCCGAAGAATATGAGCCGCGGCGAGCTGGAACGCCTCACCCGCCGTTACACTTCGGAGATTATCGACTTCATCGGACCGGAAAAAGACGTTCCCGCGCCCGACATGAACACCAACGACCAGACCATGGCCTGGGTGATGGACACCTACTCGATGCACCAGGGGCACACGGTCACCAGCGTGGTCACCGGCAAGCCCTTGAACATTGGCGGCTCGCGCGGCAGGACAGAGGCCACCGGACGCGGCGTGCAGGTGATCTGCGACGAGAGCATGCGCTACCTGAAGATGAATGTCGATGGCTGCCGCGTGGTCATTCAGGGCTTCGGCAACGTGGGCTCCAACGCCGCGCGCCTGCTGATGGAGCGGGGCTACAAGATCGTTGGCATCGCCGAATTCGACGGCGGCCTGTCGAATCCCAAGGGCATTGACATTCACCAGTTGCTCGATTACAAGCGTCGCAATAACACCCTTCTGGGATTCCCCGGCGCAGAGGCCATGCCCAGCGAAGAGCTGCTGATTTCTGATTGCGATGTTCTCATTCCCGCAGCCAGAGAGAACGTGATTACCAGCCGCAACGCCGGCCAGATCAAGGCAAAGGTGGTCATCGAGGGCGCCAACGGCCCAACCACCGCGGTGGCCGACGACATTCTCGCCGAGAAGGGCGTCTTCGTCATGCCCGACATATTGGCCAACGCCGGCGGCGTCACTGCCAGTTATTTCGAGTGGGTGCAGGACCGCCAGGGCTACTTCTGGAAAGAGGCCATCGTCAACGAGCAACTGGAGACCATCCTGCGCGACAGCTTTGAGGATGTGGTTCGCTATTCCGAGGCTCACAACGTCAACAACCGCATTGCCGCTTACATGTTGGCCATCGATCGCGTGGCCCAGACCATCCGGCAGCGCGGCATCTACGCATAACTCGCCGGCTGGATGAGGCAGAGCAACAATAACAAGAGCGGGATGGGCCAATGCCTGTCCCGCTTTTTATTTGCGCGAACGCCCAAGCAGCGCGGCTAAGACGTGGCGCCAGTCCACAGTGCGATAATGGAACCACGCCTCCAGAGACTCTGACGTGTGGCGTGGTTTGCATGAACCTTCCCAACTCCATCACGATGAGCCGGATCTTCATGATCCCGCTGCTGCTGTGGATTCTCACGCCGCACTTTCCCTGGCACGCGCATGGAGCGCAGGAGATTACAGCTTCTGTCCTCTTTGTCCTGGCCTCGATTACCGACGGCCTCGACGGCTACCTGGCCCGCAAGCGCAAACAGATCACAACCGTGGGCATGCTGCTCGATCCCATCGCAGACAAGATAATGGTCACCGGCGCCCTGATCGCCCTGGTCGCGTACAACCCCGATGTCGTCAAGGTCTGGATCGTGGTGGTTATCATCGCCCGGGAGTTTCTCATCAGCGGCCTGCGGTCGATTGCCTCATCGGAAGGTTTCACCATCCAGGCCAGCGATCTGGGAAAGCTCAAGACGGTCATCCAGATTGTTTGCGTGGTCTCCGCTATTCTGGCTCACGGATGGTTCCAGTGGAAGTTCGGCGTGCTCATCGTGCCGGTCAAGTGGATTGCCGTCGCCGCAATCTACTTCACCGTGCTGGTCTCCGCCATCTCCGCCATCGACTACTTTGTGGGCTTCTGGAAGCAGATAGATCACGCCAGCAACGACCGCCGCAAGGCTTTTGTGCTCACCAGGCGCAAGAAAGCCAGTGTGCCATAACCGGCCGCGACACAAGCAGCGCTTCAATGCAATCGAATTTCAGCCGTGCGGGTGTTTTCCTGCGGCCGGCAACATCCGTTCTTCATGGGTTGTTGCAATTCAGATACTCATCCGGCGAATGCAGGTCCGCACACTCAGCCCTCCCCGCGCCCGTGTGCGACAATCTTCGAAAGACCGAATTTTCTATGAGACCTGCTCGTCTCCTTTTATTACTGGGCGCCGCCGTATCATTTTTGGCTGCTCCATTGGTTTGGCCCCAGGCGCCATTCGCGCCCAGGGTCTCTCCTCCGGTTCCGCTTGTGCTCTCCGGCGGTACCGTGGTGGACGTGACCAATTGGGGCCGGTCGGCGAAAGATCTGCCCGACGCCATCGTCGTCATCCGCGATGGGCGCATTACCAATGTCGGCTCGCGCATGGCGGTATCCATCCCCAAAGGCGCGCGAGTGATCGACTGCACCGGAAAGTTTCTTATTCCCGGCCTCATTGACGGCTTCGCGGGCATGAATTCGCAAGGCCAGGCCAACGCCGACCTCTACATGGGTGTTACCACTGTGGTCGCCGTCAGCGATACCCGGCGCGGCGCTGTTGATTTTGCGGCCTCGCCCAGTCCTCACCTTTACGCTCTGGACTCAGTCGGCTCAACCGACAATTGGAGCCTGCTGGCCAAGCGCCCCGAATGGGCGCTCAAGCTTAGGGAAGGCGCTCGCCGGGCCGAGCTGAGCCCTGAAGACACCCTCGCCCAAATCACCGAGACCGCTCGACTGGGCACGCGCGCCGTCTGGCTCGGCCACAATCTTACCGCCGCCAATGTTCAGTGGATTGTTGCGCGCGCCCACCAGATGGGTCTGGCCACCTATGGAGAGTTTGTCGCCACGCCATACAATGTGGGCGTCGAGGCCGGCGTGGATGCACTCGTCCACATGGGCCACTACGAACTGGGTGTTCTTCCCGTCGAATTGCAAAAGCCGCTGGTGGAAGACTCTGAGGGCACGGCTGCGGCCACGGCTTACGGCTACGCTGAGCGCCTGCCTTCCACCGACGCGCACCTGCGCGGCTACGCCCGCTTTCTGGCCGCCCATCACGCGGCGCTCATGCCCACCTTCAGCATCTACTATGCGCAGTTGCCGGGTCATCGCAACTTGTGGAAGGAGCCGGCTGCTCTTCTGCTCGACCCCAGCAGCGTCTTCAACCCAGCCAATCGCTTCAGCGGCGAAATGGACTATCCGCTCGCGCCCTGGACTCGCCATCTGCCCGCTTCCACCCAGCGCTGGATGGAAGAGAGCCAGCGCAAGAAAGCTGAACAGTCCGCCCTGCGGTTATGGAGCATCAACGAGACTTTGTTTTCAGCGAATCCCCACTATCTGGCCGCATCCGGCGCGCCGTTCGAAGGTTCCCTGCCGGGCATCTCCATGCACACAGAACTCGAGTTGCTGGTCCGCCAAGGGCTTTCCCAGCGCGAGGCGCTGGCCGCCGCCACCAACAATTACAGCCTCCAGTTTGGCTGGAAGGAACTGGGGTTGATTGCCCCCGGCCGCCGCGCCGACATACTCATCCTCGACGCCAATCCCACGGAGAGCATCTGGAATGTTCGCCGCATCTCCAACCTCATCCTGAGTGGCAATGTGATCGATCGCGGAAGCCTGCTGCACTGGACACACTAAATCCCGTTCCAATCTCGCAGCCTCCCCAAAAGGAAACCGAGCAGAACTGACGCACATCGTTTAACGTAAGAGCTAACAGGCAGGTTTCTTCCCAAACCATGACCGATTCCCCATCACAATCGATCTTCAGGCCAACGCACCACAATCAATGGCTCATCCTCATCGCGGCCTTCAAGATGGCCCAGGCGCTCCTGTTTGTGGCCATCGGCGTGGGTGTGGTCAGATTGCTCCACAAGGACGTCGGCGACGTGCTCACCAGGGCCGCCGAACATCTGCGCTTCTCGCCCGAGTCGCGCCTAATCAACTTCATCTTGAAATATGCGCCGCTCGTCAATGACCAACTGCTGCGCCGTATCGGCGCGGTGGTCTTTTTTTATGCCGCCCTCGACCTGCTTGAAGGCATCGGCCTCTATTTGGAAAAAGTTTGGGCCGAGTTTCTCACCCTGGCCATCACCGCTTCGTTCCTGCCCTGGGAAGCCTTCGAGATCTATCGCCGGTTCACGCCAATTCGCATCAGCCTGCTCGCGATCAATGCCATTGTCCTCATTTATCTAGTGAAGCTGGTGATGGCGCGCGGAAGGCGTGCGACAGACTCCGCAAAAATCCAGATGGATGAGTAAAACCGCGCCTGTTCAGGCGGGAAGCGGGGAAGCTGTCGATTTTCGCTTTTTGTTCTCTATCACGAGTCGCCAGTCCTGTCCAGTGCCTGCACCAGATCAGTAAACACTAGATATAGCGGCAACCGGGAAACGAATTCCCATTAGGGGAAATTTCCACAGGCGTACCCAATTCTTTGCCTTCAGGTCAATTTTTTTCTTGGCGTGGACCAAAATTGGGGGTACTATCTCTTGGAGTGGTCAAAAGTGGCCTTTTGTGAATCATTGTGGAATGCATCGGTTAGTTCCAAGGAAAGATTAACCGATTTCTCTCCTTGATTTACAAGAATCGACGCCAGTCCTCCGGGGGGAACCAGACTGGCCAATCGGGAAATGAGAGCAAAAAGCGTGTAGCAGACGCGGTGGGCAAGTGAAATCAACCGCGAAGGACAGGCAAACATGGGGGCATTTCGTGGAAACCATCCGGCTAAGGTTGACCCCAAGGGGCGGCTCAAACTCCCCTCTGGGTTCAAGGAGCAGGTGGATGAAGCGAAAGTCACCCAGTTTTACATCACCTCAACCGATGGCAAGAAGGCGGAAGTCTGGCCCCTGGCGGAGTGGGAGCGGCAGGAAGCTTTGCTTGCCGATTCCAGCACCATGGAGGACGCGGTTGAGAAGTATCTCAACCTGACCAGCTACTACGGCCAGCAGGTGGAGATGGACAAAGAGGGCCGGCTTTTGTTGCCGCAGATTCTGCGCGGCACGGCCAAATTGGATGCGGAAGTTGCGGTGCTGGGAAAGCTGCACTACCTGGAGGTTCATAACCTCGAGGTCTTTGAACAGAGTCTTCTGGCAAACGCATTGACAGTCGAGGATCGCCAGTCACTGGCGACCATCCTCAAGCGGCGGAGTTGACCGCCCCAACCCCCCAGGGGGAACGCATGACGAAATCGATTGAGCGGCATGCGCCAGTTCTTTTCGAAGAAGCGATGGATTTTCTCCGGGTGCGTCCTGGATCTACGGTGGTGGACTGCACGCTGGGCCTGGCCGGGCACGCCGCAGGAATTTTAAGGCTGCTTGGAGCCGAGGGGCACCTGATCGGTTTTGATCGGGACCCGGAGGCATTGGCGCTGGCCAGGGAGAAGTTAGACGGGGTTTGCAGCGAGTTAGGCAGCCAGGCGCCGCGAGTCACTTTGATCGGCGAGGCTTTCAGCTCGGCGCCCCGGCACTTGAAGCCCGCCTCGGTAGACGGCCTGCTCGCCGACTTTGGAGTGAGCAGCATGCAACTGGACGAGGCCGGCAGAGGCTTTAGTTTCATGGCGGATGGCCCGTTGGATATGCGCATGGATACGCGCTCCGGGCTGACCGCCGCACAGGTGGTGAATGAGGCAAGCGAGCGAGAGCTTGCGGACCTTATTTACGAATACGGAGAAGAAAGGAGGTCGCGGAGAATCGCCAGAGCCATTGTTCGCGGGCGGCCGGTAACAACCACGGGGCAGTTATCCCGGATTGTAGCCTCAGCCGCCCCGGCAATGAAACAAGCGCACATTCATCCGGCTACCAGAACATTTCAGGCGCTTCGCATTTATGTGAATCATGAGTTAGATGAGATTCGAGCCTTGCTGGAGGCCGCACCCAAGTTGCTCAAGCCCTCTGGAAGGCTGGTAGTTATAAGTTTTCATTCGCTCGAAGATCGTATCGCAAAAGACAGCCTGCGCGAAGGCGCGCGGCAGGGAATCTGGGAAATTCTCTCGAGGAAGCCAGTCACGGCCGGAGAAGAAGAGTTGGAGCGCAATCCGCGTTCGCGGAGCGCAAAGTTGAGGGCGGCGGAGAGACAGTGATCAGTGGTCAGTGGTCAGTGAACAGTGAGCAGTGACCGCTGGCCACTGCGGAGGGCACCATGGCGGCATGTGCAACAACCAATTTCGAAGCAGGCAGAAGCTGGAGCGCTCGGGTGGCCGAGCACAACGCCGAGCTGATGGCTCAGCAGGCGCTGCGGCGCCGGGGCATGCACACGCCTGAGTTTCCGTTCTCGAAGCACTTTGACAACAGCCGCCTGGTAAAGGCGCCGGATCCCGCGCGAGCCCACCAGATACGCTGCTTTTCCCAGGCCATCGCGTTTCTCTTCGTGTTGATCATGGTCTATGGCCTGCAGCATTTCAGCGCCATCGAGAACGGGTACCGCATCGAGTCGGAAAAACAGGTTCGCGAGCAGTTACGCGAGGAAAATCGCCAGTTGCGCCTCTCTGAGGCACAACTCACCCAGCCGGGCCGCATCGACAGAATGGCGCGTGAAATGGGTCTTGCCGCGCCGCAGCCGGGCCAGATGATTCAGCCCAACGCCGCTCCCGATGCTTCCGCTCCCGTGCTTGCGCAAGCCGCTCCTCCAAGGACAGCGGCGAGCTTCTAGCTGATAGCTGCCAGCTTTGGAGTGTGAGGAATACGACCCTGCGCCAGCAACCATAGTTTCATAGTTCTGGACTGGAGCCGGTCGGCGACCTTGATGACGCCCGAGCTAGAAGCTAGGAGCTAGCTGTTGGAAGCTACCACCGGAGCGATTGTCAATGTCCACAGTTCGACCCAGCCGCAACCGCAATTCCGCTCCGCGCGTCATGCCTCTCAGGCGAGGGCGCTTCTGGCTGGTCTGCCTCTTCTTCCTTTTCTGGGCCATCCTGATTTTCTTCCGCCTCTTCTGGCTCCAGGTGGTGCGCCACTCGGATTTTGTAGAACGCGCCCAAAAGCAGCAGCAGCGCACCTTCGAGGTGGCTCCGCGCCGCGGCATCCTCTATGACCGCAACCTGCGCGAGCTGGCCATGACCGTGCAGGTGGATTCCATCTTCGCCGTGCCCTCCGAAATTGACGATAAGCAAACGGCCGCTCACGTGCTGGCGGCAATCGTTCACACCGACCCCACCGACACGCAGAATTCCGAGGAGCAGATTGCCGCGCGTCTCGCTGCCGGGCGCAACTTTGCCTGGGTCGCGCGGCGCGTGACGCCAGAAGTGGCGGCTAAAATAAAAGCGCTCCCTCTCAAGGGCATTTACTTCCAGAAAGAGTTTCAGCGCTTCTACCCGGACAACGAGATCGCCGCGCAGGTGCTGGGTTATGTAGGCACGGAAGACAAGGGTCTCGGCGGCATCGAGCAAAAGTTCGAGGCCAGGTTGCACGGCGTTCCCGGCCGCATGTATACCGCCATGGACGCGCGCCGCCACGTGCTCGGCTCCACGGAGAGCGAGCCCCAGCCGGGACAGAATCTGGTGCTCACCATTGACGAAAACATTCAGTTCATGGCCGAACAGGCTCTGGATCACGCCATGGCGCGCACCCAGGCGGCCAACGGCACAGTCGTCGTGCAAGACGTGCACACCGGCGAGATTCTGGCGCTGGCCATTCGCCCCACATTCAACCCCAACGACTTTCGCCACACCACGCCGGAGCTGTTGCGCAACCACGCTGTCAGTGACGTTTACGAGCCGGGCTCGGTCTTCAAGCTGGTCACTTATTCAGCGGCGCTGGAGCAGCATGTCACATCGCCCGACGACACGATCGACTGCCTCGGCGGCAAGATTACCCTCGCCGGCCGCGTCATTCACGACAACCAGGGCGAGCACTTCGGTGTCATCCCGGTTCATCAGGCGCTCGAGGTTTCCAGCGACGTGGCCGCCGTCAAGCTCGCTCTCAAGGTCGGCCCGGACCGCTTCTACCAGTACATCCGCGACTTCGGATTCGGAAGCCGTTCCGGCGCCGAGATGCCCGGCGAAACCCGCGGCCTGCTTCGCCCGGTAAAAAAATGGGACCCCGCCTCAATCGGCTCGATTGCCATTGGCCAGGAGGTCGGCGTTACGCCGTTGCAATTGGTCTCAATGGTTTCAACCATCGCCAACGGAGGAGTTTATCTGCCTCCCCGCGTGCTGATGCCCGGCCAGGTGGATGAGACGCACAATGGCCAGGCGCCATTGGCGCCGTCGCCTTTCAAGCCCGGTGAAGAGCTGCCCAACCCGTTGCCTGCTGGCGCACATCGCGTGCTCTCCACGCTCACGGCAGCCCAGATGCGCAAGATGATGGAGGGCGTGGTATTGTTCGGCACCGGCAAGCCCGCGCAACTCAACGGTTACTCCTCCGGCGGCAAGACCGGCACGGCACAGAAGATTGATCCGGCCACGCATCTCTATTCGAAGACCATGCACATCGCCTCGTTTGCCGGAATTGCGCCGGTCAACAGTCCGGTCATCGCTGTGGCCGTGGTTCTCGATTCGCCCAAGGGAGCCTATTATGGCACAGCCGTTTCCGCGCCGGTCTTTGCCGAGGTAGCGCAGCAGGTTCTCGAATATCTCTCCGTGCCTCACGACATCGAAGCCCGCCGTCCTCATGTTTTATCCAAGGCTGATTTGCGCATGGCCGAAGACGACAGCCACGAGCAGAGCGGCGACATCAACGCCCTTTACGCCGCTGCCAACGATCTGCCCAGCGACGACCCGCTGCGCGCGCCCGCGCCGCAACCGGCAGACTCGCCCGCTGCGAACGTTGCATCACAAACCAATGCCCAGCCCGCGAGCGCAAACGCCGGCCCCGCTGTTACGCAACAGCAGCCCCGGGCGAACGCGGTTACAACCGTCATTATCCCCGACGGCAAAGCCCTGCGCGTTCCCTCACTCATCGGCTTGCCGGTGCGCAAGGTCATCGAGCAGGCCGCTGCGGCCGGCCTCGAAGTGGAAATCAACGGCAGCGGCACAGTGCGGGAGCAAGCCCCCGCGCCGGGAACCATGGTCCCGCCAGGAACAAAGATCATCGTTCGCTGCGGAAGGTGATAAGCCCCCTCGCAGCGAATAATGCTAAACTCCCTTCGGAATGCTCCGGGTCGCTTCCAGCGATTCCCCGGTTTCCAGAAGGCTCTTCAGGCTGGCAAGGATCATCGGCCATCCATTCGAGACGGCCTTGATGAACTTCGAATCGGGCTTGTCCATCACATGCGTCAGCGTGAGCTTGACCAGATTGCCCACCTGTTCAAGTTCATACGTCATGACGGAAAGACCCTCTGCGGTCATCTCCGGAAAGAGCTCATTGCGCCACTTCAGAACCAGCCGCTTTGGCGGATCAATCTCCACTACTTCGCCGGTATCGCCGACGCGCCCGTCAGAAAACGCCAACTGCCACGGCGCTCCCGGCTTCCAATCGCTCGTCTGTGTTGTGTCGAACCAGAACTGCCGCGTGAACTCCGGCTCGATCAGCGCCCGCCACAGTTTTTCCGGCGTCGTGCGAATGTAGGTCACATAAACAAATTGAGAATCAGCCATCGGTTTCCTTCTCCAGTTTTGATTTGAGTTCGGCGAGAACGCGCAAACGGCCCCGCTCGTATTTTCCAATCCAGCGCTCGGAAATTTCGTGAATGGGCACCGGATTCAGGTAGTGCAGCTTCTCGCGGCCGCGCCAGATGGTGACCACCAGCGTGGCAGCTTCCAGCAGCCTGAGATGCTTTGTTACGGCCTGGCGTGTCATCTCCAGATGCGCACAGAGCTGCCCCAGCGTTTGCCCGTTGTCCGCCCGCAGCCGGTCCAGCAGCAGCCGGCGTTCCGGCGCGGCCAGAGCCTTGAAGACCTTGTCCACATCTGCGCCCATCGAAATCATAATAGGCAACCATTTAGTTGCATGTCAAGAGCAGGCCTTCACTGCGCGGAAAACCCCGTACAATTTCCGGCAATCACTTCATGAAATCGAAACGCCTCCGGCGAACTACAATGGAAACCGTGATGAACTGGAAAGAATTGATTGCAGAAGTGACCGCCGTTGGCTCCGGCGGCGGGGCAGACGGGCCGGTTACGGGCGTCGAATACGATTCGCGGCGCGTGCTGCCAGGCTCGGTTTTTGTCGCCATGAAGGGCGGCTCGACCGACGGCAACCGCTACGTTGAGAAAGCCCTCGCCGCGGGCGCGCTTGGCGTTATTACCGACTCGTCGCAAAAGTTCGACCACCTGCTGGTCTTCGAGGCCGGCTTGCCGGTGCTCGAGGTCGAACACGGCCGCCGCGCGCTGGCCCAGGCCTCTGCCGCGTTCTTCGGCCATCCCGAGCGCAAACTGGCAGCCACGGGCATCACCGGCACCAATGGCAAGACGACCACCGCCTTCCTGATCGAGTCGCTGCTGAATGCGGCCTCGCGCAAATCTGTTCTGGTGGGCACCATCGAGTACCACGTGGCCGGCGAAGTGCGTCCTTCGGTGCATACCACCCCTGAATCGCGCGACCTTTTTGAACTGATGGCCGAAGGCGTTCGTCTCGGAGCCTGTGAGCTGATCACCGAGGTTTCAAGCCATGCGCTCGACCAGGGACGGGCCACGGGCCTGAATTTTGACGTGGCCGTCTTTACCAACCTGACGCGCGATCATCTGGACTACCACGAGACCATGGAGAAGTATTTTGCCGCCAAGCGCCTGCTTTTCGATGGCACGGTCTATCCTGCTCCGCGCGTCGCCGTAATCAACGCGCACGACGCGCGCAGCGCGGAGTTGGCGGAGGCGGCGCGCAAGGCCGGCGCCGAGGTTAGGATGTATGGAATTGCCCAGGGCGATTGGCGCGCGGCCAGCTACACGCTCACTCCGTCAGGCGCGACTCTCGAACTGGAAACCCCGGCGGGCGTGGCCAAAGTCACTTCGCGCCTGGCCGGCGGGGTGAACATCCTCAATCTTCTGGCTGCGTTCACCGCTGCCCACGCGCGCGGTGTGCCATTTGCCGATCTGGTCGAATTTGTTCCGCGTCTCCAACCCGTTCCCGGCCGCTTTCAGTCCGTTGATGCGGGCCAGCCCTTCACGGTGATTGTGGACTACGCCCACACCGATGACGCCCTGCGCAACCTGACCACGCTGGCGAAACAGATGACCGCGAACTCCGGCAAGCGCGTAATTACGGTTTTCGGCTGCGGCGGCGACCGTGACCGCACAAAGCGCCCCAAAATGGGTCTGGCCGCGGGTGAGGGAAGCGACTTCGTAGTCGCCACCAGCGACAATCCGCGCTCCGAAGAGCCGCTGGCAATCCTGGCTGAAGTCGAGCCGGGACTGAAAGCCGCCCATGCCCGCTATACCATCGAGCCGGATCGCGCTGCCGCCATTCATCTCGCGCTCAAAGAAGCCGCCCCCGGCGATGTCGTTCTGATTGCCGGCAAGGGTCACGAGAAGCAGCAGATTCTCTCCACCGGAGTCATTCCCTTTGATGACGTTGAAGTTTCCCTTTCGGCGCTGGGCGAAATGGGTTATGGTGGTGTGCGATGAATCTCACACTTGCAGAGGCAGCCATTGGCGCGGGCGCGGTGCTCGAGGCGCCGGCGAGCGCGGCAAATGCCGGCGCGCTGGTGGCTTGCGGTTACTCGATTGACTCGCGCACTGTGGCAGCGGGCGAGCTCTTTTTTGCCGTGCGCGGCGAGCGTCTGGACGGGCACGATTTTGTGGCCGCGGCCATCGCGCGCGGCGCAGTAGCCGCGGTGGTTTCACGCGCGCGCGTCGCCACTTTGCCTGATGCCGCGCTGGCCGCGCCGCTGCTCATCACCGAGGACCCGCTAATTGCCCTCCAAGCCCTGGCTGCGCATGTTCGCCGCCGATGGGGCAGGCGCGTGGTGGCCGTCACCGGTTCGGCCGGCAAGACCACGACAAAGGAAGCGATTGCCACTGCCCTGGGCGCAAAGTTCAACGTGCTCAAATCCCAGGGAAATCTCAACAACGCATTCGGCGTGCCTCTGCAACTGTTGCGCCTCTCGCCCGAACACGAGATCGCGGTCATCGAGATCGGCATGAGCCACCCCGGCGAGATCGCCGCACTCGCCCGCATCGTTGCGCCTGAATGGGGCGTGGTCACCAATGTGGGCACCGCGCACATTGAAAACTTCCCCGACGGCCAGGCCGGCATCGCCCGCGCCAAGCTCGAATTGATTGACGAACTGCCCCCCGGTGGCGTCGCATTCCTCAACTGCGACGACCCATACCTTTCCCAATTTGGTCGTGATTTTCATGGCCGCGCGGTTTATTTTGGCTCGGGGCCCTGTGCCGATCCGCGAATTCTTGAGATTGCCGAAGACCTTCGCGGCCTGCACGTAAAATATCGTGCCGGGGAGCGCGAGGGCCAGCTCACGCTCAATCTGCTGGGCGCGCACAACGCATCCAACGTGATGGCCGGCCTGGCCGTGGCGCTGGAGGCGGGCGTCGAACTGGATGCAGCCATCGTCGCCCTCGAAACCCTCACCGCCGGAGACAAGCGCGGAGAAGTCCTCGAGGTCAAAGGCGCTACGATTATCAACGACTGCTACAACTCCAACCCCGAGGCGCTTCGGTCCATGATCCGCACGCTGGCTGCGCGGCCAGCCAAGCGCCGGACTCTCATTGCCGGCGAAATGCTCGAACAGGGCATGCATGGCCCTGCGCTCCACGCCGAAGCCGGGCGCGCCGCCGTCGAGGCTGGCCTCGATCTTGTGGTTGGCGTTCAAGGCAACGCCGAGCATCTCGCTGCTGCCGCCTGCAAAGGTGGTGTTGCATCGCTCTTTTTGCCCGATGCCGAAGCCGCCGGCCGCTGGCTCAAGCTGAATCTGCGCAAAGGCGACGTGGTTCTCGTCAAAGGCTCCCGCGGCGTTCATCTGGAGCGGGTGATCGAGGCGCTTTCCCGGCAGCGGAAACCCGGCTAAATTCGCGCGCTTCCACGCCCCATGCGCCCTCGGCCTAGTAAAATCAACATGAAACCCGCCTCGCGCCGGCTCTGGAGGCCACTTGCTTTACTGGCTGCTTTACGAAAAGCTGTTTCCGTTCGTTCATCCTTTTCGCATCTTTCGCTACCTCACGTTTCGCACCGCCTTTGCCTCGGGCACGGCTCTGCTCATTACGCTGCTCATTGGCCCGTGGGTAATCGAGAAGCTGCGCGAGTTTCAGATCGGCCAATACATCCGCGATGACGGACCGCAATCGCACTTGAAGAAATCCGGCACGCCCACCATGGGCGGCGTGCTCATCGCGATTGCCATTTTGCTGCCCACCGTGCTGTGGTCCGACCCCGCCAACCCCTTCGTCTGGGTGGCTGTGTTTTCAACCCTCGCCTTCGGCGCCATCGGCTTTGTTGACGATTACACAAAAGTTGTTCAGCGCCGCAGCCTGGGCCTCACGGCGCGCGCCAAGCTCTTATGGCAGGGCGTTGCCGGTGCCTCCGTTGCCGTCTTCCTGGTCATTCTTCAGCAATTCAAGCTCTTCTCCACGCAGTTGACCGTGCCGTTCATCAAGAGCTGGCGTCTCGACCTCGAATGGCACTGGCTTGGCTCCATTCCGCACCTCGGCCTGCTGGCGTTTCTGCCCTTTGTCATCTTTGTCACGCTCTTCCTGGCCCTGTCTTCCAATGCCGTCAACTTGACTGACGGGCTTGACGGGCTGGCCATCGGCTGCACCATCATCGCCGCCGGGGCTCTCGCCGTGCTCACTTATGTCAGCGGCCACGTGGTCTTTGCCGACTACCTCGAGCTCCAGCGCATGCCCATGGTGGGTGAGCTGACCGTCTTTTGCGGCTCCATGGTGGGCGCCTCCATCGGTTTCCTCTGGTACAACGCCCATCCCGCGGAAATCTTCATGGGCGACGTCGGTTCGCTGGCTCTGGGCGGAGCCATCGGCACGGTCGCCGTTCTCATTCGCCAGGAACTGCTGCTGCCCTTTATCGGCGGCATCTTCATCCTCGAAGCGGCCTCCGTCATGCTCCAGGTGGGCAGCTACAAGCTGCGCAACAAAAAGCGTATCTTCAGGATGGCCCCCCTGCACCACCACTTCGAGCAATTGGGCTGGAGCGAATCCAAAATCATCGTGCGCTTCTGGATTGGCGCCCTGGTGTTTGCATTGTTTGCACTCACTACCCTGAAATTGCGTTAAACACGGCCGGGATTTGAACTGACCGGCGCACAATAAAAAGGTCGCATAGGCCTGAGGATAAGACTCAATGATGGACATTAAAGGAAAGAAAATTCTGGTTGTAGGACTGGGAAAATCCGGTCTGGCGGCAGCGTTGTTTCTGCGCCGGCGCGGCGCTCATGTAACGGTTTCCGACGTGCGCTCTGCCGAAGCGCTGGCCAAGGAGATCCCCGCCCTGATCGAAGAGGGCATCATGGTGGAGACGGGCGGCCACGGCCTGCTCACCTTCCGCCGCCAGGATCTTATCGTCGTCAGTCCCGGCGTGCCGCTCGACACTCCCGAACTGGTACAGGTAAAGCACTTCGGCCTGCCGGTCATCGGCGAACTCGAACTGGCCGCGCGCTTCCTCAAGGGCAAAACGCTGGCCGTTACCGGCTCCAACGGCAAGACCACCACCACCACGCTGCTGGGCGAAATCCTCGCGGCCGGCGGACTGCCCACGCTGGTTGGCGGCAACATCGGCGTCCCGGTTGTGGCGCTCATCGACGACAGCACCGACGAAAGCTGGTCGGTACTCGAGGTCTCCAGCTTCCAGCTTGAAACCACTCAGCAGTTCCATCCTGCGATAGCCGTGATTCTCAACATCACGCCCGATCATCTTGACCGTCACGGCAACTTTGAAAACTATTGCGCGGCCAAGGAGCGCATCTTTGCCGCGCAAACCGCGGAAGATTGCCTGGTCCTGAACGCCGACAACACCCCTTGCGAAGAAGCAGCTTCGCGCGCGTCATCCAGGGTTTATTGGTTCTCCATCGAGCATCCGGTTGCGCAGGGAGCATGGCTGGAGCAGGGGCATGTGGTCTATCGCTCCGCCCCGGATGCGCCCGTGGAAAAGGTGATGCCTTCCAGAGGGATTCCGCTCAAGGGCGCGCACAACGTCGAGAATGTGCTGGCCGCTGTCGTTGCCGCCCGTCTGGCCGGCGTTCCGGTTGAAGCCATTCGCCGCGCCATCGAAGATTTCAGAGCCGTCGAGCACCGCCTTGAATACGTGGCAACGCGCAACGGCGTCGAGTTCTACAACGACTCCAAGGCCACCAACGTGGACGCAACCGCCAAAGCTGTCGCGGCCTTCAACGGCGGCATTCATCTGATTCTCGGCGGCAAGGACAAAGGCTCTCCCTACACCGTGCTTGCCGATCTGCTGCGCGAGCGCGTTGTCGCCGTCTACACCATCGGCGTTGCGGCGCCAAAAATCGAGAAGGATTTGCGCGGCGTCGTCACCATCCACTCCTGCGCGACCCTCGACAAAGCCGTCGCCGCCGCAGCCTCGGCCGCGCGCCCCGGTGAATTCGTGGTGCTCGCTCCCGCCTGCTCCAGCTACGACCAGTTTGAAAACTACGAGCAGCGCGGCCGCGTCTTCAAGGAACTTGTCAACGCATTGCGGGATTGAGGCATGGCAAAGCGCGCAGGAGTCGATAAATGGATGTTCTTCATCACCGTGCTGCTGATTGTGGCGGGACTGGCGATGGTTTTCTCCGCCTCGGCCATCATGGCCCAGGAGCGGTATCACTCCCCATACACCTTTGTCCTCAAGCAGGCCCTCTGGGCAGTGTGCGGTATAGCTTTTCTGCTCGTTCTGTCGCACATCGACTACACCGTCTATAAATCCCCGCGCTTCATCTATCCCGCGCTCTCGGTCACCATCCTTCTGCTGGTGCTGGTCTTTCTCATGCCCGGCTCGCACAACACCCACCGCTGGATTCGTTTTGGCAATTTCTTCACTTTCCAGCCGTCGGAAATCGCCAAACCAGTGCTGGTCCTGTTCCTCGCCTGGTTTCTCTCCACGCGGCTCGACAAGATGCGCGATTGGAAGAATACCCTGGCGCGCGCCATCCTCATTCCGGCGGTTCTCATCGTCCTGATCGTGCGCCAGCCTGATCTGGGAACCGCGCTGGTGCTGGCCGGCGTCACAGTATTGATGTTGTACCTGGCCGGCATGAACTGGAAGTACCTGGCCGCCGTTGTCTGCGCCACGCTGCCTTTTCTGGCCGCGCTGCTCATCCTGGTTCCCTGGCGTCTGGCGCGCGTCATGGCTTTTCTTCATCCCAACTGCGATGCAAAGGAACTCCCGGCCGCCAGCTACCACGTCTGCCAGTCGCTCATCGCCGTGGGCACCGGAGGCCTCAACGGCCGCGGTTACATGGAGGGCGTGCAGAAGCTCTTTTTCCTGCCCGAAGCCCACACCGACTTCATCTTCGCCAACATCGCCGAGGAGATGGGCTTCATCGGAGCCATCGTCATCGTGCTGCTCTTCGCCGCCTTCGCCTTGCGCGGCCTGCGCATCGCCTTCCACGTGCAGGATCCCTTTGGCCGTCTCACCGCCTTCGGCATCACCGTGGCCATCGTCTTGCAAGCCTTCTTTAACATCAGCGTAGTGCTCGCCCTGGTGCCCACCAAAGGCATTCCCCTGCCGCTGATCTCCTCCGGCGGAACCTCAGTCGCCGTAACCCTGGCCAGCATTGGAATCCTGCTCAACATCAGCAGGAAGGTGGATTAGAAGCAGGGAACAGGGACTAGGGAACAGAGAACAGGGACCAGAGAACAGAGAACAGGGACTAGAGAA
>Ga0326727_10014772_pt1 | contig 16930 bp, 13 predicted proteins | sample MB2enrmetagenome_FD_207643 | JGI IMG/M metagenome (GOLD analysis project Ga0326727, IMG submission 207643) | Lab enriched peat soil microbial communities from McLean, Ithaca, NY, United States - MB29MY | ecosystem: Environmental > Terrestrial > Soil > Wetlands > Peat | place: USA: New York...
AAGAGCACGCCGGTGAGAACCGTCACTCCGGCGTCGAGGAGATAGAGCACGGTGAAACTGAACGGGTGGTGCAGGTCGACGATCGAGGCAGAGATCAGCCCGCCGAAACCGATGCCCAGGTTCACGAGCATGAAGTTGAAGCCGAAGGCCCGCTGGCGGTGCTCTTCGGGAACGAGTCGGCTGAGCAGCGTGCTGCTGGGACCCCAGCCGGCCCCTCCGAAGACCGCAATCGCGAGGCCCGCGACAAGCGCCATCGATCGGGTGTTGGCAAAGGCCCAGAGCACGAGCGCGCCCGCGCCGGTCGTATAGCCGAACAGCCCGACCGGCACCGGGCCGAAGCGGTCGATCGTGGTGCCCCAGAGTGGGCTCGTCGCCAGCCCCGCGAAGGCGCACAACGCGAGCAGGAGCGTCGCGAAGCTGGCAGAAAACCCTCGCACGTTGTGGAGGTACACCACGAACAGCGACAGCGTGAGCCCGTTGCCGACGCAGCCGACGAACGTGCAGAGGTAGAAGCGACGCAATGTCGCGTTGATCGTGGATCGGAAATCCACCGGAACGAGGGTGTCGATCAGCTGCACGAGTCAAGCAGGCTACTGCGGACCTCGAGGTCTGAATCCACGAGGTGGACGGCCGACCGCGCGCCTCGTCGTGGCGGCGTGCGCCGGCGATGCGCGCCGGAAGGCGGTGCGGCCGGGCGCGCGACGACGATTCGGCAGGTCGGGGAGGGACCAGTGGGAGGCGCCGATCCAGACGTCCCGAACGGTGCTCGCTCTCGGGCGGCTTCGCCTCGTGGCAATGACCCGGCCACGGCGCGATGATTCCGCCACTAGCGCGCTTTCGCAGTTGGCGCTGGGTAGAAGCGAGTGATGGTTGTTGGTGTCCGGCGCGTCAAGGGTCAACTACCAGCCGGCACGAGCACCGCTGTTTGGCTCGTGGCCGGCCAAGGAAGCAGTCTCGGAGAGGGGGCACGCGGTGCTCAAGAAGAACATCTTCGTCCTAGGTGCTGTTGTCGCGGTACTGGCCCTGAGCGGTACGGGATTGACGCCCGCAAGCGCGACGGCGAAGTCTGCAGCGAGGCCGACTGTGACTGGCGCCGTGTCCGCCAAGACAAGCTTCCCGACAAAGTGCCCACCCGCCGCCCCCGTGGGCAAAGCGCTCGGGCTGAAGGTAACGGGACCGACCGTCGTAGCCCATATGGCCGGGATGGCTCTGGAGTGCCAGTACAAGAGTGCCAAGCTAAAGACGACGCTCTCATGGGTGAAGCAGACTTCGGCCGAGTTTCTGTCCTTGGAAAAGACCGTCGGTGCCAAGCCGATATCTGGTTTGGGTAAGGGCGTCCTGGCGTACTCGAACGCCTCTGTTCAGTTTGCTGTTCAGAAAGGCACGCTGGGGTGCACCATATCGGCCTTCGGCTTCAAGCTCACTCAAATGGAGGCGTTGGCCAAGGTGCTCGTCGTCTCGTACTGGTAACCACCCTCGCCTCGACAGGCTTACCGCAGTTGGCAGGCTTGGTAACCGAAGGGTCTGCTGCAGCTCTGGAGGGTGGTCACCCGTTCCCGACGAGTCGGGCCGGCTTGGGGAGTGGCGTGACGGTTCAGCCGACGGCTGTCTAACTCGTCTCGCGTCGCGTGGGACCACCGGCGCTCAGGTTGAGGCCACCCGGACGAGTGGCTTGAGTACCGAGGGATCGTCGCGCGCCGCGGTGAGCGCCTTCTCGCTCGACTCGAGCGAGAACCGGGCGTCGATGAGCCCTTCGAGGTCGATCGCCCCGGAAGAGACGAGCGCGATCGCCTCGGGGTAGGTGTTCGCGTAACGAAACGTGCCGGTCAGGCGGATCTCCCTGTTCTGAACGGCCGCAATGGGGAAAGGCACCTCCGGGGACGGGCACATCCCGACGAGCACGGCGGCACCCGCCGGGCGCACGCACCGGATGCCGTCCAGGACCGCAGCCGGCGAGCCCGAGCAGTCGACGAAGACGTCCGCGTCGACCGCCTCCTCCGTGAGGCTCGACGTCGACGTGTCGACCACCGAAGTCGCGCCGATCTTGAGCAGGCGCGCGCGACGCGCGGCCACGGGGTCGCTGACGATGACCTCGGCCGCTCCAGCTGCTCGGGCCACGAGGGTGACTGCGGCACCGATCGGCCCGGCCCCGGCGATGGCCACCCGCGCCCCGACCGTTATCCCCGCCTTGCGGTATGCCCATAGTGCGACAGAGAGCGGCTCGCAGAGCGCGCCGGCTTCATCGGAGACGTGGTCGGGCAGCGCGAACGCGAAGTCCTCGTGGATGGTCACGTAGCGGCAGAGCGCGCCGTCGACCGGTGGGGTGGCGAAGAAGACGACGTCCCGGCACAGGTTGTAGTGGCCGGTACGGCACTCCCGGCAGGAGCCGCACGGCACGCCCGGCTCTAGGGCGACCCGCTGGCCGAGTTCATGGCGTCGCGCGAGGTCACCCCTGCCGACGACGACCCCAGAGGCCTCGTGGCCGAGCACCATCGGGTCTCTTACTACGAAGTCCCCGATCCGCCCGTGCTCGTAGTAGTGAACGTCTGATCCGCAGATGCCGACCGACGCCACTTCGATGAGGACCTGGCGAGGATCCGGCACCGGCACCGGCCGGTCCTCGATCCTGAGATCACCAATTCCGTAGAGCACGGCCGCTTTGTTCGACGAAGGCAGCATCGTATTCGGGTCCTTCCTGCCAGAACGGACATGGAGACTAGCCCCACACGACACGGCTCTCAGGGGCCGAGCTCACTGCGACCCGGACCGGAACCGACCTCGAGCAGGTGCACCAGGAGGACGAAGGTTCTCGATCACCGGTGCTCCTGCGCGAGTTCCCGATCGCCTAAGGGACGATCACCGCCTTCAAGCAGGATGGGTCACTTCTCAGTGCCTCCAGAGCGCTTTGGTAGGCGTCAAGGCCGAACTGGTGCGTGACGATGCCCTCGGTCCGGACGCGACCAGACCGAAGCACGGCGAGGGCGCGGTCGAAACAGTGAGTCTGAGCGAATGAGCCCTTCACCGTCAGCTCGCGACGGAATATCTCGTAAGGGTGCACGGGAAGGACAGCCTCTTCGGCGGCCATCCCATAGATGAGGACGGTGCCTCCGTCGCGGACGAGCGGCACGCACATCTCACCAACCGCGGAGGAGCCGGTCGCCTCGACGATGACGTCGTAGCCGTCAGATGCGCCGTCGCGCAGCGCCCGGAGCGAAGCCCCCGGATCCGCCCGGTCAATCTGCAGGGTCTTGTCGACCCCGTACTCACTGGCCAGGGCAAGCTTGAAGGCTGTCGGTGCCGCCACGGTCACTCGGGCCGCCCCACCGTGCACGAGTAATTGCGCCAGCACGAGTCCGGTCGGTCCCGCGCCGAACAACAGCACATCTGAGCCTGGGCGGAGGTCGAGCACGTCCATTCCGTGTATCGCGCACGCGGTCGGCTCAGTCATCACCGCGGTGCTCGGACTCATGTCATCTACGGGGAAGCACTTCTCGGCACGCACGATGACGAACTCGGCGAACGCGCCCGGCCCGTTCACCCCCAGGGAATAGAAGTTGCTGCAAAACAGCGGCTGATTGCGCCTGCAGGACGGGCAGTGGCCGCAGAGCACGGTGTTGTCGGCGGCGACGCGCTGGCCGACAGAGAGCCCTTCGGCGCCTAGCCCGAAAGAATCGACGTGACCGACGATCTCATGGCCAGGCGTTAGCGGATACTTCGAGAAGAAGCCCCCGTCGTGGATATGAAGGTCGGTCCCGCACATGCCGGCCATCTCGACCGCGAGTCGGACCTCTCCCGCACCGGGCTCCGGCGTGGGGATCGTGCGGACCTCAAACTGCCGCGGAGCGCTATAGACGACGGCTTTCATGTCGCTGAAACCACCAGCGCAGTATATGAAGTGGCCACATTCACCACCTGCGAAGGAACGGACTACCTCCTCTCGAACGCCGTCGGCAGCACGCGTGCGCTCGTGGGTCGGAGTGCTCTCAAACGCCGGCTCCCTGAGGCGCGGGCCGTGCTGCCCTGCGGCCGTCATGAGAGGGCGACCCGCTTGCGCTCGGCCACTCCGCCGGTAGTGGCTCAGTTTGAACTCCGGGTCAGGCGACCGATCCCGTAGGCTGGGGGCGTGACGAAGCGTACGAAGATGCCGACCGATGTCAATCAGCGGGGCAAGGCCATCGTGGACCTCGCCGCGGGGCTGGTCGAGCCTGAACCGGAACATGAGAAGAACGCCGCGGCTGTCGCGCTTGGGCGTCTTGGTGGACAAAAGGGTGGTAAGGAGCGGGGCGCCAAATTGACTCCTGAACGTCGATCCGAAATAGCCAGAGCGGCCAACGCGGCTAGGCGGGATCGTCAGGGACGAACAGACGCAGATTAGGACGCTCACCAGATAGCCCCGGCTCCGGTGTCGCGACGCGGTCCTCGCCCGCGATAGCTGTGAGAACGAGCCCCCAAATCAGATCGTCTATGTCCCTAGTCGGGAACGCCAGCTCGCTGGCGATGTCAGTCTTACTCAGACCTTCGTCCCGCAGGGCCGAGAAGACCCGCGGCAGGATCTGCGAGGCTTCGCGCTCCATCTCCTCAGGTTCACTGGTTCGGTAGCCGCGATGAGAGATTTCAATGAAGAGGGAGCGGTACTGCCAATCACTGAGAACCCCGACCGTGTGCATTCGGTAGATCAGGGCGGCGAGAGATACCTTCCACCGCTTCTTGTACTTGAGCAGCTTCTCCAGGTTGGTTCCGCGAGGAGCTTCCGCGACCAACGACTTGGCGGGCATGAGGAACGCCGAACCGAACTGTTCAGCTTCTTGCTCAAAGAGACGACCGCGAGGTTCGGCGTGACGCCAATGGAGGACCAGATGTCCCAATTCGTGGGCAGCGTCCATCCGGCTGTGCTCCGCCGACTTCTGTGTATTCAGGAACATATACGGGCGCTTGTCGTCACGCCAGAAAGAGTAGGCGTCAATTGCCGAGCACTCCTGTGCAAGCGAGAACACTCTGATTCCGCGAGCTTCTAACAGGTGAACCATGTTCTTGATTGGGCGCTCGCCAAGACCCCATTCCTCGCGAACGACTTCGACGGCGGTATCAGGGTCAATCCCACGAAGGCGAGGGACTTCTGCTGGCGGCAAGTTGAAACGCTCGTCAATCCAATCTGAGAATAGAAGCGCCTGTGCTGCTGCCGCCCTTGTCTGGTGGGCGGTTCCTTTCGTGAGTGTGCTCAAAGCACGAAAACTTGCGCCATGCTCGGGCGCCTCCTGAAGATCCGGGCCGTAGAAGAAGGCGACAGGAAAGTCGAGCTTCGCGGCGAGGCGTGCAAGGGTCAGCGGATTCGGCTCCTGCATCCCGGCTTCGTACGCGGACAGACTGCGTGTGGACACGATGTCTTTCAGATCCTTCATCTTCAAGCCGCGGCGCTCTCGCGCGAGAGTGAGTCGGGAGGGGGTGAACGACTTCACCGTCTAGCCCGCGCGGCGAGACAGATCAGCCTTGTATGCCTCCGTGTCATCTTCCTCGGGCTTACCCTTCTTGTCCGGGTCCCGGTCGATAGACACCGAAGGCAGGATTATGCGCCTGGTCCATCCAGTCACATAGTCGTCCTCCATGTAAGCGGGGAGGGACAGCTCAAGCCGAACTTCATCGGCTTCTTCGTCGATGAAGTAAAGCAGCATCCACACCTGATCATTTGTCGGCATGAGAACGACTGAAAATGAAGGGTCTATGTCGGCGAACGAGTACTGATTTAGCGCAATGGCCTGCCTCGTTGCCTTACCCTTCTGACTCACTGTTGTTGGGTTGCCAGGGTCTTTACCTGTGTCAGCATCGCCACCAGCTACAACCACAGCGACGCGCTCATCGGGGCTAACGGTGCGTTCTTGGTGATCCACCTTTTGACGTTGCCATTTCAGCGGCTGGCGAACTACGCGATCCCGAAAAGCCGTCGTGATTTTTCCCGAGGCGATGATCCCGAGCAAGTAATCGGGGTCATTCAGCGTGCAGTGAAGGCGAGGTTGGACTCCTTCTCTCACGCTCTCATGAACGATCTCGAGCGTTAGCCCGAGCGCGTCGAGCGCGCCGGCCACCTCGTGGGCCTTGCTGTACACAAGCACTTCAGGTAGTGCCGACACTCCGAAGTCCTCCGATCCACGCCCCGCGGCGCTTCCGATTATGGTAACACATATGAGGCGAAGAAAGCGGAAGGCTCATCGTGAACTTTGATATACCGCTCAAGTACAATGTCAATATGAACCGTCTAACCACTGAACGTCGAGGCCAGGTTATCTCGTGCCTGGTCGAGGGGATGTCTATGCGCGCCGTGTCCAGGGTCACGGGGGTTGCCCGGAACACCATCGACAAGCTGCTGTGTGAGCTGGGCGATGCCTGCGCCGAGTATCAGGACCACGCGCTCCGCAACCTGGATTGCAAAGTCATCGAAGCCGATGAGATTTGGGCCTACTGCTACAGCAAGGCCAAGAACGTGCCCGACGAGTACCAAGACACTTTCGGTTACGGAGACGTGTGGACATGGACCGCGATCGACGCCGATACGAAGCTCATCCCCTCGTGGTTGGTGGGTGAGCGCACGCTCGCCGACTGCTACACGTTCCTCGCCGATCTCAAGACCAGGCTCAAGAACACCCGAATCCAACTCACGACGGATGGCCTTTCGCACTACGCGACCGTTGCTGACGCCCTGTGGCGCAACAACATCGACTTCGCGCAACTGATCAAGGTCTACGGTTCGCTCGACTCGGTGAGCCCCGAGCAGCGCTACAGCCCTGGCGTCTGCACCGGAACCGATATTCGGATCATGGCCGGCAATCCCGATCCCGGGCGAATCTCAACCAGCTACGTCGAGCGCCAGAACCTCACGATGCGGATGGGGATGCGCCGGTTCACGCGATTGACCAATGCCTTCTCGAAGAAGGTCGAGAACCATGTCGCGTCGGTGTCCCTTCATGTGATGCACTACAACTTCGGCCGTCCCCACCTGAGCCTCGGAAAGCGCATCACGCCCGCGATGGCGGCTGGAGTCGCCGACCACCCGTGGTCCGTATGGGAGATCGCGGGTTTACTCGACTGAGAAAGGAAGAACATTGGAAAACCACCAGCAGCACTACAACCGAAATGGCGTAGACCACCAGACAATGCAGACTTACTGCCAGATGGTCATGGAACATGCCAACGACGCCGACAAGCTGCTTTCAGCAGCAAGGTTGATCGTTGGCGCCCAGATCGAGGGTTACGGAGAGATGTTGAGGGACAAACTCATCGCCCGCGCCAAGGCAATGAGCGAGGAAGGTCCGGGGGGAGCAAGTGAGGCGGCCGCCATCGGAGAGGCAATGCTGCTGCTCCAGCAGCTCGCCTCTTAGAAGATCAGATGCCCCGACTGACGCGGAAGTACCTACAGGAACTGCGTGAACAGATTGAGGCCCTCCCCGAAGGCGAGCTCGCGTTGACGCGCGAGGAAGCTCTACAACTGATCAAACGGATCGAGTCGCACCGCGACAAGCCGCCGCAAGTGATCGTGCAGCGCGTCGAGGACGGGGGACAAGCTCGAGCGGCCGCCGGATGGAGGTACGGCCGTCACTAGCGCTTGATTTCAAACTGAGCCACTACCGATCGCCGAGCGATTCCCCCTCTGCGGCAAGATCCTACGCTGGAGGCCATCAGTCGGGCACTTCAGTATTGCCATCTGCTCCTTCAACCAAGAACCGATGGATCAGACTTGGTGGCAACAGCTGACGGCCTCCAAGGAGCTCTATCCCGTTTATGTGGCCATCGGCATCGAAGTTAACGTTGATGGCGGCATCCCTCAGCTCGATATTACAGAACCGTGTCCGCTGCGCGAAGCGCTTTTCCCTTCGATCTTTCAGCAAGATATAGGCAGCATCGGCCTCGGGGTCAAAGGTAATTTCAATTCTCACGGTATTCATGGCCATCCCGTCCAGCGGTAGTTTTTGGCCAGGCCATTTAGCTCATCCAATGTCATCCCACTGTGCGCAGTAACAATCGACCCACTGTCATTCTCTACGATCATGTTGTACTCATCCGGCCCGGTCTGAGAGACGTACGCCACGCCTCCACCTTGTTGAGGGTACTCGCTCCCGGCCTTGATCAAAGCCACGGAAATGTTGTCGAACCCTGCTTCAGCTAGCTGATCGGCTCCATGACCTGACGCTGGTCCTGTGTAACGGGTGGATGGACAGTTGTGAACAAGGATGTCGGTGGTCGAGGTGTCGATGTAAAAGTCGTGCTCCCTAGCTACGGTGAGGTCCCACATGTCGGCGGCACCGGGGATGATCTGGGTGCCGATGACGGTGGCCAGGCCACCGCCAAGGGTGTAGAGGTGGTCACCGGGGTGGAGTTCTTCCGCTTGGACCCAACCGTGGGTGGTGATGTCGTAGAAGAGGTGGTGCTGGGTGGTGTCGATCGCGGTGTCGCCAGCGACGGTTTGGACGGTGAGGACGAGCAGGTCGGCGTCGCGGTTGACCCACACCGCTGTGACTGGCTCGGCCCGTGTCTTACCGGTCTCGGGGTTCGTGACCATCACCTTGTTGCCGGGCCTCACGTCCGCTATCGCCTCGACAACCCCGGTTGCCAGTACGACCTCGGTGGACGGCCGGAAGCTCTGCCCTCCACAAGGGGCGTCTGAATCAGTTGTGTCATCTGCATTCGCGCTCTCGGAAGTTTCATCCGCAGTGGCACCGTCATCGGTGGCCGCCTGATCGATCATGTAGCCATCGGCCGCTTCGCCAAGACCCGTGTCGTCAAACGGGATCGTCCCAATTACGACGATGCCTACCGCCGCCCAGTTGGCAAGAGCCCACCAATTGATGCCCCCCCCGCCGGACTCCTTCTCGAACTTCGACAATTCCGCGTACCCTGCCGCGATCTCCTGCAGCTTCTTATAGTTATGCGTGCATTTCCCAGGGTAGAGATAACCGAACTTCCCCGGCAACGAGCACAGTCCTGTCGGGTCCACGCCGTTCACCGGGTCGTCGTCGGCGTAGCTATACGCCTGGTCGGTTTGACCGAAGTCCGGGTCGACGGACGTGAACTCCCCGGTCTGTGCCTGGTACCACCTGGCCCTCATGTTGCCGAAGCCGCTGGGAACCCGAGAGGATGTGTCGGCGAACTGGCCCGCATAGCCGAAAGGTGAGTCCGGTGTGCCGAGTGCCAGGGTGCCGAAGGCGTCGTAGCGCCAGAAGGCCAGCTCGTCGCCGCTGGGGTTCGTGGCCAGCCACGACGAGTCAGATGGCGTGTAGGTGAGGAAGACCGGGTTGTTGCTCGGTGGCATGGCGGTCACGTTGACCTGCTCGACCGGCTCCCCGGTCGCCCCGTAGACGTAGTAGTCCGTCTCGTCGGAGAGGACGAGCGGCTCGGAGGCGCTCGTGTCCCAGATCAGCTGCTGCGTCCCTAATTGCGAGTAGAAGCCGGCGTGGCCGACGAGATCGATCACCGCGCAGAACGTCGTGCTCGTGCACGACGTGCTCTGCAGCTCCTCGATCCCGTCGACGTCCGTCGTCGACCAGCTTGACCCGTTGTACATGAGCGCGTTGCCGTCGATGTCGACGACGACGGCGAAGCTCGAGCTGACAACCGAGACGCCCAAGAGGTCACTCGTCCCGTCGATCTCGTGGGGGGACGCCCAGCTTCCCCCGCTGCGGACGACCTCGTTGCCGTCGTTGTCGACGGCGATGCAGAAGCCCGAGCTGTCACACGACACGGCATCCAGCCCGTGCGTCCCGTCGATGTCCTTAGGCTTCGTCCAGGACCCGTTGTAGGTGAAGGCGTTGCCGGCGTAGTCGACCGCGATGCAGAAATTCGAGGCCCGGCACGACACGGACGTCACCATGTTCGCCCCGTCGAAGCTCGTGGTCGTCCAGTTGGGTGAGCCGGAGTAGATCAGCGCGTTGCCAGACTCGTCGACCGCCATGCACCACGTCGAAGTGGGACAGGACACAAACAAGGGCGTACCCGCGGTGTCGAAGGAGTGCGGACTGCTCCAGTTGTTCGTGGTGCCATTGCCGGTGTAGGTGAGGTAGTTGCCTTCGGCGTCGACCGCCATGCACCACGTCGTCGCAGTGGGACAGGATACGGCCATCAGGCCGATCTTCCCGTCGATGTCCTTGGGTTGCGACCAGCTTGACCCGTTGTAGATGAGCGCGTTGCCGTCGGCGTCGACGGCGGCACAGAAGCTCGAGCCGGCGCACGACACGCTATAGAGGCTGATCGCCCCGTCGATGTCCCACATCGGCCCCCAGCTGGGGGTGACTGCTTGGCCCGACGCGGCGGCCTCGAGGCCGTCGCCGGTGTACTCGTAGCTCGCCACGCCGGTGGTGTCGGTCATGCCCGTCATCTGGCCGATCGAGTCATACGTGTAGTGCGTCGTCGCCCCCTGGCTCGTCGAGCTCGTCTCGTCGCCGATGGTGTCGTAGCCGTAGGTCGAGCTGGCCCCGCCGCTGCCCGGTATCGGCGTCTGGGCGGTCAACTCTTCGGCCGTGTTGTACGTCTGGCTGTAGGTGTCGAAGCTGCCCCCGCTCGAGGCATCGCTCGAGATCTCCGTCGGGTCGCCGGCCGGGCTGTAGGCGAAGTTGTTCGCGCTCGAGCCCTGCGCCACGGATCCCTGGAAGACGACCTGTCCGGCGAGATCGTAGGAGTAGTTGCGTTCGTAGGAGCCCTGGTGCGAGCACGAGCCGGTGTAGGTCTCGGAGTCCTCGGTCACCTCGCCGTCGGCGTTGCGCGAGCCTCCCGAGCCCGCGAACGACTGGGTGAGGCTCTCCTGTCCCCCGCAGGTCTGGGCGAGGGTCGAGGTGGCGGTGGTGTTGAGGTCGGCGCCGTCGTAGGCGTAGGTCGTGCCGCTCGTCCCATTCGGGTACGAGCTCGACACCTCGTTGTCCTGGGCCGTGAGGTTGCCGTCGCCGTCATGGGCGAAGCTGACCTTGTTGCCGAGCCAGTCGGTCTCCGAGGCCATGTTGCCGAGGGCGTCGTAGGTGTAGGTGACCGTCGGCGAGTTGTAGGTGTTGAGGTAGGTGCTGTAGCTGGGGTAGGTCACCGAGGCGAGCACACCGGTCGTGAAGTAGCTGTAGCCGATCGAGTTCGAGCTGAGCCCGCTCCCGCTTGCCGCGCTGAAGGCCTGGGAGGTGACGTCTCCCATCGCGTCAGGCGTGTAGGTCGTCGTCCCCGTCCCGTCGGTCATCGACTCGCGCGACCCGTCGACGTAGTAGGTGTAGCTGACGTTGGCCGGGGTGGAGTAGCCCGAGGCCGTCTGGGAGTAGGCCTCGGCGGTCAGGTCGCCGAGGGCGTCGTAGCTGTCGGTCGTCGTCCCCGCCGGGGAGCTCGTCGTGTCGGCGGCCCCGCCCGGGTAGTAGGTGTAGGTGGTCGTCGCCCCGTCCGGGAGGAGCTGGGAGTACTGGTCGCTCCCGGCCCCGCCGCCGGCGGGGGCCGAGGCGGCGCAGTTCCCCGAGCCGCTCTGGTAGTAGTAGCAGTAGTCGGTCGCAGACCCGCTGGGGTCCGTCACCGAGCTCTCGAGGCCCGCCGAGTCGTAGCCGTAGGTCGTCGTGTCGCCGAGCTGGTCGGTCGTCGACAGCGTCAGCCCCGCCGGGTCGTAGATCGTCGTCGTGTAACCGGGATTCGAGCCCTGGGCCGGGGGCGACAGGGGCGGTGAGCTCGGGCAGACGTAGGGGTAGCTGCCCGACGGGTTCGCCCGCAGCCAGGCGGCGACGTTCACCGGGTCGGAGGTGCAGTAGGCCCGGCCGTCGGCGTCGAAGGCCGAGACCGAGGTCTCGACGTCGGGGTTGGTCGTCTGCACCTCGTCGCGGTCGGCGTTGTGGAACGCCGTCGTGACGTTGTTGGCCTGGCTCGCGCTCGGCGTCGTTGAGTACAGCGCCCCCGGGCTCGGGGGTGTCGTGATCCACCCCGTCTGCCAGGTTGGGCACTGGAAAGCCGCTGGCCCCTGGGCGTAGGCGTTGGCCGACACCGAGCAGAAGACGTTGCCGTTCGGGTCGTAGTACTGCTCCGTCGTCGCCGGGCTCGCCGAGCCATAGCCGACGGTGGTCAGGACGACGCGGTTGTCGGCGTCGTAGCTGTAGGAGGTGACGAGGTTCGGGTCCGCCGTTGCGTTGTTCGACTCGACGGTCGTCTCGAGCACGTTCCCCGCCGGGTCGTAGCTCGCGAGCATGATCCCCCCGAGCGGGTTCGTCACCTGGACAACTTGGCCCGCGGCGTTGTAGGTCGCGATCGTCGCCCCGAGGTACGGGTCGTTGCCGACCGTCGGCGGCGAAGAAGGCGGTGCCGAGGGGCACGTCACGCCCTGGGCCGCCTCGTAGGGGGCGACCGAGCAGAAGGCCCGGCCGGCGTCGTCGTAGGCGGTGTAGGTGATCCCCCCGAGCGGGTTGGTCGTCTGGGTCACCTGGCTGTCGGCGTTGTAGGTCGTGATCGTCGTCCCGAGGTAGAGATCACTCCCGGGCGTCGGGGTGGTGATCGGCCACGCCGGGCAGCGGATGCCCTTCGCGTACTCGTTGGGGGCGACCTCGCAGAACTGGCGCTCGGCGCCGTCGTAGGCGACCTGGGTCGTCGCCGAGTAGCTCCCGAAGCTGACCGTCGTCAGCAGGGCGTCGCCGGCGGCGTTGTAGGTGTAGCTCGTGACGGTGCCGTCCGGGCTGGTTATGGTGGCGACGAGTCCCGGGTTGGTCGTGCTGTAGGTGTACGAGGTGGCGTGGCCGTCGGCATCCGTCGAGCTCACCACGTACCCGGCGGCGTTGAAGGTCTCGGTTGCGGTGCCGGTGAGGTGACTCGCACCGTAGGCGGGGCAGGAGAGCCCAGCCTGGTAGTCGACCGGATCGACCGAGCAGTACTGGAGTCCGACGGGGACCCCGTCACCCGAGGGGGTGTAGGCGTAGATGGTCGTGTTGCCGAGGGGATCGGTCACGGCGGTGAGCTCGTCCGCCGTGAGCGCGCCGCCGGTCGCCTCAACGATCTCCTTCTCCAAGGCCGCGAGGTGAGAGTTCCCCAGCCTTAGGGGCTGAGACCCGGGTTTGGCCTGCCCTGTATCGCCGGACTGACGTCGCCAGGTGAGTACCGGGATGCGACCTCGGTCCTCCGGCACCAACGTTCTACGACCGTCAAAGGATCCAGATCAGCGCGGAAGGTCTTCTCTGTAGCCGGGCGGGAGCATTCCGATCTGAAGGCGTCGAGCTCGCGCGCGATAGTTGGCACTGGAGGCTTTGTAAGAACGTGAGAGCTCTGAGAACGTCAGCGGTTGCGGCGTTGGTGGCGCTGGCGGTCAGCTTGGTGCCGAACGCGGTCTCATCACAGATGAGATCGGCAGCGGCGCGCCTGGACGTAGGACGCCTCGCTTCCCGCCAGGTTGCCAAGCTCGTCAACTGTGAGCGGCGCTGGCTCGAGGTGCAGGCGTGGGCCGCCACCCCGCTGCCGAAGGGCCCCAACAGCCCACCGACCATGATGCAAGAGATCGTTCGGGTCGACTCCTCCGGGCACGCGTGCAGGCTGCCGTCGGGCTGGCTGAGGCTGACGTCGAGCGCCTCGTCGCATATAGGGATCCGCCAGACGGACATCGGGCGCAGCTCGGACATCACGCTTTCGGCGCAGGAGTTTGCCGTCGCCGATGTCACCATCACTGTGCCGTGGTTCATTCCCCACGGCAACTTGTGCGAATCCGGGGTGCCCATCGGGGTGACACTCCCGGTGAACGGGCGCATGTCCGGCGGCTTCGTCATCCCTGAACTCTGCGGCGAAAGGTCCGGCAGCATTTTGAGGGCCACCGTTGGAGCGTTCCGGCCGATCGACTCGGGGGTCCCCGGTGCCAAGGGCAGCCTCGTCGCACACCTCCAGCCGGGACCGATGGCTCTCGGACAGAACGGCGTGCTCTACGTCTCGGAGCCGTCGCTCGACCAGGTCGTGGCGAGGTTGCCGGGTGGCGCCTTCAAGCTCATTGCAGGTACAGGTCGGGCCGGCTACTCCGGTGACGGCGGTCCGGCGAATCGGGCGATGCTACGCCAGCCCGAGGGCCTTGCCGTGGCCGCCGACGGAATCCTGTACATCGCTGACTTCGGGAACAATCGCGTTCGCGAGGTTCTCCCCGATGGCACCATCGAGACCGTCGCTGGATCCGGCGGTAAGGCGCCCGAGAGCATCCCGATCAACGGGTTGCCGGGTGGCCCGGCGCTCAAGGTTCACGTGTGGTCCCCAAGTGCCGTCGCGATCGGTCCTGGCGGCGCGCTGTACATCGCGGCCGACAACGAAAACGCAGTCGTTGAACTTCACAACGGCGTGATATCGACGGTGGTCACGGGTCATGACCTGAAGTCCATCCCCTATTTCGCCGGGGACCCGGTGTGTGGGCCGGCGGGGCTTGCGTTCGACGCACACGGTGATCTGTACTTCGACTGCAGCTACCGGTCGGCGATACTCATGCGGACGCCGACCGGCCGGGTCGTGTCTCGGGGCGAGTGGGAGGCGCGCGGATTCTCGTCGTTCAGCGCATCGAGCGGTGGAGCCGTCGACGTCTTGACGAACACCGGCATCTTGTCTCTCACACCGACCGGTCAGGAGACGCACCACATACCAAGCGTGATCCCGCACGTGGGTGTGATCGACCCTTGGGGCATCGCAGCAGGCTTGGAGGGCACGGTCTACCTCGACCAAGGTGGCTACGGCCCGCCAGCGATCATGGTTCTTCGCGACGGTCGGGTCACCACGATCTGGGCCGCCGACAACTAGGCAGCGACACTGCACCCGGCGCCTGGCTGGTGCATGGCCGAGCTCGTTGGCGACTCGGCCCTGAACACGCCATTCTGGCCGGAGCCGGTCGGCACGGACGGTCTGTGGCCTGAAGTGCAGCACCGGCCCTCCGGTATCTCCTTCAGCCATGCCACCGGCTGCCACGGCACGCCGCCAGCGCCGTGTTGGCGACCTGACAACGGTCGTCAGGGGGTGGATCATGCTCCCGGTGTCCCGCGGCCCGAGGTAGGGACAGAAGGGAAGAACGTGGACGAGACTCCTGCAACCACAGCAGTTGAGCCAGCATCCCTATTGAGGTTGAGTCGCCACCGTTCGAAGATCGCGCCCCTGCTCGCGAGCGTCGTCGCCGTCGCTCTTGGCGCTGCCAACTTCACAGGGCAAGCGACAGCCTCAGCCGCCGGCAAGCTAGCTGCGACTCCGGTCGCCAAGGCAACCTGTTCGTCCACAAGGACCAGAAACGAGGCCGTCGTCGACCTCGGCAGCCACAGGTCATTCGCCCGGCTCCGGACCGTGTGTATCGGCACACTCCAGGGGACCGGCGTCATCGAAGGAGGAGCGCTCTTTGTCCTTCGAGATGTCGGCCCCGCCCAGAATCCCAGCACCGAGGTCGTCCGCGTGAACCTCACCACCTACGCCGTGACGCGATCGGCCCCCCTTGCCGGAGGCGGTTGGTTATTCGCGGGTCTCGGCGCCATTTGGGTGGAAACCGACTCGTCCGCCACGAGCCTCATACAGCTGTCTCCCGTTTCGTTGCGCGTGCTGCACCGCTTCGCCGACCCAGACGATGCGTCGGTCTTCGTTCCGTTCGCCGGGCGTCTCTGGTTCATCGACACCTACTCCTACTCCTTGAAGACACTGAACCCGACAGACGGGCGAGTCTCGGTAGTGAGCCTGCCGTGGCTTCCTGCCGGCCTCCCTCCGGCCAGCGTCACGTCGTCTGGTGGCGAGCTGTACCTCCTCGCTCAAAGCCAGAAGAGCCCGGAGACGGCGATCGCGACCTACAACCCCGTGACCGGCGCTCATCGGGTGGTGCGCCAGCCAATGAGCGCCGGCGGGTCCAGCCTGTTCAGCGTTACCGGCAGGGTCCTCTGGGTCATGCCACCGAGTGGCAACCAGTCCCACGTGGGTGCCTACTCCGCGCAGAGCCTCAGACCCCTGACTGGCGGTTTCTTCGGAGGCTTCTGGAACGGATCGTGGCGTGCGCTGCCTGATGCAGGCGACCTGTGGTTCCAGCTTGCCGGCAGTCCCCTTGAGTGCGTCTCCGGCAAGACGGGGCGCCTCGACGCGAGTCTGCGGCTGCCGGACACGGCCATTCCGGACGAAAACCTCGCCGAGGCAACGCCACCGGGATTTGTGGCAGCCGACGAGTCCAATCTGATCATCGCCGCGACCGAGACGCGCGGTGCGAACCCCTCGGAGTCCGGCATCGCCGTCTACAAGTTGGACCCAGAATGTCGCGCCTGAGAGGCCGTCAGAGACTCGCAACGGTGCCTTCGGCGGGTCAGACCTGGCCGAGCTCGCCAGCAAGGATCACCGCTCGGATGGGGCCTCATCACAAGTTGGAGATTCGCGACGTCGGCGCGCCGAGCCAGATCCCGGCCCGATGGGTCAGCAGCTCCCGCCTGACCGGAGGGATGGGACGCACCGCGCTCTTGGGGGACTCACCAGACGGCAGCCGAATGAGCCCGGTGCGGCGGGCTGCGGAACGGGGCGCCGACCACCGACCGAGGTAGCTCGCGGGAGCGGTGGGGAGCGGCCAGAATGGGCCAATGGAACCTCGCGAGCACGTCGAACGCCCCTGGGGCAACTACACGGTCCTCGAGGACGCCGCCGACCACAAGGTGAAGACGATCCTCGTCTACCCCGGCAAGCGCCTCAGCTACCAGCGGCACGACCATCGCGCCGAGCACTGGTTCGTGGTGCGCGGCACAGGAATGGTCACCCTCGATGGGGTGCAGAGCAGCGTCGGCCCCGGGTCGGCGGTCGACATCGGGGTTGGCACCGCGCACCGCATCGAGAACACCGGCGCTGTCGACCTCGTCTTTGTCGAGGTGCAACGCGGTGACTCGTTTGCCGAGGACGACATCGTCCGCCTCGAGGACGACTTCGGACGAGCCTGACGGCCGCGCCGCGCGCTAGGTGCGCGACGGCGTTGCCGCACCCGGGG
>Ga0326727_10014773_pt1 | contig 16928 bp, 16 predicted proteins | sample MB2enrmetagenome_FD_207643 | JGI IMG/M metagenome (GOLD analysis project Ga0326727, IMG submission 207643) | Lab enriched peat soil microbial communities from McLean, Ithaca, NY, United States - MB29MY | ecosystem: Environmental > Terrestrial > Soil > Wetlands > Peat | place: USA: New York...
CGTGGACGTCGTGTCATCGTTGCTCCTCTTTTCTGCCATCTTAATGGCTATCGGGGAACAACCCTTCCACTTATCCCACTGTCTGAATTTCCGCATCCTGCTCAAACCTCTTGATAGAATGGGTGCAGATTATTAATACAGGCGAACACCCCTTCGGTTGCATCGTAATGAGGTTGCCAGACATGGCCATACGGAATCCGAACGCACAATGACCTTGCTGGCCATCCGGTGGCAGGCGCGTCGTGGGAGGGATTCGTTATCGAGAACCTGCTACAGGCGGCGCCGGAGCGTACCGTGGCCAGCTTCTTCCGCACCGCGGCCGGAGCGGAGATCGACCTGCTGCTGGAGATTCCCGGCCATGGCTTGTGGGCCATCGAGATCAAGCTCAGCCTTGCCGGGCGGCCGGAGAAGGGCTTTTACATCGCCTGTGAGGACCTGAAGCCGGACCGCCGTTTCGTGGTGAACGCGGGAAGCGGCAGTTACCCCATCGACGACCGGACCACCGCGATTGGCGTGCACGAGCTGGCCGCCATGCTGGCCGCACTCGATGCGTGAGACGGCCGGGCCCCGCGCTTTCCGGTTGCCAGGGGCACACAGTCTATCCCTGTCGCCACTGCGGGAGCAATCGCAATACCATTACGCTAATCCCCGTAAAAGCGATGATCGGCAAGTTGTTAGAAAACCGCTCGTTTGCGCAATGTTGGCAGATGTTTGCTACTCAGTCACTGACGAGCGGGCTAACCGACTAAGCCGCCGCGCCTATTCGCGGCACAACCGATGTCGATGTGATCGCGGAGAACGGACGCACACTCAACTGGAGCTACGACGTCATTGATGAACCTCGGCGGGTCACCTGGCTTCCATCGCTTCCTCCAATCCGAACGGTGCGCCAGCCAGCCGCCAGGAAAGCGGCTCGTATGCGCAGGAGCCAAATGACAGCAGACCACGAGATTAAGGGAAGTAACCTGACAGGTGAGTCGACCGGGCGAGTTAGTGCCCGTCTTTGTGCCTGGATTGTGCCTGAAGATGTCGCTTCTGGCGATTTGAGCGATTCTGGCGATTGTAGAATCAGTAAGTTACGTGTTTTCGATATGTGGGTAAGGTTCGACCCCCCCTCCCGGCACCAGACATAACTTCATTTAGAATCAATCATTTGTAAAGCGTCGAATTTCACTGTGCCCAAAAGTGTGCCCAGAATGTGCCCATTTTCCTCTCACCGGCACCAAAATCTGAGCGGTTGGTGCGTCTTTCCCTGCCGGTATGAATTCATATTTCAGGCACACGTGACGCACCCCATGCGAGACTTAACATCCCGCCATTCGCCGTCGAACTACTAGAGTGCACTGATGCCGGATCAGCGCACCAGATCGTGGCAAGTCCCAATCTGACGGCCTTGCGGGTGATGCAACTTCCGCAAAAGGACTTATCGTTCAATCCACTCCGGCTGTCAGCCCTCGCGCGCCGCGCTCTGCTGCAGGGACATTTCAACGCTTCGGGCCAGCACCAGCATCTCCGCTTGCTCGCCGTGGCAATGGTGGCAGATCATCGCTTCAGCGCGCTGGGTAAACTCAGCCGGTGCCGCCGTGGCCGCCAGCACCCGGAACCACGCCGGGAGCACTGTTTTCCAATCGACGCCTACCATCCACGGCCCGCCGTCTTCGGCAAAGACGATCCCCCCGCCTGTTCCGTCGCCGAGGTTGTCGAGCAATCCGAAGAGAATCTCGAATGCCCGACTCACATCAGCTGCGCTCGTCGAACTGGACTCCTCCGCACAGCGACCGAGCAGCCGGCGAAAATCGGCGATCCAGCAGAGCGTCCCCCTGGAGTTCGTCTCCCAATTTTTCGCAGCGATCGGAGGTTCCTCGTAGTACTCGCCAGCCAGGCTGGCCTTCTGAAAGGCCAAGACCTCGGTAAGCAAATCCTTCTGCTGCGCTTCGTGCTCAATGAATTGATCCGGACTCGCGTAGGATGCAATCAACTGCCGAAGCTGATCCTGCAAGAGAAGCGATATGGCGTCATCCAGAAGATAAAAGATGGACTCGTTGCCCATTTGGCGAATGGCCCGCCGGATCTGTTGCCGATCTAGTTCACTGCCGCTCATCTCCGCCTCCGCAGACCGATGAATGCGTATCTCAGGTCATCTTATCGGCTGTCGCTCGCTGCGGCCTGTTGGCGGTTTGGGCTCCTATACACTTGAGGTCAGGACCGACCATGCCGAAGAAACCTGCCAGCACTGCAGCCGCTCCCCCCGAGTTTTTCTTTACAAGAGAACTGGCCGGCGAAGCCCCGCCGACATTTGCCGCCATACAGCGGTTGTACGGCCTGGCGACCGATCTTTTCGGCCTCGTCCCCTGGCAGTTGCTCGATGAAAGCGAGTTGGTTCTCACGCGCGACAGCGTGAGCGGGGAGCTGTGGTGCTGTTCGGTGATGGGCTCGCTCGGCGAGGTCTACTCCATGCACGCCTATCGCGGCGAGCGCGGGCTTCGCCTGTTTCGCAAGATCGCAGCCGGGGAGATCGCTGATCCCGGCGAGGCCCTCACTTCCATGGACTGTCTCTATGTCGAGTTTGTCCCCCGGCAGGAACTGAAGCGGCAGGATCGGGAGTTGCTTGCTGCGCTTGGCCATCCGCGGGGTCGGAATTTGGCCTCGCCGGTCTTTCGCGTCATTCGTCCCGGATTCCATCCCTGGTTTGTGAACGCGGATGAGGCGCGCACACTGGCCGAATGTATCCGCGCTGTGGTCGTGATCTGCACTTCCATGGCCGCGCAGGCGGAGGAGAATTTCTGGAACGGGGAAGGTGTTTATCCCGTGGTGACACGTGCGGAGGGCGCCGAACCGCGCTACAACGTCGATCTGGTCAAGCCCGTTCTGCCGCCGGAACCTCCCGTGGAGCCAGTGAAAATACCGGAGGAGTTGAGGAGCCGGCTGCGCGGCCACGATTACGCCCTGCGCGGAGCCATGGAGCTGGAGTACATCTTCAGCGGCGCCGCCGTGGGCAAGTCCAACGAGCGCCCCAGTTGCGCCGCCATCGCGCTCGCCGTCGATGCCGACTCGGGGATCGTATATGCCCCCGAGGCAACTGATTCGACTGTAGCGCCAGAGGTCGCCTTGGCGAGAGTGTTCCTTGCTGCAGTTAAGGGGGCGGGCGTGTTGCCCCGCGAGGTCCGCGTGCGCAGCCAGCGGCACAAGGCGTCTTTGGCCGCTCTGATGGAGTCTCTCGGCGTCAATATCCGCGTCATGAACCGATTGCCCGCCGCCGAACAGGCCTGCGAGCATTTGCTCGGGTTTCTCGGGGGAGCACGGTAACGGAGGAAGAACCGTACGTTATCACCGCCGACAGGCACCGATGGGCACGAAAGTCTGGCGCTTAATGCGCATCCAATTTTCTCTGGTCCCTGGGGCGTTCCGTTACCGATCAGCCTCTCAGCAGATAAGTCATTCTCGATGAACACATCGGGCTGTCATCACTACCGTACAGCCAACTCCTGTACTGGGAGTCGTGTCCGCCTGATTCGTGGACAAAGGGAAAATTTCACCATGGATTCTCCAATAATTCCTCGATTTGAAAATGCCAACTGAATTACGGATCTTGCCAAAGGGATTGAGTCGCATTTGCCCCAGTGGCTCAACTGCGGGTGTGTTTGGACTTGCGAAACAAAGGGTCCGTCGGTGAGAATTGCGTAACCCAATTTAACACCCAGGCAGAGGATGGAAAAGATTGTCATAAGTGCTGATGAAATTGCACAGACGGCGGCCTCTATCGACGAATCGAGGAGTCTGTCTACCAAGCTTCCTCCGCCCATCCCTTGGTGGGCACGAGCGTGCCTCTCCCCTTTAGTGCTGGTTTTACCCATTCTATGTGTGGTTACTGTCTTGCTGCGGGTTGCCATGCGCGGTCTTCCCCCGCGTAGCCGTTACGCATGGGTTTCCTTCTTCTCCACGCTACTGATCATCAGCGGTATCCTGACCTCGATTGCGGGTGTGCTGGCGCTAACGTTGACGCCAACGCCTTCCGTGGTTAGCCAGGGCCTGAGTGAACTGGACAGCCGGACGGACTTTCCGATATTGCCCGCAGAGCGGGAACTAACCGCCGAAGCAGTTTCCGAGCAGTTGAAGCCTCTGGTTATGGTCGTCACCCCGGAGCGGCGAAACTGGTTCTCTCATGTCGAAGGGCCTTCTTCCGTGCTCGGTGCTGGAATCCTGTTGCACGTTAATCCGAACGGCTATTTGATAGCTACTGCACGCCATGTGGTTGACGGTGAAGCTGGGACGGCACACGGACAACATGTCCTGGTGGCTTCAGTCTCAGGAACCTGGGCTACCGCGGAAGTGGTGGCTCGTCACCAGAATCTGGATTTGTTGTTGATTTGGCTTCCACGCAGAGCGGGGAAGGCAAGCTTCACTCTGCCGGTAGCCAAGGCTGAGCAGGTGAAGGGCGGCGAGACGATTTTTGTGATCGGCCATCCTCAGGATCTGCGATTCACCTTGAGCACGGGGATAGTTTCCCGGCAGGATCTGGATTCCTTCCAAATCTCCGCGCCAGTGAGCCCCGGCAATAGCGGCGGACCAATGTTCGATAACCGCGGCCAGCTGGCCGGAATCGTGACCTCGATGGTGGACAAGAACCATAGTCCCAATGCAGAAAACCTGAACTTTGCGGTTCGGGCCGATGCGTTGCTAGAGATGTCAGGATGGACGTTTTCTGGCGAAGGACGCCGGTATCTGGACGCATTTCAAAAATCTCAACACTCCGATCCTCGCTAAGGAAGAGGCGCTGATGCCCACAATCAATGTGACCGTCTACGATTCGACAGAAAACAAACGAGTGCCCGTTGAGTTGCCGGATGACGCGCCGTGCAACAAAATCATTGCCGTGCTGGTCGAGAAACTGCGGTTGCCGACAAACGGCCCGGATGGCGCGCCGCTGAGCTACAAATTTCATCACAAGAATTCTGGACGACAGGTGCAGGATACGCAGACGCTCGCCGAGGCACAGGTTGCGGATGGCGATATTCTTCGTCTGCAACCCGAGATCACAGCAGGCAAGCGATAAGAGGTTTGGATGGAAACCCTTTCCGGGAGCGAGGTGCGCGAGGACAGGTATAGCCGATTGCGGCTTATTCCGTGGTGGGATCAGGCGCGCATCGCCGCGTGCCGCATTCTGGTCATTGGCGCCGGAGCTTTGGGAAACGAGATCCTGAAAAATCTGGCTTTGCTTGGATTTCGCCGTGTCGTGGTGGTTGATCTGGACCGGATCGAGGTATCCAATCTCTCGCGTACCATCTTGTACCGCGCGGAGGATGTGGGCGAACAGAAATCCGTGGCGGCCGCGCGAGCTTATCGCTTGCTGAATGACGACGCCCTGGTTCAGCCGATTGCTGGTCACGTGGCACACGACTGCGGATTGGGAATCTTCGAATGGGCCGACGTAATTCTGGCGGGGCTAGACAATCGCGAGGCGCGCCTGTGGATCAACCGAGCCGCATGGAAAGTAGGCCGGCCCTGGGTGGACGGTGCGATTGAAGGAATTAACGGCGTGGCGCGCGTCTTTTTTCCCGGTCAAGCTCCTTGCTATGAATGCACCTTGGGCGAGGTGGATTGGGCTATCTTGGAACGGCGCATGTCGTGCAATCTGCTGGCGCACCGCTCGGACGCCGACGGCAAAGTGCCGACCACGCCTACCATCTCTTCGATCATCGCCGGAATACAGGTACAGGAGACGGTCAAGCTTCTTCACGGCTTGCCTACGCTCGCCAGCCGCGGCTATGTCTTCGAGGGATTGAATAACACATCTTATGTTGTGGAGTACACCGAGAATCCGGAATGCATGAGCCATTACACGATTCCAGAGTTGGTGCGACTGCCGGAGGCTTCGACAGCCTGGACGGTCGAGCAACTCTGGCAGAGGGCGCAGCGGGATCTGGAATCCGCGGAGGTGGCTCTGGAGTTTAGCCGCGATGTGATCTGGCGGCTGGTCTGTCCGCGTTGCGGCGCTGTTGAGGAGCGCTTCACAGCTGTCGGCAGCGTGCTCTATGAAGAGGGCCCGTGCTCCTGCGATGGCCAGCAGCGCGTGGTGGAAACCATCCACGGCTATATGGGGAATGAAGCCTGGGGGAACCGCAAGCTCACTGAGCTTGGGCTGCCATTGCTGGATATCTATGTGGCGCGCAGCGCCGAGCGGGAAATCGGGTATCTTCCCGAGGGTGATAGCCAGACTGTGTTGGGTGTGGCTGCCGCAGAAGGAAGCGCGAAGGCATGAAGCAGAATGCAGAGCAGGCGAAGGGGACCGATCTGCGGATGAGGTGCGAAGCCGTCCGACAGATTCGGCAACATGCGCGTGCCTCAAGCAAAGCCGAAGTCTGTGGCGTGCTTATTGGGTCCGAGAATAATGGCGTAACTTCGGTTGAGGCCAGCATTCCCGGGGCGAATGCAGTGCAAGGAGGTTCCCACGTCACGTTTACCCAGGATACGTGGGAGCACATCTATCACATCAAGGATCGCGATTATCCCGAAGCTCGCATCGTTGGTTGGTACCACTCACATCCCGGCTTTGGAGTCTTTCTCTCCGACCACGACACCTTCATTCACAAAAACTTCTTCTCCGCACCACGGCAAGTGGCCTGGGTCTATGACCCGCACTCCGATGAGGAGGGATGCTTTGGTTGGGTTGGGGAAAAACTGGAACGACTCTCAAGGGTTGTATTGGTGGACGATAAGGGCGGTGAACGGGCCGGGGAGACCGGAAAGCTCGAGCCGCTGTTGATAGATTTCGAGGAGGATGATTCCGACTCTAAAGCTGCCCTGCGAACTTCACCCAGCGAGGCTCAAGCGGGGCTCAAATCGGCGATCTCCGTCTTTACCCACCTCTGCGTCCTGCTCATCGGCTTCTTTGTGTGCTGGTTTCTCTTTCCACATTTTGTTCTGATACCGATGGACCCACGCACGGGACAGCCAATGCTAGACGCTCCGTATGACATGAACGGCGGAAGCCCCGGCGGGGCAAATACAGAGAAGTTGAATAATCCAGTTACGCAACCCTCCAACCAAACACCAACTCCGCAAGGCGCGAAAGGGAAACCATGAGCACGGGTGATCCCCAGAAGGGCATTAAGATAACGCTGGACGACCTGGCCAATGTTCATATTGCAGAGAGTGTTTCAGCGCCAATTGCGCCTGCCGCGCCAGGCAGCCGATCTTACGGGACCATCACTGAAGCCTCAGGGCAAGCCCCGGCAGCAGAGCGCGAGCGCGGCAGTATTTTCTTACAGGGATGGTTTTATCTAGGCGCTGCAGGACTCATCGGCGCTCTGCTGGGATGGGCCATTTGTGAGCCGGGATTCGTAGACGGCGCACGAGCGAATCACTGGGGCAATTTTCTGCTGATGCCGCTGCTGGTGGCCATGATGACGCTGGGTCTGGGCATTGCGGAGAGCCTGGTAGAGAGGTCGGCAAAAAAGGCGATAATTCGCAGCGCCCTGGCGCTCCCACTGGGCGCGATTCTCGGACTTGTCTTTTATTTCATGGCCAATATCGTCTTCAACATCGGAGTGCAAATCTGCGTGGAAATGGGAGTGCAGAGTTTCCGCAACCCGGCCTTCTGGATTGCGCGAGCCCTGGCTTGGACGGTCTTTGGTGTGGCCGGCGGCATTGTCTATGGCATCGTCGGGCAGTCCTACAAGAAGGGAAAATTTGGCGTTCTCGGAGGCGTTCTCGGTGCTGGAATCGGCGGACTGCTCTTCGACCCCATCGTGATGTGGACCGGGAGCGCGAGTGCGGCGCTGAGCAGGGCTGTGGGCTTTGCCATTTTTGGCATGGCCACCGGCGCGATGATGGGCGTGGTGGAGAGCGCACTGAAGGATCGCTGGTTCTACGTTACCTCTGGCCCTTTGGCCGGCAAGCAGTTCATTCTCTACAAACCGCGGACCTCCATCGGAAGCGACCAGCAGTCGGATATTTACTTATTCAAAGATCCAGCCGTCCTGCCAACCCACGCTGCTCTTGAGGCCAACGGAGCCCGGATGACACTACGCGCCGTTGGACCTGTCTTCATCTCTGGAAGTCCAGTATCCAGCAAGGTCCTGCTCGATGGCGACCTGGTCCAGATTGGTCGTTACACCTTCCGCTACAAGGAGAAGGCTCGTTCATGAGCGCCGCTGTTTGTCCCTATTGCCGGGCAGAAATCGAGCCGGGTGAGGCGCAAGTAGTCGTCTGTCCAGGATGCGCCACACCCCATCATGCAGACTGCTTTGAAGAAAACGGCGGCTGCACCGTCTTCGGCTGCACAGCAGCGCCTGCCGCTGAGCCAAAGCTAAGCATTGGCGCGCCAGAACTACTCGGAACCGGCGTTAACGCTCCGTCGCCGGTCCCTCTTATTCCTAACCCACCACCGCCGCCGCCATTCATTGGCTCTGCGAGCGTTCCGCCTCCACCGGTGCCGGAGCAGACAACTCGTCATGTATCAGCGCTGCCGGAACTATCGCCCATGTTCAGTTCCACGGGGTACAATCAACCGACTCATCCCCTACAAGATCAACGGCCACCGTGTGAGGAGATGTTCACGACCTTGGGATATCGCCGTCCTCCACCCACCCCTTATCCGGCGCCAACTCCAGCGCTCCTGCTCAATCCTTTGGTAGTCGATCCCGCTCTGCCCACAAAGAATCGCACTACTTTCCTGTTGCTCGGCGTATTGCTTGGCGCGTTTGGAGCGCATAGCTTCTACGCCGGATCCAATAAGAAGGGCTTCCTGCAACTCGGAATCACTCTTTTAAGCTTCGGCTTTGCAGGGTTGATGGTCTGGATCTGGGCCGTCATCGACATCTGTACAATCACCACGGACAACGACGGAATTCCATTCCAAAACTAGAAAGGGGAAGTGATGAACTATCGCATCAAGCGCGGCGATCAAGAGTTTGGTCCGTACAGTCTGTCGGATCTTCAACGTTATCTGCAAACCGGCCATGTCTTGGCAGGCGACTTAGCGCAAAGTGAAGGTATGAGCGAGTGGATTCCGGTTTCCCAGATCCTTGGCGATATTCCCATTCCTCTCACGCCCCAGCCCGGCGTCTATGCTGGAACGGACCCCAATGCCGCATTCGCCCAGCAGATCGTTCCATTGCCGCCAAACATGCATTGGGGCTGGCTGCTACTGCTCAATTTTTGCACGCGCTCTTATTTCAACATCATCTGGGCATTTATCCAGGCCAACTGGGCTCGCAAGCTCTCGGGGAAGAATAACGGCATGGTTCTGATTGCAATGTATCCGGCGGGCCTCATCTCCGGTGCGGTAATCATCGCCTTGGGCAAATTGCAGGGGGCCGATCTTTTGACTGGCCTGGGCGGAATTCTGCTTATCGCCGGCTGCATCTGTCTGATCGTTGGGAGCTTTAAAATACGCGATGCCATGGAAGAGTACTACAATTCCGTCGAAAATATCGGTCTAAGCCTGAGCGGGGGAATGACATTCTTCTTCAATGTTATTTACTTCCAGTACCACATCAATCGCATTGCCCGCTGGAAGAAGACCGGCGAGCTCTCTTAAGGGAGAGAAAGGCGAACGCAAATGGCTTCTCCGCGTACTCGCAGACTCGTAGTAGATGCAGAGTCAATTCGCAAACGACTGGCCGGCTGGCCGCTGATTGAAATCAGCGGCACAGCAGGAATCCCTCCCGAGATCTATCGTTTTACCTATCGCATAAAAGGACTCTTCGTCGACCCCACCGGCAACATCCTGGAAAGGGATACGCATTTGCTTGAGGTAAATCTCTCGCTCGGCTACCCGCGGAGAGCGCCTCAGTGCCGCATGTTGACACCTGTCTTCCACCCGAACTTCGACGACTCTTCAGTCTGCATCGGCGATTTCTGGGCCGCCTCGGAAGGTCTTGACGATTTGGTCATTCGTATAGGGAGAATGATTGCCTATCAGGAATACAACACTAAGAGTCCGCTGAATGGGCTAGCCGCGAAATGGGCCGCTCAAAATACCCATCTTCTCCCGATTGACGCCCGTGGAATCGCGCCTCCCAGCAATGACCCGACAGAAACACATTCACGTTATACGGAAGCCGCCGTTCTCCACTATGGTGAAAAACAATGCCCATTGCTCATTGCTCCGTCACAGGTACCTGCGGACAGTGCACCTGATTCGTATATTGATCCATGGAGCGAGAAAATCGTGATCGAGGCGTGAAACTGAGTCATAGTTATATTGCGAGCACAGCAGCGCTCATGCCCGCTGACGCGCCCTATCACTTACGGCGCGTTCACTCGCCAAGTCATGCAGATTCCCGGTGGTAGTCCCGCCATTTGCATGTTCCACAACCTGCATTTTTCGAAACATTCGCGCGGTCTCAGCCCCGACTCCTATATTCAATGGCATACGATTCGCTGGCGCGATGCCTTTTCGGTACAGCGGGCTAGCCGGCGCTGCCGCCGATTTTTCGGGGTGAATATCCGATAAGTAACGAAAGTCACCCAGTTGCTCACCGGCTCGTTGATCTCCTACCTCGTATGGCACGACAAACCAAGCCTGCCCATGCTGGTCGGTGGATCGCTGATTATTGGCTTGGGCCTGATGATCGCCCTCGCCGCGCGCAATGCCCAGCCAGTTCTACTCCCCGACATCGCCATCCGATAAACACAGCGCACCGAACCCACGTGGATTCTGCACATCAACTTCTTTCAAATTATTAGTAATGGAAAGTCGCCATGGCGACTGGAATCTATGTCCTCCCGCCGGGCTGGGGGTCAGAAGAGGCTTTTGGTGCCTAGGGTGTCTTTCGGGACCGGTCCCTTTTTCGTGGGAATATCTCATGTTGGATGAGCACATTTCACATGGCGTGAAGGTCAGTCATCCCTGACCGGCTATCTGAGTTCGGTCACTGGCAACGCGCGAAAGTCGTTTGCGAAAGGAAGGCTGTTCGGTGTACGAAAAACGACTGCGCCGGCGCACGAACGCGACGAAAGCAATGCACACTTTTTGCATGTGTTCTCCTATTGCACGGTCAGGGAAACGACCGTAGTGTGTGTGTCGGGTCCGCTGACGGCCGTTACGGTCACGGTATAGGTGTTCGTTGCATGGCCGAAGAAGCCGCCTCCGCCGCATCCGGCAAGCGCGCTCAATCCCGCCAGCGTCAGCAGTGCAAGCAGCGCCTTGCCAGAGCGTGAGAGCTGCCGCGAGGCCTTGCGCACGCGCCGGCTGAATGCTGCCGGCAACAGAAGCAGTGCCCACGCGGTGGGTGCAACAGCTTTGCCGAAGGAGTGGATGCGCTCTTCCATCCGCGCCTGCGCACTGGCGCTCAGGGTCAGCACAGAACTGGATGCGCCTGCGCCTGTGGCAATTGTGGCAGGCGCGAAGGAGCCCGTAACTCCGGCCGGTAATCCGCTGACCGAGAGATTGACCGGATAAACGAAAGTCGCATTCGACGGCGTCAGCGTGATTGTGTAGTTGACCGAATGAGAGGGAAGAACACTCTGCGGCGGCGTTGGAGAACTGATGGTGAAGTCCGGCGTAATAATGTTTTCCGTAACGGCGGTCGATGTGCTGGTGAGAAAGTTCGCGCTGGCGTTGAAGACGGCGGTGATGCTCTGTCCCAGACCTATCGGCATTCCGGGCAGCAAGAGTTGAGCCTGGCCGTTGACGAGTGTAACGGGCGTTGTGTTGATCAGCGTGGCGCCGTCATAAAAGCTCACATTACCAACCGGCGTGCCGCTTCCGGAGGTCACCGTGGCCGTCAGCATCGGCGGCGCGCCCAAGATGAACGTCGCGTTTGAAGTGGTTAGTGCGGTACTGGTCGGCGCCGGGGTCACCAATTGCACGTAGACGCTGCTGGCGACGGCCGGATTATTTGCGTCCCCCGAATAAGTGGCGACCAGATAGTGAATCCCCGCCGCAAGCTGAGTAGTGCTGAACGCGGCACTGTTGCCGGAAAGCGTCTGCGTTCCAATTAACGTAGGGCCGGAACCCAGGCCGTCATAGAGGCTCACCTGCCCGGTCGCGCTCTTCCCGCTGTTGGCAAAAATTGCGGTTAGTGTCCCCGTCCCCGTGCCGTAAACAGTGCTGGTAGCGCCACTCAGAGCCAGCGACTCCGCGTTGTTGGTGGACGGGCCGGCCATGGTGTTCATCTCGCCGCCGGTCACCTCGCGAACTGCCTGATTATCCGTATCGGCGATTACCACCGCGCCACTCCGGTAGGCAACCGAGCGCGGCGTGTCCAGAGCCGCGCTGGTCGAGGCGCTGCTGTCGCCGGAGTAGCCCTCGCTGCCATTGCCCGCGATGGTCGCAATTTGCCCGCCGCTGATTGTGCGGATGAGATCATTGTCGCTGTCGGCCACATAGACCGTCCCGGAAGCGCCCACTGCCACGCCGCGCGGACGCGCCAGCTCAGTCGTAGCTGCCGCTCCGTCCCCGTTGAAGCCCTTCGCGCCAGTTCCGGCCACGGTGCTGATCTTGCCAGTCGTGTAAGTCACCAGGCGCACGCTCTGGTTATGCGTGTCGCCTATGTAAATGTTGAATCCCGAATCCACAGCCACGCCGTTTGGCGAGTCGAGTCCGGCCACCGTGGCCAGGCCGCCATCGCCGGAGTAACTCTGGCTGCCGTCGCCGGCAACGGTATTGATGGTCGTGCCGGTGATCTCGCGGATGCGATGGTTGTTGGTGTCGGCGATATAGACGTTGTTGTTACTGTCGATTGCAACCGCGGTGGGATAACTCAATGTGGCTGCCGTCGCTGCCGCGCCGTCACCGGAAAAGTTTGCCGCTCCGGTTCCGGCGATGGTTGTAATGTTGCCGCCGCTCACCTTGCGGATGCGATTGTTGTGCGTGTCGGCGATATAGATGTTGCCGTTGGAGTCCACGGCCACGCCCGCCGGCCAATCAAGCAGTGCGCTGGTGGCCGCTCCGCCATCGCCGCCAAAGCCCTGCGCTCCGGTTCCGGCAACGATCGTGACAAGACCGTCCAGATTCACCTCAAGAATCATGTTGTCGCCGGTGTCGGCGATGAACATATCTCCAGCCGCATCAAAGGCCACCCCGCCGGGCCGCGAAAGAAAGATATTCGCCGCCTCTACTGTTCCGGACGGCGGCAGGGCTGCCGGACGAGCACCCGGGCTCCCAAGTCCCAGGCGCGTCAGAGCCGCTCGCTGCGCGGCATTCTGCCCTAGCGCGCTGTGCGTGCCCAGACCGACCGTAAGCCCGGCCACAACGGCAACTCTCCCAATCGTTCTCAAAGTACGCCTCAAGCGTATGGTTTGCATCGGTCTCATCGTTTTCTCTCCTGATTACGTTCTTGAGAAGACTGTTCGTCCGGCGTAACTCCCTGCTCTCAAAAGCGAGTTCTTCGTTCTCGTTCTCCATCGACTTTGTCAATACCAGAACCGTTTCGATTTCTTTCAATCAACTCCAAACCACTGATTCCTGCCGCGTAAAGAGAAAATCTAGCGCCCTTTTAGTGCCGAATCTCCCGTCCGTTATTGGCAGACCAGACTAACCGTGACAATGTTAGGGCCGGCGGTTTGCCCCGCGAAGCTGACTTGGGATTCCTCGAAGCCGATGGACAGGAGGTCGCCTTGGTTGACGCTGAAAGTGTGGGTAGTGTCGTTGCAGACAGCGGCGTACTGCACGAACTCGTTTGCAAGCGTGGCAGTGCAGGACATCGCGGTGGCAGCAAACCCGGATCCCATCCAGACCACATCCGGCCCGAAGATGACGGAGGCTTGCTGCACGGAAATGGTGATGCTGTCAGGGTTAGGGATGAATATTTCACTGTTGCTGAGCACGCTTACGTGGAGCGCCGCCATGGTGCAGGAACTTGGCGCCGAGATGAAATTGACGTGGTTGGAACTGGGTACAGATGGTGGGAAGCCAGGGTAGGCATTATTGTCCGCGCTGGGCGCAAGCCCGTTGTTGTAGCTATTGACGGGCGTAAAGTAATAGAGTGTGTTTGCCGCCTCTCCGCTAAACGCCGTTTGAAAGTTGGTCAGGGTAGTGAAGCCGGAGGTGCTGACGGTTCCTGTGGGGCCGGTCGGTCCGGCGGGTCCTTGCGGGCCGGTGTCGCCGATTGAACCCTGGGAGCCGGTGGGACCTTGTGGACCCGCTTGACCCTGTGGACCTGCTGGGCCGGTGGAACCGGTGGCGCCGTTGGGGCCTGTTGGTCCCGTATTGCCCTGCGCCGCCAGCAACGCCCAATTGGTTCCAATCACCCCATTGCCCGTGGCCACATCGGCGGCCGGATTGGTGGCGCTGGAGTTCGCCAGGATAGCGATATAGCTGGAACCGTTGTAGGCAACCGCGGCGCCCACAGTGTACGGACTGCCGCTCGGCCATTCGCCGACGAAGTTGACCGGCGGACCCTGCGCGCCGGTGGGACCGACGGGACCAGTTGCGCCAGTGGGGCCTGTGGCGCCCGTGGCGCCGGTTGCTCCTTGGATGCCCTGGCTCCCCTGCGGACCTTGTGAGCCAGTTGCGCCTGTGTCCCCCTTGAGCGCCAGTACCGCCCAATTGCCGCCAGAGTTGGCTACATCCGTGGCCGGATCAGTATTGGAATTTGCCAGCAGCGCGATGTAGCTGCTCCCGTTCTCCGAGATAGTGTCTGGGGCCTGCGTACAGGTCATTGATGGCGTTCAGCCAAGCCGACGATCTCGTTTACGAGTTTGCCACAAACAAAAGCGCCACCCCAGGCCGCCCAACTCAACACCGGGCGGAAGTGTGCCTATCAAAACTTCTGATGCGTTCCTTACGAGTAGGCATGGAGACTGGAATCTCGTGCCCTCCCACCGAACTGGGGTCCGAGGAGGCTCTTGGAGCCTGGGGCGTTCTCCTGAACTAATCCTTTGAACCGGGTTCAACTGAGCCTCGGGTACCCGTCTTTGTGCCTGAATTGTGCCTGAAGATGTCGCTTCTGGCGATTTGAGCGATTCTGGCGATTGTAGAATCAGTAAGTTACGTGTTTCCGATATGTGGGTAAGGTTCGACCCCCCTCCCGGCACCATAGATAATTATTTTTAAAATCAATAACTTATCAACCATCAAAATCCTTTGTACCCAAAACTGCGCCCACACCCGGCGTAGAACGAGTGCCCGAGGCAAGCGGCGAGGTACGGTCGGTTATGTAGAAGGCGACTGTCTCGCGGGTCGAGAGAAATAAAACGCAAAGTTTCCAAAGCAACCAGGCATTTCGCTTATCGCTCGCGATTTCTGTCGGACAAGCATAAACCGTGTGGCACCCGGATTCTAACGGTTGTTCGAGTGCGAGAGGGGATATCTGTAAAGCCGCGGCAACTGATGTAGATCTCCCTGGACCGTCATCACGTCTGGCGAACAATGTCCGCCAGACGTGACAAAGATGATTGAATTGGTTACTGGCTGATCGCCACGCCATTGAAGGAGGCCACACCGATTGAGCTTGAGGTTGCCTCGAGCGTGAGGTCGCCATGGCTGTCAATGGCGAAGACGGCGACATAAGCGTCGCTGCCCGCCGTATAAATGACGGCTAGCCACTTGCGGTCAGCCGATACCGTTATGTCCGTCGGCGAACCCGGCAACGGCACCGATTTGTAGAACACCCCGCCCTGGTCGTCCGAGAAGAAGATGGAAATCGCGTTACCAGGAGAGTTGCCGGTGTACCAGATGTTCCCCGGTCCCTTGGCCACCCAGCATGGGGCGTTGGCGGGAAAGGATGGCGACGGCCCGGCGATCGGATTTACGTTCCGGTCCTCGTCCACGATGGCGAAGCTATCAGGACTGTGGGCCGGCGTGAAGCCAAGAACGTTACCCCAAAATGCCTCCCCCAGCGGAACCATATCCGCGCTGCTTGGCAGCGGAATGGCCGTACTGGTTCCGTTCAACACCCCGCCCTCGTAGGTGAGCGGCAACTGAAGAAGAGATCCGGAACGCATGGTGACGGCTGCCCAGCTTTTGCCCACCGCGATCTGCGCCGCCGAAGGATCCGAGAGACTTACAACAGGGCCATCGACATAGCCCCAAGGCCATGCATGACTCTCGGCGCAATTGGCGCCGACCACGAAAAGATGATCATCGGTCAACGCCACAGAATCCGGATTCACACACTCCGGTGCCAGATAAATCGTCTTTCCAATGGCAATGGAATTGCCGTTCCGCACCAATTGGCTGACGGTGTTCGAGCCGTAGTTCGCCACAGCGCCAAAGCCGTTCTTGAACTGCAAAATTCCTGCATTCGTACTGGCTCCGCCCTTGCCGCCAGTGTTCAGGGTTTGAGCCAGCGCGAGCGAGGGGGTGCCCGCGGTATTCAGGTTGAACACCACGACAGCATTGCCGCTCGCATTATTTGTGCTTGTGATCACGAGTGCGCTGCCTTCTGTCTGGCCCTCCGCGGCCAGTGCGCTGGTGAGGCATATAGCGGCCAGCGCAAAGCCAAAACGCCACAGAATGGATTTGGGTTGCTTCTGAAAACTCATTTTGATCTCCTCGGGGATTGAGTTGAAAGTGCGCCTCGGCTGCGATTCTGGCAACTCATCACGGATTGGGTGCCCTTTCACAAACAAGAATTCGATCTTGAGGGAGAAAAAGTTACGGTCGCCCACTAATCGCTAAAAAACTTCCGAAATTATCTGTCTCGCGTAACTTTCGGGCTCTCTTCATCGAACAACTCAACATGGGATTAAACTGGGCCCGCAGGCGCGCTTGACGGCGGGAAACGATTTGCGTAAACGCGCTGGTGCTGATAAAGATTGCAAGAAGGCATTCCGACTCATGCATCCGGACCGCAATCTCGAGACACTGATGGCTCGCTACCAACAGGGCGATTTTGCTGCGGCTACGCAACTTATCGAGCGCATTAGCCCGCAGTTGCATCGGTTTTTTCTTGCGCAGTCCGCAAGCCGCGCGGATGCCGATGACCTGCTACAGGAAACCTGGCTTCGCATTCACAAGGTGCGCCACACCTTTCGCC
>Ga0326727_10014774_pt1 | contig 16927 bp, 15 predicted proteins | sample MB2enrmetagenome_FD_207643 | JGI IMG/M metagenome (GOLD analysis project Ga0326727, IMG submission 207643) | Lab enriched peat soil microbial communities from McLean, Ithaca, NY, United States - MB29MY | ecosystem: Environmental > Terrestrial > Soil > Wetlands > Peat | place: USA: New York...
AAAAGCGCCACCCTAGGGCGGCGCTTTGCTAAAGACAGTCAGGGAAAAACAGCCTGCAGTCAGGAGGAGACGGCCTACAGGAGTCGGGCAGAAAGGGCCTACAGGGCCGATTCAATCTCGAAACCCCAGGCTTCGAGAAGAGCCTCGGGGATATACTTGGAATTCTTGTTGCGGCGCGCCCACTCCCGCAGACGAGTCGACCGGATATACTGATCCGGGTTAAGCTTGAATTCCTTCACAATCTCTTCGAAGGAGGTCACAGTGGGCACAACCGGGCCTATGGGCTCCGGCTTGCCCCAGTTCGGATTTCCACGACGCTTTGCCATTGATTCGGTGTCCTCAGCGGGATGTATCTTGCCTTAACGTCACGGATCACGACACAAGCCACTCCCAGTGCGGGCAAGGTCACTCTTCTGCTCCGGACGATATACTAGAGTTTTATTTTACGGATTTTATATCCAAAAATCAATAGCAAAATTGCATAAGTTAGAGAACAATCGCGTACACTCGGCTAACTCTGGCAGTCTAAGACAGTTATACCTCGATTTACCTCAGCCGGCAGCACTATTTATTTGGCTTTTTCAGGTCACAATATAGCTTTTACAGAACGCATTGGCTGATTTGCTCGCCCGGCCGCTAGCCTCCTCGCCCATGCGTGGCGAAACCAAAGCTCACGCCTCGCCGCGAAACTGGATGATGCGCCGCCGGTCGCGCTTGGAGGGGCGGTGCTCGGGCAGGGGCGCGAACTGCTGCATTGCCTTGCGCTCCTCGGCCGCCTTCAGCCGCGCCGCCTTGCTGGCCTCGGTCTCGCGATAGAGCGTCTGCGCCACCGCCGCCGGGCCGCGCATCTGGCTCAGGCCGAGAACCTCGACCTGAAACTCGCCGCCCTCATTCTTCACTTCCAGCCGGTCGCCCACGCGAAGCTCGCGGGCGGGCTTCGCGGCAACTCCGTTCGAGCGGATGCGCCCCAAGTCGCAGGCCTTCGAGGCCAGCGCCCGCGTCTTGAAAAAGCGCGCCGCCCACAGCCACTTGTCGATGCGGATTGAGTCCATGAAGCTATTGTCGTACAAAAAAGCCGTTTGCCCGAGCCCAAAAGCCGGCTGGAACAACCGGCTTTTCATATGCCCGTTCTCTCCTCCAACGGGCCGCCCAATTCGTTCTGCAACTGACCGCCAAATCGTTCTGCCTGATTGGCTCAAGTAAACTGGCAGTTGGAGCCGGCCATGCCAAGCCTGCGGGCTAAAACGCGCACCACGCTGGAGATGATCAAGTGGGAGCACTCGATCTTCGCGCTGCCCTTTGCGCTGACGGCGGTGCTGCTGGCCGCCCAGGGGATGCCCGGCGGACGGCCTGCACTGTGGAGCAAGGTCGCCTGGATTCTGGTCGCGATGGTTGCGGCCCGCTCGGCGGCGATGGCCTTCAACCGCTGGGCCGACGCCGAACTGGACGCGGCCAATCCCCGCACCAAGGGCCGCGCCATTCCCGCCGGGCTGCTCTCGCGCCAATTCGTCCTGGGCTTCACGCTGCTGGCCGCCGGAGTCTTCGTCGTCTCCGCCACGGAATTGAACCGGCTCACGCTCTATATGTCGCCGGTGGTCCTGGTGGTGCTGCTGGGCTACAGCTACATGAAGCGCATTACGCGCTGGTCTCACCTGGTGCTGGGCCTGGCTCTGGGCCTGGCCCCGTCGGCGGCGTGGATCGCCATGCGCGGCTCGCTCGACGCCCGCATCGTGGTGCTGACTGCGGCGGTGATGCTCTGGGTGGGCGGCTTCGACGTGCTCTACGCCTGCCAGGATTGCGCGCACGACCGCGCTGCCGGCCTCCACAGCCTGCCCCAGGCCATCGGCATTCCAGCCGCCTTCCGGGCAGCGCGGGCGATGCACCTGGCGATGCTCGGTCTGCTGGTCTGGTTTGGCCTGCTCTTTCATTTTCAGAGGCTTGGCTGGCTGGGCGTGGTGGCCGTGGGGCTGCTGCTGGCCTACGAGCACGCGCTGGTTTCGCCCCGCGACCTCAGCCGGCTGAATGCCGCTTTTTTTACCATGAACGGCGTGATCGCGATGGTTTTTCTCGGCTTTGTCGCGGCCGATCTGTGGCTGCGAAGCTGATTTTCCTCACCTCCGGCGCCATCGCCCGCCTGATCCAGCTCTAAACTCCGGCGGGTCTGTGGTATGGTGCGAGAAAGCGCTCTGGCATTTTCAAGATTGCTTTGGAGTCAAGCGGCTACGGTCCGCCACGGCGAATCCGACAGGAGAACGACACACCGGCATGAAGATTGCGATTCAGGGAGAGCACGGCTCATTCAGCCACGAAGCAGCGATGAAACTGGTTCCCGATGCGGCGATCCTTCCCTGTTCGCTCTCCGCCGAGGTCTTCCAGGCCGTGGCCGATGGGGCCGCCGAGGCCGCCGTCATCCCCATCGAAAACAGCCTGGCCGGCTCGATTCTGGAGCACTTCGACCTGCTGCTGACGCACGATCTGCGTGTGGAGCGGGAGACGCGGCTGCGCATCCGGCACAATCTGATCGTCCTGCCGGGCGTGGCGCTCGGCGAAATTGAAAGCGTTTATTCGCACCCGGTGGCGCTGGCGCAGTGCCGACGATTTTTTGCCGCCCACCCGGCGATGACGGCTCTGGCCGCCTACGACACTGCGGGCAGCGTAAAGCGGCTGGTGGAGCAGAACGACCGGCGCGCGGCGGCCATCGCCAGCGAAACCGCGGCCCACTACTACGGGGCGCAGATTCTCGAGGCCGGCATCGAGGACAACCCGGCGAACTTTACCCGCTTCTTCCTGGTGCGGCGCGCCGCCGAGATCGTGATCGATCCCGAGGCGAACAAGATCAGCCTGGCTTTTTCGGTGAAGAATTGTCCCGGCTCGCTGGTGGCGGCGCTAACCGGTCTGGCCGACATGGGCACCAACCTGACCAAGATCGAGTCCCGGCCGGTGCAGGGCAAGCCCTGGGAGTACATCTTCTACGTAGATTGCCAGATCCACTCCGCCGAAGAGCGCCTGCGCGCCATCAAGGCACTCTTGCCCCACTGCTCCATGGTCAAGGAGCTGGGCTGCTACCGGGAGGCGGACAGCTAGAGCGAGACTCTTCGCGGATAGTGTGAGGATATGGGTGCCCCAGGTCCCGTTTTTGGGACCTGGGAAATTACGAATTCAAGCGGTCGTAGTACGAAAGGGACATTCTTCACGCGTACGCTCTCCGTTCCCGCTCGCGCCTTGCAATCAGGTCATCCTCAGCCCGCCCTTCGCGGAGGCGCTCACTGCGCGGCCAGCTGCTTCAGGTGCTCGGCGCGGACCTCGGCGGCGGTGAAGAGGCTGAAAAAGGGCGCACCTTGTGCGGCTGCCTCGACCGCCGGGCGGCCGTTGGCCTCTTCACGCTCGACCAGGCAGACCACGGCGGCAATGCTCATTCCCGCCTCGCGGGCGGCTTCGATGGCGTTGATGGTCGAGGCGCCGGTGGTGCACACGTCATCCACGATGACCACGCGCGCGCCAGCACGGCAGAAGCCCTCGATGCGGCGGCCGGTGCCGTGCGCCTTCTCGGCCTTGCGCACGAGGAAGCCCTGGAGCACCTGCGGTTTGGGCTTGCCGCTCTGAACTGCCTCGATGGCGCGCCATCCAGTGGCGATGGCAACCGCCGAAACGATGGGGTCCGCGCCCATGGTCAATCCGCCGACGGCCTCGGCCTCAATGCCGCGCCCTTCGAGCAAATCAACAACGGCCTGGCCGGTGTGCCAGCCGCCCTGGGCGTCGAGGGTGGTCGTCCGGCAGTCGATGTAGTAGTCGCTGGTGCCGCCCGAGGAGAGTTTGAACTGGCCCAGGCGGAAGCTCTGGCGGGCAAGAATGGCGAGCAGTTGTTGCGCGTGCGTCGGGGTGGTCATCACTGTCGATTGTAAAGGCTAGAGAAGCCCAGGTTCAGCCAGGCTCTGCGACTGCCGCGCCGTCCCTGAAACGCTCCGCGGGGCCGGCAGCGCAAATTTTCCAGTTTTCTGGCAATCCTTCCATTGCCGGACACAAAAAACTGGCCGCCGAGTGGCTTTTTCCTTCCCAGGGAGAGAAAAGCCGCTCGACGGCATTGACCGGCACAGATGAATCGAGGAACCGCTTTAAGCTTCCGGCCTACCAGCCGCGTATATCGCGGGAATCCTGAGCCGGCTTGGCTTCGTGTTTCTGCTTCTGCTTCTGGTCGGAGAGCCGGGTCTTCTCGCCCTTCGTGGCAGAGTCCTTCTTTTTCTTTGCGGGCGTTTGGCCAGCCAGCCCCAGCGGACCGGACTGCGTCTCGCGGTCGGCGACCTCGGCGGCGTCGGGCGCGGAAGGAGCCTGAGCGTCCGTCTTCGGACCCTTGGCCTTGGGCTTCTTGGGCTGTTTGGCATGTGCACTGAAGCGCATCTTCTTCTCTGGCTTGGCGCTGGCCTCCAGCGGATTCGCCGGCTGCTGAGCTGCATCCGCCGCTGGCTGCTGTACCGCACCCAGATCCTCGGTCGCGGTCTGCTGCGGTGCTCCGGGCAAGGTCTGGGAGGGCGCGCGGCCGTAGCGAATCTTTTCCTTTTTGCCGGAATTGCCTGATGCCTCTTCGGCGCTCGCCTTCTTCTTGCCCTTCTTGGCCGGCGCAGCGGCAGACCCGGCGTCGGGTGCGGCTGCTTGCGGCGACTTCTGCCGGAAGGTGCGCGTGCTCTCGCGGAAGCGGGTGCGCTCCACCTTCTTCTTTTTCTTGGGCGCGGGCGGTGTGTAGGCGCTGTAGACCGGCTTGGTCTCCTTGGGGCTGGCGCCGGTATCAGCATAGCCTGGCTTGATGTCGATGAAGGCCTGCTCGCGCATCGTGGTCAGATAGTCGCGCGTGGCCGGCTCCATCCGCGCCACGTAGAAGTTCTGTTCGACCTGCTCCTGAACGTCCTTGTACTGCGGAACCCCGCCAGGAACGTGCTGCACGACTTTGAGAATCACGTAGCCCTGTTTAGTGCGAATCGGCTCGGTGTATTCTCCCGCCTTGAGCGCAAAGGTACTGTCTTCGAGCACCTTGGCCAGGGCGCCACGGCGGAACTGTCCCAGATCGCCGCCCGTCGAGGCCGTGGGGCCATCGCTGAAGGTGCGCGCCAGTTGGCCAAAGTCGCCCCCGGCGTGGAGTTTGGCCTCCAGATCGTCGGCCTTGGCCTTGGCGGCCGCCAGTTTGGCGGGATCGTCCGGCTCCACGCCGCCGGGCGCCGTGGCCGAGGGAGCTGGTGTGCTGGCGGAGACGAGAATCTCAGCCAGCGTGACGCTCTCCGGCTGCGCATAATCCTGCTTGTGCTGCTCGAAGTAGCGCTCGGCCTCACCGGGGGTGAACTGAACCCTTTGACCCACCTCCTGGCGCATCACCTCCTGGGTAATGATCTGATTGCGGATGCTGGCCTTGAAATCCTCAAACGAGATGCCCTGCTCCCGGGCAGCCTTCTCCAGGTCTTCCAAGGTTTCCAGGTGGTACTGCTTGCGAATCTCATTCAGCCGGTTCACCAGTTCGGTTTCGCCGGTGATGCCCAGTTCCTTGCCCTTGGAGAGCCAAAGCTGCTGGTCGATGAGGTTGCGCAGCAGGTTCTGGCGGGCCGCGGAGGCCTCCTGCATGGTGGCGCCGCGCTGGCGCTGCTCGTCGTCCAGTTCCTTCATGGCCCGGTCGTAGTCCGAACTGGTGATGATCTGGTCGTTGACGCGCGCGATGATCTCCTCAACCGTGAGACCGCCGTAGGGGCTCTCCGGCGCGGCGGCATGGGTTTGCGCCAGGGCGGAAGCGGCAAGCAGCACCGTCGATAACAGGAAGGCCGCGGGAGTGCGAAGGATTTGAAGAGTCATAAGGTCAGCACATGACAGGGCGCGACGGAATCAGTCCCTGGGGCATAGACGCCATTGTAAATGCCGGAGCGGCAGTGGCGCGATTGCGGAAGCGATTCAAGGAGGAATGAGGGGAAATTCAATAAGTTTTCCGAAATCGATTGGGCTCCTTTCCAGGAAATTCATCGATTTTTCTGAAAACCGGCAAATCCCGCAAATGGGCTTGTGAGTGGGAACGATGAGCAGAGCGGTTCCGCAGTTGCCGCAGAGGCAAGCCATGCCCACCTGGCACGACTTTTGAAACTCCGCATGAACTGAAGAATCGCTATCACGATTTATAAGCGAGGCTTGTGCAACTGACAGAACGGCCGCCACGCCCGCAGCTCCAACCCAATGATATATTTGACGCAATGAGTATGGTGGGCAATTGGAAACGAATACTCCGGAGGCTGGGGTATCCGGAAACGCCGAGAGCGGACAGGTTAACCACGTCCTGCCTGGCGGCCCGGCAAGGGGACAACCGCGCTTCGCTGACAGCCAGCATCAAGAATATCAGCTCGACTGGACTTTATTTGCTGACCGAAGAACGATGGCCCCTGGGCGAGTTGATCTCGCTGACATTGCAAGGGAGGGAGTTGCCGGAGGATCATCCCGAGTTCCAGATTCCAATGCAGGCACGGGTTTGCCGGCATGGCGAAGATGGTATCGGGCTATCGTTTGTTCCGCCCCTGGGCCTGGATGCAAAGCTTTGGGGGGTTCTGGTCCGCAACGCCGTTATTCTGACAAATCTAAAAAGCGCCTTGTCCGCGTTCAGGACACTTCAAACCGTTCTGTTCCTGCATCGGCTATGTCATGCCGCGGCGGAAGAATCCATTGTGATGCTTGGCGGAGAACTGGATGAGTCTAGAACCGAGAGCGCGCTGGATATTGCGCTCCGGGCGGAAAAGCTTCTGGCTTCCAATCCCGATGCCGACCGAATGCGCGCTCTTCCGCAGCTGGTCGCAAGCATTCTGAAAAATGGGTCATGGGCAATTGATGATGTGACAAAGCAGTTGTGGGCCGGCCTTCTGGCCGCATCCTGCTCCGTCGAGGGGACAGACGAATCCAGTAACGCCTTTGTCGATCTGCTCATTCATATTACGCCAGCTCAGAGCCGGATTTTTGTTGCCGCGTGCAGCAAGGCGATGGAGTTCATATCAGGGAATGAGGGTCTTCCCTTGGCTAGAACCATTCTTACGCCGGAAGAGATGTTTCGGCTTACTGGCATGAATGATATTTCCAGGATTGCCATGGATATGGCCTATTTATTTCACGCGGGATTAATTGAAAAGAATTTTGATTTTACATCTTATCTTCCCGCGGAGAGCTTTGACATCACTCCTGCCCGTCTAGGCCTGGATCTGTACAAGCACTGTAAAGGCGATTACGCAAGGCATTATTTATCGGAAGGCAAAGCGAAGGAGGACTCGCCCGCGCCGCATTCCGATCTCGATATTCAGTGGTATTGAACGCCGCTTACGGAAGATTGAAACACCATGGCGGGTCCCAGTCTCCAGGAGGAGCGAAAAGCCCTGGGTGCCAGTTAACGCAGGCTATTTTTCGCGCAATTGGTTCGAACTGGAAGCTGCTCTACTTTCCGATGCAGAACGATGAGAAGATCAAATTCAAAATTTCATCGGGGGTGGTCTGGCCGGTGAGCGAGTCCAGAGCCCACAGCGCGCGGTAAAGGTCCAGCAGGATCATCTCGTGGGGAATCGAGGAGGCGTTGGCCTGCGCGGCGTCATCCAGTGCCGATAAAGCCGTGGCGACGGCCTGCCGGTGGCGCAGGCTGGTCAGGACGCCGGGCTCGGCGGCGGCTCCGCCCGTGGCCAGGGCCAGAATGCGCTCGCGCAGCGCGGCCATGCCCTCGCCGGTGAGCGCCGAGGTGGCCAGCACAGGCAGCCCGGCACAATCGGACGGCAACCGGCCGGATTCGCCTATCTCATCCACAAGGTCGCTCTTGTTTATGACCACCAGCGCGGGACGTTCCTGGACGGCAGTCAGCAACCGACGCTCTTCGTCGTTGAGTGGCTCAGTCGCGTCCAACACCACCACCACCAGTGCGGCGTCGGCCATCGCCTCGTGGCTGCGAGTAATGCCCAACTGCTCGGCCTCCTCCAAACCTTCGCGCAAGCCCCCGCGCAATCCGGCCGTGTCCACCAGTTCCAGCGGAATGCCGTCGAGAGAAATCCGCTCGGTGATGGTGTCGCGGGTGGTGCCGGGGGTGGCGGTCACGATGGCTCGGTCGCGCTCGACGAGGCGGTTGAAGAGCGAGCTCTTACCGGCGTTGGGCCGCCCCACGATGGCCAGCGTCAGCCCGTCGTGGACGATGTGGCCGCGGGCGAAAGAGGCTTCCAGCGTGGCCAGAGGCGGCCTCAACTCGCCGATGCGGCGGGCAGTCTCAGCTGGTGGCGCAACCTCGACGTCGTCCTCGGCAAAATCGATGCCCGCTTCGAGCAGGGCAATCAGCTCGACCAGAGCCTGCTTGGAGGGCCGCACGCGCCGGCTGAGCGCGCCGCCCATCTGGCTGGCGGCTTGGCGGGCCTGGGTGAGCGTCTGCGCCTCGATCAGGTCGCGGACGGCCTCGGCCTGGGTCAGATCGAGCCGGCCAGCCAGAAATGCGCGCTGCGTGAACTCGCCGGGTTCAGCCAGACGCGCCCCCAGTTCGAGTGCCCGGCGGAGCAGCAATTCCAGCACTACCGGCGAGCCGTGTGCTGCTATCTCCACTACATCCTCGGCTGTATAAGAGTGCGGCGCACCGAAAAAGGTCACCAGCGCCTCGTCGATGCGGGCTGAGGAGGCTCGACGCCGCCCGGCTTGAGCGGCGGACGCAGGCTCTTGCCCGCCTGCTGAATCCGGCGATTCCGCCCCATCGGCCGGGGCTATAGCCGCAGAGGAATGCTCTTCAGGCTCTTCGCCTGCAAGCCCCTCCTGTTCGGCCGCCTGCTGCTTTGAGCCTGCATCCTCATCGAGCACATCAGCCAGCCGCGCCCGCGCGTGCTCTAGCGGCTGCCGCAACCGCACCAGTTGCGCGGCAATCGATGCGGCCTGGGGGCCACTCAGGCGCACAATCCCGATCCCGCCGCGGCCGGGCGGCGTGGAGATGGCGGCGATCGTGTCGATATTCGTCCCTGGATTCTTCTCTGGAGCAACCATAAAGCTCAACCATGAAGCTGTAGATAGTGTAGAGGCCGGCGAGGATTTCAGTCGCGGACGGCTTTTCTGGAATGCATTTTGCAGAGTTCAGCCTCCACTGCGGCGAAAGTGCGCGAAGACAGCAGAGAACAGCTTCTTTTGATTGCTGGTCCGTCGCAACGGCAGCGGGACCGCACCCAGCAGCTATTCTGAACAGGACTTTATGCCGTCCAGCTTGCGCCAATTCGATGTAGTGGTTTTGGGCGCGGGAGCGGCCGGGCTGATGTGCGCCGCAGTGGCGGGCGCGCGCGGACGGCGGGTGGCCGTGCTCGATCACAACGGGCAGCCGGGGCGGAAGATCCTCGTTTCCGGCGGCGGACGGTGCAATTTTACGAATTTGCACTGCGGTCCGGGCAATTTTCTCTCCGAAAACCCGCATTTTGCCAGCTCGGCGCTGGCGCTCTTTCAACCACGGCACTTTCTGGAATTGGTTGAAATGTATGGGATACCCTGGCACGAGAAGACGCAGGGGCAGCTCTTCTGCAACGGCTCGGCGCGGGCGATTCTGGAGATGCTGCTGGCCGAGTGCGAGCGGGGCGGCGTGGAATTGGTGCTGAACGCGCGCGGGATCGAGGTTGCCGCCACCTCAGGTGGGTTTTCCGTAAAGACTTCGGCGGGCGAGTTCCAGTCGGAGGCGCTGGTGGTGGCGACCGGGGGACTGTCGATTCCCAAGCTGGGAGCCACGGGGCTGGGCTACGAGCTGGCGCGGCAGTTTGGGCTGGCGGTGATCCCGCCCAGGCCGGCGCTGGTTCCGCTGGTGCTGGGCGGCGATGAGGCGAGCTGGACTGAGTTGGCCGGGGTAGCAGCGGAGGTGGCGGCTTCGGTGGAGGGAGCGGGCGGCAAGGCTGCACGCGGGGCCGGGGAGGGGCGTGGGGTCCGATCCGGGGCCCGTGGCGGGGTTCGGTTCAGGGAGAAGATGCTGGTGACGCATCGCGGGCTGAGCGGGCCGGCGATCCTGCAGGCCTCTTCATACTGGCGTCCGGGCGAGGCGCTGAGGGTGGATTTTGCGCCCGATTTGCCTGCGCGGGGCGGCTTGCTGGAGGCGCTGCGGAAGTCCGGGGCGCGGCGGGATTTAACAGCGCTCCGGCAGGCGCTGCGCGAGGCGCTGCCACAGCGACTGGCCAACCACTTGGCCGGGATCGGCGCTCCGCGAGGCTGGTCGAATGCGGCTTTGGAGGATTGCGAGCGGGAACTGCGCCGTTGGGCCTTTCACCCCGTCGGCACCGAGGGCTTTGAGAAGGCCGAGGTGACGGCAGGCGGCGTGGACACTCGCGGATTGCAGGCGCAGACGATGGAGGCGCGGGCGGTTCCAGGGCTGTTTTTTATCGGCGAAGTCGTCGATGTGACCGGGCAACTGGGAGGGTACAACTTTCAGTGGGCGTGGTCGTCGGCAGTGGCGACAGGCCGGGCGGTGTGAGGACGGCTTCTGGATTCTAGAGTCCTGAGTTTCACAGCTTCACAGTTTGTGCGTTTCTGTGAGCGTCATCTGTATAAATTGATGAATTTTAAAGATTTAGTTAATGCTCCACAGTTTCACAGGCAAAAATGAAAAAATCGTTGAACAACTCCCACCCGGCGGAGAAATGAAGCCGCCGAGGCTGCTCTCTCCGCTTTTCCTCTTTATTATTGTGCGCCAACGGGGGGCTATCTTCGGCAAAGCGGAGCGGAGAAGCGCGTGTGCCGCGGAACTCCCGGGCCCGAAAATCCGGACCTGAGAGTTCCGCTTTGGTACTACAACAGGCGGTCAGAGACCTGGCTGTTTTCAGCCCTTGGCGATGGCGAAGCGGCGATTGACTTCATGCCAGTTGACGAGGTTCCACCAGGCGGCGAGGAAGTCAGGGCGGCGGTTCTGGTACTTCAGGTAGTAGGCGTGTTCCCAAACGTCATTGAGCAGGATGGGGTAAAGGCCCTGGGAGAGCGGCGTGTCCTGATTGAGAGTGCTGATGACCTTGAGCTTGCCCGCCTCAAAGACCAGCCAGCCCCAGCCGGAGCCGAACTGCTTGGCGGCGGTCTCGTTGAAGGTCTTCTTGAAGGCCTCGAAATCGCCGAAGTCGGCGGTGATCTGCGCGGCGATGGGGCCGATGGGCGCGCCGCCGATGCCATCCGAGCCTACGGGACCCATCAGCTTCCAATAAATGGCGTGGTTGGCGTAGCCGCCACCCTGGTTGCGGACTCCGGTGCGAATCGCCTCGGGAACCTGGGCCAGGTTGCGCAGCAGGTCGTCGATGGGCTTGGCGGCCAGTTCGGGATAGTCGGCCAGCAGCGCATTGAGATTGTTGGTGTAGGTCTGGTGGTGCTTGTCGTGGTGGATCTTCACAGTCTCGGCGTCCATGAACGGTTCGAGGGCGGCGTAGTCGTAGGGAAGCGGCGCTAGTTCGTAAGCCATAGTGAGAATCTCCTCCGTGGTGAATTGTACGTGTTGGGCAGAGTTCTGCGTTGATTTGAAATGAAATGGACCGGTTTCTCCCCTTCTGGGGGTTTGAAACTTGATTTTCAGGCTTTACACACAACCCAACTTTAAGTTGATGCAGGAAAGTGCCGGGAGGGTGCGGGAAAGCTGCGGGAAAGTTGGCGCGGGCCCTGGCGGCAGGAGTGAAGATTTATGATGATTTTTAAGGAAAAATGAAACGATGACCTCCAGCCTAACGGAACCCTCCCTGAGCCAACCAGCTCTCGAACAACTGTCGATCGACACCTTACGGCTACTCGCCGTGGACGCCGTGCAAAAAGCCAATAGCGGCCACCCCGGCGCTCCGCTGGGCTGCGCGCCCATCGCCTACCTGCTCTTCCACAAGCTGATGAAGCACAATCCGGCCGACGCCCGGTGGGCGGACCGGGACCGCTTCGTGCTCTCCAATGGGCACGCCTCGGCGCTGCTCTACGGGACGCTGTTTCTCTCCGGCTACGATGTGACGCTGGAGGATATGAAGAGCTTCCGGCAGTGGGGCTCGCGGACGCCGGGCCATCCCGAGCGCGGCCACACGGAGGGCGTCGAGGTGACCACCGGCCCGCTGGGCCAGGGCATCGCAATGGCGGTGGGCATGGCCATTGCCGAAAAGCATTTGGCCGCCGTTTACAACCGGCCGGGCTTCAAGGTGGTGGACCACCAGACCTACGCCCTGCTGGGCGACGGCGATCTGATGGAGGGCGTCTCGCACGAGGCCGCCTCGCTGGCCGGAACGCTGGGGTTGGGCAAGCTGATTGCTCTCTACGACGACAATCTGATCTCGCTGGACGGCCCGACCAGCCTGAGCTATACCGAGGACGCGCTGAAGCGCTTCGAGGCCTACCACTGGCATGTGGAGCGGGTGGCCGACGGCAACGACCTGGCCGCGATTGAGGCGGCGCTGGACCGTGCCAGGGCCGAAACCGGCAGGCCTTCGTTGATTGCGGTGCGGACGGTGATCGGCTACGGCAGCCCCAGGGCCGGCATGAACAAGGCGCACGGCGAGCCGCTGGGCGCGGAGGGCGTGGCGGCGACCAAGAAGTTTTTTGGCTTTCCCGAAGACCAGAGCTTTGTGGTGCCCGAGGCCGCATTGGCCCACTGGCGCCAGGCCCGGGAGTGCGGTGCGGCGGCCGAGGCGGAGTGGAAGAGGCTCTTTGAAGGCTACCGGGCAGCCCACGCGGAGCTGGCCGCGGAGTTTGAACGCACCCAGGCCGGCAGGCTGAAAGCCGGTTGGGAGAAGGCGCTGCCCAGCTTCCAGCCGGGCAAGGCGATGGCCACGCGCACCGCCGGCTCGACGGTGATGAACGCCATTGCGGAGGTGGTGCCCGAGCTGTTTGGCGGGGCCGCAGACCTGAGTTCCTCGACCAAGACGATCTTCAAACCAGGGGCTAACTTCCACGAGGATGCGGCGGGGCGCAACCTCTTCTTCGGGGTGCGCGAGTTCGCCATGAGCGCGGCGGTGAACGGCATGGCGGCGCACGGGGGGCTGATTCCCTTCGGGTCTACTTTCTTTGTGTTTTCCGATTACGCCAAGCCGGCGATTCGGCTGGCGGCGCTGATGCAGGTGCATTCGCTGTTTGTCTTCACCCACGATTCGATTGCCGTGGGCGAGGACGGGCCAACGCACGAGCCGGTCGAACATTTGCTGGCGCTGCGCGCGGTTCCAGGGCTGACGGATTTCCGTCCCGCCGACGCCAACGAGACGGCCGCGGCCTGGAGGCTGGCCCTGGAACGCTCCGGACCAAGCTTTTTTGCGCTCAGCCGGCAGGATCTGCCGGTGATCGACCTGGCGGCGCACGAGGTTTATGCCGGAGTGAGCCGGGGAGCCTACGTGCTGGTAGAGGCGGCGAATCCGCAAGTCATTCTGATCGGCGCGGGCGCCGAGGTTTGGCCCTGCGTGGAGGCCGCCAAACTGCTGGCCTCCGAGGGAATCCGGGCGCGGGTGGTCAGTTTTCCGAGCTGGAAGCTCTTCGAGGAGCAACCGACCGAATACAAGGCCGGCGTGCTGCCGGCCGGCGTGCCGAAGCTGGCCGTCGAGGCGGGGGCTACCGTAGGCTGGTGGAAGTACGTGGGCCAGGAGGGCGACGTCGTCGGTCTGGACCGCTTCGGAGCCTCGGCGCCAGGGTCTAAGATACTGGCGGAGTTGGGCTTCAACGCGGAAAATGTGGCTGCCAGGGCTAAGAAGCTGGTGAAGTAAGACAGGGAACAGGGATCAGCGATTCCAGAGGCGGAGCGGGGTTGTGGTTCCCACCCTAGGCGCAAAAACAACTGCGCGCCTAGGGTGGGGCACCCAACGTTCGATTTGGGCAAGGTAAAAGACCGGGCACCCAGATTTAGGTTTGCATGGATGCGTTGGTCATCTTCCTTAGTCCCTGTTCCCAAGTCCCAAGTCCCTTAACTCCAAAGGAGTGCACTTTGAAACTCGTCATCGCATCCGATCACGCTGGATTTGCTCTGAAAGAGGAGATTCGCGCTTATCTTGCCAAGGCCGGCCACGAGGTCGAGGACCTGGGAGCCTACAACGCGGAGCCGTCGGACTATCCCGACTTTGCCGAAAAGGTGGGTCTGGCGTTGCAGTCGGGCGTGGCGCCGCGCGGGATTCTGATCTGCGGTTCGGGAGTGGGGGTCTGCGTGGCGGCTAACAAGATTCCGGGGATTCGCGCCGGAATGTGCCACGACACCTACTCGGCCCACCAGGGCGTGGAGCACGACGACATGAACGTCTGCGTGCTGGGCGCGCGCATCATCGGCCCGGCGGTGGCCTTCGAGGTGGTGGACCGGTTTGTGGCGGCCCAGTTCGTCGCCACGGAAGAGCGGTTTGTGCGGCGATTCAAGAAGGTGCTGGCCATCGAGGCCAAGTACCTGCGCGGGGACGGCCCGGCGTAGCAAGCGAAGTAATGTTCAGCGCAGCCCCTGGCTCAAAGCCAGCGAGCAGGTCACTGCGCGGGTTTCCCTTTACATCTACTAAGGAGCGCTCTAAGCGGCAGCTTCGGCACAGGCTGGTTTGCGGCGGCGGCCAGCCCGGCGGCGCTCCTGCCGGCAGCCCTTGGCCATCTGCATCACCAGAAAAAGCGCCAGGCAGAGCACCACGGCGCCGCAGGTGTCCAGCAGCACGTCGCTGAACTGGCCGGTCCGGTTGGGCAGAAAACTCTGGTGAAACTCATCCGCGCAGGCCACCAGGAAGGTGGCCAGAATCGCGAGGCCATGCGCTTGCAGCCGCCTGCGCAGCCGCGACGCCGCGTCCTGAAAGGCGAGACAGAAACCGCGAAAACAGACCAGCGAGAAGATTCCGTAGCCCGCGAAGTGGCCAGTTTTGCGAATCAGATGGTGGATCAGGGCCCAGTGCGCGTCCACGCAGTTGCCGAAGATGGCCTCGGCCAGGCGTTGCAGCGGAGCGCTGGTGTGGTCGGCGCCAAAGCAAGAGGTGGATTCGACGGCGAAGACCGAGGCGCAAAGCAGCACTGGCAGCCAGATCCGCAATTGGACCTGCAGCCGGGATTGCAGCCGGGCTGGCCCGCTGGGCGAGGTGGGCGACGCGTAAACCTGAAAAGCCATCGAAGATGAAGCCATAAAGAGTGCTCCCAAGGACCGGCGCAGGAATCGGGCGCAGGAATCGCGCACCTCACCGGCTGGATAGTGAGGTTTTCGGCGCAGGCAGGCGGCAACTTGAGAAAATCTTCAACCGTTTGAAAAATCTAACTTTATACTGTCCAGGAACAGGACAACTGCCTGGATTTTCGGGTCTCCTGACTATTTTCCCCAGTTGGACCGGCCCCATTTACAATCGCAGCAGCCGGTGAGGTCACAGCGAACGATGGCAACCAGAAAGCAAGAGCCGCGCGCATCCGCGCCGGACGAAGAGGGCGGGTTTTCGCTCATCTCCGACGAAAAGCTGCTCCAGCTCTACGCCACCATGGTGAAGTGCCGCCTGATCGAGGAGCGGGCGCAGGGCCGGTTGGAGCCGAAAAAACCGCTGGAGCCGAAAAAACTCGCCAGCCGCAGCGGCGGCCGCGCGGCGGGCCAGGCTGCGGGTTTGGAGGCGGTCGTGGTGGGTGTGGCCATCGACTTGGGGCCAGAAGACACCGTGGCCCCCTCAAGTCACGGCCCAATCGCCGACTTCGGTACGATCGCCGGCTTCGTCAAAGGAGAGCCGCGGGAAGAGATCTTCCGCCGTCAAGCGGCTTGCGCCGCCGCTCTGGATCCGGCCGTCCGGCTCGACATTGCCACCGACGCGCTCAACATCGCCACCGGTGCGGCCCTGGTTAACAAAACGAAGAATAACGGCAAAATCGCCGTGGTTTTTCTGGACGGCGAGGCCGCCGCGCCAGTTTTCCGGTCGGGTTCCCGGCCTGATTCCTCTTCCGATTCCTTTGCGGACGCGCTCCACGTCGCTGGCCTCCACCGGCTGCCCATTCTCTTTGTCCGCCTGAGCAGCCTCCCGGCCGGAGCGGGCAAGGGGAAGGCGCAAGAAGGGATCGATGCGCACGCCGGAAGGGAGGGGATCGCCCGTCTGGCCGAGGAGTGCGGCATTCCCTTTATCGCCGTGGACGCGAGCGACGCGGTGGCCGTCTACCGCGTGGCCACCGAGGCCATTACGCACGCCCGCAAGGGCAACGGGGCCACTCTCATCGAATGCGAAACCGCTGGGGGCGGGAAGGCCCACGACCCGATTCTGAAGATGGAGGTTTACCTGACGCGCAAGGGGCTGTTCAGCGAGGGACTGAAGAGCAAAACAGTGGCCAGCTTCACAAAAGAGCTGAAGGCCGCCCTCGCAACAGCCAATCAATCGAAAAGGTTAACAGGCCGTTGAATTGCTCGCCCAGGACGGCCTGCGAATTTGCCCTCCGGCAACGCCTACTTTCCTGCATTCAACCGGGCGAACGGGTGATAGAGTGGTGGGTATGAAATTGTGTAAAGGCAGGTCTGTGGCCGCAGTCTTTCAACGCGCAACTTTACTGGCGGGAGTTTTTCTTCTAACGGCCGGTCTAATCGCGGCCGAGCAGCCTGGAGCGCCCCAAGCCGCCGCGGCTGCGGGGCAGGGGGGGCAGAATAGTGGCGGCGTTGCTTCCGTCTGCGCGCCCGGCGCGCTGGGTTCTCCCTACATTCCCGTGGACAGTTGGGTCTACCCGGCCGTGCTGCGGCTCTACTCGCTGGGCTATGTGGACAATGTCTTTCTCGGCATGAGGCCGTGGACGCGCGCCAGCGTGGGGCACATGGTCGAGGAGGCGGGCGCGCGCATCGTGGATGCGAATGGGGGAGCGGCCCGCGATGAGGCGCAAGAAATTCACGCGGCGCTGATGAAAGAGCTGAGCGAGGACAGCCAGGGCCCTTGCCTGGCGCATCAGGGCAGCGGCCGCGTCGAATCGGTTTACTCTGTGGCGCGCGGCATCAGCGGAACGCCTTTGCGCGACAGTTTTCATCTGGGCTCAACGATCATCA
>Ga0326727_10014776_pt1 | contig 16923 bp, 14 predicted proteins | sample MB2enrmetagenome_FD_207643 | JGI IMG/M metagenome (GOLD analysis project Ga0326727, IMG submission 207643) | Lab enriched peat soil microbial communities from McLean, Ithaca, NY, United States - MB29MY | ecosystem: Environmental > Terrestrial > Soil > Wetlands > Peat | place: USA: New York...
TTTGCCTGGATGCAAAACTATCGCAGACTCGTGACGCGATGGGAATACCTCGTCGAAAACTTCCTCGGCTTCGTACAACTCGCCTGCCTGCTCATGCTGCTCAGGCATTTATGAGATGGGTTCTAGTTTCTTCTCCCTTTATCTTTCTCCCGGCGGCAGCTTGCAGCAATCCCCGGCCTCGGGCGGCTCGTTTGCCCCCGCGTCCAGAACCACCTTCCACTCGCCGTTGGCTTCTTTCCGCCAGATGGTCATGTACCGCCCTTTAATCGTCACGGGATTTCCACTCGCGTCCTTGCTGTGCCCCTCGAAGTGGCCCCAGGTGTAGCCCATATCGCCCGACGGTCCCATCATCGCGTCGGTCGGCGTCCACGTCAGTTGATAAACCTTGGGGTCCCAGTTGGCGGATTTAGTAATCGCCACCTTGCCAATCAGCGGAGCAGCCGCATTGCCCAGCGCCACGCCGTCCGCGGCAAACCAATCGGCAAAGCCTACTCCTCCCCGCGCCAGCACGTCCTTGGCAAACCGCGCCTCCAGGTCATAGAGCAGCACCTTGCCGGGGTTCATCGTAGCGTCGGTCAGCGGATTGGGCGCACTCTGCGCCGCCGCCTCCGGAAACGCCAACTGCGCCCGGCCCGTCTGCAAACCCATCCCCGCCACCACCACCGTACAAAGAAAAACTCTCCACCTTCCAGCCACGTTCCAGCCCTCCATCGACACAAATCTCTCTGAGCCCATCGTACAACAATGGTTTTCGGGGGTTGCATGTCTAAATGAGAGACAGCCCGATGTGCGCACTATTGAGCAGACTGCGTCCCGCCGACTGCGTCAACCTGATTCAGTCTGGATCGGGTGCAAGAGCCTGCCCAAAGACTTGGTGATTGGATGGAAGACTCTCGGTGCAATTTCGTGGCAATGGAGATGGAAGACCCCCGCTGCAAGAGCCTGCTCCAGGGCGTGGAGATTGGCATGGAAGATCCTCGCTGCCAGGGCCTGCGCAGTGGCGCGGCATTGGTGATGGAAGACCCTCGCTGCAATAGCATGCTTAGTGGCGTGGCAATGGTGATGGATGATCCTCGCTGTCAGAACCTGCGCAATTGGTAATCGAGACTTCAACAGGCACAAACACACACGTCGTAATCCTATCGGCGGCATAACCCAGGGTATTGCAACCCGTATTGAAGGAGATCTCAGATGCTCTTGATACTCATTATTATTCTGGTGCTCGTTTTCGCCGGTGGCGGAGGATATTACGGATACAACCGGTGGGGATCCGGTGGAGGTGCAGGCATAAGCCTTGGTACAGTGCTGGTGATTCTACTGATTTGCTATCTGCTTGGGCTTTTCAGATAGAGCGCTTTGCGGCAACTTCGGTGTGCTGGTGGCTGGATTGACAGCAGGCCGGAGATCGCCGTTCAGGTGCGCGACGTGGACAAGGCAACCGATACGTGGAGGGAAGAGATGGGGATCGCAATGAGCAATGCGCTGGCGATGATGCGTTGGCATGATTCTCGATTTTTACAGGATTTCAGCGGCCGCGACTTTACCTGGCTGCTGATCGGAGTGCTGCTGGCCGTGGTAGCGATGTGGGTTATCTCGCGGCGGAGGCGGCGCTGGTTTTAAATCCCGTGCATCATGCGGGTCTATACGGTAAATACCGAACGCTCACGAGTTGGCTGTTCATCATACTGTAATGTTCGAATGGACCCTTCGCGCAGTGATGGGTTGAGTAACGGCAACCCGGCCCACGGGCTAAACTGAGCAATTGTGAACAGACCGCCGCCGCCGGTAATACTTAAATCGTTGCGTGGGGCAATCTGAAGTAGTAACCCACTGCTTAAGTCCATTCAGGATGATGTTACTGGAGAAAAAATGAAAAAGTTCCTCGCTTTACTGTTACTCGCCGTGTTCGCGCTATCCGCGGCCACGCCTGCCTTCGCCTACCACCATCGCAGACATCACAGGTACCACGATGGCCGCCCGATCGTAGTGTTCCACTTATAGGGATACGGTGATTCCTGGCCGTGTTGCCTCTTCGTTAGGCGACTAGCGGCTCCAGGGCCGGGTTTTGACCCATGGAGCAGAACTCTCATTCAGAGACGAGTTCGAATCTGTGCGTATCCGGACAACTGCGGTACTCGCCAGCTTCGATTCTTTCCATTTACGCAATTCCTGCTCTGGCCCCATGGAGGTGGGCTGACATGAAAAAATGGTTTTGTTCCGTCGCCGGATTGTCCCTGACACTGGCTGGTTCCCTGGCAGCATTCGCGCAAACTCCGGCAGCTCCGCCGCCCAACATCCTAAACATCGAAGCCGTCAATATTAAACCCTACGCGGATGGGCCATACGACAAAGCTGCTTCACAATACCCTGCATTGGCAAGGCAAATCAAGGATCCCATGCACGTGCTGGCGATGGAGTCTCTGACGGGCGCGCCGCGTGCGATTTACCTCTCTGGCTTCGATTCTTTTGAGGCGCTCGAACAGAACGAGGAGTGGGTCCCCGGCGACGCGGTGGCCGAAGCCAAGATTGAAGAACTGGACGCGCGCGAGGCCGCGTATGTATCCGAGGTTCACCACACCATCTGGCATTACCTCCCCGACCTCAGCAACAACGTCGCCGCTGCGGATGTCCCGCACGCCCATTATTGGGAGGTGATCATCTTTCATATGCGCCCCGGTCACGCAGCAGACTTCGTGGAAACGACCAAGCTGTATCGCGACGCCGCCTTCAAGAGTGGTCAGAACGTCCCTTGGGCAGCATACGAAGGAATGTTTGGTGTGACGGGCTCCTACCTCGTACTCGTGCCGATGACCTCCCTCAAGGATGTGGATACCGGACTGGCGCATAAGAAGGATTTCGCCGCTGCGCTGGGCGCAGAGGGAATGGGACGTATGAGCAAGCTTACCGAGGAGAGCTTGGCCACCATCGAAGACAACCTTTGGATGGTGAATCCGGAATGGAGCTACGTCCATAAATCCTGGATCGAAGCTAATCCAAAATACTGGGAGACTGAGCCGCCTGCAAAGCCAGCTCCGAAACCATAGGCTCCGCTGCTCCCTAAACAAGTCTGATCTGAACACCAAGGGCGTCCTTACACAAGGACGCCCTTCGTCTTTTCATTCTCACCAGCGACTCGACACCGTATTGCCCCAATTACCCTGCATGCTCATTACATACGCGAGAGCATCAGCGCGGCCAACTGGCGCAACTGGGTCTGGCTAATATAAGGCTTCCCCGTATGCTCCATGTCAAGGAAAGAAGACAAGCCTGCCGCCCGTGCGCCCTTCCGGAAATAGAGAATTGATTCCATTCCCATGACCTTGCCGATGAAAGCTTCGTCGCCAACTCCCTTGACTTCGCCGCCATAAATGCCTTGTATAGTTTTCGATGCGCTGTAGCTTGGTGCATCTAAAAAAGAGACCAACAAAAGCATTTTTCCATCGGGCAAGGCAAAGTTTAGATCGCCGCCCGCGCCCTTATGGGGATCATAAGGAACCAATACGACGCCTGATATCCCGGTCACCTTGGAGATATCGTCCGCGGTTAATATATTTGAGTTAATCGGATTGACCGTTACGCTTGGATTGGCCGGTACGCCCCGATTGACCGTTGTGCTTTTTGGTTTACATGCCGCGATTGTCATCAGCATGAACATAACTGCCATTGCGCACGTTGCTCTCAGCATGAAACGTTTCATCTTGCTATTTCCTCCTTAACCGGGATTTCCATCTTGATTCCTGGCTACGGACCACTATACCCCCGATTTGCCTCCGCCCGCGATTAATTTTGTTGACGACAATTCAATGGTTAGCTTCTAAGTCCCCTCCAGCGCCGCCAGTATCTGCGGTCCCAGCTGGCTTACGCTGCCCGCGCCCAGGGTGAGAATCAGGTCGCCGTTCTTTGCCTGGGCGGCAACGGCAGCTACAGCCGCTGCAAAATCCGCCACAAACTGCACCTGCGGCCCCTCGATCCGCTCGGCCAGACGCTCCGCCGTCACGCCGGGGATGGGCTCCTCGCTGGCGGCGTAGATAGGAAGTACAATCACCATGTCCGCGTCCACAAACGCGCCGGTGAACTGCTCCATCAAATCAAGAGTTCGCGTGTACCGGTGCGGCTGGAAGACGACGTAAATCTTCTGGTAGCCGCACTCCCTCGCAGCGGCCAGCGTGGCGCGAATCTCCGTGGGGTGGTGGCCGTAATCGTCCACCACGGTCACGCCGCGTGCCGCGCCGCGCAACTGGAATCTCCGGTCCACGCCGCGAAAGTAACGAAGCCCCTCGGCAATCTGCTCCGCCTCAATCCCTAGCTGGTGGGCGATGGCCACCGCCGCCGTCGCGTTCAGCACATTGTGCCGTCCGGGCACGTGCAATTCAAACGGCCCCAGCGGCCCCAATTCCGTCATCACTTGAAAGCGCGCGAACGTTCCCACCACTGCATCGAGATACTCCAGCCGGTAATCTGCCTCCGCCGTCACTCCGTAAGTAAACACGCGCCGGTGCGCTCGTGGCAAAATTCCTTTGAGCAGCGGATTGTCCACGCACGCCGTCACCGCTCCGTAAAACGGCAGCTTGTCTATGAAAGTCAGAAAGGCCTGCTCCACGTCGGCCATGTCGCGGTAGCAATCCATGTGCTCGCGGTCCAGGTTGGTGACCACCGCCAGAATCGGCGAGAGCTTCAGAAAGGAGCGATCGCTCTCGTCGGCCTCCACCACCATGTACTGCGACTTGCCCAACTTGGCGTTCGAGCCCAGCGCGTCCACGCGGCCCCCCACCACCACTGTCGGGTCCAGTCCGCCAGCCGCCAGCACCGAGGCCACCATCGAGGTCGTCGTCGTCTTGCCGTGCATCCCGGCAATGGCGATGCCATACTTCAACCTCATCAGCTCGGCCAGCATCTCCGCCCGCTGAATCACGGGAATCTTGTGCGCCCGTGCCTCCAGCACCTCAGGATTCGTCGCGCTCACTGCCGAGCTGGTCACCACCACCGTCGCCCCGGCCACGTTCGCGGCATCGTGGCCCTCGTAAATCGTCGCGCCCATCTGCGCCAGCCGGTCGGTCAACGGTCCGCGGTGCAGATCGGAGCCTGAAACCTTCATATTGAGGTTCAGCAGAATCTCCGCGATCCCGCTCATGCCGATGCCGCCGATGCCGATGAAGTGCGCGTGCTGGGAAGTGGCGAACATGGGAGGTAAACTTCACTTTATCATTTGTATGCAGGGTCGTGCGCTATGCGAGGTCGGCTTGCGTCGTATTGGCTTCCGTGAGGAGCAGTTTTCGTCTCTACTCAGGAAGTGTGTACTCGAAGTCGTATGAGTGCTGACCCTTTTCGATGTGAATGATGAACGTGCCTGTTATGCCCTTCAGTTCCCCTGTTCCGGAGCCTGGCACGACAATCACGGTCATTTTGTACCCGCTCCGATCCATCGTGGCTGAGTGCTGCAGCGCGAAACTGCCGTGTTTCCCGTTCAACATTCCGGTAACGACTTCGATGGCCACGTAACCGGCCTCTCCCTGCTTGGTATCACCGCCCGAGAACATCTCGCCCTTGGTTATCGCTTCCAAATCGCCGTGAATCTGCTTGTCAATGGAGAATCGGCTCAGCCCCTCGGCCGGCGGTGGCGTAAGCGGCTGAACGTTCACAGTGAACATGCCATGTGCATGGTGAGTCATAAGCGTCTCCTTCTGCTGTGTAAAGGCAATCGGTGAGAGTGATGCGAAGGCAAGAATGGTCGATAGAAGGCAGCGCATATCAAGTATTTTACGACAGACCTCGCATGCTGGTTCAAAATAAAATCATCATTGTATCGTCTCCTCGACAAGAACAATGTCATAACTCTTGCCGTCGCTTGAAGTATTCTGCTTGGCCAGGTAATGCAGCACGTTGGCAGAATCGAATGCACATTCCGTCCCTTTCACCAGCCCATCGTATTGCCTGCCCTCGTTGCCGTCCACCACCACAAACTGCTTGGTCCCTGCTCCGGCCACATAGGCAACATGCCGGCTGTTCGGGCTAAAATTAAGGCCTCCGATGCCGTCGTAAGGCCGCCCCTCGATGCCGTTCACCACCGCGGACCACTTCTCGTTCGCATCGAATCGTTTCTCGCCAACTTTCGCCGCGTAGGCCACGCGCTTGCCATCCGGGCTGAATACGATAGGGTTCTCTATGTAATATGCATCCCAGCACGCGTCTTCTTGACAATTGTGCACCTGCTTTACTGAATCCGCTTCGACAATGGACGCATATGGCTTCTCCTCGGCCCCGTCCACCACGAGAACCTTCTTCACATTGGCATCAGCCAGATACGCCAACCGCCTGCCGTCTGGACTGAAAGTCAATCTGCTAATCGCATCGTAAGCTTTGCCTTCCGTGCCATTTTCCACCGCCGTCCACTTATCATCACTCTTGGCGGCATAGGCCACTTGCTGGCTGTCCGGGCTGAAGATGAGCCCGCCAATTGCATCGTAGAATTTTCCGTGCTTCCCGTTGACTACAACGATCCACTGATCGTTGATTTGCGCACCATAGGCCATGCTCTTGCCATCCGGGCTATAGAGTACGTTCATGTCGCCAATGGTATGACTGCTGATGCCGTCGTACGACGCCAGCTTTTTGCCATCCACCAGCAGAACTTCCTTCCCCTCGATGTTGGCCACATAGGCCACATGCTGGCTATCCGGGCTGAAGATGAGGCCTTGCGCGATATCGTAGGGTTTCCCTTCTTTTCCGTCCACCACCGCAACCCAATGCTCGCCGGTCCTGGCCAGATAGGCCACGCGATGGCTGTCCGGGCTGAACGTCATGCTCGGCTCCGCGATGATGTCGTAAGGCATCTCCTCTTTTCCATCCACAACGACAAGCCATTTATTGCCAACTCTGGCCGCATACGCTAACCGTCGGCTGTCCGGACTGAAGATGAAACTGCGCGTCTCATCGTAGGTTTTGCCCTCCTTTCCGCCCACCACCTCAAACTGCTTTCCGCCCGCCGTCGCCGCATAGACCACCCGATGGCTGTCCGGGCTGAACGTTAGGCTCGTAGCATCGATAAAGTCGTAGGGTTTCTCCTCCTTGCCGTCCACCATCACAAGCCGCTTCGCGCCGGCCTTCGCCACATAGGCCACGTGCCGGCTGTCCGGGCTGGAGACAGGCTGGCCTATGGCGGTCTCGGAATCGATGTGACAAACCAGTTTTTCCGTAACAGCATTGCCTCCTTGGAAGAGCTCGGTGATCTGCTTGCAGCCGGTGGCTGTCAGCAGCAGGACGAGCAGCAGCACAGTATTGACCGTTTTCATCCTCATTCCTTTCTCAGGGCGCATTTGGACGATTCCCGGGATTAATGCGGATTATATCCCGGCCATGCTTGCCGGTTCTATGTATTCAGAATTGCGGCGCGAATTCCCGCCTTTCGATAGAATCCGCAGAAAAAATCAGGGATCACACTCAAGGTCGTATATTTTAGCCAGCCGCCACCGCTACCCGCTTGCGCCGCACGAGCAGCGGCAGTACCTGCGCCTGCGCCGCGTCCACCGTGAGGCCGTGTTTCGCGCGCAGCTCCTCCACCTTGCCGTGCTCGATGAAGCGGTCCGGCCAGCCGATGCGCACCACCGGAACCGCGCTGCCCAGCTCGTCAAGAGCTTCAATCACCGCCGAGCCAAAGCCGCCCATCTTCACGTGGTCTTCAAAGGTGACAAAGGCGGCCACGCGTCCGGCGTAGCTGGCCAGCATCTCGCGGTCCAGCGGTTTAATAAAGCGCGGGTTGACTACCGCGGCGGAGTATCCGGCGCACTCCAGCCGTGCGGCCAACTCCTGCGCCAGCGTGATCATCGGCCCCAGCCCCAGAATCGCCACGTCGTTGCCGTCCTTAATTACCTCCGCCTTGCCCACGGGAAGAATCTGCGGCTCCGGCTTTCGCGCTGCGTCCGGCCCCAGGCCGCGCGGATAGCGGATCGCGCTCGGTCCCGGAAGCTGTAAGCCGGTCTTCACCATGTCGGCCAGCTCGTCCTCGTCCTTGGGCGCCATCAACACCATCTCTGGCACGCCCCTCAAATAGGCAATGTCGAAGAGGCCGTGATGCGTAGGTCCGTCGTCGCCCGAGAGCCCGCCGCGGTCCATGCAGAAAAGCACCGGCAGCTTTTGCAGCGCCACGTCGTGCACAATGCAGTCAAAGGCACGCTGCAAAAAGGTCGAGTAGATGGCGACCACCGGCCGGTAGCCGCGCGCGGCCATCCCGGCGGCGAAAATCACCGCGTGCTCCTCGGCGATGCCCACGTCAAAATACCGTTTTGGATGATGCGGCCGGAACAGGTCCAATCCCGTCCCGCTGGGCATCGCGGCGGTGATGGCCACGATGCGCTCGTCCTGATTGGCCAGTTGTGTCAGCGTGGTCGCAAAGACCTCGGCGTAGCTAAGTTGTCCGGCAGGCTTGGTCTCGCCGGTATCCGGATCGTAGGGGCCCAGTCCGTGAAACTTCTTCTGCCTGTCCAGCGCCGGCTGGTAGCCGCGCCCCTTTTGCGTCAGCACATGCAGCAGCACGGGGCGGTTTTGCGTCTTCAGAAACTTGAAGGTCTCCACCAGCAGTGGAATATTGTGGCCGTCGAGGGGGCCATAGTATTGCAGCCCGAACTCCTCGAAGAGAATGGAAGGCCACAGCAGGCTCTTGGCCGCCTCTTCAGCGCGGTGCGCCACCTCCACCGCCGTTTTGCCGCCGATCTTCTCCACGATGCGCTTGGCCCGGTCGTGCAGGCTCGTGTAGTGTTCGCTGGTGACGATCTTGTGAAAGTAGCGGGCGACGGCGCCCACGTTGCGGTCGATCGACCACTCGTTGTCGTTCAGCACCACAATCAGCCGCCTGGTCTGCTCGGCAATGTTGTTCAGTGCTTCAAACGAGATTCCATTCGTAAAGGCCGCGTCGCCGGCCACCGCGATCACGTGCTCCGTGCCGCCTGCCAAATCGCGCGCCACGGCCATGCCCAGCGCCGCTGACAGCGCCGTCCCCGCGTGTCCCGCGCCGTAGCAGTCGTGCTCGCTCTCGGTGCGCAGCATAAAGCCGTTCAGCCCGCCCGGTTGACGAATCGTCCCCATCCGCTCCAGCCGCCCGGTCAGCATTTTGTGCACGTACGCCTGGTGGCTCACGTCGAACAGCAGTTTGTCCGTGGGAGTGTTGAAGACCGTGTGCAGGGCCAGGGTCAGCTCGACAACTCCGAGATTCGGGCCCAGATGGCCGCCCGTCTTCGCGAGCGTTTGAATCAGGAACTCGCGGATCTCCTCGGCCAGCTTCTCCATCTCCGTGAAGTTCAGCCGCTTCACGTCGTCCGGCGAGTGAATCGATTCCAGCAGCATTCCCATGCTCTTCCTTCCCCAGTAAAAGGCCGTTCAGCCGGGAAAAAGCCCCTCACGCAGAGGGGCCATCGAAACCAGCTTTGCCAACCGCTAGTATACCAACGCGCAGATTCCGCGGCTGAGGGCTTAGACGGCCTGAAGCGTGGTATGGCGGGAAGAAATCTGCCGCTCATGGCTTCTTAGGTGGCGCAGCCAGCCGCGCGGCGGAAAGGATCTCGATAATATCCTTGGCCAGGCTGCGGGAAGCAATGTCCCCGTTGAGTGCGATCTCATTGCCTGAGTTAAGGACGATGGATGTCTTTATGTCTGAGAGAACGAAAGTATGGACATTGGTAAATTTGACCCGGCTGACTTCAATCTGCAAATCTGCCAGGCTGCTGTCCGCAACAATCGTCAGCCCCAGATTCGGCCATTCCTTTTGTTGCGTCAGCGCTTGATCCATGGCTTCGACGGTTATAAACATAGTCTTCGAGTGAACGTAGATAGTCTTCGCATTCTTGAGAATCTGTTTAGGGTCGGTGTTGGCGATGGCAGTGCTTGATTGTGGAACCGTTTCCGCCTGCTGCGCGATCAGTTGCAACGGTGCGCCTGTACCGAATGTTGTGCGCGGGCCGGCCTCCGGCAATCCGAGAACATTTTCAATGGGAACTGCGAACGGTGAGGCAGCTCCCTTGGGGCCGGTGATGATGCCGATCAGTGCGCCGGTGTGGTCCACCAGTGCGCCGCTGGCGCCCGGCGTCACAGCCGCGGTAAACCGCAGCAGACGAAAGCCTGCTCCCGCTCCGGGGATCTCCTCTGCGGGGCTGATGGCGTAGAGGATGCCATCCGTGGCCATCCAGGTTAGTCCGCTGGAGTTGGTAACCGCATAAACCGGGGAACCCATGGCCAAACTTGCTGAGGCGGCTGTCGTCAGCGCCGGTAGCGCTCCAGCCGAAATCTTCAGTGCGGCCACGTCGCGCCGCTCGTCGCTGCCCAGCAAATCTACGCGGTCGAAGATCTCTCCGTTCGCCAGCCGCACCTGCACTGCGCCTGCGCCTTTCACAGCGTGAAGCGGTGCAAGAATGACCCCGTCCTTCGCGATAAGAACACCGGTGGAAATGGACGTAACGCGGCCCGTGGCCTCGCCGGACAGTATGAGTACGGTGGCAGCCTTGGTATGTTCGTAAATCGCCTTGGAGTCAGGCGCGGGTGCGCCTTCCTGGGCAGCGGCGCATACAGACAATGCGATACAGGCGGCAACAATGAGGGCTTTCATGATTGCTGAGTATTATAGCAACAGGATGAATGCAAGATCATCTGCGGCAGTAGAAATATAAAGGCCGCCCTCAGGCGGCCTCTATCTTTGTTTTCATGAAACAGGGCAGGGAATTACGCTCTACGGCTGCGCCTGCTCACCCTGGCCGGAGGCGGGCCAGACAAAGGCTGTGCTCTGCCGCGCCTGGGCGGTGAACCAGTTGCTATCCCACAGATTCTGGTAGAACGCGCCGGTCATCTCTGCGGCGCGCGGTCCAAACGTCGGCCGTCCGCCCTCCAGAAAGAAGACCGTCACCAGGCTCCCTTGCGGCGAGTCGGCCCACGAAGCGAACCAGCCGAAGCGCGTGCCCTTGGCTGAACAGGTTCCCGTCTTGCCAAACACCGGAAGCTCGTGGAAGTTGGCCTTCAGCCCGCGGGCAGTGCCGTACTCTACTGCGCCGGACATGCCGTCCTGTAAGTCGGGAACGTAGCGGGCAATGTCCAGTGTCCGCTTGACCTTGGGTTCAAAGCTGGCCGCCTCATCCTGCGTAGTCGGGTGCTGCAGGTAGTAGAGCGTTCCGCCGTTGGCCAGCGCAGCCACAAAGGCTCCTAGTTGCAGCGGCGTCAGAGAGACTCCCTCGCCGAAGCTGCACATCCGCCCCACTCCGCCCAGGGAGGCGGGCAGTGGCTCGTCCGGATATACGCCCAGTTGTTCGCCTTCGATGTTGTAGCCCGCCAGCTCTCCCAGGCCAAACAAGTTGGCGTACTGATGCACGCGCTCAAAGCCCAGTTCCCGGCCCAACGCCTCAAAGTACAGGTTGTTGCTCTTGGCCAGCGCCTGCGTCATATTCATGCGGTAACCGGGCAGCCTGACCGGCGTATCGCTCGTCACTAATCCCTCGGAGAGCGCGGCCAGCGCCACCATCAGCTTGATCGTTGAGCAGGGCTCGGCCCCCGGCGAGAGAGCCAGCTTCTGATTCACCATCGCCAGAATGCGCCCATTCGCGGGGTTGATCACCACCGCCGTGCCGTTCATATCGCCCATGGCGTCGATGGCGGCCTGGCGGACCACCGGATCCTCTCCGTCCGTCACGTCGCCCGCAAAAATGTCTCCCTTGGCGAAGGAGCTGGCGGTAAACCGCTCATAGTAGTGATGTCGGCGGCGGGAGGCAATGGCCGCGTTGCGTGCGCCGGCTCTCGCGTTGCCTCTTGCGGTCAGATGAGCCGTGTTTCTGGAAGAAGCTGCCCTGGGCGCTGCATGTGCAGTAGTTGTGTGTGCCGTTCCGGCATGCGCTGCTGTGGTGTGCGTCGCGCCTGCATGAGCGGTGGTTGTGTAAGCCGTACTGGTATGCGCGGCTGTGGTGTGCATCGTCCCTGTGCGGGCAACCGCACTCCTGTGTGCTGCTGGTGTGGCGGCATGGCTCGCTGGATGCGCTGTCGTCGGATGACCGGCGACGCGATGCGGCTCCGTCAGATGTGTATGAGTAGTCTTATCTTGATGCACCGGGTGCGGGGCATCAAGAGCCGCCGCAACCACGGTGCCCGTTCCAAAACTTATCAAAACCAGTGCACAAACCCAAAAGCGCGGAAAATTCATCCAGCCGGTATCCTCTCCTGGTGGAGCATCGTGCTGTTGTCTCCAAAATGGAGGCGCAATTACTGCCATTTCACCCTGCATCGATTTGATGCATGTACTCTGCCAAACCGCATTCAATGGCAGTTTTCTAACAAATCATACAATGCCGTGCAATGGTTGCTAACTTCGAATCAGCCCTACTCCGCACAATTGAAAGCCTTTGTTGATGCCTCTGAAAAACCTGTCCCGGCCTACTGTTCATCCGGTCGATAGGATCCCTCGAATATGTAGAGCTAAAGTACACTATACGCCAACCAAGGTCTACATCATATTGAACCCTCTCTACAACCGTAAGTTGCGCAGAAAGGTTGGCTTTTCCAAATCCGGCTGCGCCTCCTCCTCCTCGATCGAGGGGAACAGCCTCCCATCCGGCTGGCTGCGGTACTCCTCCGGCGCTGCCGGGCCGCGCACGCCACTGTTCAAATCTGGAGTGTATTCCCGGGGTTGAGGAGCGTATGCCGGCTCCACCACAATTTCGGCCAGCCTGGGTGGCGCTGGCGCGGCTGCCGCTTCCATCTTCTCGGGCTCCATTGCCGCAACAGCTGCCATGGGCGGCGCTGCGGAGTCAGCCGCAGGCCCTGAAGGCGCCGGGTCGGTGAAAAAACCATCCTTGCCCCACGGGCTCTCCTCCTCTGCCTTGACCACTTCCTCCTCGGCTGCCTTTTCCGGCTTCACCATTTCTGTTTCGTCTTCTTCTTCCTCCTGCGACTGGAAGCGCGGCGGTTTGGGCGCCAGCACCGGCGCAGCCAACGGCTCATGGAAACCGTCGTCGCGCGTCACCAGCGAGATCTTCGCCGCGGGTGCGGGAGACTGCGGAATCGAGATCACCGCCGCCTCTTCGATGTTCAGCATGCGCGCGCGCCGCTCCGGCATCTGCTCGCGGAAGCCGCTGGCGATAACGGTAATCTTCACCTCTTCGCCCATCTTCTCGTCCTGCACCGCGCCAAACAGGATGTTGGCGTCCTCGTGGGCGGCCGACTGTATCAGCATCGAAGCCTCGTTCACCTCGGAGAGCTTCAGCGAGCTGGAGCCGGTGATGTTGATCAGGATGCCGCGTGCGCCGTTCATCGCCCCGGCTTCCAGGTAGGGCGATTCCATGGCCGCGCGCGCCGCTTCCACCACGCGATTGGCGCCCGAGCGCACCGCCGTGCCCATCACCGCGTGGCCCATCCCCGCCATCGTGTTCTTTACGTCGGCAAAGTCCCGGTTGATGATGCCGGGAATGGTGATGATGTCGCTGATGCTCTGCACCCCCTGGCGAAGTACGTCGTCGGCAATGCGGAAGCTCTCGAAAAATCCGGCGTCCTTGGCCACGTCCAGCAGCTTCTCGTTGGGAATCGCGATCAGCGTGTCCACGCACTCCAGCAACTCCTCCAGCCCTTGCTCGGCCTGCTTCCGCCGGCGCTTGCCCTCAAAGGCGAAGGGCAGCGTCACGATGGCCACCGTAAGAATGCCCATTTCGCTGGCCAGCGAGGCGATCACCGGCGCTGCCCCCGTGCCCGTGCCGCCGCCCAGCCCGGCGGTGATGAAGACCATGTCCGCCCCTTCCAGGGCCTCGATAATCTTCTCCGAGTCTTCCAGCGCGGCGCGCCGTCCTGTATCGGGGTCCGAGCCGGCCCCCAGCCCGGAGGTAAGCCGGACGCCCAGTTGCAGCTTCACTGGTGCCTGTGAGCTCTTCAGAGCATGAACGTCGGTGTTGGCGGCGATAAACTCCACGCCTGCCATGCGCGACTGGATCATGCGATTGACCGCATTGCAGCCGCCGCCCCCCACTCCGATCACCTTCACGCGCGCCCCGTGCGCGCTCTCTTCGTGATACTGAATGCGCATCTCCACAACCTGTTTCATCAGATGTTCCATGTGGACTTAGCCCTCCTCATAAATGCCTGTTGCGTCATCTGAAAATCCGTCCATCGGATAGACATCATTCCTCTTGGGATTGCCTCGCAGATAGATAACTGGGATTGTTGCTCCCGCCTCGTATTCTTCCGATATCTCAGTACTGCCCTCCATCCATACGTTCTCTTTCGTTGTAAATTCGTAATAGACGGTGAATAGCTTTTGATTAGGAGCACAGCCCGTCACTTCCCCTTCAACAACAATCCCCTTGCGCGCAAGGGTTCTTTCTCTAAGTGCCACAATAATTACATTTCCTGCTCCACCCAGAATTACCAACCCAAGAAGAAAGTAAACTATATGTCCCCAATCCCATTCCCAATTACTTGGCTGATTCACGCGCGGATCGTTAGGTAAGTATCGGATAGGAATCTGTGTGCCCGGTGCTGGAATCTTGTAATGAACTACTGTCATATTGGCGTGGCCAGAGTACGATACACCATCAACAGAAAACCTATATCTCACATACACGCCACTACGACGAGTTGAATGGCTTTCGGCAACTATGCCATTTGTCTCATTACCTTCACGGTGCAGAATATCATTTAAATATGAGTTCCTTGTGTCGTTGTACGCTCCCCAGGCAGGGATTAGCACGACAAGGATTAATAAGAAACAGAGATATTGTATGCCCGACCAATCACATTGCACTTTTCTCGGTATTTTTGCGTTAGCCGCTGAAACGTTGATTTTGATCAATGAATCCTCCTTTCTGTAAAGGTCAAAAACTGCCGGTAAAGACGCTGCGTAACTTTGAATGCCATGTTGCGTCTTGCTCAATGGTGTTTTTTTTATTGCGCTTGGCGTACAGAATCATGCCGATAGCCGCTGAAAAGCCGGGATCAACCAGCGCTCTGGGCATATCCGGTGAAATGCGCATGGGCGGTCCAAAGCGCGCCGGAACCCGCAACTGGCTTTCGGTAATGTCCAGCATTCCGGGCAGCAGTGAACCGCCGCCGGTCAGTACGCAGCCTGCTCCCAGCGCTTCCAGCACGCCCCCCTCGCGCAAACTGTCTCTCACCATTTGCAGCAGTTCGTCGGCCCGCGGTTGCAGGTACTCCGCCATCCTGCGCTGGCTCAGCAGGTGCGGCTGTGGAGTGGCAATCTTGATCGTTGCGTCCATCGGCACCTCCGTCACCACGGCGTGGCCGTACAGGCGCTTGAGCTCCTCGGCCGGGGCCACGGGAATCTCCAGCCCCGCCGCCAGGTCATTGGTAAAGTGCTGCCCGCCAATTCTTATCGAGTCCGTGTGCACCACCGCGCCCTCGAAAAACACAATCAGATCCGTGGAGTGGCAGCCGATGTCCAGCAAGCAAATTCCCAGCTCCATCTCGTCGGCGGAGAGCGTGGACTCGGCTGCGGCCACCGGCTCCAGCACCGCCTCGGTCACCTCCAGCCCCGCCCGGTTGGCGCAGGTCACCGTGCTTTGCAGCGCGCTGCCCGAGCAGGTGGCGATGTGCAGCTCCACTTCCATCTTCTTGCCCACCATGCCCACCGGGTCGAAGATGCCCTCATGGCCGTCGAGGATGAACTGCCGCTGCAGCAGGTGCACAATCTCGCGGTCCTGAGGCCGTTCCACGCGCCGCGCCCGCTCCACAACATTCAGCACGTCGTCCTCGTCGATCTCGTGCGAGCGGCCGCTCAGCTCAATTCCGCTTTTGCTGTTCAATCCCCGGATGTGCGGTCCGCCCACCCCCACAATGCACTCGCTGAAGTTGGCGTGCGCCATAAGCTCGGCCTGCTTCAGAGCCGATTCCACCGCCCGGGCCGCCGGCCCCAGCTCGGCGATCAGTCCCTTGCGCATTCCCGCCGACGCTGCCACTCCGTGCCCTGAATAGCGCAGGACGCCATCGTGCAGCTCCGCCGCCAGCACGCGGGTCCACGCGCTGCCGATGTCCAGCACTACGATCTGGTTGTCCCGAAACTCTCTCATGGCGCTCACTGGCCCTGGCCGGCGGATGAGGCCGTCCGGGTGGTTGGGGCATTCTTCCGCTGGCTGATGTCGAGCGCGGCGCGTTTGACCTCCGCGCGCTTCTGTTCCTTTGCTGCCTTGACCCTCTCCGGCGTGGGTGCCTTCCTGGCCTTCACGCTCCTCTTCGCTGGACTTGCCTTCGCCTTGCCGGAACTATGCCCGGAACTCTTGACCGCAGCCTTTTGAGTCGTAGCCTTTGAGGGGTGCTTCTCGCCCGCTGTTTGCAGGTCATCCGCGCTTTGCTCGCCGCTCGTGGCCGTCGCTACATTCGATGCCATCTCCAGCACCACCTGCTGGTCGTAGCGCAAATCCACTGCCGCCAGCTTGGGATATTGCTGGAGCCACTCGTTGATGTGCGCCTTGTAGTGCTGGTAGCGCTCCAGAAATTCTTCCTGGCCAAAGTGAGCCAGAATATCGCCAGTCTGCTCGGGCATCCGCACGCGCGCGTCATGCGGATCGGTCAGGTCGATCTCCGAAATCTGCTCCGAGAAGTGCTGGCCGTTCGCGTCCAGCTCGCCCATCAGGCGCAGGTAAACCGCCATGCGCGCCTTGTGTGCCTCGATCGGGTCCTGGGCGTTGATGCCGGTCACCACCGGGAACGAGTAATGTCGCTGGGCCATCATGGCTGCCGGCATGGTGAGCAGAACCCCGCTCGCGTCCACCAGGCCGATCTGCTGCTCCTGGCGCACAAAGGCTACAGGCTCGCGCTCCACCGCCGAGACGCGTATCCGGTCCGGCAGCAGGCGCATCACCGTGGCTTTTTCTATCCACGGAATCTCCTCCAGTTGCCGCCGCCGCTCCTCCAGCGGCACAAAGAAAACATTGCGCCCGATGTCTTCGCCGAAGACCG
>Ga0326727_10014778_pt1 | contig 16921 bp, 15 predicted proteins | sample MB2enrmetagenome_FD_207643 | JGI IMG/M metagenome (GOLD analysis project Ga0326727, IMG submission 207643) | Lab enriched peat soil microbial communities from McLean, Ithaca, NY, United States - MB29MY | ecosystem: Environmental > Terrestrial > Soil > Wetlands > Peat | place: USA: New York...
AGGACATCTATGAGGTGAGGGACTATCTCAGGGAGAGGAACCTCTCCCATTCGGTTGCCCACGCCACCTACTCGGTGCACACGGGCAAGCTGACCGTGGGCCACCTGGAGAAGCTCATCTGCCTTTTCGACGGGTTCGAGGTGATAAACGGCGGCAGGAACCGAACGGACAACGTCGCCTGGCAGCACATCCTCGAGCACCTGACCCCTGACTGCCTCCATGACCTTTGCAAGAAACACTCCCTCGAGCCCTTTGGCCCCGAGCCCTGGAAGAAGGGACTCACCGCGGGCTCGGACGACCACGGGGGCATTTTCATAGGACAGACTTACACTGAGGCCGATGCACGAGGCACGGAGGAGTTTCTCCGCGAGCTGAAGCTGAAGAGGACCTCCCCGGGGGGGCGGCACAGCGACTATCAGAGCCTCGCCTTCTCGATCTATAAGGTGGTGCACGACTGTTCCCGTCAGATCGGGGAGGGGGCGCCGCGCACGCTCCTCGGCCGGCTCACCGAGACCCTCTTCGAGGGCAAGCCCCTCGGCATCGTCGACAGGATACGCATGAACAGGCTCAAAGCGCGCTCGAAAAAGGGCGAGAATGGCACGTATGCGCCCCTTTTGGCCCTCGCGGAGGACCTGAGCCGGAGGAGATCCGGGACGTTGGAGGAGGCAATCCGCCTTGTCTACACGCGGATAGCCCATTTTTCGGACGGATTCCTCAGGCGCTTCTTCGACTCCCTGGGGCAGAACGCGGCCGGCCTCGACTTCCTCACCCTCGTGGGGAACGTTCAGGCCTCCCTGCCCGGCATATTCCTCTCGCTGCCCTTCCTCGTCACCCTGGGCCACTTGAACCAGAACAGGGCACTTGTGGAGCGGCTCGCCTCGGTCCTCGGGATCGAGAAAGCGCGCGAGGGTCACCGGATCCTCTGGTTCACGGACACCCTGAACGACTTGAACGGGGTATCGGTGACACTCAGGGAAGTGGGCCGGCTCGCCCATGAAAGAGGCTACGAGGTGCGGATCGTCACCTCCATGGCCGCCTCCGAGCTCACCGGCATGCCCCCGAACGTGCTCAACCTCCCCTTTATCCATGAGTTCGGCCTGCCCTATTACGAGTCCTACCGCCTCAAGATCCCCTCGATGCTCATGAGCCTCAAGGAGATGTACCTCTTCGAACCCGACCTGATCCACCTGTCGACCCCGGGGCCGCTGGGTCTGCTGGGCCTGCTCGTGGCGCGGCTTTTGAACGTGCGGACCGTGGGGTTCTATCACACCGATTTTGCGCTCCAGGCCCGGGAGATCATCGATGACGAATCCGTGGCGCACTTCCTCGAGTCCTACACGCGCTGGTTCTATTCGGCCACGGACGAAATCAGGGTGCCCACGCGCCGCTACATAGATATCCTCGAGGACAGAGGGTTCGACCCGAAGAAGATGAGGCACTTCACCAGGGGGGTAGATCCCGACCTGTTCAAGCCCGGGTTCGCCGCGGGCAGGGCCTTTCTCCGCAGCCGGTTCGGCCTGGAAGAAGGCCCCACCCTGCTCTACGTGGGGCGGATCTCGCGCGACAAGGGCCTCGATCTTCTCATGGATACCTTTGCCCGCCTGGCGGAGCACAGGGCCGACCTCAACCTGCTGGTGGTGGGCGACGGGCCGTACCTGAAAACGCTCAAAGCGAGGCCCGGGCTGAAACGGGTCTGCTTTGCGGGGAAATTGGCCCATGAGGAGCTGCCCGCCATTTACCGCGGCTCCCATCTCTTCCTCTTCCCGAGCACCACCGATACCTTCGGGAAGGCCGTGCTCGAAGCCCAGGCGTGCGGACTGCCCGCCATCGTCTCCGATGCCGGCGGGCCCCAGGAGATCGTGCTTCCCGGCAAGACGGGCTTCGTGGCCAAGGCGGGCGACCTCTCCGACTGGACGGCAAAGATCGCCCATGTGCTCAACCTGATCGACGCGGCGCCCTCCGCCTACGGAAGAATGAGAGAAGATGCCCGGGCGTCCGCGATGGAGCGCTTCGACCGGGAAGACGGCCTCGCCTCGATGCTCGGCGAGGCACCTTTCAAGGCGACGGACGTGGAGAAAAAGATTGCCTAGAGCGGATTGATTGACTGCGGGGGAGGAAGCGTCTTGTCGGGAGACTCTCCGATGTTTCTCAGGTACGGAGCGATCTTTCTGGGGGCATTGCTTGAGGGGCCCGCGGTGATGATCGGGGCCGGTTTACTGCTTAAGCAGGGATATTTTCACCTCCTCCCCGCATTTCTCATGCTCTTCCTGGGGGACCTCACGGGCGATCTTGCCTGGTACGGGGTCGGGTACGGGGCGCTCCTCGGCCGGCTCGGTACCCGCCGAAGGTTCTTCCCCGTGCCTGATGGGGCCGTACAGCGCGTGGAGAGGGCGTTCCTGGGCCACCACGGCAAGATCCTTCTCCTCTCAAAAGTGACCATGGGCCTCGGGGCCGGTGTGGCCGTCCTCGTCACGGCGGGCATGGTCAGGATGCCCCTCAAGAGATATACCCTCTACAACGCCCTGGGCGGCACACTGTGGACGGGCCTGCTCATGGGTGCCGGCTACGTTTCCGGTCGCCCGAGCCTCATGGTGGAGAGGGGCCTGGAAGGTGCGTGCCTGCCGGTCGCGGCCGCGGTCCTCCTCGTCGCCCTTGGCTCCCTAGGTCATCGCGCGGCACGAAAGCTCGGGAGGACTTCCCAATGATTTCCCTCATCATACCAACCCTGAACGAGGAAGCCCTGCTCGGCCGTACCCTCGGGCACCTGAGCACTCTCACGGCCTTTCCCCGCGAGGTGATCGTCTCCGACGGGGGGAGCTCGGACAGGACCGTCCAGATCGCCCAAAGGTGGGCGGACAAGGTGGTAACGTACCGGGGCGAGGCCCGTCAGACCATCGCCGCGGGGAGGAATCTGGGAGCCGCCTGTGCCGTGCACCGGTACCTCGTATTTCAGGACGCCGATGTGCTCATTGCCGATCCCAACACCTTCTTCACCAAAGCAGTGGCCGTCTTCGAAGGTGAGACCGAGGTGGCGGCCATTACCGTCGCGATCAGGGTCTCCCGGGAGGTTGAGACCCTCGCCGACCGGGTGATGTCGGCCTCGATCAACTCTACCCACCTCTTTTTCAACAATCTCCTCCGGCGGGGCAGCGCCTCGGGTGAGTTCCAAATGGTGAGGAGAAGCTCGTTCGAAAAGGCGGGCGGTTATGACGAGGCACTCGTGGTGGCTGAGGATAACGACCTCTTTGCACGGCTGGCCCGTCAGGAGAGGACGCGGATGGTCCGATCCCTCGAGGTGCGCCACCCAGGGAGAAGGGCCCACGCCATGGGATGGCTCCGCCTCCTCGGGTGCTGGCATGTCAACAGGCTCTCCGTGGCCTTTTTCGGAAGGGCACTCTCCAAGGAATGGACGCCGATCCGTTGAGGCGCCCCTGCGCACCGGGACGCACCCGGGAGGAGACGTGAGACGATGAAGCTCAGTTTTGTGATCCCCGCGTACAACGAGGAGGCCTGCCTCGGCCGGTGCCTCGACTCGATCAGGAGGGAGGTCGCGGATGCGGCCTGCGACGCGGAGATTATAGTCGTGAACAACGCGAGCACCGACAGGACCAGGGACATTGCCCTCTCCTATCCCGAGGTCCGTCTCGTGGACGAGCAGCGAAAGGGGCTGGTGAGGGCGAGGGAGGCAGGGTATCGGGCTGCCCGGGGCGATATCCTCGCCAACGTCGACGCGGATAACATGCTCCCTCCCGGGTGGCTCCGGACGGTGCAACAGGAGTTTTCCGGGAATGAGCGGCTGGTCGCCCTATCAGGACCGCTCGTCTATTACGACCTCCCCCGGTGGTATACCATTCAGACGAAGGTCTTCTACGGCCTCGCCTACCTCTCCTACCTCCTCAGCCACTTCGTGCTCAAAAAGGGCGGCATGCTGCAGGGGGGCAATTTCGTGCTCAGAAGATCGGCCCTGGAGCGGATCGGCGGCTACAACACGGATATCGACTTCTATGGAGAGGACACGGACATCGCGCGGCGTATGCAGGATGCGGGACTGGTCAGGTTCACCTTCCGGCTGCCCATGTACAGCTCCGGACGGCGCATCGCCAAGGAGGGCCTTTTCGCGACCGGCCTGCGATACGCCGTCAACTATCTGTGGATACTGGTCTTCAAGAGGCCTTTCCACCGTGCGTCGACCGACGTGCGGGGGGCGGGCGGCGCGCCGAAATGACCGCGGCCAGCCCCGGACTGCCTTCCCTCTCGCGGCCCATGCCCCTTTCTTAAGGGGAGACGGTCCGCGCTCCCTTCACCACCTGCCGGTCAGTCCCGGAGGTGAGTGATGAAAGTTTTGTGCCCCAACCCTTGTCAAAAGGGGTCATACAGAACTATACTGTTGCATCACCCCTATTCGGGAGGAGGCGGGGCTCAATTTTTTGCGTCCTGACCCAAGTAAAAGGGGCCGGGGCAGCTTATATTAACTTATATTTTCTCTGTTTACCTTAATTCTGGAGGAGGTGGGGCAGTGGCCAGTTGGTGGAAAGGGAATATCGTCTCTGGTTTGGCAATCGGCATAGGTTCGGCAATTGTCGCCCCCTTAGTGATCCCTGCGCTCTCAAAGGCTGCAAGGCCTCTTGCGAAGGCGGCGATCAAGGGAGGCCTCGTGCTCTGGGAAACGGGGAAGGAAAAGCTCGCCGAGGCCCACGAGCTCGTGGACGACCTGCTCGCGGAGGCGAAGACGGAGATCGCCTCGGAGACGCCCCCCGCTGCCGACATAGTCGATAAGCTGAAATAGGCGGGGCGCGATGACTGCGGAGGCACGTATCGTTCATCGCATGCCCGGCAGGCTCCGGATAAGGGTCCCCTCGAAGAGAGGCGACGCCGACTACTTCCGGGCCGTCAAAGAGGCCCTTTCCGCAGTGGAAGGGGTGGAGAGTGTCGAGGTGGCGCCGCTGACCGGAAGCGTGCTCCTCTGCTCTCAGGCCGCGGCGCAGAAGCTTATCGAGGCCGCCCGGGCTCAAGGTCTCTTTGTGGTGAAGGAGGAACCCGAGGTCGAGGGGACGGTGCTCCACGACTCGATCGCCGCCGGGTTCGCTTCGATGAACGACCGGGTAAAGACGCTCAGCGGGGCGGGCTTCGATCTCCCCGGTCTTGCCTTTCTGGCTCTCATGGGTGCGGGTATCTATCAGATCGCGCGGGGCAACTTCGCAGCACCCGCATGGTACACCGCCTTCTGGTACGCCCTCGGAATCTTCAGCAAGTCCGCAGGCAAGAGTGACCACAAGACCGAAAAAGGCTTGACCGAATAGGACGCGGCAGTGTAAGTTCCGGAGCCTTTCTCCGCCCCCCTCCCGGGACGTCGGCCCTAAGCGCATCTCCCGGAGGATGGGGCATCTTGGCCGGGCTCGTGGGGCAAAAAAAGGAGGATATCACAATGGCAGAGGATCGGGGTGGAAAAGAGACGGAAAAACCGCCTCAGGCAGACCTGGGACGGGCGGGAACGGCGGTCAAGGAGGGCGTGGTTAGGAGCCTCAAGGGCCTGAACGAGATCGAAGCGGACATCGTCAGCCTCGTGAGGAACACGGTGGCCGATTCCCTGAAGCTCACCGCCGACGTGGCGGGCATGACCCTCAACGTGACCTCCGAGGTGGTCAAGGGGGCCATCAGGGCGACCGAAGAGGTCGGCACAGGCCTCATATTGAGCACCAAGAGCGTCACCAAAGGGATCATCATGGGCGTGGGCGATGTGGGCGGCGACGTGGTGTCCGTGGCCAGCCAGACGGTGAAGGGCGCGGTGAAGGGCGCCTCCGAGGTCGGCGCGGACGTGTCGCTCGTGGCGAGACGGGCAGTGGATGGGGTCATCGAGGCGGGGAAGGAAGTGGGCGCAAATGCGGAGGATATCGCGAAGGTCGCCGTGGGAGGCGCCATCGAGGCCGCAGGCAGCATAGGCACCACCGCGCTCAAGGCGGTGAAAGAGATGCTCATCGGCGTGGTTGAAGGCGTGAAGGAAGTGGCAGGCGCGGCCCTTCCCAAGGTACCGGCCGCACCCCCCGCTGCGAAGGCCCGCGAGGCCGGAGAGGGCCACGAGCCTGAGAAGCCGGCCGACCCGCGGCGCAAGGCGAAAGAGTAGATCTTTTGGTCCGGGCCGTACATACCGCAGTCAGTGGAAGGGCGCGCTACAGCGTCCCGGGCCTCCGCCGCTCGCCCAGCCTGAAGGCGCACCTGGAAGCGGAGCTCTCCAGAGACAGGGGAATCCGTCTCGTTTCGGCGAGCCCCCTCACCGGGAATGTGCTGGTCCTCTACGACCCTGACCGGACCGCAGCGGAAATTGCCCATGCCCTCGAGAGCCTCCTCCCCACGGGCGCGGCGACAGAGGAGGAGAAAAGGGCCGAACGTCCCCTATCCCCCGTGCCTACGCCCCGGAGAGCGGACCTCCGTGCGAGGCACCCCCTTGGTGGGAAGCCCGATGCTTCCCCGAGGTCGCTCAGGCGGCGCCTCGACGAGGCCGAAGGCGCGCTCCCTCTCACTCTCTGGCATCTTCGGCACAGTTCCGAGGCCCTCGAGACCTTTCGCTCGGACGGAGCCACCGGGCTCTCAGAAGAAGCCTACCTGGAGAACCTCAAGCGCTTCGGCCCGAACCTGCTCCCCGAATCCGTGCCCCGCTCCGCGTGGTCGATCCTCGCCGAGCAGTTCAAGAGCCTGCCAGTGCTCCTCCTCGGTGCTGCCGCAGCCATCTCAATCCTCACCGGAGGGCTTGCCGACGCGGCCGTCATCATGAGCGTGGTCGGCATCAACGCGGTCATCGGCTACGTGACGGAGAGCCGCTCGGAAAAAACGATCAACTCCCTCAAGAGTCTCATAAGGCCGACCGCCCTCGTCGAGAGGTCCGGCGGGATGAGGCAGGTGGGCGTGGACGAGCTGGTGCCCGGCGACCTCCTCGTGCTCAGGCCGGGCAGCTATGTGGGGGCTGACGCGCGCCTTCTGAGCGCGCAGCACCTGAGCGTGGACGAGTCGGCCCTTACCGGCGAAAGCATGCCCGTCCACAAGACGGTCGAGGCGCTGGCGGAAACCGACCTGCCCCTGGCTGACCGGAGCAATATGGTCTACATGGGCACCCTCGTGACCGGTGGTCAGGGTGTGGCCGTGGTCGTTGCCACGGGTCCATTTACCGAAGTGGGGCAGATTCAGATCCTCGTGGGTGAAGCAAGGCCGCCCCAGACGCCGATGGAGCTTCAGCTCGAACAGATGGGCACCAAGCTCGCCCTCATGAGCGCCGCCGTGTGCGCGGGGGTCTTCGTCATAGGGCTTCTCCGGGGATACGGCTTTCTCCGCATGCTCAAGACCTCCATATCTCTTGCCGTGGCAGCGGTGCCGGAAGGTCTGCCCGCGGTGGCGACGACCACCCTGGCCCTCGGCATACGCTCCATGAGGCAGCACCATGTGCTGGTGAGGCGACTCGAGGCGATCGAGACCCTCGGCTCGGTCCAGACGATCTGCCTCGACAAGACAGGGACTCTGACCCTCAACAGGATGGCGGTCACCCAGGTCTTCACGGGCATGGAGCGGCTGTCCGCCTCCGAGGGCCGCTTCCTGTCGAACCGGGCGGAGACGGACCCCTACCAATGTCCGGAGCTGCTCATGCTCCTCCACGTGTCCGTGCTCTGCAACGAGAGTGAGATCTTCGGCTCAAAGGGGGTCCACACCGTGACGGGGTCGCCCACGGAGAACGCTCTCATTCACCTCGCCGTGAGCGCAGGGGTCGACGTGGAAGAGCTGCGGCGGGCCTTTCCGCGGGTCAGCATCATCCATCGCTCGGAGACGCGAAACCTCATGGTGACGGTGCACGACGCCGAAAAAACCGGGAAGCGGGTGGTGGCGGTCAAAGGGAGCCCGCCGGAAGTCCTCGCCGCCTGCAACTGGCGCATGGAGGACGGCAAGGCGCTGGCCCTCACCGACGAGGACAAAGAGACCATCCAGGGGGCCAACGAGGAGATGGCAGGCCAGGGCCTCCGGGTGCTGGCCATGGCGTACGCCCTTTCTGAAAAAGGCCTGCTCCTGACGGAAAACGGGGACGTGGCCATAAGGGACCTCATTTGGCTCGGCATTACCGGCATGACCGACCCCGTCAGAGCCGGCGCGAAGGAGCTGGTGAGCGCTTTCCACGCGGCAGGGATCGATACGGTGATGATCACGGGCGACCAGAGCGCGACCGCCTACGCCGTGGGAAAGGAGCTCGACCTCGCCGCCGGAGAGGATATGCGCATCCTCGATTCCCGTCATCTCTCCGAGATGTCCCCGGAGGTCCTGAGGGGTCTTTCGCAGGGGCTGCACGTCTTTGCCCGGGTAAGTCCCGTGCATAAGCTGCGGATCGTCCAGATCCTCCAGGAACAGGGGCGGGTGGTGGCCATGACGGGAGACGGCATCAATGACGGGCCTGCCCTGAAAGCGGCCGCCATCGGCATCGCCATGGGCCACACGGGCACCGATGTGGCGCGGGAAGTGGCCGATATCGTGCTCGAGGACGACAACCTGGAGACCATGCTCATCGCCATCAGCGAGGGGCGGACCATCTACAACAATATCAGGAAGGCCCTCCACTACCTGCTCTCCACCAATATGAGCGAGATTATGGTCACCTCCGTCGCCATATCAGCCGGGCTCGGGGAGCCCCTGACCGCCATGCAGCTGCTCTGGATCAACCTCGTCTCGGACATCTTCCCCGGCCTTGCCCTCGCCCTCGACCCTCCCGAGCCCGATATCCTGCTGCGCCCCCCGAGGGACCCCGGCGAGGAGATCCTCAAGCCCGCCGCCCTGAAGCGCATGCTGAGGGAGTCCGCCGTGCTCTCTGCCGGCTCTCTCGGCGCATACGGCTACGGGATCATGCGCTACGGCCAGGGACCCCGCTCGACCACCCTGGCCTTTCTCAGCCTCACCGTGGGCCAGCTCCTCCATGCCCTTACCTGCCGCTCCGGCACGAGGACAATCTTTGACCGGCAAAAGCCACCGCCGAACCGGTATCTGACCACAGCGCTCCTCGGCACCCTCGGACTGCAGGGGGTCGCCCTCGCCGTGCCCGGCCTCAGACGGCTCCTCGGCATCGCGCCCATAGGGGTGGTGGACGGTCTCGTTGCCGGCGGAGGCGCGATCCTCCCGCTCCTCGCCAACGAGGCGATCAAGGGGGGAAAGGGAGGTACTCCATGAAGAGGTCTTTCGTATTCACGTCCGAATCGGTCACTGAAGGCCACCCGGACAAGCTGTGCGATCAGATAAGCGATGCCTTCGTCGACCACATCCTGCAGCGCGACCCCCATGCCAGGGTGGTGGCCGAGTGCGCGGTCGCAACGGCCATCGTCTTTATTGCCGCCAGGTTCGATACCTCCGTTTCCATAGATTTCCCGAACATTACGCGGGACGTGATCAGGCAGGTGGGGTATACGGAGGCCCAGTTCAACGCGAAGACGTGCAGTATCGTCACGAGCCTCCGTGAAATGGCCCCCGACGCGTACAGCCGGTTCGACGAGAAGAGCCTCACCGACGGGGAGATCGAGCGGGTGGTGGCACGGAACCAGGTGACCGTATTCGGTTTTGCGTGCACCCAGACACCCGCGTTCATGCCGCTGCCCCTGTGGCTCGCCCACAAGCTGGCACGCCGGCTCACCTCGGTCCGCCTGCAGAAGGTGCTCCCCTATCTCACGCCGGACGGCTGGAGCCAGGTGGGCATCGAATACGAGGGCCGCGTGCCGAAGCGGATCCACAGCATCACCCTGATCGGGAGCACGAGGGGCAAGGAGACCACCCTGCCCGTGCTTCAGCACGGCCTCATGGAGGCGGTCATAGAGCCCGCCTTTGCCGACGAGCCCCTGAGGCCCGACAACAAGACCGCCATCTTCATCAACCCCGACGGCCTCTTTCTCGAAGGGGGACCGTCGGTACACTCCGGGCTCACGGGCAGAAAGAACGCCATCGACACCTACGGAGAGTACTCGCGCCACAGCGGGGCGGCCCTGAGCGGGAAGGACCCGCTCCGCATCGACCGGTCGGGCGCCTATGCGGCGCGGTACGCGGCGAAAAACGTGGTCGCGGCGGGCCTGGCAGAGGAGTGCGAGGTGCTCCTCAGCTACTCCATCGGCCTCGCCAGGCCCGTGAGCATCCAGGCGCAGACCTTCGGCACGGGCAAGGTGTCCGATGAGGAGATCACCACGCGCCTCGAGCGCCACATCGATTTCCGCCCCGCCGCCATCCTGCGCCAGTTCAACCTGCGCTACCTCCCCTCGATCGTGAAGGGCGGGTTCTACCGGCGGCTCGGGGCCTACGGTCATGTGGGGCGGATGGATATAGGGCTCCCGTGGGAGATGACCGATAAAGTGCAGCTGCTGCAATCGTCTTAAGGGCGGCAGCCCCTGACGGGACAAGCGAGAAAACGCCCTATTCCCATGAACGACAAGGAAAAGGCCCTCCGAAAGATGAAGCTTTTCGCCACGGGGCTGCTCGTCCTGATGGTGGCCGTCTACTGGATCTCCCGCGTCTTCGAGTCCCGATATCCCTTTCTCAAAGCCGTCGCGGCCTTCAGCGAGGCCGGAACCGTGGGCGCCCTCGCCGACTGGTTCGCCGTGGTCGCCCTTTTCAGGCACCCTCTCCACCTGCCCATCCCGCGGACCGGGGTGATTCCGCGCAACCGGGATAAGATAGGCAACGCCCTCGCCCGCTTTATCAAAGAGCACTTTCTCTCCAAAGAGGTGCTCCGGCAGAAGATCGCAGGCATCGATCTCGTAGGGTTGCTGAGCGCCTGGATCGCCGATGAAAAGAATTCGCAGAAGATCGCCGAGCGTCTGACCGAGTATATTCCGCCCCTCCTGGAGCAATTTCTGAGGGATGGAGGTGCTTCAGGGCCCCGCGACCGGGAAGGCGCGGACAGGGCCGGGCAGTCAGCGATCTCCCTCGTCGTGAGAACACTGACGGACCCGATCAGGCAGAGTGCTTTTGCGCAGAAACTGACGGAGGACCTCCTTTCGGGGTTGGGAAAGCTCGTGGCGGACAGGGAGGAGCCGGCCCCTGCCGGGCCCGGGCAAAGAGAGGAAGGTCCTGCCGCGCCGGACGGGGGCGCTTCTCCCTACGACCACCGGCCCATTGCCCGAGGAGACGACACGGTCGACCGCCTCCGGCGCTCCGTGGGCCAGCCCCTCTACAGGCGGATGAGCGCCCTCAGGGAGCGGCTCTTCGGAAGGGGGAGGAGCCGGGAGGACCTCGCTGAGGAGGCTGACCGGATCGGGCAGGAGCTCACCAGTCACCCCAGACTGAGGCAGTACCTGCCCCTGGTCTGGAAGGGTCTCAGGGAGCGGCTCATCAGGGACCTCGCTGCGGCCGATCCTGATCTTGTGCGGCAGATCGCGAAAGCCCTGCGGGAGGTGGGGCGGGTGGTCTCCTCCGATGAAAACCTGAGGGAACGGGCCAACCAATGGCTCCGCGTCTGGGTTGCCGATGGGGTGAGCGACAATAGGGAGCTTCTTGTGCTTTTTATCTCTGAGACGGTGAAGCAGTGGGACCCCGAGGTGACGAGCAGGCGGATTGAACTCCAGGTGGGCAGCGACCTTCAGTGGATACGGATAAACGGCACTATCGTGGGGGGCCTTGCAGGCCTCCTCATCTACTTCCTCTCCTGGGCCCTGGGAGGCCTCCGGTGAGGGTAGCCGCCCCCGGGCCGCTACCGGGCTGCGGAAAGGCGCCTTAGATTAGGGCAACGAGGAGCGACAGGACCGTGCTTGCCGCATTGTGGAAGCACTGGTCATTCGTCACCGCCTTAGAAGGATCGAAATATCCCTCCTCGGTCAACATGGAGAGGATGTGGTCTCCCCTCGCCTTGGTCGGATCGTAGCTGACGAGGCAGCTTCCCGTAGTCAGATTGATCGCCACATTCCCGACACCCGCCATGGTGAGGAGCATATTCTCCACCTTCTGCGCCGCATCTTTGTTGTTCTTCACCATCGGCGTCCTCACCCTCAGCCGGCCGGGGACCTCGTGCATGTAGTAGCTCATTCGCTATCCCTCCTCCTTTCGGATAAAAAAGTACCTGCCACCTTGACGTAGGTGCGGCAATCAGGGTAACGGCAGCATCGAAAGACCGAGTAATCCTCCCCTTTCCTCTTGAACAGGTGCGTCTTCGCGCCGCACCGGGGACAGTCCGGTCTCGTCTTCGGGTGGTGCCTGAGGCGGCCCGGTATGAACTGGCGACCGCACATGACGCACAGGTAACGCTGTCGGGAGTGGCTCTTGCCGTACCTATAGACCGCCAGCGAGTGGCACTCCGGGCATTCCACTTGGGCATCTTCGTCATCGGCACCCACCTGCATTGGTCTCCTCGTGTTCCGGTGACAATTTTACCTTCACCGTGTTAAGCAGGAATTTTCCTTTTGTTAATTATTGATGAATAATCGGGTACGGCGGCAAGTCAGAATGGACGGCGCAGGCGACGGGGTGCAAGAGTCCGAGGAAGCAGGGCGGAGGCTCCTCCCCGGACGGACCGATAGGCAACGGGCCTAGAGCAGTCCGTCCTTCAGCACGCCCGCCACGACTTCGCCCACTTTTTCCAGGTCTTCACCCAGACATTGATCGGGCGTTTTCGCCTTCGAGTGGTCGAAGTAGCCGCTCTTGTCGAGCTCTCCGATCAGCACCTTATGGTCGATGGCGTGCGGGTCGTAGTGGATGGTGGCACTGCCTATCTCCGGTCTCAGATCCACCGATTGAACGCCCGGGAGGGCCATGATGAGGTCGTGGAACTGCTTCGCCTTTGATGGGTCGCCTTTCAGGGCTGGACTCTCGATCCTGAGTCTTCCCGGCGTATCTGCCATATAGTAGTCTATCGGTCACCCCCTCTGCCATTCATTGTAGCACAAAAGGGAGAGGCGGGAAAGGGGCGCATCCCGAGGCAAAGGCGCCTGGAAGGGCCGGCCAGCCGCGACAGAGACATCAATCCGCAGCAACCGCCTGCCTCAACGGGATTCCGGCTGCGGTGAATCCGCTCTCTCTTCCGCCCTTGCGAAGAGGATATACCGGTGCCTCGATCTCTGCCGCATACGGAGGGGAAGGGAAGCGCGGGGGCGCCCGTCTTCTGGATCCGTGAGGGAAAGGCTGATCCCCTTCGGCCGGAGCGCGCCTGCGAAAAGGTCCCCTCCTTTCCGTCTCATAGGAGCTCCGCGGCGAGCAGGGCGAGGGGGCTCCGGATCGTCTTTGCCAGAGTGACGTGGCCGTAGAGAGGCTGCCCTTTAAGCTTGCTCACCAGGTAGCTGAGGCCGTTTGAGCCCGCATCGAGATAAGGCGAGTCAATCTGGTGGATGTCGCCGGTGAGGACGATCTTACTGCCCTCGGCCACCCGGCTCAGAACGGTTTTCACCTCGTGGGGGCTCAGATTCTGCGCTTCGTCCACGATGATCCAGGACTTGGCAAGATTTCTGCCCCGCATGTGGCCGATCGACTCGATCTCCAAAAGGTCCGCAGTCACGAGGTAGTCGATGGTCATCTTCTGGTTATTCCGGGACAGAGGCGCGAGGTTATCGAAGACCGACTGCACCCAGGGGCGCATCTTGTCTTCCTTGTCCCCGGGTAGGAAACCTATGTCCTGTTTGCCCACGGGCACGACGGGCTTGGTGATGATAATCCTGCTGTAGAGCCCGTCTTCCAGCGTCTTATGGAGACCCACTGCCAGGGCGAGGAGCGTTTTGCCCGTTCCTGCCTGGCCTACGAGGGTGACTGCCTGGATCGTATTGTCCGTGAGGAGCTCGATGGCAAACTGCTGTTCTTTGTTGCGGGCCTTCACGCCCCAAAAAGCAACGCCCGTGCGGCCGAGTCTCCTGAGAGCGCCCCCTTTCTTGATGGCCAGGGCTGATATGCCTCCATGGGAGGTGAGGAGCACGCACTGATTCTCGAGCAGGTCCGAAGCTGTATCGTCCAGCATGGCCGTTGGAAGCTCCCCGGCCTCGTGCAGCTTGTTGACGAGAGAAGAAGGGACCGCATACGCCGCGTGGCCCGAGTAGATCATCGACACGTCGACCTTGTCGGTCTTGTAGTCCTCGGCCCTGATACCGAGGGCCATGGCCTTTACCCGGGCGTTGATGTCCTTTGAAACGAAGACCGTATTGCCGTTGTGCTTCTGCTTGTAGAGCCAGGCCCGGGCAATGATGCGGTTGTCCGTGCTCTGGCTATGCGCGGCGTTGAGCCTGAGCGGCAGTTCCTGCCTCTCCCCTTCCTGAAGCAATGTCGAGTCGAGCCTGAGCGTGCCCCCCTCCGTCATCGCCAGCGGGTCGGCCAGGCCCCCTTTCTCGATGAGGGTACCCAGAGAGCGAATCGTCTGCCTCGCGTTGTGGCCTATATGGTCGTATCGCTTCTTCAGCCTATCCAGCTCTTCCAAGGTCTCGAAGGGTATGACCACCTCGTTCTCCTGGAAGCGAAACATGCTTTCGGGATCGTGGATAAGCACATTCGTGTCAAGGATGTACGTCTTCCTGCCCATCGATCGATCTCCTGTAGGGTAGTCTCCGTGATACCGGAAACGCTGGACCTCGCGGGGCCGGCAGGGACTTGCGGCCCGATCGCGGTGTTCGCACAAGGGGAGTGCCATCTCACTTAAGTACCATCCTTATGTTAAGAATTGATGATGATTCTGTTAAAAAGGGTGTCCCCGCCATGGGGCCGCCCTCCTTTCTAACCAGGGCACGCGCATTTGGAAATCCCAATTTGAGTAAGACCGCATAGCGCCCTTCCTGAGCCCGTATGCGGAACGACCGCTCACCAGCGTAGGCGGAGCAGAGCGGTCCCCCTCGGGGGGATGAGGTGCGTGCTCGATCTTCTCTGCCCGCACCACACCGCGCAGCTCAAGCGATGCGGAGCCGGTGCGACCCAGCAAGGCAATATGGAGCTGGGTACCCCGTGCGACCCAGCAAGGCAATATGGAGCTGGGTACCCCGCCTATGTCGGGAGTGGAGCTTTAACGTGCGAAGGAACGGGTGCCATGCGGTCGGGACGGGTGGACGGTTTCCGAATGGGCTTACCCTGCCTTTTTAACCCGCTGTTCACGACAGCACCATAGGAGAAATGGTAAGATAGAGGTCTACCCGCCCGCCTGTCTCCCGCAAGGCGGAGGGATACCCGGCCCTGTTGGAGCCGGTGCAGAAGGAGGCTTGTCCCTATGGAAACTGAGGCGACCGGAGTGAAAAAACACATCGCCCTCGTGGCGCATGACAACAAGAAGACCGACCTGCTGGAGTGGGCCCGGTTCAACAAAGACCTGTTGGCGGAACACGAGATCTATTCCACCGGCACGACAGGGGCCCTACTCGAGGGCGAGCTGAAGATCCCCATCCATAAGCTTCAAAGCGGACCATTGGGCGGCGACCAACAATTAGGGGCCAAGATAGCCGACGGGGAGATAGACTTTCTCATATTCTTCTGGGATCCTCTCGAGCCTCACCCCCACGACCCCGACGTGAAGGCGCTGCTGCGGATTGCGGTGGTGTGGAATGTACCGATCGCCTGCAACCGAGCCTCCGCGGACTTTATGGTCTCATCGCCCCTGATGACGTCGTCCTACGAGCGCCACCTCCCTGACTACGCCGCATACCGGCAGCGGAGGATCGACAACGTGGGATAGACCCCGAACCACGCCCTCCCGCCGGGTGACGGGCCTTCCACCGGGTCGGCCCCTCACCGCTCTTCAGGCTCGAGCGTCTCCGGCGGGCTGAGAGGCGTCCCGGTGCGGCGGGCCTCGAAAGCTCCGGGACCCAGATCTTCCTCTTCGGGCATCAGCTCGGCCGATAGGTCCTCGATCGTCTTTGAGCCGGGCGTACGGTCCTCCCGTTCCCACGGCAGGGGATTGATGACGATCTCGTCCACGAGATGCGCAAGGCCCACGTGGTCCTCGATCACCTCCAGGAGCCTCTGGCGCTGCGCCTCGCTCGGTAAGACGCCTTCCAGGTGGACCGAGCCCTCCCTGAGGGCGATGCGCAGCTCATCCGTGTCAACACCGCCGTCTTCACGGAGCTCATCGAAGATCGCCTCTATCTCCTCTGCCGTCGGAAGGCCCTCATCCGCGGAGGAAGCGGGCCCGCCCGCCTCGGGAGCCTGAGCCCCCCTCTGCCGCGCACAGCGACCGCAGTACGTAGTCCAGGGGACAGCCTCGAGGCGCCTTATGGAGATCCTCCTGCCGCAGGAGTCGCACACCGGGTAATCACCGGTCTCTATCCGGGCCAGTGCCCGATCGAGGGCCTCGACCTCCCTCTCCTCCATCTCATCGAGGGAGGCCGCAGCATCGGCCAGGCTTTCCTTCTGAGAGGTCTCCTCAAACTCGACCTCCGGTTCCGCCAAGATTCGCCTCTGCTCTTCAATACGCCGATGCGCATCGAAAAGGGCGTCACGCCTGGAAATCATCCTCTCGCGAAGCCTCATGAGTCTCTCTTTTTCAATCATGGCAGCCTCCTTGCTCCGGTCTCCTCTCTGCAGGCGAGCGTCCTTTTCCCCGGCGCTGCAGCGAAAGGGAGACGGACGAAAAGCAGCCGGACCCCGCGGGACTTAGTCGTTTACGGCCCGGCAGCGGGGAAGGCTCGCCCCTAGGGGTAAGATAGGACGCTGAGAGAGGACTGGCAAGGCTGCATTGGCCGAACCGCCATTTCCTCCCTTTCCGTAGGATCTTCCCCCTGAATCCTACCTATAGGTAGCCTTCGAGGGCCCAATGCCTGCCCCTCTCTTCCTCGGGCAGAGGGGGTAGACTCGTGTAACCACCAGAAATAGCTGCATTTTCCTTGAGATGGCCACGCGCTCTCGCTGACCTGGCACGATTATTGATATACAAGGGGAGAATACGCCCTTTTCCCTAACATATTACGTGGAGGTACCATGAGAACTTTTACATCCCTTCTGGCTGGCTTCATCCTTCTGACCCTCT
>Ga0326727_10014779_pt1 | contig 16920 bp, 10 predicted proteins | sample MB2enrmetagenome_FD_207643 | JGI IMG/M metagenome (GOLD analysis project Ga0326727, IMG submission 207643) | Lab enriched peat soil microbial communities from McLean, Ithaca, NY, United States - MB29MY | ecosystem: Environmental > Terrestrial > Soil > Wetlands > Peat | place: USA: New York...
CCTGCCGGTAAAAGCCAGATCTCCGGCGCGCACCTTGGCGAAGACCAGGCCGCCCAGTTCATCGCCTTCATCAAGGGCAAATCCTGCGTAGAGCGGCAGTTGCACGTCGTCAGGACGGGGCAGATCCCACGAACTGGGAGAAACGCTGCCGGACTTGTAATCGATCACCAGTTGGGAGCCGTCCTGCAGCCGATCGATGCGGTCCAGGCGCAGGTCAAGCGTGAGCCCGGCGACGGAGACGGTTCGCTTGACCTCTGTGGCGACGACCTGGAAATCGACGCGAGTGGACTCGTAGTCGAGCCACTCGCTGACCAGCCCAACCAGCCGCTGCTCTTCCAGTTCCAGATAGCGGCGGGGCATCCGTTCGCGCAGGTGGGAGGGCAACTGCTGCGCGAACGCTCGCTGGACGTGGCCGGCGACGAAGGCTTGCAGTGGTTCGTGGTTTCCCAGGTCCCAAATGCGGGACCTGGGGCACCCAGCCTCTTGATTGGTTAGGCTCTGGAGTTCAGCGTGGGTACGAATCCCGTCCGGCGCCCCGGCCCATACGGAGCGGAGCACGGCGTGGAGAAGCTGGCCACGCTGCGAGGGAGTGAGACCAGCCTCGGCCGGCTCCCAGCCTTGCGCAGCCAGGCGCGTCGTGGCGAAGGCCTTGAAGGGGCACTGCGACTGCGCGGTCAGGACTCCGGCCCCGCCCGCAACCTTGCCCAGAGAAAAAGAAATGCGGCTGAAATCCTCAAAGGGGACGGCGAGCGGTGGTTCGGCGGCCAGAGCCTTCAACTCCGGCGGCAAAGGCTGCGCGGAGCCGGCAAGCTGCGCGACGAGGCGCGACGGACGGGCCTCGGAACTCTCGTTTTGCTTGGCAAAGCTAAAGTGAACCGCGATAGCCGAGGCCAGCAGCCGTTGGGTAATCGAGCGGGCCAGTTCCCAGTCGAGTTGAGCCGTGGCGTGGGGCATTCCGGCCTCGCGCTGGACTTCGACTGGCAGCAGCGGATGAGTCGCGCCCCCCGCGGGCCAGCCGTCTTCATCGGCTCCCAGGAACCAGACGGCGTCGGCAGTAAGGCCAGCCGACTCAGCAGGACCGGCAATCTGGATGGGCGCGTCGCGCGACTCAGGAGCAAAGAGAGTCTCGTCCAGAGTGCGGCCCAGTTGGGAAAGAAAATCCCTCCAACTCATCCGGCGGCCATCGAAGCCCAGCGAGCCGCAGGTCTCGACCGCCAAATGCCAGCGGCGGAGGGCCTGGTACTCGGCGCTGGAGAGCTTGTGGGCGCTGGCAAAGAGGAGTTCGTCCAGCAGGCGCGGAACCAGCTCTGCCCAGTCGAGGGGATTTTGCGGGCGGCGCGCAAAATCGGCGAGGCGGCGCTGGGACTGGAGGATGCGCTCGACCCAGGAGGCCGGCAGCAGCCCGGAGGCGCAGCGTTGGCCGAGAAAGGCATCAAGCGTCCATTGAGGCCGCTCAAGGCTGAAGCGGCGCAGAGTGCGCATATAGGCCAGAAGCGCTGCGGACTCCTGGGGATTGGCGACGGTGTGCCCGGTGGAAAGCAGCCAGTCGAGTTCCTGCTCCTTCAGTGCGCCATCTAGCCAGCGCAAAGTAAGTTGCGCCGCCCGCGCCAGCGCAACCTGGCTGAGCGGGACTCCCAGCGAGAACTCGAAGGCCGGGCCGCAATGCGCCAGAAAAGTGCGCTCGATCTCGCCACGGCGCGCGCTGGCGGCCTGGGCGACAACCAGCAGCCGGGCCTTGGGATTGGCGGCAAGCTGGCGGCCGCACCAGAGAGCACAAGCGGCCAGTTCGGTTTGAGCGTCGGTGGCGGCATAAAAATGGACCTCGGCGGCCGGTTCTCCCTTGGCCGTTTCGCGCCACGGCCCCCAGGCGTTGAAGAGGCTGCGCTGCACGGGAAGAATACGGTCAAAACCGGCCAGAAGCAGCGGCGAACGCACCTCCGGCTCTGCTGAAAGCTGCGGAATCAGCTCCAGCGGCAGGCGGCTGGGAGCGAGCAGGTTTTCGGTGCGGCAGAGTTCATCAAAGGCTCGCAGCCACGCGCTGAAAACCGCCGCGTCCTGCTGCCAGGCGCTCCGCGCCCCTTCCCGCAGAAATTGCGGCGAGTAAGAACAAAGCAGCTCGTGGGCCTCCATCGACAGCGTGGCCAGGCGATGTCGCGGGCCTTCGAGAATCGTGGCCAGAGAGCGCTCGTGGCCGGCGATGCCCGCCCAGAGAGCCTCTTCCTGCACGGGATTGAGCAGCAGGCGAGGGTCGGCGCCCCGGTCCTGACTGGCGGCGCGACTCTGCCAGGCCTCGCTGACAAAGCTCTTCCAGCTGAGAATCCTGGGTGCGGGCCAGGCGGTAAGCCCCTCGGCCTGCCGGGCGCGATGGAAGCCGGCGGTAAGGGCGCGCGCGGCACGGTCGCTGGCCGTGACTACCAGGCCGCCCTCGCGCAGCCAGGCGTCGATCTCCATTGTCGCCAAGGTTCCCATTCCAGCGTTATACTCTGCCGGGCCTGGGGGCTGCCAACGGAAGACGGCCAACTGAAGCCAGCGCCGTTTAGAGCATTTTCGTTTTTACTGTAGACTCCCCGTGCCCCATCCATTTCCGCGTTTGTTGCGGAAATGGGTGGGATACCAATGCAATCGAGGTCTACACAATTTCTGAAAATGCTCTAGGGTTGGCGTGGGAAATCAGTTGACGTGAGGAATCAGTTGGCGCGGGGAATTGCTGTTGATGAAGTTGAGCCCGTAATGAACTGGGTTCGGCTGAGTGCGCGGCAGCGGCGAAGGCGGCCAAAGGCGCGGATAATCAAATCTGTGGAGACGGCGCGCAACTTACCGCTATTGAAGGACTACCAGGCCTACCTGCGCGTGGAAAAAGGGCTGCGCCCTCTGACCTGCGAGGCCTACGACAGCGACTTGAAGACCTTTGCCGAGTTCATCGAAAGCCGCCACGGCGTTCTGTTGACCGCCACACAGCAGGATGTGACGGCTTTTCTCGAGCATCTGCGCGGCCACGGCATCGACCAGCGTTCGGCGGCGCGCAAGCTGAGCTGCCTGCGCGGCTTTTACAAGTGGCTTTTGCTGGACCGGCGCATTCATCACGACCCTACCGTGAACATCGAGTCGCCCAAGGCGTGGAAGGTGCTGCCCAAGTCGCTGGCCGAGTCAGAAGTGGCCGGAATGCTGGAGCAAGCGCAGATAAACGCCGAACACCCCCAGGCGCGGGCCACATTCTTGCGCGACCGGGCGATTCTGGAGCTTCTCTACGCGGGCGGCCTGCGCGTCTCGGAGGTCGCGGAGCTGACCACCAGCGACCTGGCGCTGGACCTGGGCCGCGTACAGGTGCGCGGCAAGGGCGACAAGGAGCGGATTGTGCCGCTGGGGCGCTCCGCTCTGGAGGCTCTGGAGATTTATCTGCGCGAGGGACGGCCGCATCTGGCCCGCATCAGCCCGGCCAGAAAGTCAACCTCAGTCAGAAAGCCCAGCGCCGCGCGGCAGGGCTCTTCGAGCTTGTTTCTCTCGCTGCGAGGAATGCCGCTCACCCGCCAATGGCTCTGGCATTTGGTGAAGACGTCCAACCCGGACGCCAGCCCGCACCGGCTGCGGCACAGTTGCGCCACCCACATGGTGGAGCACGGCGCCGACCTGCGCAGCGTGCAGTTGTTGCTGGGCCACGCCGACATCTCCACCACGCAGGTCTACACGCACTTGGCGCTGGGCCGGCTGAAAGAAGTTTATCGCCAGCACCATCCGCGCTCGACGCGGCTGCGGGCAAAGGCTGAGGCAATGGCGGTTGCAAGCCCAGTTGCAAGCCCGGCCGCGCACCGGGGGCTGCACCTGGTTCCCAGCATTCAGGTTTCGAGCGATAAGGTTTCGAGCGTAAAGCCCTGCGCCGTTCCCACCGGCCCGGCTAGCCCCGGTCAGCCGGACATTGCCCGGCCGAATAAGGAAATGGCATGAACGCCCCCCCAGCCTCCCTGCCCGCGCCGATGGCCGTCACTCCGTTGGAGTCGCTGGTGGCCGATTACCTGCGCGTACTGGCCAATGAACGCGGCGCCTCGGCGCACACGCTGCGGGCCTATAAGCGCGAACTGAACGGCTTTGCCGCCTGGATTGCCGAGCGCTACGGGGAGGAACAGGGCGTGGAGAGCATCGAGCACACCCACATTCGCGCCTACCTGGGAACGCTCTATGACCGCGGCCTGGCGAAGTCCTCCGCCGCGCGGGCGCTGGCCGCCATTCGCAGTTGGTTCAAGTGGCTGGCGCGCACCGGGCTGGTTGAACAGAATGCCGCCGCACTAGTGGCCACACCACGGCTGCCCAAGCATTTGCCGCGCGTTCCCTCGATCGAACAGATGAACCGCGTGGTCGATTCCGTGAGCGAAGACGCCGCCAGTTGGCCAGCGCGCGACACGGCTATCCTGGAGCTTTTGTACGGCTGCGGCATTCGCAATGCGGAGCTGACCGGGCTGAACCTCGACGACATTCACTGGGCCAACGAGGCGATTCTGATTCGTGGCAAGGGGCAAAAGCAACGCTATGTTCCGCTGGGCGACGCGGCGGCCGAGGCGCTCCGGGCCTATCTCGCCGAGCGCGCGGCACGGCTGGCGGCGGCCAGCGAAACAGTGGAACTGGCAACCCCGGCGCTGTTTCTCAACTTGCGGCTTCGCGGCCTCGCCAAACCGGGCGGCGCAGTGGGCAGCCAGGCGCGGCTGACCACCCGCAGCGTGGCCCGCATCGTCAAACGCATTGCCATTCGGCGCGGCCTTTCGTCTGACGTGCACCCGCATACGCTGCGCCACGCCTTCGGAACTCATCTGCTGGAAGAGGGCGCCGACCTGCGCGCCATTCAGGAGCTGCTGGGCCATGAACGGCTCTCCACCACGCAGCGTTACACGCAACTGACAACCACCCAGTTGGAAGCCGTCTACGACCGCACCCATCCGCGAGCCCGGTAGGCTAGAGTATTTTCGCTTTTACTGTAGACTTCCGGTGCCCCACCCATTTCCGCGTTTGTTGCGGAAATGGGTGGGATACCAATGCAATACAGGTCTGCACAATTTCGGAAAATTCTCTAGGAGCCGGATCTCCAGTAAAACTCCTCTCGGAAAGGGCTTTTTGTCCAGCCAAACTGGCTGCTTCCCGGTTTCCCTTAGGAGAATCCACCTTCCGTATGCTTTAAAATTTGTGCAGGCATTGCAGCCAATTGCTCTCAGGAACAAAACACAAGGGATTGCGGACCCGGAAGCGAACCTGGGTCCGGTGGGCGACCCTCCATTCCATCAGGCTGCGTCGGCCGCCCTCGGGTTGATCGGAAAGGAAAGTCCATGAAGTACGCCGGATTGCTGGTCATGCCAGCCGGATTCTTTCTCTCTATCGCGGCGCTAGTGCTGTTTCCTTCCCCCGTGCCGCGAGCGGCCTTTGTCCTCTGCGGCATGGCCGTCGAAGGCCTCGGACTTGCCGTTGCGGTGCGCGGCCACATGGAAGCGCGAGGAGGAAACCGTTCATGAACCCAACTCTGCCCACCGCCGCTCCCGTTCTGACCGAGACCGCTTTCGCGCTCGCCTTCGTCCTCCTGCTTCTTGCCCCGCTGGCCGTCGCCGGCATCGCCCTCATCAACACCGGCCTGGGCCGCTCTCGCTCGGCCGCCCAGGCGCTGCTGGGCAACCTTGCCATGGTGGCTGTTACTACCATCGTCTTCGCCCTGGTGGGCGCCACCTTCAGCGGCTACCTGTTCGGCTCGCCCGCCACTTCGGGCCACATCTTCTATCTGGCCGGCAAGCCCTGGAGCTGGCTCGGCGCCAGCCCCTTTCTGCTCGGCGGCCTAGGCTCTGCCTCATTCCAGTCCCAGCTTGCGCTCCTCTTTGAATTTCTGGCTGTGGCCCTGGCCGCCACCATTCCCTGGGGCTCGGGTGCCGATCGCCTGCGCCTCACCGCGGGCTGCGCCGCCGCGGCTCTGCTCGCCGCGGTTGTCTTTCCGCTGCTGGCGCATTGGGTATGGGGCGCTGGCTGGCTGGCTCAGTTGGGCGTGAACTTTTCCCTCGGCGCGGGTTTTCTCGATCCCGGCGGCGCGGCCACCGTGCACGTACTCGGCGGCCTCAGCGCCCTCGCCGTGGTCTGGATCGCCGGCTCCCGCAAGGGCAAGTTTCCCAAGGAAGGCCTCTCCACCGCTCTGCCCGGCCACAACGCCAGCTACGTGCTCTTCGGCTGCCTGCTGGCGTTGATGGGCTGGCTGGCCTGGAACGTCGCCGGGGCGGTCCTCTGGCTCCATGCGCCGCTGACCTCTCTGGCGGTCACGGCGGTCAACACATTGCTCTCCGCCTCGGGAGCCCTTGCGGCCACCTTCGCCGTGACGCGCGGCCGTTTCGGCAAGCCCGACGCCAGCCTCTGCGCCAATGGCTGGCTGGCCGGCCTGGTAACCTCCAGCGCCTGCGCCGCCCTGCTCACGCCGTGTGAATCGCTCTTTGCCGGGCTGGTCGCCGGCATGATGACCCCGCTGCTGGTCGAAGTGCTCGAACTTGCCCTCTCCATCGACGACCCCTCCGGCGCCATCACGGTTCACGCCGTGGGCGGTCTGTGGGGGCTTCTGGTCGTGGGCATCTTCGCCCCGCAGACTGGCCAACTGCTCGCCCAGCTCATCGGCATTGCCACGCTGCTGGGCCTGGTGCTGCCGCTAATCTACCTGCTCTTCTGGCTGCTCAACCGCGTGGTTCCCTTCCGCGTTGATCCTGACGGCGAGCGCATCGGCATGGACCTGCATGAACTCGGCGGCGGAGCCTATCCGGAGTTCGTAATTCACCGCGACGAATCGTACCGCTAGCGAAACTGTCAAAATTCCAGGTGCCATGAAGGGGACGGGCTTTAGCCCGTCCGTTGAGAACAAAGTTGAATGGCCGGCTTTAGCCGCTGAGGGAATGCAAATAGCCGCGAAGACTTCCCTCAGGGGCTAAAGCCCCACCTGATCTCAACTTTTGATGTACAGGCTAAAGCCCGTACCCTTCACTCCAAACCATTTTTTGGCAGATTCTAGAAATCGTCAGCGCGACTCCCCCGTGCGCGAGGCTCCTCAGTTTTTGACTTCGCTCCCCTTCCCTTCTATAAATGTTCATGGCATGGAAATCCGTTTCATGCCCTTACGGCCGCTTCTTCAAGGGGGCGGCACACTTCACTACGGCAATCGCCAGGATGTTCGGGAAGGCGGTGAAACTCCGCCACTGCCCCGCAACTGTGAGCGCCCCTGCCACACGGCCCGTCCTATCGGCCATGGCAAGGAACCAGCCAAGGCTCTTCCGCCTCGCGCGGAGGATTCCTTGTGAACCACTGTGGTCGACGCCCTTTTTCAGGGCGCGTCCGTGGGAAGGTCGCTGGATGAAGCGCAAGTCAGGAGACCGGTCCTCGGCGCCCCCAACCCACTTGCGTTCCGAGGGGAACGAAGGAGCTATTCATGCCCGCTTTTGCCCATTTTTGCGCTCACCGCTTGCAGACTCTTCACCCGCGCCTTCCATTCACCCGCGCGCTGCGCTGCATGTTTTTCCTGCTTTTGCTCGCCGCCAGCGCCATTCTCTGCCCGGCGGCCTCGGTCCGCGGCGTCGTCACCGACGCCACCGGCGCCAAGGTCGCCGGCGCCAACGTAATCCTGATCAGCGGCGGCAAGGCCGTCGCCTCGGCCATCTCCACCGCCGATGGCAGCTTCCAGATACTCACCGGCGTTGAGGGCCGCTTCTTCCTGGTCGTCAACGCCAAGAGCTTCCGCCAGTTGGAGACGCCCGGCTTCTTCGCCGGGCGGCTCGACGCGATCGAACGCAATCTGGTGCTCGAACCCGAGTGGGTGCGCGAGTCAATCGTGGTCACGGCCACCGGAACCCCCACGCCGCAGTCCCAGACCAGCGCCGCCACCAGTGTCCTCGGCCCGCCCGATTTGGCCTTGCGCAGCGACCTAACAAGCGCGCTGCGCCTGATGCCTGGCACGGTCGTGGCGCAGGACGGCCAACTGGGCGCGCAAAGCTCGCTGTTCATCCGCGGAGGCAACTCGGACGCCAACAAAATCCTTCTCGACGGCGTCAGCATCGGCGACCTGGGCGGGCAATTCGACTTTGGCCCGCTCTCGACCACCGCTATCGAGCGCGCCGAGGTCTACCGCGGCCCCGACTCGAGCCTTTACGGCGCCGACGCGGCCAGCGGCGTCGTCAGCCTGACCACCCCCCACGGCACCACCAGCTTTCCCTCGATTCTCCTCCAGGGCGACGCGGGCAGCTTCTCCACCTCGCGCGAAGAACTGGAGGTGGCTGGCGCGCACAATAAGCTGGACTACCTGGGCACCTTCAGTTGGCTTCAGACGGCCAACAATCTGCCCAACGACGAGTACCACGTGGCCACTTCGGCCGCCAACCTCGGCTGGCAGCCCAACGGCAGCACGCAGATTCGCGCCACCCTGCACTACGGCGTCGATGCCACCGGCGTCCCCGGCGAATGGGACTTTTATCACGTTGCCGACGACCGCAAACAGGGCGATCAAGACCTATACGCCGGAGCCACGTTGGAGAACCAGACCACCCCCGACTTCCACAACCGCCTTCAGTACGGCCTGACGCGCAAGCGCGAGCAGTCCCGGCAGTGGTACCCGGCCGGCATTTGCCTCCCCGCCGGCAGTTGCGATGGAGCCGCCGACAGCTACACCGGCGGCAACTACTACGGCTTGGCCGTCACCATCCAGGGAGCCAACGGCTACCGCGCCACCGGGCCCGCGCTCTTGAACTACAGCGCCGCCAACGGCAGCGTCTACCCCAACCGTCTGGACGTGATCAACAACCGCGACCAGTTTCTTTACCAGGGAGACTACCGCCTGACGCCGCATCTGACGCTGCTGGCCGGTTTCCACTACACCAATGAGCGCGCCGCCGAGCGCGAACCGGTTTACTTCATCAGCGAGGCGGTCAACCGCACCAACTACGATTATCTCTTTGGTGCGCACGGCGATTTCTTCAAGCAGCGGCTGTTTTATACGCTGGGCTTGGATGCGATGCACTATCAACTGATCGGCAATGGCTTCTCGCCCCACGCCGGCCTGGGCTTCTACGCGCTGCGTCCGCGGCATGGAGCCTTCAGCGGAACGCGGCTGAACTTCAGCTTTTCGCAAGGCGTGCGCGAACCCAAGCTGACCGATGAATTCGGCTCGCTCTACGACTTCTTAAAGCGAAACGGCGGCCAGGCGACGATCCAGCAGATGCGCATCTCCCCCCTCCAGGCCCCCACCGCGCGCACCTGGGAGGGCGGCGGCGAGCAGGCCTTCTTGAGCCAGCGGATCATCTTCCGCGTCAGCTATTTCCACAACGAGTTCGGCCGCGAGATCGAAGGCGTCGGCGCAGGCCTGGTCCCCGCGCTTCTGCCCAACCTGACCGCGCAGCAACAACTCGCCCTGGAGGCCACCCTCAACAGCGAACAAGCCTACTCGCTGGACCTCAACTCGCTCGCCTTCCGCGCACAGGGCATTGAAACCACCGTCGAGAGCGGCATCGGCAAGGACCTCTTCTTTCGCGGCGGCTACACCTACCTGGATGCGGTGGTACAGCGCTCCTTTTCAAGCGACAATCAGGCGCTGCTCGAAGGCTATGCGCCCACCTTCGACGGCATTCCCGTGGGCATTTACTCGCCCCTCAAAGGCGCGCGGCCCTTCCGCCGGTCGCCGCACACGGGATTTTTCACCGCCAGCTACACGCAGCCCAAGTTCACCGTGGTCTTCACCTCGACCTTTGCCAGCCGCAGCGACGACTCCACCTTTCTCGGCTACGCGGACATCAACCAGGGCAATTCGCTGGTCCTGCCCAACCGCAACCTCGACTGGGGCTACGCCAAGCTGGATCTGGGCGCGAGCTACAAGCTGCTCTCCTGGCTGAGCGCCTACGGCCAGGAGGAAAACCTCACCAACAGCCGCCACATCGCCCCCATCGGCTACCCCAGCCTGCCCTACAACCTCCGCGTGGGCCTGCGCCTCGCCTGGACCAAGGCCGGCAGCCACTAGGGTTTCCGGCAGTCCAACCGTATAAAAACGGGTGACCCAGGTCCCGCTTTTGGGACCCGGGATTCCACAAACTCGATAAAACAGATCAAACTACCCCCGCCGCTCCGCTCCAACCCGCAAAGGCCTGCGGTGCTAGCATCGTAGATGGAAAGAAACCTTTAAAATGCCTGATTCAACGCCCTCGCAGAAGACTCCCCGCGTTCGTTTTGCGCCCTCGCCCACCGGCTACCTGCACGTGGGCAGCGCCCGTACTTTTATCTTCAATTGGCTCTATGCCCGCCGCAACCACGGAACCATGGTGCTGCGCCTGGACGACACCGACGTCGAGCGCAATACCGAGGCCAGTGTGCAATCCATCTTCGAAGGACTGCGCTGGCTGGGCCTCGAATGGGATGAGGAATACAAGCAATCCGAGCACCTGGCGCAGCACCGCCAGCAGGCCGAGGCGATCTTCGCCAAGGGCTTGGCCTACCGCGACTTCACCCCCGCCCACGCGGGTGACGACAACCAGTCCTCGACGCAAGGCGCCTGGCTCTTCAATCCCGGCATGAGGGAGCTGACAAGAGAAGAAAGCGACCGCCGCGCCGCCAGTGGCGAGCCCTTCGCCCTCCGCTATCGCGTCCCCCGCGGCCAAAATCGCACGCTGAGCTTTATCGACGGCGTTTATGGCGAGCAGTCCAAGCTGGCCGACGAGGTGGAAGACTTCGCCCTGCTACGCTCAGACGGCTTTCCAACCTACCACCTCGCCTCCTGCGTTGACGACGCCGATCTCCGTATCAGCCACATCATCCGCGGCCAGGATCACCTCACCAACACCTTCAAGCATTTGCTCATTTTTGAGGGTTTAGGCGCCGAGCCGCCGCAGTTCGCCCATCTTCCGCTGCTCGTCGCTCCCGATGGCGCCAAGCTGTCAAAACGGAAGCACGGCCCCGTCGTCAGCGTCACCACCTACCGCGACGCCGGCTTCCTGCCCCAGGCTTTCATCAACTTTCTCTGCCTGCTCGGCTGGTCGCCCAAGAACGACCGCGAATTCCTCACGGTGGACGAGATTCGCGCGGCCTTCACGCTGGAAAACGTCAACCGCGCCAACGCCGTCATCAACTTCACCGAGGAAGACCCTTTTGACCCGAAGGCCCTCTGGCTCAACGCCGAGCATCTCCGCGCCCTGCCCGTCGATGAGCTCAGTTCACAGCTTCAGCCCTTCTTCGCGCAAGCCGGCCTGGAGGCCGCAACGCCGGAAAAGCTGCTTGCCGTAACTCCGTTGATCCGTGAGCGCATCAAGCTGCTCAGCGAAGCCGTCTCCGCCGCCGATTTCTTCTTTGTCAAAGAGCTTGCTCCGTATGACCCAACGGAGATGATCCCGCAAAAGGGCGGCGATGCGGCCATGGCCCGCCGCGTCCTCCGGCACGCGCTGGAAATTCTGCCTTCCGTCAGCTTCGATCACGACTCGCTCGAACAGGCGCTGCGTGCGGCAGCCTCGCAACTGGGATTGAAGGCCGGCCAGGCCTTCCAGCCTATCCGCGTCGCCGTCTGCGGCCGCAAGAACGCCCCGCCGCTGTTTGAAACCATGGCCGTCCTCGGCCGCGAAGTTTGCCTTGCCCGCATCGCCAAAGCCGAAGAAAGCCTGCAATCGCTCGGCGGGTGGACCAGGTCTGACCGCCCCTAAAAGCTGGGTGCCCCAGGTCTCGATTTTGAGACCTGGGAGACCACAGACCTCAATGAGCCGCCCGGTCGTGCAACTTCGATCCTCTCCCGTGCCGCTCTTTTTGAGCACAGGCCTCCGATGGGATAATGAATACCAACCATGACCAACGCAAACCCGGAAAGCCCAGCCGCCGCCACTCCCTCCAACTTCCTCCGCGATCAGATAGCCGAGGACGTGCGCACCAGAAAGTACGGCGACGCCCAGATCCAGACCCGCTTTCCTCCCGAGCCCAACGGCTACCTCCACATCGGCCACGCCAAGGCCATCTGCATTGATTTTGGTCTTGCGGACGAGTTCGGCGGCAAGACCAACCTGCGCTTTGACGACACCAATCCCGGGAAGGAAGAGCAGGAGTACGTCGATTCCATCCAGGCCGACGTTCGCTGGCTCGGCTTCGAGTGGGATCGCCTCTGCTACGCCTCCGACTACTTCCCCCAGCTTTACGAGTGGGCCATCCAGCTCATCAAAGCCGGAAAAGCCTACGTTGATGACCTCTCGGCCGACGAGATCCGCCAGCACCGCGGCACCCTGACCGAGCCCGGCCAGGACTCGCCCTATCGCAACCGGACAATTGAGGAAAATCTCGACCTCTTCACGCGCATGAAGCAGGGCGAATTTTCCGACGGCAGCCGCGTCCTGAGAGCCAAGATCGACATGGCGTCGCCCAACATCAATATGCGCGATCCGGTCATGTACCGCATCCTGCACGCCACGCACCAGCGCACCGGCGACGAGTGGTGCATCTACCCGATGTACGACTACGCCCACGGCCAGTCGGATTCGCTGGAGCGCGTCACCCACTCCATGTGTACCCTGGAGTTTACGGACCACCAGCCCCTCTACCGCTGGTTTATCGAGCAGCTCGGCATCTTCCCCTCGCAGCAAATTGAATTCGACCGCCTCAACCTCACCTACACCCTGCTCAGCAAACGCAAGCTGTTGCAGCTGGTAAATGAAAAACGCGTCAACGGCTGGGACGATCCACGTATGCCCACTCTCTCCGGCATTCGCCGCCGCGGCTTTACCCCCGAGGCCCTGCGCGCCTTCTGCGCCTCGATCGGCGCCTCGCGCACCAATGGCACCACTGACATTGAAATGCTGGAGCACTTTCAGCGCGACGACCTGAACCGCCGCGCCCGCCGCGCCATGGCGGTCTTGCGCCCCCTCAAGCTGGTCATCGACAACTACCCCGAGGGCCAAACCGAATTCTTCGAGGTCGCCAACAACCCCGAAGATCCCTCCGCCGGGACGCGTCAGGTGCCCTTTTCCCGCGAGCTTTACATCGAGCAGGACGACTTCCGCGAGGTTCCTCCGCCCAAGTACTACCGCCTCTCTCCAGGGAAAGAAGTCCGCCTGCGCGCTGCCTACCTCATCACCGCCCAGAGCGTGGTGAAAGACGCGGCCGGCAACATCGTCGAGGTGTACTGCACTTACGATCCGGCCACCCGCGGCGGTGACGCTCCCGACGGCCGCAAGGTCAAGTCCACCATCCACTGGGTCTCGGCCGCGCACGCCATCGGTGCCGAAATCCGTCTTTACGACAAGCTCTTCACCAAGGCCGACCCCTACGACCTGGAAGAAGGTCCCGAAGGCCAACCAGGTCGCGACGTTCTCGACAATCTCAACCCCAACTCCATCGAGATTGTCATCGGCGCCAAGCTGGAGCCTTCTCTGGCCAAAGCCCAGCTAGGGGAGCACTTCCAGTACGAGCGCGTCGGCTACTTCTGTCTGGACCCAGACTCCACCCCAGCCCATCTGGTCTTCAACCGCACCCTCCCGCTGAAAGACTCCTGGGCCAGAATCGAGAAAACCACTAGCGGTGGAGCAGCCGCTCGCTAATCGCTCGCAAGGGCTGCTGCGCTTTCCCAGGTCCCAGAAGCGGGACCTGGGGCACCCAATCTTGGTGGTAGATTGAGATGTGGGCCACCTGCCGGGAACCGGATAAGAGGTTGAGCATGGGAATAACAACAGTCACCAGAGAAGAAGCTCTGCGAGAATTTGGCGGAGGCCGCGTTGAAGGAGCCGAAATGGTGACTTTGATGCGAAATGATCGCCCCAACACTGGACAGCAAGAGGCTCACATTGGAGAGAAAATGTGGAGATTTGTTCCCAGTCAGGACCAACTTGATTTCATGGTGCAAAATCGATAACGCCGGGTGCCCCAGGTCCCGCTTCTGGGACCTGGGATTCTTGTCACTCGGCAACCGGCAAGGGCTTTCCCGGCTCGAAGAAGAGCTGGAACTTCGCCGGATTCGGCATTTGTCCCAGCCGTCTGCAACTCGTAGAATCAGCAGTGGGCGGCCGAATGCGCTAATCTTGAGCGGCGCCAGCAAGCGGCTCCCGCACGTGGCGCCAGGAAGCAGTAGCAGGAACCGATGAGCGAACAAGCAGCAGGAACTCACCCTCAAGCGCCGGCGGCATCGCCAGCGTGGATCAGGATTGAACGGGCGCGCCACCCACAGCGGCCCTATCCCATGGACTTTATCGAGACAATTTTCACTGATTTCAGCGAGATTCACGGGGATCGCGCCTTCGGCGACGATGAGGCGATAGCCTGCGGCATGGCGCGCCTGGACGGCGAAGAGGTGCTGGTGATCGGCAACCGCAAGGGCGGCTCAACCAAGGAGCGGGTGCGGCGCAACTTCGGCATGCCCCACCCCGAGGGCTATCGCAAGGCGCTGCGCGCGATGAAAATCGCTGAAAAATTCTCCCGGCCGGTGATCAGCTTCATCGACCTGCCCGGAGCCTTTCCCGGCCTGGGCGCCGAGGAGCGGGGCCAGGCCGAGGCCATCGCGCGCAACATTTTGGAAATGTCGCGGCTGCGCGTGCCCACTATCTCGGTCATCAGCGGAGAGGGCGGATCGGGCGGCGCGCTGGCCCTAGCCGTCGCCGACCGCGTCCTGATCCTGGAAAACGCTCTTTACTTTGTGATTACCCCCGAGTCCTGCGCGGCCATCATGTGGCGCGACGCGGCGCAAAAGCAGTTGGCCGCCGAGGCCATGCGCATCTCCGCCCCCGAGGTCGCCGCGCTGGGCTGCGTGGACGAGATCGTCCAGGAGCCTCCGGAGGGCATTCAAGCCGACCGCGAGGCGGGCTTGGCTGAACTCAAGGCCACGCCGGTCGAGGCTCTGGTGGCCGCGCGCCAGGCCAAGTTTCGCAACATTGCGCAGTTTTACACGGAAGGTTGAGTCCGCAAAGCCTGACGTTAGGAGGCAAAGGTTGACGAAAGAGCCCGGCAGCTTGGACGCGACGGTTGAACTGTGCCGCCCAGTAGGTGCTGCTGTGCACGTCAGCACGGCCATTGCCCAGGAGGGCCGATGAGCACATTCCCGACGGGCGGCGGCCGGTTGCGCGCCTACCTCGAATTTATTGCCGCGGTGGTCTACTTCTTCCTGTCGCGGGCCTTGGCTCATCACGAAGCGCTGGGGCTGGTCAACGAACAGTGGATTGTAGAGCAATGGGCGCCGCTGATCGAGCAGCTTGTGCTGCTTTTTCTACTGCTGGTGGGCTACGCGAGCATGGGAGTGGCGCTCGACCGCCAGCCGCACCCGCTAAGCGAGCAGGGGCTGCCGAGGCGGCCGGGCTGGCCGTCTGAAGCTGGCTTGGGGCTGGCCGTGGGCTGGGCGCTGGCCGTGGTTTGCGTTCTCCCCATGCTGGCGGCTGGCGGCATCGCCATTGTGCTCATTCTGGCTCCCTCGGCCTGGGGGTGGCTGGTGGTTGACGCCGCCTTCTTCGCTCTGGCCGCCCTGGCCGAGGAGGTCGCCTTTCGCGGCTACGGATTCCAGCGCCTTGTCCGCGCCGTGGGCCCGGTGGGCGCGGCCTGCGGCTATGCGGTTTTCTACGCCATCGTGCAGGCCTTTGTGCCGGGGTCGAGTCACTCGAGCATCGCCGTCTCCGTGGCCTTCACTCTGCTGCTCTCGACGGCCTACCTGCGCACCAAGGCTCTGTGGGTGAGCTGGGGGCTTAACTTCGCGTGGAAGGCCAGCCGCGCACTTATTTTCGGGCTGGCCATCAGCGGCGACTACAGCCACTCCCCCGTAATCGAGGGCAATCCGATGGGGCCCTTCTGGCTCACCGGCGGCGGCTACGGCCTGGACGGCAGTTGGGTGGCCTTCCTTGTCCTGCTGGCGGCGCTGCCGGTGGTCTTCCGCCTCACCCGCGAACTGGACTACCAGTACAACGCGCCGGAGGTTGTCCCCGGCGGCATCGCTGTCGATCTGAACGCCGCCAGTGCCCGCCGCCAGCACGAGGCTGCCCTGGGCGAGGCCGGAGTTCCTGCGCCTCCGCCCGCAACTCCCGATCTGGTGCAGATTCACTCCGCCGCCGCGCCTCCGCCGCCTCCCGGCAGCAAGCCAGAATAAGCCGTCGCATCAAGCCTTGATCCTCGAGCCCTGATCGCCGAGCCTTGATGTAAACTGGTTAGAGCGAGTCCCGCCGGTTCTGCGCAATCGTATTGCGGCCAGAGGCGAGCAACCGACCGCGACGTTGAAGCCGCGCGCAAAGTTCCAGCGTGTGTGTGCAGAGACACCCCAAGAAGGAGAACTCCCGACCGATGGCCAAGATTGCCAAAACAGGTGACCGCAAGAAGGTAATGGACACGACGAAGTCGACCGACTGTCCCAAGTGCAGCAAGCCGACGCGCATCGTCAAGCGCGTAAAGGACCGCGAGCGCGGCATCCCCGGCGGCGTCTACATCTCGTGCTCTGTCTGCGACTTCTACGAAAAACTTTAAGCCCAGTTGAGCCCTGGCGCAAACGAAAAGCCCGGCCATCGGCCGGGCTTTTCGTTTGTTATAAACGGCGCAATGAGGGCCGAACAATGTTCACCTCGCTCCTTGTGCGCTCTCCTGAACGGGCGTTGTCGCAGCCTTGCGGATTAGTGCATAGAAATCTATGAACATATGTCAAACTTTGCCCTCCTCTGAGATGAGCTTTTCTTCAGGCTTCTCCTTTGGGACATGCTTGATTAGAAATTGATATTCACCTTCAGTGTCTGGAATACCCTCAAGCCAAACGCGTACTTTTAGAAACCCTTCAGTGTAGATTGGAAGACCCAGAAGTTCAATATAATTCTTGCTCTGAAGATCATCGGTCTCAGTGATCTTGAACATCGTGGTCATCTCAGCAAATTTCACTCCAGACGGACCTATAACCTCAGTTCGTTGAGTGAATTCTATGTTTCTTTCCTCGGGAGAGTGCCGCCATAAGGCGAAGAT
>Ga0326727_10014780_pt1 | contig 16918 bp, 12 predicted proteins | sample MB2enrmetagenome_FD_207643 | JGI IMG/M metagenome (GOLD analysis project Ga0326727, IMG submission 207643) | Lab enriched peat soil microbial communities from McLean, Ithaca, NY, United States - MB29MY | ecosystem: Environmental > Terrestrial > Soil > Wetlands > Peat | place: USA: New York...
ATCTGGGCCAGCATTCTCAGCTCGGTGGCAAACTGCTGAACCATCTTCTTCCGGTTCTCCTGGAAGTAGCTGACCCACAAGGCGTCGCCTGCCGCCGTCCCGTCGCGGAATATCAAGCCACGCACCTTAACCGTGAGCTCCAGCGGGCGTGAGTCGTCCTCCGGCTCGGCTGAAATGTACGAGTCGTACGGAAACTCGGTGCGGGCCCGCGGGATCTTTTTGTCGTTCAACCGTGCGAGGCTGCCTAGCATGTCTACGCTGGGATGGCGCTCCTGAGGGATGGGCGATGTGACATTGATATCCAGCTTGAACGCTGTGATGTCGACGGAGCAGACGTTAGTCAGGATCATGTGCAGGGGGCGAGTCCCCGGCTGCAATGGCGTTGGGTTGGCGGCTAGATCCGGATCAGCGGATTGCGGCACGACCGACACCAGAAGACAATCGACCGTCTTCGGCGAACCCGCCGCATACACGCCGGAGATCGACGCGGAAAAGAACAGGACCGTCGCGAATTGTGAACGTCGCATTACTTAGCCTCGCTTCGTGCTACTGCTGCCCGCCAGGCTGGCCGGCGGCCACATCGCGGTGTGAACTAAACATACGCACCCCAAAAAGAAAATGCAACCGCTTTTTCGTTCGGGCGGGCTCAAATTCGTTCGAAGTCCCTCGATTATCGACGAATCTCCGAGTCTTGCTCGGTTGCCGGCCACTTGCCCTCCATCGTTAGCTCGGGGTGCTCGGTGAAAGCTTCCGTCAACGACCTAAGCCAGTACGCGCGTCGATCGACGTACGCGGCCCATCTTGCCGAGTCACTCGACAGGCTTCGCTGACACTCCAGCCAATACGTGCGAACGGGGCCTTTTAGAGACGGGTCTGGATTACCTTTGAGGATCGCTTTCGCGTCCTCCAAGCGAGCAATCTGCCCCAGCAATTTCAGCTCGGCGGCGAACTGCTGAGCCGTTTTCCTCCTATTCTCCTGGATGTGGGTGACCCAGGTTGCGTCTCCTGCCGCAGTCCCGTCGCGGAAAACCAGGCCGCGCGCCTTAACGGTGAGCTCCAGCGGGTGGGGGTCGTCCTCCGGCTCGCCCGCGATGACCCAGTCGAACGGAAACTCGGTACCGGCCCGCGGAGCGCTGGGGCAAGGGACACGGTTAGTTGCCCTCCCGCCGCAGCTCGGACTGCTCCTTCAGGATACTGATGAATTGCTGCATTTCGTTGATGCGACGATTGACGTACGCCCCCCACCTCGCGGGGTCGTTGCCGACATTCCCCTTGATCTCCCTCCAGAAGGCCTTCATGTCATCGCTTAGCGAGCCATCGGGATCGCCCTGGAGCATCGCTTTCGCATCGTCCAGGTGCGCGACTTTCACCAGCAAATCCAGCTTGTCCCTGAAATTCGTTACGTCAGATTTGCGCGACTCAAAGAGTCGCTTCACCCAAGCCGCGTCCCCCACGGCGGTCACGTCTCGAAAGGCGATTCCAATCACTTTTACGGCGCAATCAAACGGGAGCTCGCCGGTGGGGTCGTCGCGGACGCCGAAGTCGTACCGGAAATCTCGGCCCGCGAGTGGAATTTTCTCGTATGCCGGGGATGCGGTATGGAGCGCGTAGACCATGTCAACGCCTTCCCTGTGCTGCTGCGCGACGGGAGACTTGATGTCAGCTTCCAAGGAGAACGCGGTGATATCGACCGAGCAGATGTTTTTGAGCACCAAATGCACCGTCCGCACACGGACCGGGGCTTGCGACTGGCTCATCGCGGAATCCGAACCCGTGACGAATACCTGTAGGCAGTCGAGCGATTTCGGCTGGTCTCCCCGCAGCGGACTTCCAGCCGCGGACAACAATAGGACAATCGCGAATTGTGAATGACGCATTACTTAGCCTCGCTTCCCGCGACTGCTGCCCGCCAGGCTGGCCGTCGGCCACGTCGCGGTGTGAACTAAACATACGCACCCCAAAAAGAAAATGCAACCGCTTTTTCGTTCGGGCGGGCTCAATTTCGACCGAAGTCCATCGATTATTAGCGAATCTCCGAGTCTTTCTCGGTTGCCGGCCACTTATCCTCCATCGTGAGCTCCGGGTGCTCGGTGAGAGCTCTAGTTAACGACTTAAGCCAGTACGCCCGTCGATCAATGTACGCTGCCCACGCTGCCGGGTCATTCGACAGGCTTCGCTGGCACTCCAGCCAATACGTTCGAACGGGGCCCTTCAGAGACGGGTCAGGATCCCCTTTGAGGATCGCTTTCGCGTCCTCCAAGCGGACGATCTGCCCCAGCAATTTCAGCTCGGTGGCGAACTGCTGAACCGTGTTCTTCCTACTCTCTTGTACGTCGGTGACCCAGGTTGCGTCTCCTGTCGCCGTCCCGTCGCGGAAAATCAGGCCGCGCACCTTAACGGTGAGCTCCAGCGGACGGGGATCGTCCGGCTCGCCGGCGATGGCCGAGTCGAACGGAAACTCGGCGCCGGCCCGCGGGATCTTCTGATCGGCAGGCCGCGCGAGGCGCCCCAGCATGTCCACGCCGGGACGGCGTTCCTGAGGGACGGGCGATGAAACGTTAATATCGAGCGTGAATGCCGTGACGTCGACGGAGCAGACGTTGGTGAGGATCATGTGCAGTGGGCGAATCCCCGGCTGCATCGGCGTTGGGTTGAGGGCAAGTTCCGGGTTGGCTGATTGCGGTACGACCGACACCAGAAGACAATCGACCGTCTTCGGCGAACCCGCCGCATACACGCCGGAGATCGACGCGGAAAAGAATAGGACCGTCGCAAATTGTGAATGACGCATTACTTAGCCTCGCTTCCCGCGACTGCTGCCCGCCAGGCTGGCCGGCCATATCACAGGGGTATGATAAACGTACGCCCCCAAAAAGAAAATGCAACCGCTTTTTCGTTCGGGCGGCTCAATTTCGATCGCAGTCCACGGATTTTGGACACCCCCGAGTCTCTCTCAGATTCTGGCCGCTTGCTGTCAATCGTTAGCTCTGGTGTGCGGGTGGGTGCGCGCCCCCTGTTATAAATAAATACAGGTGGCGTTATGCCGTTGGGACACCCCCGTTTAGGCCGTCTCCGCTCCGTTCCATGATTTCACGAAGAATCGCTTCCACTACAACTGGCACTGGTTCTGGGATTACGGCAACGGCGATCACGGAAATAAACGGACGCACCAGATCGATGTCGCCCGGTGGGGCCTGGGCCTGGGCTTCCCCATCAAAGTTAGCGCTATCGGGCTTGCTCGCCCCCATCGAAGAAGGCCACATCTTCTTCGCTATGATGCATCTGGCCGACGCATCCTACCGCCTCGGCCGAACCTTGAACTGCAATCCTGAAGCTCAGGAAGTCATTCCGGAGAACCTGTGACCCGAACACCCGCTACGCTCTGCGTGACCTCCCTTGCCGCCGCTTTCCTTCTACACGGCCAGGACGCGCCAACCTACACAGCAGCCACTCTACCCACCAGCGACTTACTAAGCCAACAGGGCCCCACATTTCGATGGAGCGATGCCCAGCTGCCGCACCCGCTCACATTGATCGCTTACGGTGACCAGCGCTTCACTGACCCAACCAACGTGAAGTCCACAGATCCGCGTGTGCGCCAGTGGCTCGTAAAACGGATCGCGGAAGAAAAGCCCGCCGCACTGGTCTTGAATGGGGACGTTCCCTTATCGGGCGAGGTGAAGAACGATTACGCCGTCTTCCTCGCCGAAACCAAGCCTTGGCGCGACGCACACCTACGCGTCTTTCCCACACTTGGCAACCATGAATTCCACGGAGATCCTCGCAACGCCCTCGAAAACTGGTGGACGGGCTTCCCCGAAATGCGCAATCGGCGCTGGTATTCGGTGGAACTCGGTTCCCGGGTCTACATCCTGGCGCTCGATAGCGACACCTCACTCCTGCCAGGCAGCGATCAGCGCCGTTGGCTGGAACAGCAGATCGATCAGTTGCCCGCTACCACCGACTTCGTCCTCATCACCATGCATCACCCACCCGTCGCCGATGTTCAGAAGAACTTCCAAACGGACCACAATCCGCGCCCTAACGAAATCGCTCTCAGAGACTACCTCTCCGAGGCAGCCAAACATATCCACGCACGGATTCTAGTCAGCGCCGGCCACATTCATAACTACGAACGCAACATCTACGAGAACGTTGTCTATCTCGTTTCCGGCGGAGGCGGCGCCCGTCCCTACTTCGTCGAACGCACCCCTGAAGATCTTTACCAGAGCTTGCTGTTCCCGAACTACCACTACGTCAAACTGACCTTAGAGAAAGACCGCTTACACGGCGCCATGTTCCGCGTGGCAGATCCCGAAGCCAAGATATTAAAGGTCGACCTCAAAGACTCCTTCGATATCATGGCCCAGCATTCGCCGATTTAAGCAACCGCCCATCTTTGTGGCTCCAAAGCCACGCTATCATCGTCCCGTGCGGTTTATGGGTTCACTGAAGAGAGTCCACGCCTGCTGGTCTATGGTCCGTGCTGTTCGTCTATTACGACATCGACGCCTCTGAACGAACTGTTATGTTCAAACCTTGATTCAGCACATCCGCGGAGTGACCTCTCCGGGCGCAATCGCCGGATGCCGAACACACGCTAATCGACCTATTCGTCGTCCCTGCATTCTTGCTCTGCCTGATCGTCACGGCGCGCAGTTTTCAGCCACGTAGGTGAACACCGATACTAGTCATTACACCCGTTGGCCCGCCCGCTCATCGAATGTGACACTATGGAAGTTGGGTACACACGTCGCGCTGCACCACCGCACGCAATATAAATACGAACGGCCCATCACGCTCGGTCCCCAGGTCGTTCGCCTACGCCCCGCGCCCCATTGCAAAACCCCCATTCTCAGCTATGCCTTGAAGGTCACCCCCGCCCACCACTTCGTCAACTGGCAGCAGGATATCTATAACAACCATCTCGCCCGCTTCGTCTTCCCCGACAAGACCGACCAGCTATTGGTCGAAGTCGACCTCGTAGCCGATCTTTCCCCTGTCAATCCATTCGACTTTTTCCTCGAGCCGGAGGCCGAAAACACCCCATTTCGCTACCCCGTCGAACTCGCCAAAGATCTGGCCCCATATCTGGAAACCCAGGAAGTCGGACCGCTCCTTGAAGACTTCCTCGATAGCATCGAGCGCGAAAAGCGCGCCACTACCAGCTTTTTGGTGGATCTCAACATGCAGGTAAAGTCGGCCATCGCCTACAACGTGCGCCTCGACCCCGGCATTCAAAATTGCGAACAGACGCTCGCCGCGCGCACCGGTTCATGCCGGGATTCGGCGTGGTTCCTCGTCCAGGTCCTCCGTCATCTTGGCTTCGCCTCGCGCTTCGCCTCGGGCTATCTCATCCAGCTCCACGCCGAAGATCACAAAAACGATTCCGCCGACCTCCACGCCTGGGCCGAAGTCTTTCTCCCCGGCGCCGGATGGATTGGCCTTGACCCCACTTCGGGACTCTTCACCGCCGAGGGGCACATTCCACTCGCCTGCACGCCTGACCCGCCGCATGCCTCCGCCATCACGGGCACAGTCGAACCGTCGCGTGTCGACTTTTCCTACTCCATGTCCATTCGCCGCATCAACGAAGGCCGTGGTCACGGAAAGCCGCTAAGTCATGAGCAATGGAGCAAAATCGATCTTGTCGCCCATCAGATCGACGCCGATCTCGTCGCTCACGACGCCCGCTTAACCATGGGGGGCGAACCCACCTTCGTCGGCATCGACGAACCTGACAGCCCGCAATGGAATGGTGACGCGCTCGGCCCCTTGAAACGCAATCGCGCCGTCGCCATGATCCGCCGCCTCCGCGATCAAATCGCCCCCGGCGCACTCCTGCACTTCGGTCAGGGTAAGTGGTATCCCGGTGAGCCGCTCCCTCGATGGGCCATGAATTGTTTCTGGCGCGCCGATGGGGTCCCCATATGGGAAAATGCCGCCCTCATCGCCGAAGAAGACCACGACTACGGATTTACCACAGCCGATGCGCTCCAGTTTATGGAAGCTCTCACGAGGCGTCTCGAAGTCGGTTCCCGCAACATCATGCCCGCGTATGAGGACGCCTTCCACTACCTATGGAAGGAGCGCCGCCTCCCCGTCAACGTCGATGCGTTCGATTCCAAACTCGCGGACGCTCGTGCCCGCGAAGAACTGGCCCGCGTCTTCGAACGCGGACTAACCAATCCTAGCGGTTATGTTCTCCCCATTCGGCGCCGTCAGCATGAAGGCAAAATCTACTGGTCCAGCCAGCCCTGGTTTCTCCGTCCGGAGCGCCTCCTTCTTGTCGAAGGAGATTCGCCTATCGGCTTCCGCCTGCCATTCGATTCCTTGCCATGGGTGGCGCCTGACGACATCGAATACGACTTTGAAGAGGATCCACTCGCCCCACGCGAAAAACTGCCCGCCCATCGCGCGCGCCGCATGCACCTTTTCGAATCGAATCCGCAGCCCGATCCCTTGCCCCCGGCGCCCGTTCCCGGCGAGTCCGCCAAACAAACCATCCGCCCGGCCCTCTGCGTGGAAGTTCGCCAGGGAAGGCTTCATGTATTCCTCCCCTACATCGCTAAACTGCCCGATTATCTCGACCTTCTTGCCGCTGTGGAAGACACCTGCGTCTACCTGCAGAAGCCCGTGTGGATCGAAGGCTATCCACCTCCCTCCGACCCGCGCATGCGTCAGTTCAGCCTCACTCCAGACCCCGGCGTCATCGAAGTCAATCTGCCTCCCGCCGACAATTGGGATCAGCTCAACAAACTCCACCGCCTGGTCTTTGAGGAAGCCCATCGCAACCGGTTAACCGCCGAAAAGTTCAATTTCGATGGTTCCCACGCTGCGACTGGCGGCGGCAATCACATGGTCATCGGCGGACCCACCCCGGCCGATAGCCCGCTGCTTCGCCGCCCAGGTCTGCTGCGCAGCATGGTGTCCTTCTGGCAAAATCACCCCTCGCTTTCTTATCTCTTCTCCGGCACATTCATCGGGCCCACCAGCCAGTATCCCCGCATCGATGAAGCGCGAATGGATTCTCTCTATGAACTGGAGATCGCCTTCAGCCAGTTACCCGATGGCGAATGTCCCCCCTGGCTGGTCGACCGCCTCTTCCGCAACCTCCTCGTCGACATCACCGGCAACACGCATCGCGCCGAGTTCTGCATCGATAAGCTCTATCCACCGGAAGGCTCTGGATCGCGCCTCGGCCTGCTGGAACTACGCGCCTTCGAAATGGCGCCCGATGTGCGAATGGTTCTTCTCGAATTGCTCTTGATTCGGGCGCTGGTGACTGCGTTTTGGAAACAACCCTATCAGGCTGGGCTAATCCGCTGGGGCACCGCATTACACGACCGCTTTATGCTGCCCCACTACGTCAGGCAAGACTTCTTCGACGTCGTGCGCTTCGTGCAGCGTTCCGGCTACCACCTCGAAGACGACTGGTTCGCACCCCACTTCGATTTCCGCTTTCCCAAAATCGGTTCCATCGCCGTGGATGGAGTGCATCTCGAACTTCGCAAGGCCCTCGAACCGTGGCATGTTCTAGGCGAAGAAGCCAGCGGAACCGGCATAGTCCGCAGCGTCGATTCATCGCTTGAACGAATTCAGGTGAAGTTGACCGGGCTCACCGAGTCGCGCTATGTAGTGGATTGCAATGGCCGCCGCGTGCCGCTCCGTCCCACAGGCGCGCCCGGCGAAGCAGTCGCCGGGGTCCGCTTCCGCGCCCGGCGCCCACCCTCGTGTCTTCACCCCACCATCCCCATTCAAAGTCCGCTGGTATTCCACATCTACGACCTGTGGAATGAGACTTCCATCGGAGCCTGCACCTACCATGTGCTGCACCCGTCGGGAAAATGGTATTCCACCCGGCCGGCCGATGCTTCCGAGGCCGCAAGTCGGCGCGCCGAACGCTTTCAGGATTTCGCGGCAACTCCTATAACTTCTGTTCCACCTGAGGAAGAATCCAACCCTAACTCGCCCATGACCCTCGATTTGCGCTGGCCTGCTGGCTAAACCTGCTGACTAGAAATGATTTCGGACCTCTTGCAGATACCGCTTCGCGATCCCACAGTCTACGATGAACTGTCCGCCGACGGTGTCACTCCCCGCCCGCACTGGGCCGGCTTCATGGCCGCCCTCCGTCAGATCGGCTCGGCGGAACTCGAGCGCCGCTGGGGCCGCGCAGAACGCCGCATTCGCGAAAATGGCGTCACCTACAACATCTATGGCGATCCTCTCGGAGCCAATCGGCCCTGGCGCATCGACCTCGTCCCCCTCCTCATCGACGCCGCCGAATGGCGCTACATCGAGGCCGGCATCGTCCAGCGCGCCGAACTCCTCAATCTCGTCCTCGAAGACCTTTACGGCCCTCAAAAATTGGTTTCCACCGGTCGCCTTCCTCCTGAACTGCTCTATGCCAACCCGGCATTCCTCAGACCTTTGGCTGGCCTTGCCGTTCCAAAACAAACGTACCTCCACCTGCTGGCTATCGATTTAGCGCGCTCCGCCGATGGACGCTGGTGGGTTCTCGCCGACCGCACCCAGGCCCCTTCCGGTGCAGGCTACGCCCTTGAAAACCGCACTATCGTAGCGGACGTTCTGCCGGATCTGTTCCGCACCTCCAACGTTCGCCGTCTCGCCCCTTTCTTCCGCGCCCAGCGTGATGCCCTCGTCAACCTTGCCCAGCGCGACCATCCGCGCATCGTACTGCTCACGCCTGGCCCCCTGAACGAAACCTACTTCGAACATTCGTATCTCGCGCGCTACCTCGGGTTCACTCTAGTCGAAGGCGCCGATCTCACCGTTCGCGACAGGCAGGTCTACCTCAAGACCGTCGAAGGCCTCCAGCGCGTCGATGTCATCTTCCGCCGCGTGGATGATAGTTTCTGCGATCCGCTCGAGCTCCGCGCCGAATCCTATCTCGGCGTCCCCGGATTAGTGGATGCCATCGCCGCCGGCAACGTCAGAGTCGCCAACGCACTGGGCAGCGGCGTCATCGAGACCGCCGCCATCATGCCCTTCCTCTCAGGCCTCTCGCGCCACCTGCTGGGAGAGCCATTGAAGCTGCCGTCGGTGGCCACGTGGTGGTGCGGGCAAGACTACGCACTCCATTGGGTCCTCGAACATCTCGAATCCATTGTGGTCAAACCCGCCTTCCCCTCGCGCCCCATGGAGCCCGTGTTCGGCGCCGAACTGGCCAAAACCGAGAAGAAGGAATTCCGCGAAAAGCTGCGCTCCCGTCCCTATGATTACGTCGCGCAAGAGCAAGTCGCTCTCTCGTCCGCGCCCGTATGGGATGGCGGCAACCTCTTCTCGCGCTCCATGGTCCTGCGCACCTACGTTCTCAACACCGGCAGAGGATGGATCGCCATGCCTGGCGGTTTAGTGCGCGTCGCCGGTTCGGAAAGTTCCATCGTCTCCATGCAGCGCGGTGGCCACAGCAAAGACGCATGGGTCTTGTGGGACGAACCCGTAGATACATTCTCCATGCTCCCGCCGCGCGACCAGCCCGTGGAACTCCGCCGCGCCTCCGTCGATCTTCCAAGTCGCGTGGCCGATAATCTCTTCTGGCTGGGTCGCTATGTGGAGCGTTCCGAAAATAAGGCGCGACTCTTGCGCACCCTCATCACGCGCGTCCGACGCGCCAATGAAGCTGAACTCGGATGTCTTCTCCGCCTGCACAGCTGCCTCGATTCCCAGCGCAGCACACTCCCCAAAAAACGCCGCGCCACCGGACGCGAACTCGAAGAAGAAGTCATCTCCCTCATGACGGACGGAAAACGTGGAGATAGCCTCGCCTCAACCCTAACCGAAGTGCAGCGCGTCGGAGGCATAGCTCGCGAGCGCCTCTCCGTCGATATGACCCGCCTGATCGGCGCCATCTCCGATTCCATGCAGGTCGAAGACTACATGCTCTTTGTGGAGTATTCCGCCGTTCTCAACGGCTGTCTCGAATTGCTATCCGCATTCGCCGGCATGGAGCGCGAGAACATCACGCGCGGCCCAGGCTGGCTCTTCATGAGCATCGGACGGCGTCTCGAGCGCGCCATGCAATCCGCCCGTCAACTGCGCGAGATTACCGCGCCGCTCGACGAAAATGACTGGCCCCTCCTCGAATACATGCTCGAGGTCGCCGATAGCTCCATGACCTACCGCTCGCGCTACTACACCACTTTGCAGCCCGTTGCCATGCTCGACGTGCTAATGGCGGACGGCACCAATCCCCGGTCCCTGGCCTTCCAGATCAGCCATTTAGCAGATCTCTATCAAAAGTTGCCTCGCCACATTCCCGATGATCTGCGTGCCATGCGCCAGGTTCTCGAGTTAATCCAAAGTTTTGACCTGCGTAATCTGGACTATCCGCTGCCCGGCGAAGGGGCACGCGAACATCTTCCGGGAGAGCTCTTGCGTCTTCAGGAATCCCTGAAAGCCTTGGAAGGCTTGTTACCCTCCTGGTCGAATAATCTTTCCAGTCAGTACTTCAGCCATGCACGCACCTTCTCCATCACGATAGGCTGATGATCTACCGCATAGTCCACCGCACCACGTACCGCTACACCTATCCGGTCTCCGTCGGCAACCATGTCGCCTGCCTGACACCCCGTTCGTCATCCGCCCACCGCTGCGAACGCCACGAATTGCGCATCACCCCGCCTCCGGCCACCCGTACCGAGCGCGTTGACTACTTCGGCAACCACCTCACCTTCTTCACCATTCAGGAACCACACCGGAAGCTGTTGGTCGAAGCCCGCAGTTTCGTCACCATCCCCGAGCAAACCAAATCGTGGCCGGATAAATCGCTGCCTTGGGAGCAGGTGGCGCACTTCCTTCCGCACGACCGCACGGCTGAAGGCCTCGAAGCCTATCAGTTCTGCTTCGAATCCCCGCGCATTCGCCTCAATGAAGAACTGGCCGAATATGCGCACCTCTCCTTCACGCCCGGCCGTCCGTTTGCGGAAGCCTTGCGGGACTTAACGACGCGCATCTACACCGATTTCAAATTCGACTCCAAAGCCACCAACGTCCGCACCCCCACCGAGGAAGTATTCCGCAAGCGCCGCGGAGTATGCCAGGATTTCGCGCACCTCCAGATCGCCTGCCTGCGTTCTCTGAATCTGGCCGCCCGCTACGTTAGCGGCTACCTCCGCACCTACCCCGCTCCAGGACGCGTGCGCCTCGTGGGCGCCGACGCCTCGCATGCCTGGGTCTCGGCCTACTCACCCGATACCGGCTGGCTCGATATGGACCCCACCAATAACGTCATGCCCTCCGATGGCCATGTCACCCTCGCCTGGGGCCGCGACTACGGTGACGTAAGTCCACTAAGAGGCCTCATCCTGGGCGGCCGCGACCACACCCTCAAAGTGGGCGTGGACATGAAGCCCCTGGAAGAACTGCCAGTCAAACCAAAGAGCGTCTCCCGAGGTGGGCCAGGGGCTTCCGCCGGCCCGGTTTCGGCGAGCGCAGAATAGAGGAAGTATGCCAAACATAGCCATCGCCATCCTGGCGCTTCTGCCGGTGTGGGCCAGCGCGCAAGACACTACGCAGCCAGCCGGCCAACCACCCATTCCGTCGAAGGAAGAAATCACCGCTTTGCTTAATAAGGCTGATACGGCCGTCCGGGCGTTCGACCAAGCTCTCGCCGGAGCGAGACCGGCGCTGGATAAGCAGGCACCCGGCCTGTTCCAGAAGTACTCTCAGGCGGCGAAGACAACCGAAGACGTAATCCAGGCGTTGCAGGAAACCAGTCCTTCCGCTTACGGGTTGGTGGGCCTGATCACGACGCTCGACGACGTCACCCTCAATGCGTCCCGAGCCGCGACCGTGATTCTACTGGGGCGCGGAACGAAAGACGGCAAAGAGGCCAATCGCGTTGTGGCGGAGCTCGGGTCGGCGCAGAATGGCTGCTATGAAGCGTCGGAGCGCATCACCAATGCCGCGCTGCGGCTAATCAAGCTGGAGGAAAAGGTCTTGATGGAGCGCGTCACGCGTTAGTCGAACTGTGCCGACTGCGTCACGCCAGGCTCTCCGGTCTAGTCTTCCTTGCCGTTTCTGGCGCACCAGCAAGACGCCCCCTGCGCCATCCGGACGATCGCGGGTCCGTATCCTACCCCAAAAATCAACTCCAGCGAAATATTCCCCAGCCAACTGAAATCGAGGCCCAGGAAACCTCGCACTTATGAGTCACTCGGACCAACATACAACCTTAGAAAACGGAGTCAAAGACGCCCTAGACTAGGAATCCTAAAACCACGGCGGCGGCCCACGCCTCGTCCGCGGTCTAATTGCAAGGAACTCGAAAAGAAATCCGAGATTACTGAAGGCCCCATAGAAGAGTCAACAGAATCAGGCACATCCGAACCCGAAATGGTTCGCAAGACGCGCCTTCTCGTCGTCCAGCCACTAACGAAAATCACCCGGGAAAGTCTTGAAACGGCCTCCGAGTGGGGCCTCCTCAACGACATCGAGCGCACTTTGTTTCCCGAAAAGGCCGCCAGCAAATCCGACACGCGAACTGCGTCCCAGAATCATCGCAGAACCTGAATCGTCTGCAGCCAGGTCTCCACGGTCTGCGGCCACCCCGTGATCGGCAGCGACGTCCGCCGCAGCCCGTACCCGTGCCCGCCCTGCGCATAGATATGTAATTCCGCCGGCACCTTCGCGCTCTTCAATGCCAGGAAATACTCTGTCGCATTTTCCACGTGCACCGGATCGTCCTCCGCCTGCACAACGAACGTAGGCGGGGCCTGCGCAGAGATCGGCATGCCCGGCTTTCTATCCAGATAACCCGGATAAACGATCACTGCGAAGTCGGGTCGGCAGCTGACATCATCCGCCGCATCCACCGCGGGGTACAGTCGCTTTTCGAAGTTGTTGCTCAACGCCGCCGCAAGATGCGCTCCCGCGGAAAAGCCCAGTACCCCGATGCGCTGCGGATCAATGTGCCACTCCGTCGCGTGCGATCGCACAATCCCCATTGCCCGCTGCGCATCTTGAAGCGCCGCGGAGGCCTTCGGGTAAGGTCCCGAATCCGGCACGCGGTACTTCACCAGTGCGCAGGTGATTCCGCTGGAAGCCAGCCAATCGCAGACCTCGGTGCCTTCCAGGTCCATCGCCAGAATGTGATACCCGCCGCCCGGAAAAACCAGCACCGCGGCGCCCGTGTTGCTCCCCGGCGGAGGATAAAGCGTCAGAGTCGGGTTCGAAACGTTCCCCAGGCGGACCACCGGCCTTCCCGCGATCAGGTTGTCCTTCGCGGTCGTCGTATCCGCCTCGGGTGCCGGATTTGCCGCAGCGCCCGGAGCTCCATTAGGCCAAAGGAATGTGATCGGATGCGGTTGCGCGAGCAATACCTCCGAACTCGCAACAGCGGCGAGAATGAACAGTCGTTGAAACATATTCAGTGAACCCTCTTGAATCGTATTACAAGGAAAGGTAACCCAGAGGACGTGAAAATCTCAACGTTAGTCATTCTGGCAGTCTCGTGACTGCGCTCTATGCGCAAGCCGCTAAGGCTGAGGTGCTCAAGGTCCTGACTATTCAGGCAGACCGGTACGACAAACCCATCGCTCTGCGCGATAAGCAGCGAGTCGCCATCATGCACGCCGGTGAGCCGGGACATGGCCCTCTCATGCCGCCGCTCCCGGCATTAAAGCACACGCCCGGCACCCGCTTTCAATAGATGCCGCGCTGCAATCGCCCCGGTCAGCAACCCGGCGCGCCACTGACCATCCCTAGGGTTATGGATTTCCTGGATATTCGAATCAATACATCCAACCGATACCAACGCCAGCGTCGGACTCTTCCAGTATGTCGGATAACCCCGTCAAGCGCGGCGATATGGCGATTTTCGTGGTGCGCGAAGAAGACAGCGAACTTCTGCCTTGAACGCGGGTAATTGAGTAATCAGCAATATAGTACTTTTCCGGGCCCTCAGGATTACACTTCCTTTCAATTCTTTCGCGTTACAAGCCCGCTTGCGAAGCACCTTCTTCAGTAAAATAAAGGTCTTACCCGAGCTATATGAGAAGCAAATTTTCTTTAAGCCTTTCCTTGATTTCAGCCGTTGCGCTGCTGTCGCCCATCGCCGTACACGCACAAACCGAGTACCCCGTGGGCGCCTATCCCAAGTTCATCATTTCCGCCGACTTGAATAAGGACGGTAACAACGACATCGTCACTGCGAACTATCACGATTCCAGCATCTCCGTGCTCCTTGGAAACGGGAACGGCACACTGCAGACGGCCGTGAACTACGCGGTGGGCGCGTATCCGACCGGACTCTCCGCCGCGGATTTCAGGGGCAACGGCAAACTCGATCTGGTAGTCGCCAACGCCATCAATCCCCATCAAAGTTCCTGCCCCACTTGCGGCTTGCAGGGAGTCTCGGTTCTGCTCGGCAACGGAGACGGCACCTTCCAGCCCAACGTATTCTACGCGGTAGCCAGCGGCACTGCCTGGGTTTCCGCCAAGGACGTGAATGGCGACGGCAAGGTCGATATCCTCGCAGCGGATTGGCAGGCGAATATGGTCTCGGTTCTGCTTGGAAACGGCGACGGAACGTTCCAACCTGCCATCAATATTCCCGTCGGGTCGGTCCCGCACTCCATCGCTGTGGCCGATTTTAATGGCGACGGAATACCCGACATGGCAGTCGGCAACATGTATTCGAACAATGTTCAGATCCTGATCGGAAAGGGCGATGGAAATTTCACCCCGGGCGCAACCTTCCCGGTCGGCCAGGTTCCCCATTCCATCTGCCATGGAGACTTCAACGGCGACGGCAAGGTGGATGTCGCCACGGCTAACATCAACTCAAACAGCATTACGGTGTTGCTGGGCAACGGCGATGGAACCTTTCAGCCGGGGGTGAATTACCCAACGGGCAAAGGCACCACTTCCATTTATCCGGCTGATTTCAACGGCGACGGAATTACAGATCTGGCGGCCGCCAACTCGGGCTCTTCCTCGCCCGGCCTCGCGATTGGGAAACCCGACGCGGCAACATACCAGCCCAGCTCTGTTTCCATCCTGATCGGCAACGGGGACGGAACTTTCAAGCCAGCCGTGAACTACAGCACGGGTGACGGCGGAAACGGGGTAGTATCGACGATCCTGACTCCCAACGGCTTTCAGGACCTGGCGGTATGTTTCTTCGGCAGCTATGTGACAGTCCTGCTGGGTAACGGCAATGGCACCTTCCAGACCGGGTTGGCCGCGACCACGACAACGCTTACTTCTTCGCCGAATCCGTCCAACCTCAACCAGAGCGTGACCTACACGGCCACGGTGACGCCCTCAACCGCAACGGGTACGGTGGCGTTTTCGCATGGGTCGACCGTTATGGGAACGGGAACACTGAGCAATGGGACGGCCTCCTTGGTATACTCATCCCTCACGGCCGGCGGGCATGATATCACCGCCAGCTACGGCGGCGACGCCAACGATGCGCCTAGCGTTTCTCAGGTGTTAGTTCAGGTTGTGAATTAGTCCGTTTCGGGTTGGGGAGCTAATCGGTTTGCAAGATCATTGCTGCGTCACAAAGTGCGCATTCTTCGCCGGCTTGGCGCTTGTACTGACGTTTCCGGCCGTCGCGCAAGAGACCTTTGAACCCTATGGCGGGCCGCACATCGCGCCTGGCTCGCTGGGCTCAACACGATCAACCGCCTCCGCGAAGCCAGCCACCGGAGCCGTCATCTGCGGTTCCACCGACCCGTGCGTCCTCACCGGCCAGTACGATAGCTTTCGCAACAGCCAGAACGGAAACGAGGTGAAGCTGGGCGGAATGACCAACTTCAGCCAGTTCACCACCGTTGGTTTCTACGCATTGGATGCAATCGACGTGGCGCCGGGTAAAACCATAACTCCGATCATTGCTCAACCTCTCTACGTGACCAATGTGCCGGTGGACGACACCACCCACAACATGCTGCTGGTCAGCACTTTGAACGACTCTGTTTATGCGTTCGACGCCGACACCGGAGCGGTCCTTTGGAAACGGGTCGGCAGCAATTCCCTGGCGCTCGATTGCTCCCCCACGCAAGGTCAGGCTTTTACGGACACCCAGGCTAACGGCGAGCCAGGCATCCCCAACCTGGCTTACTACGGGATTGTTTCAACGCCGGTGGTTGACGTGGCGCCTACTGATCCTGTGATGTACGTGACGGTAGCCTGCTCGACTCCGGCGATGGGTCCGTCCTACCTTTGGTATTTGAACGCGATCGATATCACGACAGGCGAAGATCTCATCCCGGGCGGCCTTGAGATCACTGGCGATAACTTCGTTCCCTCCAATGAACTCCAACGCCCCAGCTTGCTGATTACCCACCCCGCCGGCTCGGAAGGCGGCACTGAGACATTTCTTTATGCTGGCTTTGGGACAGGAGTTTGGGAATTGGCGGGTGGTTCGTACTCCTACACCGGCGCGCTTTTCGCCTGGGAAATCGATTATCCGTTCTCGATCAAACAGTTGGGTAATCCGTTCGTGACCACCAAGAGGACCAACGGTACCACTAATATCTTTCCGGCCACCTCGCCTCCCATTTGCAAATCGCCCACCTGCGATGACGGGGATAACTGGGTGGGCAACGGTGGCGGCATCTGGTCATCCGGCAAAGGAATCGCGGCAGACCCATCCAGTAACGTGTTTGTGGGGAGCGGAAATGGCCCGTTCGCCTGCGGCTATACCGGGACGTTTCCGACGTCCTGCACCGATCCTGAAATGGTGCAGAATTGGGGTGAATCGATCATGGAGTTTCCACCGCCCACTGGATCGACCATCGGCTCTCCCGCAGATTGGTTCACGCCGTATGCCTACAGCTACCCGATCACCGACCCCACCCCCGCCCCTTACCAGTTTGAAGAACTGAACCGGTTCGATCTGGACATGAGCCTCTCGGGCGTCGTGCTGTTCCGGGAACAAGCC
>Ga0326727_10014781_pt1 | contig 16918 bp, 7 predicted proteins | sample MB2enrmetagenome_FD_207643 | JGI IMG/M metagenome (GOLD analysis project Ga0326727, IMG submission 207643) | Lab enriched peat soil microbial communities from McLean, Ithaca, NY, United States - MB29MY | ecosystem: Environmental > Terrestrial > Soil > Wetlands > Peat | place: USA: New York...
GTCGTGGGTCTCGCAAAGCTGGCAAAATCAGTTCTCATATCCCAGCGAAAGCTCCAAAACATAATCGTTTACCTCGAAAAGAGGGAACTGATCAAAAGGATTGGATCCGAGCTCGGCGGGCGGTCAAAAGGCAATCTCTATCGCGTGTTGCTTCCGGTCAGCGACTCGGCACTCGATGTCAACGTGGCACAGGGTGCCAACGTGGTAGCTGATGCCACCGTGGCACCACATGCCACCATAGCACAAGGTGCTACGATGGCATCCGATGCCACCAATAAATATGATGATGATGATAAGAAAAGAAAATCATCATCAAACGGCGAAAATCTTGAAGTTGGCATCGCCTCCGTGGAAAACCACAGTTGCGCGGCGGTGCCGCGAGAGAGACAGGAAGATGCCGCCCGAGATTTTTCGCTCGTGCGCGAGTTGTATGAAAAAGCGACAGGGAACCTTTGGAACAAGTCGGATTCCGAGGCCTACTACAAAAATGGGATCGACAGGATTCCGATAGGCAGGACCCTCGTGGCACTTGAGGCGGTCTCCGGGCGAACACCTGCCAAGATAAACAGCTTCAAATATTTCATCAAAGAGATTCTGGCGACTCCCGATCCGCGGAACCGCATCTGGCGGAAGAAGCAACTCGAAAAAATCGTGCAGCGAATTCGGGATAACTCAGTTGGTCTCGCCGGGTTTTCGTACTCTGATTTCGTGGAGGAGATCAAATGCGCCTGTGCCCGCGAAGGTGTCCCGTTTGATAACGATATTTTCAATGAGCTGGCCGGCTAACACGGTTTTGTCAATAAGCTGGTAAGCCTCCGCAAACCATGACAACAGCCACCCCCAATTTACTACAAGGCTGTTTCGGGAGAATTGAGCGGGACAGCTTCCAGTTGCGAATGCCAACTCATTCTTCGGGACGCTGGTTTGTGCGAAGATAGAGCATCCGAACGGGGGTACATTATTCATCTATGCCGCTGACGCAAATTGAGAAATTTATTTTGGGGAAAAACCGTCATGCCAAAACCCTTCAAAAGACGGATTTTACTGCCAAAATGAGGCGACGTGCCGCGGGTGCGACAGCCTGAATAAGAAGCAATTCCTTGGATCGGCGCCCCGACTCCGAAGGGCGGCTTAGCTGCCAATTCTGACGCTCGGCGCGCTACTACTGCGGGACTTATTGCGGATGAGGATTTTGCAAATATCATTGCTTGTGGATTTTTTGCTTCTTCACAAGTCGGCATTTTCCGTTATGAATAAATCTCGCCTTGATTTGCACACGACTCTATCTGCAAGCTCGAACTCCAGACCATCTTAAGATATAATAACCTTGATTTCGAGTGGCGCGGATGCAAGCGGCGATCGCGTTTCAAGTTTTGATACAAAATACAGTCAATTCCAATCTTGACCTGCGAAGAACAGCACTTTGGCAGCGGAGTGCGTAGTGCGCCTCCGTCGTCCTATGCTATGGACAAAAACGTGATTGAAGTAGCGTGGCGGCCCCGACGATGGCGCTGGATCCTAATCATCATTATCAGCATCCCTATGCTAGCGATCGCCGTGGTGTTCTGGCGAGCCTCTCAAGCAAAAGATGAAGCTGCTTCCCAGATCCTCGCGAATTCGGAATTCCCGTTCCGAAGCGCGCCTGTTGACCGTGTTGTGCCATCTTGGGTGGATCCGGTTGCGGCCAGCCCCGGTTTTCGCGATCTCGCTGCATATGAAGACATGATCGCAGTGAGCGCTCGCGCTGGGCTCTTTCTGTATGGGCGAGAAGGCAAGCTGCTCCGTTCGTACCGCGCTGGTCTCGAATTGCCTTCCGCGGAAATTGGCGCCATGTCGATAGGCATCGCCGCCGGGTCGGCTGAACCGGAACTCTTGCTGGCCACACGTGGCGAAGGATTGTTGGCCTTCAATGGCACCGGATTTCGACAGATTCTCCCAGCGGATTCTGAATTGCAATCCATAACGGCTGTCTTAGCGCTGGAATCGGGCCGTGTGCTGCTCGGCACGGAACATCGGGGACTTCTCGTGTTCGATGGCCGGCGCCTGACAATATTCAATGACCGCATAAAAACCGCGCATATCACTGCCCTGGCAGGCACTGAAGGCGATCTCTGGATCGGCACGCTCGCTGGCGGCGCCTTCCATTTCCGGGGCGGACAGCTGGATGAACTCCTTCCCGCTCTGCCTGATCCGCAGGTTCTTTCCATTGCAGTCGGAAACGGCATGGCTTACATAGGCACGCCTCTCGGGATCGTGGAGTTTCGCAATGGGCAGCGATCTCGCGCTCTAGCCGATGGCTTCTTTGCGCGCTCATTAGCGCGCAGCGGCGAGATCCTTTATATGGGCACGGAGGACGAGGGAATTCTCGACGTGCCCATGCAGCCGCGGACAACTGCGCCGCTGTCGGCAACTCCGGACACGCCGCGAATTCCAATTCTCCGGCTCGCGGATTTGGAGGGCGAACTGTACGCCGTGGCCGAAAACGCGATCTACCGCTTCGATCCAGTTCCGCGGCGCTGGCGGCCTGTCCTGACTGCCGGCAGCTCGCTCATGGCCGACCGGAACGTGGCCGCTCTCGCGATGAGCGGCGGCCGCTTGTGGATCGGCTATTTCGATCATGGACTCGATGTGATGGATGCAAACCTGGAGCATTCGGTCCATCATGAAGACGACTCCTTGTTCTGCATCAATCGCATCGTGGTGAGTCCGGATCACGCGCGTACTGCCGTAGCGACTGCCAATGGGCTCGTTCTCTTTGACTCCAGCGCCCAGCCACGCCAAGTTATGGGCCGCAAAGACGGCTTTCTGTCCGATCATGTCACGGATGTTGCCTTTAGCGATGAGGACATGGTAGTGGCCACGCCTGCCGGACTATCGTTCGTCAGCCGTTCCAATGTGCGGAGCCTCTATGTTTTCAACGGATTGGTGAATAATCACGTGTACGCTGTTGCCACATGGGGCACTCAGACCGTGGCGGGGACGCTGGGGGGCGTATCCCTGGTTGATGGTGATAGGGTTCGCGCCAACTATACAACGGCCAACTCTCGTTTAAAGCACAACTGGATTACGGCCCTGGCTCGAGTGGGCGACGATTGGTTCGCGGGAACCTATGGCGCCGGGGTGATGCGTCTGGATCCCGCAGGGGAGTGGCGCTCGTTTGCCGACTTGAAGGACGGGTTGATCGTGAATCCGAACGCCCTTGCCGTCAGCGAAGGCCAGGTATATGCCGGCACTCTCGGGGGCGGACTCTTCGTTTTCAATCGCGCGTCCGGTCGCTGGACCAATGTGACACTTGGATTGCCTTCGAAAAACGTCACGGCGTTGGCTGCCTGCGCCGGTTGTCTCTATGTAGGGACTGATAACGGTCTGGTTCGAATCGCGGAAGGAGCCCTTAAATGACCCGGTTCTCTGAAATCGTTCAACGCGGGCTGCAACCCATATTCCTGCTTGCCTTGGTCGGCATGTTGGCATGGATTCCTTGCGCGTCCGCCGATACGGGCGTGCTCATCCCCGGAGACCGGCAGCAGCCGGACCCTGGTCTATTTTCGCTCGACGAGATGGTCCTGCAAATCCTCATCGACAACGGCGTTGCGAGAGTGCAGATGCGGCAGATTTTCGCCAACCATAGCGGCAACATTCAAGAGGGAGTCTATCAATTTACCTTGCCGGCTAAAGCCACTGTTTCTGACTTCGCCGTATGGGACGACGTCACTCGCATCCCCGGCCTCATTATGGAGCGTCGGCGAGCGGGCGAACTCTACACACAGGCGGCGAACCAGGTAATCGATCCGGGACTGCTGCAAATGGGCGAACGCGATGCCGACGAAGCCCGTCGGAGCCAGCTATTCACGGCCCGCATCGCGCCGATCCCGCACTGGGGCACAAAGCGGATCGAGATGGAGTATCAGCATCCCATAACGGTGGAGCACTATCGCTCCGAGTTCACCGTATCGCTCAAGCCCGATGTTTACGGAATCCAGACTGCTCAGCGCCTCACCATCACCTTGGAACTACGGTCCGCTCATGCCATTCGAGATTTCGAAGCAATTTCAAAGGTCTACCCGCTTCGGATCCTCAAGCGCACTCCAAATCTGGTGAAAGCCGAGTTCTTAGGCAGCAAGGTGGGGTTCACAGAGGACTTCACTGTGCAGTACACCTTGGATCCGGCACAAGCCGATGCGCTCCGCATAATCACCGAACGCGAAAACGCCAATGGGCCGGGATTCTTCCAAGCGCAGGCTTTGCTGCGCAATCTCGATGCTCCTCCGAATACCGCCCGGCCGGCGCGAACCCTGATCCTTTTATTTGACAACTCGCTCTCCATGCAATGGGACAAGCTGGAACAAAGTTTCGCGGCATGCGAGGCGGCGCTGCGTCGACTGCGTCCCACCGATTTGTTCAACCTGCTGCTCTTCAATTCAGAGCTGAACCTCTTCGCGCCGCAGCCGCGTCCCGCGACCCGTGCAAACATTGAGCAAGCCCTGACTTTCATCCGGAACAGTCGGATCCGCGGCGGAACAGACTTGCGGCGCGCCTTGACGGCTGCGCTTGGGCAGCTGGCCACGGGTGAAGACTATCTGCTGCTGATCAGCGATGGCGGGGCCACGGAAGGCTCGGTAAACAACGGCAAATTGGCTGCATGGTTTGCGGCCGAGTGGCGCAAACGGTCTATTGCCCAGCGTCCGCATACGCTGGTCTTCGGCGTGGGCGACGACGCCAACCGGCCTCTCCTCCAGATGCTGTCGAGCAATAATGGGTATTTCGATATCGTTCGCTCCACGGAGCCTCTGGAATTTAAGCTTAACGCCTTTCTGGATAAGATCGGTCTGGAGCCGGTCAAAAACCTGTCGCTGGCTGCGACGCCCGCATCGAATATTGATATGGTGTATCCGCTCCAAAACACGAGCTTCGCCGGCTCAATGGCCTCGTGGGTTGGACAGTACAAGCGGCCGCTGGAGAAGGTGACCTTCACGGTCCAAGGCATCCGGGATCGACAGGCGCTCCGAATTTCGGGCGGCGCCGCTCTGCCTGCAAACGAAACGCATCATCCCGAGCTGCCACGCGCCTGGGCTAAAGCTCGCGTAGATGCCCTGCTCGAAAAGATAGAACGTGAAGGGGAAGATGTCGCTTCCATCGACGAGATCATCCGGCTTTCCAAGAAATACAAGTTCGTCACGCCGTACACTTCATTCCTTGCTGCGCCGCGCACTCTATTGCGCCCGCGCGTCATCCGGCCGGGGGACCCGGTGCTCCGCCTGAAGGCCGACGAGTCCATCGTCTCCGTGATTGCGCTTTTTCCCTTCGGACTTACCAAATCGCTCCACTATCTGAAGAAGGAAGACTTCTGGCAAACTCGATTCCTGGCACCGGTGGAAATGGGCGATGGTGTTTACAAGGTTCGCCTGATTCTTCGCGATTGCGATGGCCATGTCTACCGTGAATCGAAGAGCTTTGTAATTGCCAGCAAAATGCCGGTGTTGCAGGCGCGCCTGGGAAAGCGCCGCGTGCATGCAGGCGAAACGGTTCGCATTTTTGCACAGGCTTCCCAAAATGCGCGCACTATTACGGCGCGACTTTATGGAGCGCTGCCGGTTGCGCTGCGCTGGAACACGACTGCCAAAGCCAATACAGGCGAGATCGTGACGCCAGCTGATCTCCCGGCAGGCAAGTACACCGTTTATATCACAGCTGAAGACATCGCGCACAATATCGGCACGCAGGAGGTGGCGCTTGAAATCTGGTAAACGATTGTGGGCAGCTGTGGGCTTGCTGATCTGCAGCGCGCTAGCCATTAGCAGTGAGCTCGATCCCTGGGTGCAGCACATCGCCGCGGGGCAGGCCATCGCGGCTCTCTTCCGCGCCGTAACCATGCCCGGCGGGTCCGTTCCAATTTTGCGTCCGCCTGGCGAAACCAGGCCGGAGTTAACCAAATTGATCGACGGCGCCCCTCGCGAATCCATGCTGTATCGCTTACGGGCGCAGGAAGCCGAGGTAGCTCAGGATTTTTCGGCGGCAGAAGCTGATTGGAAAACCTATGCGCAGATCGACACCGACCGATACGCCGCGCAAATTGAGCTTGCAGACTTCTACCATCGACGCATCCGGCCGCGGGAGGAGCTGGCTGTTTTGACTGCCGCCGCGACTACTAAAGATGATCCGCTCCAGCCGGCAAACGCACAACGGGCCTGGAGCGCCTTCGAGCGCATGACGGCCCTGATCGAGCAGGAGGCTCTCCCCAACACTCTGGCCGAGCCCGCTTGCCGCGCTTGGATCGCCCGCTATCCCAAAGAGGCAGCGCCCTGGCGTAATTACATTGAACGCCTCACCTCCAGACGTCAATTCGAGGCGGCTATTGTCGAAATCGCCAACTATGGCCGCGCCTTCCATGATGATCTTGAACCGGTGAGGATGCGCGCCGAACTCGAGATGAGGCGCGGCGCGCCAGACGCCGCTCTGGCAGTATACGATGACGCGTTTCAGCCGCTATGGCCCGATGACTTACGGGCGAGTTATTTCGAGCTGCTGGAAAAACATGGCCGGCTTCGGGAATTTGAAGGGCGGGCTCGCACGGCCTTGGCCTCCAACCCGGCCGACCTGAATGCTACCGCGCGCCTTTTTCATTATTTTCGCGCTCAGAACAACATTCCTGCTGCGCGCCGCGTTTTGCTCCAATTTCGCATCGTCAAAGAATCCGGCCGGCAGCTATGGACGGAGAATGAACTCCAGACGTTGGCTCAACTGTTCGAGCGGCTGCCGGACGTAAGCGAAGCCGCACGCCTGTACTATGCTCTCTACAGCGCTCCACCTTCCGGCGGGCCGCACGCCGAGCGGGCTCTTTACGGCTTATCCCACCTGTTGCTTACCGCTCCGGACCAGCCCATCCAGTTCGGTTCCAGCGATCTCTCTTTCTACAGGGACATAGCCACCGCTGATCCCTCGCCCGGCTTTCTCAACGGAATTCTTTCTCTGCTGCTGAACTATACCGGTACCCGGTTCCAATATCAGAGCCAGAATGAAAAGTCAGCCGCCTACTTCCATCGTGCAGCAGCCGCCCGGCTGGTGACATTATTGGAACAGCAATTTCCGAAATCAGACTACCGCGCTCCCTTGCGGGCAGAATTGGTTTCGGCTTATGCCGCCTACGGAGATGATGCGGAAGTGCTCCGCGCCGGGCGCGAATACCTGACTCTATTCCCCTCCGGCGCCGCGCGGATGTCCGTCGCAATGCAGGTTGCGGACGCCTTGGCGCGCTTGCATCGCGCCAGCGAGGAATTCGCGTTGTACGATCAACTTCTTCGAGACCTGGCAGCGAAAGCTTCACGAGTGCCCATTGGCCCGAACGTCCGGCCTGCCGCCGCGCCGGCTTCACCCATCGAAAACGAGAGTGGAGTCTATCGAATTGGTGGAATCGTCAGGAATACTGAGGCGGTCGCGAAAGCCGGAGGAAATCTGAGCGGCGCCCGCTCTGGGGAGTATGTGCGGGTGCTCGACAAATACCTTTCCCGCCTGACGGCTCTGAATCGCCCGCTCGATGCGCTCCGCGTGTACCGCACGGAAATTGATCGCAATCCAGACGATCCAGGCCTCTACCAGCGCTTCGCAGCTTTCCTCGAACAGAACGACATGACGGGCGAGATCGAAGCCGTCTATGCCCGGGCGATCGCGAAATTTGCCGACCGCTCCTGGTATCATAAACTCGCGCGCTGGTACTTGCGCAGGCAAGAGTCGAGTGCGCTGGCAAAGATCAGCCAGGATGCGATCGCAATCTTCTCTGGTGCCGAGCTGGAGAAATATTTCAACGAAATCGTTTCCCAAACCCACCCCGATGCCGTCCTGTATCGCCAGTTAAACCTGTACGCACACGAACACTTTCCTGAAGACCTTGTGTTCGTTCAAAACCTGTTGGACGCGTACAGTCGAAAGGAGACGTACGACGCCGCATCGGCTTGGCGTCTCTACCGCCAATACTGGTTTTACGACCAGGAGTTGCGAGAGCGGTTCTTCGAGCAACTGTCGAAAGAAGGAATGCTCAATCCCGAATTGACTAAAATCCGCGACGCCAATCCCGGGTTGACGAGTGGACATACCGAACAGGCCCTTGTGAGCAATCCCGCGGCAGTTCAGTTCGCCGCCGAAGCGGAAGCCTGGCTTTCCCATTTTGAAGCGGCGGCGCCCGCCATGCGCGCTTTGGCAGACGCTTATCCTGGTCGAAGCTCGTTCACTGCAAAGGCATCATCGCTCTATCGTTCGTTGGCAGCGTACGATCCCGGTAATACTGAAGTCGCCGTTTTGCTTGCCGGTTATGAGCAGCGCTCCAATCCGCGGGACCGGGACATTCTTGCCAGAATGGGCGACATTTGCGCCGATCGCGAGCTGTTTGGCCGAGCGCGCACATACTGGGAGCGCATGACGGCAGCCCAGCCAAACCAGCCCGAGGCATATCTTGACGTGGCGACCGTCTACTGGGACTACTCTCGTTACGATGATGCGCTTCGCTGGATTGCGACCGCGCGAACCAGGTTTGGCGACGCTGCGCTCTTCGCCTATCAGGCGGGCGCGATCTACGAAGCCAAGCGCGACTACCAAGGCGCTGTGCGCGAATATGTGGCCGGAGCCTTGCAGACACCGGGCGCCGCAAACAACCGCCTCATTCGTCTGCTGAGTCGCCCGCGGGCGCGCGACTCGATAGAACGGGAAACGGTGGCCGCACTCGCATCCAATACTTCGAAGCAGGCCGTGTCGCTGCGCCTTTCAGTGCTGGAAGCGGAGCAGCGACGCCCGGAGATTGAGGCGCTGTTGCAGGCTCGCGTGGAGGCCGAGAGGTCGGCGCCCGAACTGATCACCCTCCAGGAGACCGCCCGGCAACTGGGCTTCGACAGCATTGAAGAGCGCGCCTGCGAGCGCCTGGCCGTCATTACCAACGACCCCGTAGACCAGATGCGTCTAACGCTAGCTCGAGCGCGTCTTCTGGAATCAAAGAAAGACATCCCCGGCGCGTCGCGCGTGATCAATTCCCTTTATCACGAACATTCTCTGGTCCTGGGCGTGGTGCGCGGCGCTGTCGATTTCCATGTGCGCAACCATCAGCCCGCGGAGGCCATCGACATCCTTCTTGATGCGGCGAAACACGCTCGCTCCGATCTCGCCGATCAGTTCACGCTTGAAGCCGCGCACATTGCCACGGGAGCGAGCCAGTTCGATCGAGCCCGCACGCTACTGTCAAGCCTGCTCGCAGCCGATCCCTTGCGGGCGGAATATCACGCCGCCATGGCGGATATCTATCTTCAGGCGAAGGACGATCGCGGCTTTCGCGCCTACCAGCTGGATGTCATCCAGAAGCTCAAACAATCCAAATTAATGCCGGCTGAGCGCGTCGAACGGATCGCCGCTATTCGTCGCAGCCTTATCGGGGCACTTAATCGTTTAAACGATCCGGCGGGCGCAGTGGACCAGTATATTGAAGTAGTTAACATCTATCCCGAAGACGAAGCTCTTACAAAAGAGGCTGCAACCTACGCGGTGTCGCACAACCAGGCCGCACGACTGACGGCTTTCTATCGCAAAGCCATGAGTGACGCGCCGCGCGACTATCGCTGGCCAATCGTGCTCGGTCGCATCGAAACCGTAGCGGAAGACTATCCCGCAGCAATTACCGATTACGAACGCGCCATCAAAGCTCGGCCGGACCGCGCCGATACTCTCGAAGCCAAAGCCAAGCTGGAAGAACGGCTGATGCGGTTTGACGAGTCCCTCAAGAGCTATGGACGGCTTTATGAGCTCGCCTATCGCGATTCACAGTGGCTCGTCAAAGTTGCCGAACTGTGCGCGCGATCCGGTCAAACATCCGAAGCAGTCAGCGCATTGAAGACTGCGATCATCGGCGCGCGGACCGAAACCGCCGACGCCGATTTCAATATTGCCGGAATCCTCGAGTCCTGGCGCATCCTGCCCGAGGCTGTGAGCTTTGCCGATCGTGGTGCGAATCTCGACGGCGACGTTCTGTTCGCCACTGCCGATCACGCGGTGGTTTATGCGCGCATTATGACGCGCGCGCGCCGCATCGAGGCATTCCTGCCTCGTCTGGGCGCACATTCCGCTGTTGATCAACAGGTTGCTCAGGCGGCCGGACGAATCATTGCAGAAACATATACACCGGAAGAAAAGGCGCGCTTCGAGCAGGCATTGCGCGCTCAGGCCGCGCGCGGCCCTTTAGCGGCGCGTGATGGCGCGTTCACGCCATTCGCACGGTCCGCTGGATTAGTAGGTCTCGAATCCGAGTGGCGGCGCGAAGCGATGATTGCCTCGGGAGCGAAACTCGATGAGGGATTTGTGGCGCTCCAATCGTATCGTGGAGTCTACGACGAATTGGGACGCCAGTTGGAGGAGTATGCCGCAAAAAATCCCGGGCAGGCATCCGAAGCGAACGCCTTTGCTCATGCGGCGCGCGCGTTTGTCGCAAGCGGCAATATCGAAAGCCAGATCCGAGTGATGAAGAATGCGCTCTCCCGAAATGCCCTCTCCGGCGTTCTTTTGGATCGCTACTTCTCGCTGCTGGCTTCTCGCTCGCCGGAAGAACTGCTGGCGATCATCCTTGGCAGCGGTCCCGACGAAATCCGCAATCTTGCCGTTCAGTCTGCCATCGCAAGCGAGAGTCCCGAACGGGCGTATGCGGCTATTCGAAGCCGCAGCGGCGCTTCGCCCGTGTGGATCAAAGCGTATACTGCCCTCGCGGGCCGGTATTTCGATGACCATTCACCTGCCATCAATGCTGCGTTCCAAAGTGCGTTAGACACCCGCACAATTGGCGAGCGATTGAAGACGCCGCTCAAACCCGACTCCATCATCGCCGGCACGGTCTGGTTCTACTATGGCGCGCGCTATGGAGACTACCTCGCCGCCGGCAAAGATGCCGCCGCTGATGCCTGGCTGCCCGCATATTTGGAAAAAGCGCCTGGCAACCCGGATGCCTACATGGCGCTTGGTGATTTCTACGCGGCCGCTGGTCAAGCAGCCAAGGCGATTGATCAATTTGAATCCGCGCTGCAGCTCGATGCCGACCGGGGCGATGCGCACGATCACATCGCGCGTGTGCTCTGGTCTCAAGGCAAACAGCCCGAAGCCCTCGTTCGCTGGAAATCTGCACTCGCAACTTTTCTGCTTATTCAAAGCCGCGGCGTGCGGGTTCCCGAATCGTACTGGGGCAGGTTGGCGGAGACCATCGCCCATGTCGGCGAGTGCCATGCTTTAGGGCAACTGCGCGAAGAGATCGCTCATCTGCTCGGCGATTACTATCAGCGCAATAAACAATACCGCTTTCATGGACTCATTGATTCGGCGGTCCGTGCCTCCATCGCCTCCGGAGAGGGGACTGCCTGGCTTCTGGAGTTGGGACGCTCGATGAGCGATACGGACGTGATTTTCAGCGCGCTGATGCAGCAGTCCGATCTTAGCGAGAAGCAGCGTATTTCGCTGCAGCGAGATCAGATTTGGCTTCTCTCCAGAAGCGCCGAAGCCGCGTTTGGCGACGATCGCCAATATAAAAACGACCGGCTAACTAATTTTCGCCTGCGGCTGATCACGATGCTCTTGGAGGCCGGCGACGTGAAAGGCGCAACCGCAGAATGGGACCTGCTCCCTCCAGCGTCTGCCAAGCGTTCGCCATGGGGCGATCGCTTCCGAGATCAAGTGGAAATCAGTCTGGCTTCGCGCAACGGCACTCTCGGTTCGCTTTTAGAACGGTACCGATCCCAACCCGACTCGGCGCCGGACGCTCGAGACTTGCGGGAAATTGCGATGGCGCTGCGGCGAGATAAGGATGAAAACGGCGCCCGCTCTGTTCTCGAATTTCTTTATGATCGGGAAATTCGGGATTGGCATCTGGAACCCGCAAACTTCCTCGGGCTTGCCGAGGTGGAACTCCAGCGCAACAATGCCGCGTCTGCTACGGCGTTGTTGAACCGGATGGCGCTGGTAACGGATGAAGGTTTTGACACTCTCATGCTGGCGGCCGAGATGCTCGCCAAATACGGAAAGACTGCGGAGGCTTCTGCCTTCCTCAAACGGCGGATTAAAGCGGCGCCTTGGGATGCGGAAGCAAAGGTGAAACTTGCTCGTATCCTGCCATCCGGGTCGGCTGAACGGGACGAACTACTCGCCGGCGTCATCACAAATTCGCAAGCTGCCTATAAACTTCGGGCCGAGTCCGCGCGCATGGCTGGTCCTTTGGCTGCCGCAGCCGGGACGGAACTCGCGCTGCTGTCCGCCCCCTCCATAAGTCCTGATGCCTCTTCGAAACCTTACCAAGTGGAATCTCGCATGGAGGCGGCGCGCGAATCGAATGACGCTGAGATCAAGCTTCGGCTGTGTCGAGAGGCTTTGGCCATCGCTCCCGCCGACCTCGAGGTTCGCTTGGGTGCGCTGCGTGCTGCGATCGAATTGCGCCGCGACAGCCTCGCACTGGCTCTCGAATCAACCAAGCTGCAGGACCGGATCGAGTTCCCGATCGAAGTGGAAACCGCCAGATATGGATCCTGGCAGGAGAATTACCGGCAGAGTATAGCTATGGAGGCCTCCGTCTGGCGGCATGCCGCTCTGAGCGACAAGGAACGGGCGGCCATCGCGGAGTCCCTGGCTGCGGCGGCTGAACGCCTGGACAATCTGAGCTGGACGCAAGCTCATATACGCGCCGCGATTGAGCTGCTTCCGCCGGACCAGCGCGCTGCGCTTGTACGAAAGCAGAATATAATTGCGGCCGAAATGGACCGCCGCGCAAAGAATGCGGCGCATCAACCAGTGATCAGAAATGTCATAGAACAGGATCGGATAGTACAACAGCGCATTCCCAGGAGTATGCAATGAAAAGAGCCGTGCTTTTTTCGGTGCTGCCGTTATGTGTCGCCGCTTATGCGTTTTTTCAGACCGCTCCCCCTGCGCCCAGGCTCGCCGCTCTCATGCCCAGCGGCGCCTTGCTCTGCTTGGAAGCGCAGAATTTCGGAAATCTGGCCCGCGTTTGGGACACATCTCAGGTCAAAGCAGACTGGCTGAAGAGCGATAGCTACTCTGTATTTTCCCGCTCCAATCTGTTTACGAAATTGCAAGATGTGTATGGCCAATATGGAGAAGCTGCGGAATTCCTTCCCGGCCTGAAAGGGGTTATGGAGATCGCCGGAACAGAATCAGCTCTGGCGCTCTACGATATTCGTAATGTCGAGTTCCTCTACATCAGTCGCATCGGCGATGCGGAAATCATGAAAAGCCAATTGTGGAGCATCCGCGACAAGTTCCAGCAGCGCCAGGCCGGCGGCGTCTCCTTCTTTTTGCGCACGGATCCGGCATCCAAGCGGACAGTCGCCTTCGCATTTGCCAAAGGGTTCCTGCTTCTCGCCACACGAGACGATCTGTTGGCACAGGCGCTCGAATTGCTGGCAGGTGGTTCCGGTCCAAGCATCGCATCTGATCGTTGGTATCATGATGCAACAGTTGCAGCGGCGGATGCCGGCGAGCTCCGCATGGTCATGAATTTCGAGTCGCTGGTGAAGAGCGTCTACTTCCGCTCGTACTGGGTTCAGCGAAACGTTTCCACAATCCGTCGATATTGGACAGGAGTGGCCGACGAGAGCCGATCCGGGGACAATATCACCGAGACCCGTGTGTTTCTTCGCTCACCTGACGCCGAAGCGCCGCCTGCATCCGGATCAGCGACGGTTAGCGGCCTGCTCCCGCTGATTCCTCCGGAAGCCGGTTTCTACAAAGCGTGGGTTGGCGGCGAGTCTGCTGCCACGGCGGAACTTATCGTCGAGAAGCTGATTGGACGGCAGCGGCAGGAGAAGAGCAATTGGCGGGATGCGCCCCTCGCGATCTCGCTCGAGAACCGCGTCGGCAGCGAAGCCGATCTCGAGACCCACATTGACGAGCGACCGCTCCCCTCCGGCGCAGCCATTTCGGATTCTCTCGCGGCCGTGCAGACCATGGTTGAGAAACCTGCCGCGCGGGCTGCCCTGCTGGTGCAATCGACTTCGATGACCGAAGGATCCTTTGTCAAGATGCCCTCAGTGATTGTGCTGGAAGGGGCCGAGAGTTGGGATCTGGAATCAGTCCGGAATGCTCTTGTCACTGCCGTCGGAGGTTTGTGGACAACTTCGCAATTGGGCGCTCATTGGATAGCCGGGACGGCTGGACGCCATTCGATCGAACGCCTCGATGGTCTCGGAGCGCTAGTGTTCGCGAATCGAGGAAGGCTGTTATTTCTAAGCAACGATGCGACCCTCCTCGCTGCATTGATGGATCGAGCTGGAACCAGCCCGATCGCGAGCGCCCTTACGTATGCCGCCGGCTTTCGGTATTCGCGGGAACGCTCCAATTACGAGCGCATCATGAAGGCGCTGGATTTTAACGGCCATCCTGATGGGCTGCAAATGGACCATGCCAACGACAAACCTTCATTCTTTTCAGGGAATATCGCCAGCCTGAGCCAAGTCCTTTCCCGAGTCTCTGAAATCCGCGTAACGGAAGAGGAAAGAGCAACGGTTACGGTGCAAACGGTGCTTTATCATTTCGGTCAATGATGGCGGCGTAGAGCTTAAAAAGCGCTACGGATTACCCAGCGCGGTCCTAATCCGTGGCGCTTTTTCTTTGTAGTATCTGGGAAGTCTGGACGAGTCTTTTGAGAGTTTTCCGGATGCTTCGCATCTCCCGCTGGCTTTTCAAAACCGATGAGAGCATTGCCACGCCATGCTCGGTAAAAGCAAAGGGCGCGTATTTGGAGTAGCGCCCGCGGCCTCTTTCTAAGATCACAAATTGTGACCCTAGAACTGTGGCATCTTGCTTTGTAAGCTGAAACATAAAATCTGCCGGGAAGCGATCGGAGTTGCGACGCATGGCTTGATTGAGGGTTCGCGTAGGCACCTGATAGAGTTCGGCCAAGCTAGCATCAGACATAACCTTCTGGCCGCAAATCAAAAAAATGCGACGTTCAATTTATTCGACTGACACGGAAAGGTGGCTCTGCGCTTGGTTTGGATTTTTGTTTTGGTTTAGTGAGAATTTAAATCACGGGTTGAGGTCATTAGTCAAAGGATTTTAAAATCACATCAGTAGCTTACAGGACTCTCACTTTCTATGGTAAGCCTTTCCAGGACTCTTCAGCTATGATCTGAATTGGTAGCTCCCCGATAAAGCTGCGACTCCGTCCGGCAGCAATGCACTCCAGCTTCTCACAGGTTTTCATATGCGGCACGAACAAGAAAAAGTTATGATCGAACATCCTGTCTTTCTCGCAGAGCACTCGGGATAGATGGGGTGACTTCGAGGCGATTGAAGCTGAAGGCTCTGATGTTTGGAAAAGATCGGATTCCAAGGTCTACCCAAAATGGCATTGCTGGACCATGAGAAGGCAAGAAAACAGCGACGATTCTTGCGCGAAAAAGCGGCATTCAGAATGTTGGTGTCTTTACCGACATCTGCACAGTTCCTGAATGTTATCGAGGGAGTTCTCAGCAGGATGGTAAGCGCACTGATGGCCACCCAAAATTCACCACTAAGCTGCACGGATCTAAAGAGAAAAATTGCTGCAGACGGCCACAAAACGTGCAAGATCCCATTTGTCCAAATCACAAATAGGAGAGAGAAATGATGAACGTATTAAAGCCAGATCTTCAAGCCACTGTCAAGACATTGCTGTGGAAGGATATAAGCCAAGGGGAGGTCAACCGGAAGACATGGGTCGATCGAAAGACCATTCGAAGATATGCCCGATTGTACAATCTGGTCGCGGCTCAAGAGCCTGGGCCTTCAAAATCCCCTTCAGCATCCACTTGTCCAGTCCTGATTTCAGAAGCTAGCGCCCGACGGGTCACCACGCATCACCGAGCAAGTGCAACGGTGTAGGGTGGAAACGAAAACAATTGGAAAGTTCTTTACCTGCCAACGTAGTAATATAACTAGCATGTTCAGCCTTTGAAGGGTGAGGCATGAATCGCCATTTGCAGCGCATTTTCATCGTCGATTTTATCTCGCTATTAGCTGGGCTTTGGACGATTGGGCAAGCACAATTGGTGGATGCTCCTGGATATGGCAGCCGGGAGAAAGTCATTTTTGAGAAAATAGAACCTATTATCAGACATGGATGCCGCGTTCCCTTGAGACTCCCTAGATTTCTCCGGGACGAGAAACAGCCAATCTATGCCATTGCCCAACCCGTAACCCGCTTTCACTATAAAATTCTTTTAGCCACTGAATTGTCCTGCAACGGGCAGAATAGCTGCCTTTATGGAAGTATCCAAGGCAGCGCAACACCATTTAAGTTAGATAAAAACATAAAACCCTTTAAGGTCAGTTTAATGGGACACGATGGACAATTCATTAAGCCTGTCTGCCATGAATATTGTAGTGAGGCATTTGTCCAATGGAGGGAGGGTGGTTTCTACTACTCGATTGGGATCAAAGCCGAAAGAATGCATTCACTCATTGGGATAGCGGACTCGGCAATTGGCGGTCCTCCTCCCCCATTGTCAGCCCCGAAGCCTTAGCGATTTTCTCAGCCTCTAGAGAAAACAGTCCATGTCTGTCCCTCATCTGCCAGTACTGCGGATTCCTGATCTGGATCCGTGAGGCTGACCGCTCGTCCGATTCGTACGCGCATCCTTCCGCTTCGCCGCGATGCCCTCCAGAGCGCGTTCGCAGGCGCTTTGAACGGCTTGATATACTTCCTGTTCAGGCGACTGGTGTAGAGGATCGAACGTGTTGGGAAACGCTTTTCGGCAAGAGGTATGATATAATATCCTACAACGCACTCCAAAGAAGGGCAAAAATGAAATACGGTCTAATGGTTCTTTGCTACATTGGGTTCATTGGGCTGGCATACACTCAATCTGCCGATCCGATCAAAGTCACTATGACAAAAGGCCCCAGAGGCGAGACA
>Ga0326727_10014783_pt1 | contig 16915 bp, 14 predicted proteins | sample MB2enrmetagenome_FD_207643 | JGI IMG/M metagenome (GOLD analysis project Ga0326727, IMG submission 207643) | Lab enriched peat soil microbial communities from McLean, Ithaca, NY, United States - MB29MY | ecosystem: Environmental > Terrestrial > Soil > Wetlands > Peat | place: USA: New York...
CCCTCAACCTGCTCAAACAGGACAAAACCTGCAAACTGGGCATCCACGGAAAACGACTACAGGCCGCTTGGGACCATGCATACCTGCTAAGACTCCTCGGAGTCCAAGTTTAGATGCGTTTGCCCTGTTTCCACGGGCGAGATGGGCGACAAGAGAGTGTGTCGCGGTTTATGTTGTATTGTCCGAGCAGGCGTACTTGTTGCCCCCGGATGTGCTAGAGCGGAATGCGCCGGTTCCGCGCCCCGGGAATCGATAGAGTGAACCACAAGTTCACACATGCCAAGCTGGCCTACGACATCGCCTGGCTGCATGCCGTGCGCGCAGCCTGAAACTCAACCGCAACTCGTAACCCGCCCGGCAAACAGACCGAAGCACCGCAGCAGCCGGGAAAGACTCAACCGGAAGATTGCCGCTCCAGACGGCCAACCGTGCTCTCACGCAGACACTATGGCCCCCAAAGGAATGGTTCATGGTAAACGGATCTGTTTTCTTGGAACTCGATCGAACATTCTCCGAGTTAGCTGCTCTGGCCTTTCTGACCGCAAGCTTCAACGTCGCAGCCATTGGCTTTGCCGCCACCCCTGCCAAGGGTGTACTGGTCGTTGCCGATGAGGCGCATCGCCGCGTTGACATCACCATCGACGGCGCGGCCTTCACCTCCTACATCTGGCCCGCCTCGCTCAAGAAGCCCGTTCTTTATCCCCTCATTGCCGCTGACGGCGTCACCGTCACCCGTGGCTACCCGCTCGACATCCGTCCCGGCGAACGCGTCGACCACCCCCACCACGCCGGCCTCTGGTTCAACTACGCCAACGTCAACGGGTTCGATTTCTGGAACAACTCCGACGCCATCAAGCCGGAGAGGCGCTCCAAAATGGGCGCCATCCTTCAAACCCGAATCGTTTCTACAAAAAGTGGCGCCGACCGCGGCGAGCTGGTCGTCGAGTCGGTCTGGGTTACCGGTGAAAACAAGCAGATTCTCAACCAGAAGACGCACTTTGTCTTCCTGCGCCGCAGCCACGCCAGGGTCATAGATGAAGAAATAACTCTCACCGCCCTCGATCATGCCGTCTTCAACGACGACAAGGATGGCATGCTCGGTCTGCGCGTCGCCAGTTGGCTCGAATCGCCTGAAGAAAAGGGCGGCATCTTCATGGACGCCAACCGAAGCCCCACCAAAGTCGAGGCCGTCCCAGCCGGCGCCTCAAACCCCGCCACCGGCGAATACCTCACCAGCGAAGGCATAAGAGGTGGGGCAGCCTGGGGAACCCGCGGCCGCTGGTGCGCCCTCACCGGCCACACCGGCAACAAGACAGTCACCATCGCCATGATCGACAACCCACGCAACCCCGGTTATCCAACTTACTGGCACGCCCGCGGCTATGGCCTGTTCGCCGCCAACCCCCTCGGCCGCAGCATCTTCGATCCCCAACAGACCCCCTTCAACTTGACCCTTGAGAAAGGCCAGTCGACCACCTTCCGCTACCGGGTAATCCTTTACTCCCACGCCGCCAACCCCGAAGAACTCAACCGCGAAGCCGACTCGTTCGCTGGCGAGTTCAAGTAACTGGCAGGTTGGTGGCCGAGGTCTGGGGTAGCTCAAGACTGGCTGCCCCGGAGCCTGCCCTGAGCGAAACCGAAGGAGGTCTCGCTTCTGAGACCTGGGAGGCATGACGAAGTGTCTGATTCGTTATCAACAAACCGTTGGGGATAACCTACATTTAGGCAGGTAGGCACTGAGAAGGACCACAGCACCAGCAGCCCTGCTCAGGGCAGCGGGAGCGTAGCGTCTAGTCCGGCGGCGATCAACTCGGCGCGCAGCCGCTCGATGGTGGAGAACTGAATAGCCTTGATGCCCAGCGCCCGCGCGGCCTCAAAGTTGACCCGCTTGTCGTCGAGAAAAAGCGCCTCCCCGGGCTTCATACGGTCATCGACAAACACCTCAATGCTGCATGTCAACTTAAGCCGCCACTGGGCGGTTTGGAAAAGCTTGCGGAAGAGGTGTGTCCAATGCCCGTGTTCACGGGTGTATCAACGGCTTCCGCAATGCACAGGTGATAGTCTCGCCATCCCCCGGAACGATCGGGTTAATGCTGGATTGCGACAACATCTGGATGGAGCCAATGATCAGCCTTGTGGTCCCATCCGTGCATACTGCGTCAGGATGCCGCATTGCGATAGCACGAATTGCAAGGGCCAGTTTTGCGGCAGCGGCCAGGGTATCTGGCAACGCCGAAAGATGATGGCGTGACGTTCCACGCCCGAGCCGAAACGCGGGGAGTGGTGGTCAAGGTCTTCCATCTGGATCAGGCCCGCTTAGTGCGTGGAAAAGAACTCCGGCTGAACGTACTTCGCTCAGCGTGCAGAGACTGCGCTGTCCCGGCACCCGCGGCGCCCCTCTGCGGAGCTTCCATTTGCAACCGGAACCTATCAGAAGGCCGCGACTTGCTCCGCTGAAGCAGGTCGATCGACGTTGGGCAGCATCGGCACGCGGGTAGACACCGCTTCCGGATCGGACACTCTGAAGGGCGGCATCCTGCCTTCTGCCTCAAATGCCCCAGTGTTAAGCAGGCTTTCCATGACAGAACTGTCCCAGCGGCGCAATACGCTGTCCACGATGAGCTTGAGATCGGAAAGAAACGTGGCGCGGGCCATGTACCTGGCGTCGAGCCGGCGTTTGGCGGGAAGAACGACCTTGTGATAGTAGCTGTTCAAATGATGCTTGGGCACACGGTCGAGAATCATCTCCTCGCGAGCGAAGGCGATGGTGGCCGCGCCCGTGATCCCCGGACGGCACGGGAAATCGGAAACCAGATGTTCCGGCAGCTTGGGGCGGGGACCGACCAGGCTCATATCCCCCCAAAGCACATTCAACAACTGGGGCAACTCATCGAGCTTCCAGCGGCGCAGAAAAGGGCCTACCGTAGTGAAGCGCTGGTTGCCGACCGTGGTGACCGCATGATGCGCTTTGTCCGTGGTGTGGATCATGGTTCGGAACTTCAGAATGGTGAAGGTCCGGCCGTGACGGCCCATGCGCTCCTGCAAGAAGAGGACGGGACCGGACGATGTCAGGCGCACCGCCAGGGCAATCACCAGCAAGACAGGAACCAGCAGCGGCAGCGCCAAAAGAACACAGACGCAGTCGAAGAAGCGCTTGACGCCCGACCGCGACCAGGGACTCAGGCGCTTTATGACCAGACAGGGCGAGGAACGGGCCGTCGACGCTAGAGTTCCAGTCGGCGCCAGCCCTTCGATCCCATCCGCGCCTTTGCGGGCACAATGCGGCGCTGGTCGAACCATGGTTGTGGCTTCAAAAATACTCGAGACAAACGATCTGGTGCTCAAAAGATGCCTCCACACGGTCAAACCCATCGTTTCCCTTGAATAATCTGTGGAATGAAAACGCTGTCTTGCCAGATACATTGCACTTGATGCCGTCGATATGGCTTGCCTTTCCACCGCTGTTCGTTATGAGCGACAATCTTCGATCATCGCTGCTCATTGCGTCAAGGCAACACATCTCCGCGGAATCGAAAAGGTCTCGTCATGCGTCTGTTTAACCACAATAGCAGACTCTATGGGGCAAAGCATAGAATTTTTTTGCTAATTTGACAAACGAAAAGCACTATGCGTCACGTCCGCTTGTGACAAGCTGCTGCCTGGTATGTATAAAAGAATCAACAACGCCGCCGTCATTTGCGCGCGGGAAACGAATACAGAAAGATCACTGTGGAGCTGCCGAAACGGTCCAGTCCTGCGCTGGAAATCGATTCACTGCGCCACGCCGCTTGCGAAGCGGCCGGAATGGCAGGACGAGTGTTTGTTGTCTGTTCTCCTTTTTGGCGTCCGGGGAAAGAATGTTAAGTTGGTAACCTACATGTTGCTTATCTAGTTAACAGCATCAGGGCGCCATCCTTCCGATGCTTCTTGTCTGCCGCCAGCCCTCGCGATCGGCAAACAGAAACCCAGGCAGGTGGCGCCGCCCTACCCGCGGAAGCGGGTTCCCGGCGCGGCCTGGGCGGCGGCGTGGACCGGGCGAGCGGCGTCTTCAAGCCTTGCTCAGACACGTTTGCAGGACGGTATATGGCCCGTGCTAAACTGGTGGAATATGAGTTTTCTTATGTACTTAGGGGGTATCGGAGGTTGCCGTGCCGGCTCTGCCTATGATCGACACGCATCGCGGTTTTGCAGGATTAAGCGAACAGGGCTTCTGATCCTGCTATCTTCGCTTGCGACGGCGCTGTACGCACAACTGCCGTCCCAGGGCAGCAATCAGGAAGGGACGCAGAGTCCGAGCGCACCGGACTGCTCCGATCCTCTGCTGGCTAGTACCCTGGAGTGCTCCGGTCAAACTCAGGGAGGCGCCACTCAGCAACCGAACTCCCCGCCGCCTGGGGAATACGGCGTTCAGCCCGGCAATTTCAATAGAGAATATTCCGACATCGGGCCATTGACCCGACAGGCTGCCGCACGGAATCAGGCGCAGCAGGCGCCGCTTCCGCCGGAGCCGCCGACCGAGTTCCAAAAGTTCGTCGCCTCGACCACCGGCCAGACTCTGCCCATTTACGGAGCGAGCCTGTTCAGCAACGTGCCGTCCACTTTTGCGCCGCTCGACATGACTCCGGTTCCACCCGATTACGTCATCGGGCCCGGCGACGAACTGCGCATCCGCGTATGGGGACAGGTGAACTTCCAGACCAACGTGCGCGTGGACCGCTCGGGCGAGGTTTTTCTCCCCCAGGTTGGTCCGGTGCATGTGGCAGGCATGCCCTTTTCGGCGCTCGACGCTCATCTGCGCGGTGCCGTCGGGCGCGTCTTTCACAACTTCGATCTCACCACGGATGTAGGCCAGATTCGCGCCATCCAGGTGTATGTCTCTGGACAAGCGCGGCGTCCCGGCGTCTATACGGTGAGCTCGCTGAGCACGCTGGTGGACGCGCTGTTTGCCAGCGGCGGGCCCTCAGTGCAAGGCTCGATGCGGCACATCCAGTTGCGCCGCGGCAGCGCCGTGGTAACAGAGTTCGATCTCTATGACCTGCTCATCCACGGCGACAAGTCGAAGGACGTGAAGCTCCAGTCCGGAGATGTGATCTTCATTCCCACGGTTGGCCCCCAGGCGGCAGTGACTGGCAGCGTGCGGAATCCCGCAATCTACGAGCTGCGGCCAGAGGAGTCGCTTGCCGGTCTTCTCGCCGATGCCGGAGGCGTCACTTCGGTAGCCTCGGAGGCGCGCGTCTCGATCGAGCGCATTGACGATCATCGCGAGCGGCACGCCATGGAGGTGGCCTACGATCCGGGCGGCCTGGCCACGCCGCTGGCCGACGGCGACCTGGTGCGCGTTTATTCCATCGTGCCCCTATACCGGAAGACGGTCATTCTCAGAGGCAACACAGCGAACCCAGGCCGCTTTGCCTGGCACGCCGGCATGCATATCAGCGATCTGATTCCGGACAAGGAATCGCTGATCACGCGGAATTACTGGTGGAAGCGGGCGCAACTCGGACTGCCCGGTCCGGAGGGGGCGGACACACCGGCCCAGCTTGGTGCGGCGCAACAAGAACAGAGTTTGAGCGCGCAACAGCGTACGGGCGGTACCTCGCTGGCGGTGGCGCAGACTTCTTCCGTCGCTCGAGTCCCCCCCCCAGCGCAGCGAGCCGAGGTTCGGGCGCTCGCGCCGGAGATCGATTGGGATTATGCCATCATCGAGCGGCTAGACGCGGAGAATCTGAAGAGCATCGTGATCCCGTTCGATTTGGGCAAACTCGTGCTGCAACACGACGCCTCCCAGGATCTCGAACTGCAGGCGGGCGACGTAGTCACCATCTTTTCGGAGGCCGATATCCGGGTGCCCATCGCGCACCAGACTAAGATGGTCAGGCTGGACGGCGAATTTGTTCACGCGGGTGTGTACACGGCCCAGCCCGGAGAAACGCTGCGTCAACTGGTGGAGCGCGCCGGGGGGCTAATGCCCAATGCGTACCTGTACGGCTCGGAGTTCACGCGCGAGACAACGCGCGCATTGCAGCAGGCCAGAATCGACGAGTATGTGCAGACCCTGAGCATGCAGATGCAGAGAAGCAGCCTGGCCATGGCGGCGTCTCCGGTGAGCTCGGCGCAGGATCTAACCAGCGGTGCCGCGGCCCAGAGCAGCGAACGAGACCTTCTTGCAAGCCTGCGACAAATTCGCGCCACGGGCCGTATCGTACTGAGATTTGCGCCCGATAGCAGCGGCACGAACAGCCTCCCCGACGTCAAACTGGAGGATGGAGACCGCTTTGTCGTCCCGTCCGTTCCGGCCACCGTCAATGTGGTGGGTGCGGTGTACGATCAGAATTCCTTCCTTTACCTGCGAGGACGAAGGGCCGGGACGTACCTGCGACTGGCCGGCGGACCCAACAGGGACGCGGACAGGAAGCATGAGTTCATCATCCGCGCCGACGGAGAGGTGGCAAGCCGCGAAAGGGGCAATACAATATGGAGCGGCGGCGAGTTCGACAACCTACGCATCAATCCTGGCGATACGATTGTGGTCCCGCAAAAGACCTTTAAGCCCTCTGCGTTGCGCGGCGTGATCGACTGGTCGCAGATGTTCTCGCAATTCGCACTGGGCGCTGCGGCATTGAGCATACTCAAATAGCAGGATTTGGAGCGCCCTCCTTGTAGAATGCAGGTAGGGATGCGCGCCAGTCCCCAATCCGGCAGGAGCCAATGACGACTGAAACTCCGCAGCCCGAACTGAATGAGCCCGACGATTCTCCTCCTGCACCGCCCCTCGCTGGGCACGGCGCAGAGGAGGGCGACGAAATCTCCCTGCTCGATCTTCTGATCGTCCTTGCCGAGCGGAAGCGCGTCATCCTCTGGGTCACAGCGGTCTTCGCTATCCTTGCAATCGTCGTCTCACTGCTTCTGCCGCAGCGCTATACCGCAACTGTGACTCTGCTGCCTCCGCAACAGAACACTTCGATGGGTGCTGCGCTGGCCTCGCAGCTAGGCAGCATGGGCGGCGTGGCCGCGCTGGCCGGCGGAAGTCTCGGCCTCAAGAGCCCCAACGACATGTTCGTCGCCATGCTGAAGAGCCGTACGGTCGAGGATGCCATGGTGCAGCGTTTCGGCCTGATGCAGGAGTACCATAAGCGGTATCTCTCCGATGCGCGCAAAGCCTTCGAGAACCATGCAACCGTGGACGGCAGCGGCAAGGATGGCCTGATCCATATCTCGGTCGAGGATCGCGACCCGCGCAGGGCTGCTGAACTCGCCAACGGTTACGTCGATCAGTTTCGCAGCCTCTCTGAGCATCTCGCCATCACGGAAGCCTCCCAGCGCAGGCTTTTCTTCGAGCAGGAGCTTGAGCAGGCGAAGGACAACCTGGCCAACGCCGAGGAGGCACTGAAGCAGACGGAACAGACCACGGGAATGATCCAGCTCGACAGCCAGGCGCGCGCCCTGATCGATTCGGCCGCGTCGCTACGCGCGCAGATCACAGCCAGGGAAGTGCAGATTCAGGGGATGCAGACCTATGCAACTAGCGAAAACTCCCAGTTGGTGCAGGCACAGAGGGAACTGGAGAGCCTGCGCGGGCAGCTGGCCAAGCTGGGCGGTTCCGAAGACACCGCGGGCGGCGAACTTATCGTTCCCAAAGGCCGGGTTCCCGAAGCGGGTCTGGAATACGTCCGCAAGCTGCGCGACGTGAAATACAACGAGACGATCTTCGATATCCTGGCGCGTCAGTTTGAACTCGCCAAGCTCGACGAGGCCAAGCAGGGCGCGCTCATCCAGGTCGTCGACCCCGCTATTCCGCCCGACAAGCGATCCTTCCCGAAACGCATGCTGATCGTGATCGGCTCCACCATCTTGGGATTCTTCTTCGGGGTCTTCTACGCGCTCGCGCAGGCCGGCTTCCGGCGCATGAAGGAGGATCCAGAAACCGCACTAAAACTCAATCTTCTCCGAAGAGCCCTGCCTGTTAGCCGAACGACCTTGAGACCATAATGAAAGATGGAGCGTATTCATTCCAGCAAATCAGTCGAATTTGACTTCGAGCCATTTGAAATAGAGAATCATCTCGTGATTTTTCCAGTTTAGCAGCGATGGGAGCACAAAGGGGAAACGTGAAACAAACATTATTTACCGTGGGGCCGGTCGAAATGTATCCGGAAAGCTTACGTATAGGGGGTGAGCAGCCTCCGTATTTCAGAACAAATGAGTTCTCTCGTGTCATTCTCGATTGTGAGGCGATTATGTGCGACCTTGCAGGTGCTCCTTTGGGGACGAGAATGATTCTCCTCACTTCCTCGGGGACGGGCGCGATGGAGGCTGCTGTCATTAATGCTGTCGGCCCGGAAGATCGTGTTTTTATCATAGTCGGAGGTACTTTTGGGAGGAGATTTTGCGAGATATGTGAAGACAACGGAATCTCCTATGACAGCATATGCCTCGAACCTGGAAGGTCACTGTCGCCAGAGCAGATTGAGTCCTTGGAACTCGATAATTACAGGGCTCTATTGGTCAACGCACACGAGACTTCGACGGGAGTTCTGTATGATCTACAGCGACTAGGCGAAGCCTGCCGAAAGACCGGCACGCTGTTTATTGTAGATGCAATTAGTTGTTTTCTTTGCGACCAGATCGACATGGCTGGTATGGGAATCGATATATTTCTGACGAGTTCGCAGAAAGCGCTAGCATTGGCTCCTGGCCTTTCTATCGTGTTACTTGGCCCACGCGTAATCGAAGTGGTTAAAGAGAAAAGGGTTAGATCCCATTACTTTGCATTTTCTCGATATCTTACGGATGCTGCGAGGGGGCAAACTCCCTTCACTCCTGCGGTTAGCGTGATTCTTCAACTACACGAGCGATTGAATTCGATCAAGGAATTCGGCGCATCCGAATTGACGCGAACCTGTGCTTCTTTAGCAAGCCATTTCCGCTCCTCGATTCAGGATATTCCCTTTCGTGTTTTTCCCGATTGCCCCTCGAACGCACTTACAGCACTCACACCAACCAATGGTCTTTCAGCCTACGAGATCTTTTCTAAGCTCAAAACGGCCTATGGTCTCGTAGTAACGCCCAATGGGGGTAAGCTTAAGAATAAGATTTTCCGCGTTGGCCATATGGGGAATCTTGCAATATCCGACCTGAATACGCTGACTGATGCCTTAAGGGAGATCTCGAAATGAAAGCAATAATACTTGCCGCAGGCCGCGGTACCAGGATAAGTAGGCATATTGACGGAAAACCGAAATGTACAGTACGGCTTGACCAAAATACAACACTCATTGAACACAGTGTTGACCTTCTTCAGCGCAAGGGAGTAGATGATATCGTAGTTGTTCTCGGGTATAAAGGGGGCGACATTCAGGAAACGCTTGGACGAAAAACGGTAAAATACGTGGAAAATCCCTTCTACGATGTCACGAATAGCATCGCGTCACTGTGGTTCGCTCGCGGGGAACTCAAGGGGACCGATCAATACATTGTGATGAATGGCGACGTATTTCTGTCGGAGCAGGCGATCAATGTTGTGCTTGCGGAACGTAGAAGCCCAGTGCTCTTCTATGACGTGACGAGGCGTCAGGAAGCAGACTACAAATTCTTTTGCGAAGGCGACCGCATCGTAAAGTACGGGAAGGAACTGTCGCTTGAGGAAACCTCCGGAGAGTACGTAGGATGCGCTACATTCGACGATGATTTTCTTGCACTTTTTCTTCCCCGCCTCGATGAGTTAATTCGATACCAGAAGCACTCAATGTGGTGGGAAGACGTCCTCTACTCAATGTCAGCTGAGCGTCCGATCATGGCCAAGGATATGGAAGGCACTTTCTGGGGGGAGGTAGACTATGTTGAGGATTATGAACGCATCATGTCTTTTTATAATAACGGGAAGAATGCTGATCAACTATAGTTGATTGTGGCGCCGTAGTGTTATGACCACGCGATTGTATGGTTAACGAACAGTTCCAACGAAGCAAAGGTGGCGCTTGATAGCAACTTGGAGACTCTTCTCCTTAACCTGTACTCACAGGAAACTGCAAATGGGATTAGAACACAACCTATGTATTAAGACAATGCAGGAAGGATCTCAAAGAGCGACGGGAATGGGAAGCATAACGAAAAGACTCTTACTCTCTTCAGGGAAAGTCGCGATTTATCAGGGGCTGGGTCTCCTTCTGGGGTTCTGCTATCAGGCGTTCATCTCCCGTACCTGTGGTGCATCAGGGTTGGGAGGGCTCACGATCTTTGTATCCTGGCTAGGTATTCTATCCGTTTTTACAGTCCCCGGATTGGACGGGACGCTCGTATACTTTCTGCCAAGGTATGAAAATGATGTCTACTCCCGGCGCAAAGTGGTGCGCGTATGCCTTTTTATCGTTGGGACGATTTCGTTGCTTTTTATGGGGGGCATCTTCGCTACAGGAGATGGTGTATTCATCTGGATAGGCCTGCCTTCAAACGCAAGAACGGCTTTCGCTTTTTCTGTCTTCGCCTTTTCATTTGGAAAACTCTTGGATGCGGTTTTCCTCGGAATGAATGACGCTCCGTTGATCGGATACTTCAACAATATTCGTACAGTTCTTCGGTTTATCTTCTGCCTTCCGATCTTCTTCTATCCGCAAGCGAGCTGGATGATTCTATTTTATGCCATTGCCATCGAAGAATTTATGACGGATTATTTGAGATATGGAAGCATTCGCAAGCGGTACCCTCAATTACTTAGGTTTACCAAGGGTTCGAGGAATAAGGTTTCGCTGAAAAGTAATCAAGTCATCGCTACATCTCTTCCAATGTTTGGTATTGGCATTATAGATACGTTTTCCCCGCTTCTCGATAAGGCCATATTGGGCATGATGGTGTCTTTGGAGCTCGTCGGAGTTTACAAAGTATCAGACAGTATTGCAACTCTGGTTTCGGTTTTTGTTTCGCCGTTTATAGCATTTTGGCCATATATTTCTAAATTATTTAACGAGAATAGACTTCAAGAACTTCGCGATACTTACCAAACTATCAATCTAATTATTATTAGTCTGATGATTCCATTTGTTTTAGCGCTCGTCGAACTTTCCGGATTTAGCCTGTCGCTTTTTGGACAAACTTTTGCTCTAAACGGTAAAACGATCTTATTGATTCTTGCCTTTGGAACAGCCGTTGATGCTATTGCCGGTCCCGCCGGAGCGGTATTGAAGATGACAAATCATTCACGGCTATCATTTCTGATCAATATTGTACTGCTTGTGATTTACGTTGGACTAAGTATAGTGCTGACTAGGCACTATGGCGTGATTGGAGCCGCCATAGCAAAGACCTTCGTGATTGTTCTTGGAAATATAACCAATATGATAGCCAATCATCTATTAATTGGGATTTTCCCATATAAAAGTACGCATGCATGGCTTCTAGGTTGTGGCGTCTCGATTCTAGCCGTCCGCTCTTTATTCCCGGATTCGGGCCTTGGGGTTGGAGGTCACTTTTGTCTCGCAATCGGTGAAGTGACATTATTCATTTGCTTTGCTATGCTTATTCTGCAATCGCAGATAAAGCATATCAGAGAACAGATTGGGGTTCTTCGCCCTGTGAAATGAGAGGAGAGTGATGGATTCAAGCAAAATGATTACTTACAATACGATTCGGCGAGATTACCAAGCTCATTGCTCGGTAGAGGTTATAATTGTTGACCACTATGCAAAAATCGTCTCTCCGGTGTTTACGAGATATTTTGTCGCAGCGGGTATAAGTCCCAACGCCGTGACAGTTCTGATGATGATATTCGGCGTGATTGGCGCGTTTCTGTTTGCGATCCCTCATATGCTCTTCAAGGCCTGCGGTCTTATCTTAATACATCTTTGGTATGTAATGGATTGCAGTGACGGAGAGGTGGCGCGGATTACCAAGCGTTTTTCACAATTCGGCACGGAACTTGATTACACAGCGCACCTCGTATGCCATCCACTGTTCTGTATTGCCTTTGCATGCAGTCTTATATCGATGGCGCGCTATGACAGTCAGATCGTCTTATTTGTTTCCATGGCATGTATCAGTTCTGAACTGGTGCTGCGTAATATTATGTTATTTTTTTACATATATGATTTGAAGATGGGCAGCGCGACAATGACGAAAGGGAAACATGGCCGTATTAAGACGATTGCGATCCATGTTACTAATGCCCTCTCAATATACCCGAATTATGCCCTTATATTTCCAATTGCGTATTTTATCGATTATTGTTATGGGACATCAATAGCCTTATATTATTTATTCGTACAGACCACGATTGCTTCTCTCATGGCAGCGAGGATGTGCGTTAAGTGGATAAGAACTGTTGTTGGAATTTAAAATAGCGAGCTCTGTCTTTAGATTTGTAGTGGCAGGATCTTTGTATCAGCGCCGGTGCGAGGGTCACTATAGGTCAGGTTGAAAGGTCTGCCACCCCTGGGTGGCGGGTAGTGTAACAAGTCGGCTTGATTATAAAGACAGAGAAGGGCCCGATTTGCTCAGGGAGAGAGATGTGAATGAGATTAGCGAACATAAGCGAGAAGGGTTGAGCATCTGGGCCATCAGCCGGCTGACGGGCTACGACCGGAAGACGATCAGTCGATACTTGTTGACGCCGGCTGGCAGGCCGGTCTATCATAACCTAAGGCATGTGCTGGTGAGCAGGCTGGAGCCTTTTAAGGCGAATCTGAAGGATCGGCAGTGGAATCTCTTCGAAATGGTGCAAATGACGGCTTTTGGGTCCCGGCAACGGACTTGCTAGGCACGCCCCGGCTCTGGCCTTGGACCGAATGCGAAAAAATTGCGAGCCGGGCACTCGGGGTATATTCTCTCGTCACCGGGCAAGCAAAATGGAAATCCTGGTTCAATCCCGCGATCTGAATTACGACTTGAATTTGCCGGCAGCGCGGTGTAAACTGGCAATAATTGGATTTGCTTGGTTGAACTGAAAACCGTGGATAGGGAGAGTCTGTTCATGCCTTTGCTGTTGGATAGCAAGCATATCGGTGGAGACGTAGTTGTTATTGTGCCGAAGGTGATCGGGGACGACCGGGGCTTCTTCATGGAAACCTACCGCTCTGATAATTTCCATGACCTTGGATTGCCGACTGAATGGGTGCAGGACAACCACTCAAGATCTTCGAAAGGAGTTCTTCGCGGCCTCCACTTTCAGTGGGATCCGCAGATGAGCAAGTTGATGCGCGTGACGCGCGGTGCGGCGTTCCTGGTTGCGGTGGACATCCGCAAGGGATCGCCAACCCTCGGTCAATGGTTCGGCATGGAAGTTACGGCCGATAACAAGAGGCAGGTCTATGCTCCGTACGGTTTCGCACGCGGTTTTTGTGCACTCACTGACGAATGTGAAGTTCAGTACAAGTGCACGGGAATCTACAATTCCGCAGCCGAATCCGGGATTTTCTACGCGGATCCTGAGATTGGTATTGAGTGGCCGCTCAACGACGTTCTTGTCTCCGCTAAAGACGCCAAGGCACAGACATTGCAGCAATGGCTGGCTTCCCCTTTGTCGGAAAATTGCATTTATTCAACGAGATAACAATTCAGGCCAGTATTCGCTGGGAGGAGAAAATCACGTGCGCATTCTGATCGCTGGTGGCGCCGGTTACATCGGCTCTGTGCTGATTCCGACGCTTCTCGACCGTGGCTACAAGGTTGATGTAGTCGACCTGTTCTGGTTTGGGAACAATCTCCCGAGCAATGTCGGGATCCTTCACAAGGACATCTTCGACCTGCAGATGTCGGATCTTGCGGGCTATGATCAGGTCATCTTTCTCGCGGGACTTTCGAATGACCCGATGGCGGAGTTTTCACCCAGCAAGAACTTTATCTTCAATGCGTCGGCGCCTGCGTATCTTGCCTATATTGCCAAAAAGGTGAAAGTGAGACGTTACATTTACGCGAGTTCGTGCTCGGTTTACGGATATACCCAGAACGATCTCTATGATGAGGATCGTCCGGTGAGCTCGGCGTATCCATATGGCATCTCGAAGCTGCAAGGCGAGCGCGCTGTCTTGCAGATGATCGATTCGGAGTTCTCCGTTATCGCCCTTCGCAAGGGCACTGTCTCGGGATACAGCCCAAGGATGCGCTATGATCTGATTATCAACTCCATGTTCAAATGCGCGATGAAGGATGGCCAAATCCGTGTCACCAATCCGGCGATCTGGCGCCCATTCCTCGGCATCGCTGATGCCGCGATGGCCTATACCCGCGCGGTTGAAGCCAGTGAATCCGTCAGCGGCATCTTCAACATTGCTTCCGGTAATCATACCGTGGGCGAAATTGCCGATCTGGTTAAGTTGACGGTTGAGGAACACTTAGGCAAGAGGATCGCGCTTGATATCCAGCACATCGAGGATGTGCGTAACTACAAGGTATCGATTGAGCGGGCCAAAACGGTTCTGAGCTTCCACCCGCATCATAGCGTCAGGTCAATTGTTCGCAACTTGATCGATAATATGGATAAGTGCAGTGACTGGGACAACCCCGCCTACTATAACATCAGAGTCTTCCAGGATATTGAGAGAATGAATCGGGTGGCCGCGCCTGCGCTGGCTGTTGCCGCGGGAGCCGGGATATGAAAGTCGCTGTACTTGGAGCCAGTGGACAGCTTGGCAGCGACGTGTATGCGGCCTTCCAGCGGAATGGCGATGAGGTCACAACCCTTACCCATTCCGATCTGGAGGTGGCCTCGGTCTCCTCAGTCGATGAGGCTTTGTCGGCTTGCAATCCAGAGCTCATCGTCAATACCGCCGCCATGCACAATGTCGAGAAGTGCGAGACCGATCCGTTGGCTGCATATACTGTCAACGCGATCGGTGCAAAGAATGTCGCTGAATGGGCAAAGCGCGCAGACGCAGCGGTGGTATACGTCAGCACGGACTACGTCTTTGATGGCAAGAAGGGCAAGCCCTATCTGGAGACCGATGCCACAGCTCCTTTGAATGCGTATGGCATAACCAAGCTCGCAGGGGAGCACTTCACTGCTGCCATAGCCCCGAAGTATTTCGTACTCCGCGTATCCGCAATTTATGGCCATCATCCCTGCCGGGCCAAGGGAGGTCTCAATTTTGTCGAGCTGATGCTCAAGCTTTCCGGTGAACGTGAAGAACTGCGCGTTGTAGATGACGAGTTTGTCTCGCCGACGCCTACTGCACAGGTTGCCGAGCAAATTGTCGCCCTGGGCGGATCGACCAGCTACGGTCTATACCATGGAACGGCCGAGGGCAGTTGTTCGTGGTATGAGTTTGCCCGCGAGATTTTCGATGTTACCGGGACGAAGATTCGCCTAGAAAAGGCACGGCCAGGTGAATTTCCGATCAAAGTAATGAGGCCAAAGTACTCCGTGTTGGAGAACGACGCTCTAAAGAAGGCGCAATTGAATGTATTTACCGATTGGCGCGATGGGCTGCACAAATTTATTTCCGCTCGCGCTCAAGCATCTGTGAGCGCGTCCTAAGGACACATTGGAACGGGAGCACATATGGGTGATAAGAATTGCGATGTTGCGATCATTGGGGCAGGCATCGTCGGCCTGGCGACCGGCATGGAGCTGATTCGCCAGAGGCCGGGGCTGAAGGTTGTAGTTCTTGAGAAGGAGAGCGCGGTCGCTGCCCACCAAACCGGGCATAACAGCGGGGTAATCCATTCGGGACTGTACTACAAGCCCGGGTCGCTGAGGGCGCACCTCTGCCTTGAAGGCAAGACGGAGCTGGAGCGATTCTGCAAGGAACACACGATCCCGCTCGATATCTGCGGCAAAGTGATCGTCGCAACGGACGAGCGCGAGATTCCCGCACTTGAGACACTCTTACGTCGCGGGCTCGCAAATGGCGTACCGGGTCTCCGGGAGCTAAATGCGGAACAGATCTGTGAAATCGAACCTTATGCCACAGGCGTTCGTGGCGTGCACGTCCCGACCACGGGCATCACTGATTTCCGCATAGTCTCAGAGAAATACGCTGAGGTCATCCAGCAGTGCGGCGGCGAGGTTTTCACCAACTCGGGCGTAGAGCGGATCGTGCGTAAATCCGGCGCCATCACCCTGGAAACTACCTCAGGCGCCGTCGAGGCGCGTTGTGTTGTTAACTGTGCCGGATTGCAAAGCGATCGCATTGCGAGAATGGCGGGCGCGAGTCTTAGCCTACGCATTATACCATTCCGCGGCGAGTACTACGAGATCGTTCCTTCGAAACAATATCTTGTAAAGGGCTTGCTGTACCCGGTTCCGGACCCGCGCTTTCCATTTTTGGGGGTTCACTTCACAAGAGGTATTCACGGTGGAGTTGAAGCGGGCCCGAACGCGGTGCTCTCGTTCAAACGCGAAGGGTATAAGCGGACATCGTTCGACTTTGGCGATGCGTTCTCAACTGCCGCCTTCCCTGGCTTTTGGAAGATGGCTTCTCAGTATTGGAAGGATGGCTTTGGAGAATTCTACCGCTCTTGGAGTAAGCAAGCATTCACGCGCGCACTTCAGAAGCTGTTGCCGTCTCTGACTGAACAGGACATTCGACCTGGTGGCTCTGGTGTACGTGCCCAAGCACTGGACCGTTCCGGAAAACTGCTGGACGATTTCCATTTTGTTTATCAGGATCGCATCCTGCACGTCTGTAATGTGCCGTCCCCAGCGGCAACCGCCTCACTCGCCATCGGTAAGGAGATCGTTTCCATGCTCGATAAGAACGGTATGTTCCACAGCTTCAGCTAGGCGTTAAGCGCAGCGGAACTTCAAATTGACTCTTCTGCTGTCTGGAGTGTGTGAAAGAGTGGACGCAGCATAGGGTATTGCGGTCCATTGCTTGCGCATGATGTAAGCGTCTTGTGTTTCCACCCTGGACTTGTGCCCGTCAGATTGAAACGATGGGTGCATGGAAACGAGCAAGGTGCGTGTACGGCGTTCCGTCGCGGAGAA
>Ga0326727_10014785_pt1 | contig 16913 bp, 15 predicted proteins | sample MB2enrmetagenome_FD_207643 | JGI IMG/M metagenome (GOLD analysis project Ga0326727, IMG submission 207643) | Lab enriched peat soil microbial communities from McLean, Ithaca, NY, United States - MB29MY | ecosystem: Environmental > Terrestrial > Soil > Wetlands > Peat | place: USA: New York...
CTACTCCCTTAAGCGATCGGCCAATGCCGAGACCGTAGCAAGTGCTGTGTTAAAATCAGGGGCCTCGCCGTAGACCATGTCCCGCAGAAATGCTGCATAGTAGCTGGCAAAGCGATCATCGGCAGCGAGGCCGCCTACCGCCCGCAAAGTTTCAGCAACCGGATTTTCGCGGTATGCGGGAAACTGGTGGCCGTAAGCCTCCACGTCGGCGCGCATGATCTCCCTGGCCAACGCTATAACCTCGACCGGATCGTAATGCGATCGGATTACGTGCAGGTCGTACACGTGGCGCACGAGGGTTTTGTCGCGCGGGCCGCCAGCATCGGCAAGTTCGGCCCCCGCGCGTCTGGTCAGCGCGACAAATTTCTCCGCAACTGTCTCGACGAGTGCCACGCAAGAAATCGACGGCACTTCTGGCGGCTGCTTAAAGGCATCCGCCAAAAAAGAAGTCACGCTTTGTTCGACGGGCGGTAGACGTAGCGGCCAAACGGCTGTCTCAATTTGAATTTCCGGCCGCAACGCTCCCTCACCGGTGACCAGCGGCGTATAGGGCAGGCGATAGATCGTGTAGCGGCTTGCGTTGGCGGAATCGCGGTGCGCCGGATTCTCCGGATCAAACTGAAACCCGGCCTGCAACAGGGCGGCGGTGACGTTGTCGCGCAATTTACGCAGCTCCGCATGTGAGCGCGGTTTGTCCGATACGATCTTCAAGTCGATGTCTTCCGACATGCGCCGGGTAAGACGGTGGGCCCGGCTCAAAGCCGTGCCGCCGCTGAACACCACACGAAACGGCTTCACGTCAGCGGTGTTGATCGCCGCAAGCGCCCTGACAACATACCAGTCCTTCTCGATCAGGACCGGACTTGGCAGATCGAAATGCTTTTGAACTTCGAACAGATCCCGGAGAGACGGTTTATCGCGCAAGCACCAAGTCCTGCCTGCCATCGTGGAGGCGGCGCGAAAATCTCCCTCTTACCCGCACGACCGGATTTAGCGGAATCTGTGTTGAGCGTCCCTCGTTGTAGTCGCGTTCGGCTTCGGACGGTTCCCATTTCACGCCGAGCTTAGTAAGGGCTTGCCGTGCCGCGCCTAAGAATCCGCCCCGGCTGTAAAGGATTGGATCGCCGGAAAGACGCGAGACAACTGCGCGGCCATAGACCCCGTAGCCGAGCCGCACGAGGCGTTTTTCACGCACGAGAATACGCAGGACGCGCAGGACCTGATCCTCGCCGCCGAGATCCCTGAACTCCCGAGGCAGGAACACGTCTTCGCCGCGCTTCCGGGCGATTCGGCACTCAATCCTCTCGCGCAATGTCTTCGGTGGACGCATGACAGCACCTGCAAAAACCCGACACCAATCATATACAAAAACCCGACACCTGTCAAGGCATAACACATTGTAGATCAAGTGTTTGATAAGGAACACCACGAGTCAGCAAGATCGCGCATTCGGCGATCGTCGCCAGCGACTTCGTCATCACTCCAGTGCAGCCGTCGCCGTTCGACATCTGGGCCGCCGAGGACGAAGTTTGCCAGAAAAGGAAGGAATTACGATCTTGTACTACATGCCTTTTCCTGAACACGTTCATTGAATACCCTGGCGGCGAGACGGGATTCCGCAGCACATCCGCCTTACAGGTCCTGATAAATGTCGATCAGTTGCAACCGTGTAGCCTCCATGGCATGCTCAACGACGGGCGCCCAGCAGGTCAGGAGATCGCAACCGAGCTCGTGGTCCAGTTCAGCTTTGGCACGAAGGCACTGCCCATCAATGGCAAAAGCGCGCGTCGGCTCGAGGGTCCGTGCGGAAAACTTATAGTGATGAGGCGGGAACAACCACGACCATCCCAGAATCTCCCCATCCCCAACGGTCAGGACGCTGAGGGGGCCACGGTGTTCGGAAGGCATCTGTAGCGCCACTTGAGCATGATGTCTTCGGTGACCTGGAGAACCCGATGGTCGAACATCGGTCGCACCTTGTGCGTGAGCCAGTCATTCAGCTCGGCGCGGCGGTTGGGTTCGTCAACAAGCTCGATGCCGAAGCGGATCTCGGCGAGAGTTACCGCGCTGACGTAAAGTTGGTCAAGCGGGCACCTGGCCACAAAGTCTACGACCCGCGGTTCGGGCTTTGGGCGGCGCAGTTCTGACAAGACATTGGTATCGAGAAGCCACGCCATTAGAATGTAACACCTCGAACTGGGAGGCGGGCGCTGGCTGGTTCAAGATCGATTTCTCTATATGGCGAAGCTTGCATGGCGGCTACCAGGTCGGCGCCGGTGTGTGTGGCGGCGTCGCGGGATAATTCCGTTGCCGGCGGCGCTGACTTCAACGCCTGTATAAGAACATCTTCAACGCTTTGAAAGACGCCGCTTTTCATCCGTTCCTGGATGAGGGCTTCGAGTTCAGGTCTATGAATTTCGATGGTCATCGCCGTAGCTCCTTCTTCTTCCAGAGTACCGGATATGGGGGGTTTCTGTCACGAAGTGAAGTGCGATAGCCCTTCCCTGTCCCCGCCGGCGTGGACCTTGAACTCCTGGAACAGAACGCCGGTTTGGGTGTCCTCAAAGATGATGTTGGAGAGGGGGTAGCCGCGCGCGATCTTCTTCTTGATCTCGGTGTCAAGATCGTCCTGGGTGTCCTTGGCTTCCCAATAGCCACGCGGCAGGCTGTTGTGGTCGCGCAGTGTGCCGTCAGGACGAATGAGCCCGCCGCGCGACCTTCCAGGAGGAATTCATCGCCTTTCTCAGGAAGAACGGCATCGCATACAAGCCGAACGGCGGCATGTAGGCGCCACCGGACGCAGCCTTCGCCCCTCCCGCCTAATCTTTCCGAATCTCGCGCTCCGCCGCAAGCCAGTCTTGATCTGCTTGGCCGTCGCGGCGGCCTCGCTGCTCGTAGAGCTGATAGGCCCGTGTGGCGATCTGCGGTGTAAGATCGAGCGGCTTCTTGGCCAACAATGGGGCTTTAGTAGGGTCAAAAATCCGATAGGCGAGCAGCTTCACGCGGTCATTCACGAGGAACCAGGCCAGAGCATAGCCCCAAACGAACGCTGCCCAGCCCCAGCCGAGGGGTGTCATAAACAGCCCATAAACCGCGATCAGAGTCGCCAGCGTTTGCGTGCCGAGCACCGCTACCCATAGAATGCGCGCGGGGCGTATGGACCAGAACGGGCCGCGCGTGCGGGTCAGGAAAATCGTCAGATGTCCGGCCACGGACAGCTTCAGGTACATCAGCGTCTGGATGTGCATGCGGTCGAGGTGAAAGACGCGCTCGCCGAGATAAAACAGGCCGAAGGCAGAAACGACCCCGATGACGCCCAGAACCGTGGCGATCCCCAGCACCAGGCGCATGTTCCAGGCCTCGGGCTTATCCTTGTAATGAACGTTGTCATAGGCGATGGAAAGGATGGCGCCGTCGTTGAGCAACGCCAGCATCACGATCATCACTGCTGTCAACGGATAGAAGTTAAACACCAGGATCGCCAGCGTCATGAAGAACAGCACGCGTAGCGTCTCGGCGATCCGGTAGATCGCGTAGCTGTTCATCCGCTGGAAAATTTTCCGGCTCTCCTTGATCGCGTCAATAATCACCGACAGGCCGGAGGTCATCAGCACCATGGCCGCCGCCGCGCGCGCCGCGTCTGTCGCGCCCGAAACGGCGATGCCGCAGTCTGCCTTCTTCAGCGCGGGGGCGTCGTTCACCCCGTCGCCGGTCATACCGACGATGTGGCCGCGCTGCTGCAAGACATCCACAATGTGAAACTTATGTTCGGGGAATACCTGGGCGAAACCGTCCGCTTTTTCGATGGCCTCCGCCGCCTGCGCCGTCTCGTGATGCTTCGTGTCGCCCAATCCGCTGGCATCAAGGATGTTCGTCCCCAGCCCCAGTTGCCGGGCAGTTTCTCGAGCGATGGCCAGTTGATCACCCGTAACCATCTTAACGTTCACGCCCATCTGCCGGGCGCTGGCGATGGTAGCTTTGGCCTGCTCGCGCGGCGGATCAAACAAGGGCAACACGCCAACAAACTGCCACTTGCCTTCCTGATCTGCCCGCGCCACGCCCAATGAACGGAAGCCGCGCGCAGCAAATTCATTGACAGCCTTTTCGACGGCGGGCTTGACCTGCCCGGCATCGGCCGACATCTCCAGAATCACCTGCGGCGCTCCCTTGGCAACATGGAACTGTTTTCCGTCCGCGGCTTTGACGGTGGCTTCGGTGCGCTTATGCACCGGGTCGAAGGGCTGGAAATGAACCACCTGATAGCCCTTCAAGGCTTGATCGTTCTTCAGGCCGCCAATGACGGCCAGGTCGATGGTGTCCTTGTCCTCCGCGCGCGAAGCTAATGCGGCGCAGAGGACGACTTGGTCGGCAGGAATACCGTTCACGCTGAACGGATCGCCCAGCGTCAGCTTGTTCTGGGTCAGAGTGCCGGTCTTGTCCGAACACAGCACGTCCACGCCCGCCAGTTCCTCGATCGCCGACAGCCGGGTCACAATCGCTTTTTTTTTCGCCAGCAGACGTGCGCCGACCGCCATGGTCACTGACAGCACGGTGGGCATCGCCACGGGAATCGCGGCCACGGTCAGCACCAGGGCGAACTCCAACGTATTGAGGATCGGGTCGCCACGGAAGATCGCGACGGTAATAATCACCGCCACCAGAGCCACCGCGAGCAGGATCAGGTAATCGCCAATCTTCAGCACCGCACGCTGGAAATGGCTGACGGTGTGAGCCTCCTGCACCAGTTGCGCGGTCTTGCCAAAGTAGGTGTTCGTACCGGTGGCGTACACCATCGCTTCGATTTCGCCCTGGCGAATAATCGACCCCGAAAACACCGCCTCGCCAGGTTTGCGCGTGACGGGCAACGACTCTCCCGTCAGCGCGGACTGATCCACCTCCACCGAATCGCCCGCGAGCAAGCGCGCATCCGCCGGCACAATGTCCCCCAGCCGCACGCGGATGACGTCGCCCGGCACCAACTCACGCGCCGCCGGGTCGGTCCACTTCCCATCACGCTTCACCTTGGCCTTGATCGCCAGCGTGGCCTTCAGCGCGGCGATGGCGTTGCCCGCCTGGCGTTCTTCCCAGAATCCGACCACGGCGTTGGAAACCAGCAAAAGGAGGATGATGAAAAAATCCGGCCAGTGCCGGACAACCCCCGACAGAATCACTGCCGCTTCAATCATCCACGGAATGGGACCCCAAAAATAGGAGAGGAATTTCAGGAGCGGATTCGTTTTCTTTTCTGCGATCTCGTTAGGGCCGTATTGCGCCAGCCGTTTCTGCGCCTCGGCTTGACTGAGACCGTCCGGCGACGACCCCAATTTCTTCTCCACTTCCGGCATGGGAAGGGATTTCAGATCGTCCTTGGACTCAGGCTTGGACCCCAGCTTCGCCTCGGGAGACTCGGGCTTATCTGCACTCGGCTTCACGATGACTACCCTCCTGTTCTTTTTACCTCCACCGACTTTCGGTCCAGAGGGGTCTTGGAAAATCGGTGGACAGGCGCTCTCGAAGAAGTCTCATTCACGGTTTTGAATCCCCGAAATCATGGGCGTTACACCTTTGCTTCCGGCGGGTCGGCGACTGCTCCTGGCGGCAGGAAATCCGGCACGTCGAGGCGCGCCACGCCGATCCGGTTATCGGCCATCCCGTAATAGACGTCGCAAGGTCCCGATTAGTGATCGCCATCTAAACAAGCGATGATTGCTTCGGTAACTCGTTTAGTCTCATGGGGACCTTGAACGGGGATACAAACAACACCGGCTTCTTCGGCCGGATAGTCGTTCCCTCCCACAAACAAGGCATCACCTATATAGATCATCTCTTTCAATGAAATACCCAGAAGGTCTCGTAGCTTTCTGATGCCGTAGGCTTTGTCAATGCCGGGTTTGGTGACATCAATGGATGTGGCGCCACCGATGCGGACAGAAAACTCGGGAATATACGTATCAAGAATGGCTTTGATCTTTTTTCGCTTGGCGTAATCAGGATCCCATTTGTCCTTTTCTTCCAAGGGGGCCTGCTGGCCTAATGCGGAATATGTTATCTGGCTTCCCCGGTCTTCAATGACCTCTCCCCAGACCTTTTCGACCTTGAAGCCCGCTACTCCCAGCGCCTTCTTTAGGGAACTGACGATTTTCTCTTTTTCATCCGGGGTGAAATCTTCTGAATAGAGCTTTTTCCATTCCCCTGTGTATTGGAAAAACTTTGTTCCACAAGTAGGAAGGAGGGATAGATTCACCAGGCGTTCGTCATGGGGAAGATTGGCGAGCAGTTGTTTTTCAAATTGTGGCCAACCGCCTCCGGAAATCACGGCCACTTTGACGATACCAAGAAGGTCATGCAGCCGTGCCGCCATTTCGGCATCTAGCGACGATTTACTCTCGGCAAGTGTACCGTCCAGATCATAAACAATTAACTTTTTCACGATCCCTCCACCTCTGAATTCTTGTGATTTCCTGGGCTGCGAGAGGTCGCCCCTTTGGGGCTCGAGAATCAAGACGCCAATCGCCAGCCACCCGGCTACGGGCACACTTGCTGTCGTGCTCATGTCCTTTCCATCTCGGCATTGTATTCGCCACGGCGCGCAGCCCGGTTACACCTGGCCCGATGATACAGAGCTTGCTGTGCCGCCAATACGTTGGCCTCCTTGCCTTGCCAAATCTCCAAGGCCGGTTGCTGGATGGCGCGGGCAAACGAAAACGCCAACGCCCAAGGCAGTCGCCCCTTGAATCTAACATTCATGGCATTCAAACGGGCCGAGGCCAGTTCAGCGGATTGGCCGCCTGACAAGAACGCAATTCCCGGAACGGCAGCGGGGACGGCTCGCAAGAGGCGCCTCACCGTGGCGTCGGCAACCTCGTTCACATCTTCCACTTCGTCTTGTTGGCGGTCGATCAATCTCACCTGATACTGCTGTTCGCCGGCGGACACTTCTTGCACTTCTTCTCGCGGGGGGCACGTTAATCCCGGTAGCACCATGTTGGGCTTGAGGATCACGCCCTCCAGCATCACCCGTTGTGTATAAAGCTGGTTGAAGACCGTTCGCAGGAGTTCCTCTGTGACTTCGCCGCACCGCTCCAGGGTGTGCTCGCCGTCCATGAGCACTTCCGGCTCGACGACGGGGACGAGTCCCGCTTCCTGGCACGACGCGGCATAGCGAGCTAACGCCTGCGCGTTGGCCTCGATGCATCCGCGGCTGGGAATGCCATCGCCCACGGTAATCACCGCGCGCCACTTGGCAAAACGGGCGCCCATTTTCGAATATTCAGCCAGGCGCTCGCGCAATCCGTCCAGACCTTCGGTAATTTTCTCGCCGGGATGGCCTGCCAGGTCCTTTGCCCCGGCGTCAACTTTGATGCCGGGAATGATCCCCGCATCCGTGATGGCTTTAACAAATTGAGTGCCATCTTTCTTCTGCTGGCGGATCGTCTCGTCGTAGAGGATCGCGCCGCTGATGCACTCACCCAGACCGGGCGTGGTCACGATCAACTCCCGATAGGCGCGCCGGGCCTCCACGGTCTGGGGAATCCCCAACCGGGCAAATCGTTTGTTGCAGGTTGGATTACTTTCATCCATCGCCAGCAAGCCCTTGTCGCCGGCGACCAGCATTCTCGCCGTGTCTATAAGCTTTTGCGCATTCATTGGGGGTTACTCCATTTCCAGTTCCGAATCTCCGGCAGGTCTTCGCCGTATTTATCGATGTATTGCTTGTGCTCGATCAGCTTGTCCCTGAGCTGCTGCTTCAGGTAGATGCCCTTGTCGCCGGTCTGCGGCAGGCGGTCGATGGTATCCATCACGAGGTGGAAGCGGTCCAGTTCGTTCAGCACGGTCATGTCGAAGGGCGTGGTGATGGTGCCCTCTTCCTTGTAGCCGCGGACGTGGAATTCGGCGTGGTTGGTGCGGCGGTAGGTCAGGCGGTGGATCAACCACGGGTAAGCGTGGAAGGCGAAGATGACCGGCTTCGACTTGGTGAAGAGCTCGTCGAAATCCATGTCACTCAACCCGTGCGGGTGTTCGGTTTGCGGCTGCAGCTTCATGAGGTCGACGACGTTGACCACCCGGATTTTGAGTTCGGGCAGATGCTCGCGCAGAATGGAGACGGCAGCGAGCGTCTCCAGCGTGGGCACGTCGCCACAGCAGGCCATGACCACATCGGGTGCAACGCCCTGGTCGTTGCTGGCCCAGGGCCAGATGCCAATGCCCTCGGTACAGTGCTTTACGGCGGCATCCATCGCGAGCCACTGCGGCGCCGGGTGTTTGCCCGCGATCACCACGTTGACGTAATGACGGCTGCGCAGGCAGTGGTCCATCACCGACAGCAGGCAGTTGGCATCCGGCGGAAGGTAAACGCGCACGACCTCGGCCTTCTTGTTTACCACGTGGTCGATGAAACCGGGATCCTGGTGGGTGAAGCCGTTGTGATCCTGGCGCCAGACATGCGAGGCCAGAAGATAATTTAACGAAGCGATCTTCCGCCGCCATGGCAAGCCCGATGTGACCTTCAGCCACTTGGCGTGCTGGTTGAACATCGAATCGACGATGTGGATGAACGCCTCGTAGCAATTGAAAAGCCCATGCCGCCCGGTGAGCAGGTAGCCCTCGAGCCAGCCCTCGCATTGGTGCTCGCTGAGCATTTCCATCACGCGCCCAGCGGGGGCGAGAAATTCGTCGTTCGGCACGGTCGCCGCGTCCCATTGGCGCTCGGTCACTTCGAATAGGGCTTCCAGGCCGTTGGAGAGCGTCTCGTCAGGGCCAAAGACCCGGAAATTCCGCTGCTCGCTGTTCAGCTTCGTCACATCGCGCAGGAAACGCCCCAGCACATGCGTGTCGCCGATGCCGGGCGCCCCCGGCGAGGGCACGTCCTCTGCGTAGTCGCGGAAATCCGGCATTCGCAGGTCGCGCAGCAGAATGCCGCCGTTGGCGTGGGGATTGGCGCCCATGCGTCGTTCGCCCTTGGGCGCAAGTTCGGCCAGTTCCGGTTTCAGGCGGCCTTGCTCATCGAAGAGTTCCTCCGGCCGGTAGCTCCTCAGCCAGCCTTCCAACTGCTTGAGGTGTTCGGGATGGGTAGCCGGGTCGGAGAGGGGCACCTGGTGCGCCCGGAACGCACCCTCAACTTGCAGTCCATCGACGACTTTCGGTCCCGTCCAGCCCTTGGGTGAGTTGAGGACGATCATGGGCCAACGCGGACGAGTGGCGTCGCTCTTGCTCCGAGCATGGCGTTGGATTCGCCGAATGCCCTCGATGGCCTTTTCCAAAGTACACGCCATGAGTTCATGCATTTCTTCCGGCTCATCACCTTCCACAAAATAGGGCGTCCAGCCGCAGCCGCGTAGAAATTGCTCCAATTCCTTGTGCTCGATGCGCGCCAGGACGGTCGGGTTGCTGATCTTGTAGCCATTGAGGTGCAGGATAGGAAGCACGGCTCCGTCGGTAATTGGGTTGAGAAACTTATTGGAATGCCATGCGGTGGCCAGCGGTCCGGTTTCCGCCTCGCCGTCGCCGACGACACAGGCGACGATCAGATCGGGATTGTCGAACACCGCCCCGAACGAATGGCTGAGCGAATAGCCCAGCTCGCCGCCTTCGTGGATCGACCCCGGGCACTCCGGGGATGCGTGGCTGGGAATCCCTCCGGGGAACGAGAACTGAAGAAAGAGCTTCCGCAGCCCGGCCTCATCCTGGCTGATGTTGGGATAGATCTCGCTGTAAGTGCCCTCGAGATAAGTGTTGCCCACGACGGCCGGGCCGCCGTGCCCAGGGCCGGAGACGTAGATCATGTCGAGGTCGTATTTTTTGATGACCCGGTTCAAGTGCACGTAGATGAAGTTCTGCCCGGGCGTCGTGCCCCAGTGTCCCAGCAACATGTGCTTCACATCCGCGAGCGTCAGCGGCCGCTTCAGCAGCGGATTGTCGTAAAGATAGATCTGGCCGACCGAGAGGTAGTTCGCGGCGCGCCAGTAGGCATCCATATTGTGGAGCAGTTCCGAGGAAAGGGTTCTTGTCTTCATGGTTTAATTCTCTCCTGCATAAAACGGTACGGCGTTGGTGTGGCCGGCTGCGATCAGGACGGGCGGAAAGACGGCCGCGGCAGGCTCATCCTCCGGATGCCTCTTTGGGTCTGGGGTTGTGCCAGCCGCCGTCCGAAGCGATGATCGCGTCGGCCTCTTTCGGCCCCCACGTGCCGCGCTTGTAGAGGCGAGCCCGGTGGTGGGTCTTAAGGACTGGATCAACCACCGCCCAGGCGGCCTCAACCGCGTTTTCACGGGTAAAGAGCGCTCCATCGCCGACCATGGAGTCGCCCAACAGCCGCTCGTAGGGCGATTCCTCTGCCGGCGTTTCTTCAAGCAGATAGAGCTCTCGCTGATCCCCTACGAACTCCTTCCCTGCGAGCTTGACGCGCGCGGCGAGAGCGATGGCCGCGCTGGGGGAAAGCCGGAAGCGCAGGTAATTGGCTCGGCCGGTCGTGGGCGCGGAGTCGGCGAAAAGCCGCTGCGGCGGCGGCTTCAGCTCCACCAGGATCTCGGTCGCGGTTTCAGCCAGGTATTTGCCGGAGCGCAGGTACCAGGGCACGCCCTCCCAGCGCCACGAATCGATGAAAAGCCGCAGGGCGCAGAAAGTCTCGACGTCGGAGTTCTTCTTCACGTCGGGCTCCTTCCGGTAGCCGGCGTACTGGCCGCGCACCACGTCGTCGGGTTCGAGAGGGCGCATCGCTTGAAAGACCTTGGCCTTCTCGGTGTGGACGGCTCCAAAGTCCCTACCGGCTGGCGGCTCCATGGCGAGCAGCGCAACGATTTGGAAGAGGTGGTTCTGAATCACGTCGCGCAGACAGCCGGCGGTTTCGTAAAACGCGCCGCGGCCCCCCACGCCGAAATCCTCGGATAGGGTTACCTGGACGCTAGCCACGTAGTTACGGTTCCAGATCGGCTCCAGGAACGAATTGGCGAAGCGGAAATAGAGAATATTCATGATCGCCTCCTTCCCCAGGAAGTGATCGATGCGGAAGATCGAGTCTTCCGGGAACTCCGATCGCGCGACGTGGTTGAGTTTCCGCGCGGAGGCCAAGTCGCGTCCGAACGGCTTTTCGACAATGACGCGCGCATGCTCGGCCAGGTTGGCGGCGCCAAGCCCTTCGATCACCGTCTCGAAGAGCGAGGGCGGGATGGCCAGATAGTGCGCTGGACGCCGAGCGCTACCCAGCTCCTTTTTTATCGCCGCAAACGTAGCCGGGTCGTGATAATCCCCGCTCACGTACCTGAACAGAGACAAAAGATGGTGGAAGGCACGCTGGTTATCGACTCCGCCTGATCGCTTGATGCTGTCGGCCACGCGTTTGCGCAGCCGCTCCAAACTCCACTTTGGGAAGGCGACGCCGATTACCGGGACCTCAAGCGAACCTCGTTTCGCCATCGCGTAGAGTGCCGGGAAGATCATCTTGTGGGCGAGATCGCCCGTCACACCGAAGAGCACCAGCGCATCCGAACGAGAAACAGTCATCAAGCACCTCCATTCTTGGTGGCGGCCTGTTCCTTATAGATGCAGAACGGGTCACGAAGGGCTGACAACACCTTTCTTGCACACAGGCTCAGGTTGATGCTTTGAGGGCGGATAATCGATACGCCGTACGGGGTCGCGTGGGGACCTACAAGCTGCGAGTGCCGCGATAGAACCCCTTTTACTTGGTTTTCTGCTCGGCAGCAATCTCCTCCTGCTCCTCTTCAGCTTCTTTCCAACTGGAATTGGGGTTGTATTCCTTCAGAGCTTTGGCGAGAACCTCGGTCTTCTTGCCGAGATCCTTCTGATACACTATTCCATCCTGGTTAACGATAAACGTCATCACGCCGGACGACCTGTATTCCGCCGGGTAGGCCACGAAAGCGAAACCCTCGGCCATTTTGCCGTTTACGAGGTAACTTTTCGCGCCGCCTGCGCCATTTTTTCCCTGACGCGTTAGCATGCGGTAATAGTATCCGCGGTAAGGAGTCGGAGCGCCCTCTTGGCTTTTGGCATAGCCCTCAGCAAAGGCCGATGCCACCAGCGGCCCGACGGGGCTCTGGGGTTCGCCCTCAGCAGCTTTCCAATAAAGGCCATTGTGCTGCCCTTCATCACTGAAGATGTTCTGGGCGTACTCGTTGTGCTGCGTGGAGTAGTATTCCTTTTGCGCCGCCACGAGCTCCTGGCAAACGCTAATGGCCGACAATTCATTCCGGCCTACTCGCCTGTACAGAATTTCTTTCTTGCCTGCCTCGGTGTCGAAATACCACGAATTCCCTTTATTCACGAGCGGTATGGGCGTGGGCCAATTCTCCGCGCCGATATACAAGACGGTGGTTCCATCCGGTTCTTTCACCAGACGGTGCATTTGCTCATATCTCCGTACGAAATTAGCGCGGCTTTCGGCGTCCTCGGTATCGTCTCCCGACGAGACGATTTGCTTTCCATCTGGTCCGAAGATATCGAGCATCGCTTTTTCGTCGTTATTCTGCGCTGCCGTGACGAGTGCGCTGCTCGCGTCTTCCGGCGATGAAAACGTTTTCTGGCCCGGTTGTTGCGCCATGGAACGGATGGGAAAGCACGCCGTCAAGAGGATAGCGACCGCAGCCAATATAGGAAGATTGGCAGATTGAAATTTGTCGAAGTTCAGCTTCGTTCGCCGCATATGGCTTCTCTCCATTTCCAAGTTTTACAGTCAACTAAGAACGTGACGAACCTTTGATTAATGATGCCTACCACCACCGCCACGTGTTCCTCCGCCACCGCGCGCTGCTCTGCCACCGACGCTGGCGCTTCCGCGTGACGAATAGCTCCTTGCCTGTCCGCCCTTCCCGATGCCGCTGAAGGCGCCCGAGCGGACGCCGCTCTGACCACGGGGTGCAGCGTATCCTCGCGCCGCCTGCCTGTTTCCGTTGAAAGCTCTGGCCGTTGCGCCCGGACGGTTGGAAACTCCGCCGCGCGCGCCCCCACCTCGGTTGATGCTGCTACGGTTGGAAACTCCGCCCCGCGCCCCCGCACCTCGGTTGATGCTGCTACGGTTGGAAACTCCGCCGCGCGCGCCCCCACCTCGGTAGAAGGCGTTCCGGTTATAAAACGTGGTGCTCCGCGAGTAGTACCTGCCGCCGCCGAAAGTTGCGTAATGGCCACCCCAATTGAATCCCCAATGATTCCAGCCCCATCCAAAACCTCCGAAAAAGCCGATTCCAAAACCCATTCCGAACGAGAGGTACGGGCCGCCAAACCAAATTCCCGGATACGGGTACCATCCCGGCCACGCCATGATGGGACCTCCGTAAACCAACCACGGATCATACGCGGGGACGTAAACGACCTCGGGGTTGGCAGGCTGAACGACAATCGACGAGCCTTGCGTCGTTACAGTTTGCTGCGGCGTGGTCTTGAGGTTGCCAGCTTCCTGCGCCCGCTGGCGCATCACCTGTACGGCATCCATCACATCCTGTTGCTGGTTGTAGTAGGCGTCGCCAAGAGATGACGTCCAGGAGAGGTTCTTGTCCATATTTCCAAGGACGGATGGAAATGCGGTGAGCGCCTTGACGCTCGGGTCCCACGGTTGTTGGTCCACAGCTTGACCCAAAGCGTCGCCCTTCAAATCAGGATTCGCTTGCACCCATCTGTTGGCCTCCACCACTTGCTCGGGAAACGTGGAAGCCGCCAGGATCTGCGCCACCAGCGAATCCGGATACAGCGCAATCGGCGCTACCAACTGCTGCAACTGTTCGGGACTCTGTTGCGCGTAGGGCGGCGTCGGCGCGCCCTGCGGCGACGCTTGCTGGGCCTGAGGCGGGGCTTGCGCGTCTTGCTGCGCCGACAGGCTCTGAGGCCAAATCGCGAACAACAGAGCCACCGACAACAGGGAAATTAAAATCTGCTTGCCCAATAGAGGCCTTGAGAACCCTGCGTCACGTCCGAAAATGTTCATGTTTTTGAACCCCCTCTGCACCTTCATCAGCTTGAGGCCTCCGATAAATAGAGACTCCTCGGGTACGGCTATCCTCACAATAATCCGCCATAGGGTGCCTGTCTGTTTCATTTTGACCATCTTCCTGTTCACTATTGACCACCTTCTGTAAGCTGCCCATGGCGCAGCCGTGTTGGAATGGAGAACGAGTTTGGGGGTTCGGGGCCGGAGTAGGGCCGAACTGCGTTCGGCCTCGGGGAGAGTCCCCCGGGAAGAAAATGTAACGCAAGGCTCGCTCTCCAGCCCGCCAATTTTAATGGCGGGCGGCACTTCCACCGCGACGCGGGCTGGCGCAGACGGTCGCATTAGGGCAGTAGGCAGTGGGCAGCCAGTTGTCGAGCCCCAGAGGGCGACCCATCGCAGCCCAGGGCAACGGCCGGGCATGCGACCCCAACCCTTTCGACGCGTGAGCCCCAAAGGGGCGACCCACGGTCTTGCTCTCGTCGTGACGGATTGTGGCGTAGGTTTTAACTGGCGCGCCCCTTCAGAGCATCAGGTTGTGACCGCTCCTGGATTCCCAGGGCGTTGCTCTGGGCTGGGATGGATCGCCCCGTTGGGGCTTGCGGTCTGGAATGGGTTGGCCGCTTGACCCAGGTCGTTAGCCTGGGTTGTGACAGGTCGCCCCGTTGGGGCTCGCCCTGCAGTTTGTCTCTGCAGTTTGTCTCTTGACAGGTTGAGTAAAATAGGCTAGACTAGTGGGCATCCGCTCTGCCGCCGCCCACGGCACATAGGCGGACGCTCTTTTCGATGCGACGACGCAAATCATTCCTCAACTGTAGTCCAGGAAGTATGAAAGCAGCAGGAGAGTCCTCTTTTTCAACTGGACAGAGAGTCTGTTTTTGCAAGGGAGGATTTTCTCTTGACGGAACGAAGCGGGAATGTTACTGAAAACCGAGCGTGTTACCCTGGACTTCCCGCCACGCTGGTTGTTGTCAAGTTTGTTCCACCTCCGATGCTCGTTGGTCCTTTCCAAGGGCAAGACCCAACACGCGCAGACCGTGTTCGCGATCATCATTCTTCGTCCGTGCGAATGACGCAGACGGGAACCCGGCTGGCCGCCGCGGATTACCAGCACAAAGTCGCAATCAAACCGTATCCCTGCTAAGGACTCATGCCGGACGTAGGCACGATAGATCCTGCATTGACGGAATAGGCGAAACGGAGACCGTGAGCAATTCTGAACAGACGTGCAATGCGTCATCTGCCATCATCTGATGGAATGTTCCTGGAGAGGAATGCCTGTTCCCAACGTTCTGGCTCCGGGATAAGCGTCCCTTGAGGAGTAAAGCAATCATGAAAGTGGAATTAAAGCCGGTTATTGATGCGCTCAAACATGATGCCAATCAACTGGAACACCACGCCCGGAAGCTGAGAACAACCTCTCCCAATTTCGAGGCGGAGGCCGAGGATATAGACGACAGGGTGGAGTCCATCAGAAAGCAGATCGAGATTTTGGAACAGTGGGAATAGCCACGAATCCCAGGGGGCCGTTGATTCTCCATTTCATCTTGAGTGGCTAAGGTTCGGCGGCACCATGGGATCTGGACAGGTGAGGGCGTGCCTCCCTGCAAAACTGAACGTCTTGCACGGCAGAAATGAGAGATCATAAAGATATGCCAAACACAGGTGAAAGACGAGAGATCACTGCACGCATGAATGCGAAGGAAGCGGAAACCGTTCGGGATTCTCAGAAGCTGGTGTCGAAAACAAAGCAGGTCACCGCAAGTAGGGACGCGAAGAGCCGGATGCGAAGCGCCAGAGCACTGAAGGGCCGATCTCGCGAACGTACAGCGTGATGCCCGGTTTCGTCGGGCGATGGTGAAGGACCGCGCGAAACTGAAGAGCATCGCCGCGACCAATACGCCGCCTCCGAATGTCGGCGAAATTGATCCAGTGAGTAGCCACTGTTCGGCAATCGATTGTGGCGCTCTGGGGAGGTGTCCATCATGAAACGTAAATTGCGGAATGATGAGGTTCAGCCCGATGAACTTGAAAACGAGGAACTAGCTTCTGACAGCGCCGGGCAATCGGGTGATGCCCAGGGGCTTTCGCAAACTGCGGACGTTGACGAGGAGAGCGTCGCAGAACTCGCCGAGACAGATCAGGCATACGAGGCCGAGGTCGTGGAGGGTGTCAAGGATGCTGGCGATCACCCCGAAAGGCCTGTACAAACCCGTGAGGACAAGGCTCGGTGAGTTGCCATTCCGCCGGAGCGAGAATCGAGCTTCGTGCCATACCGCGACTCGGCCGATCCGGAAGTCCGATTACAGCAGCGCCAAGCCCACAGCTTGCGAAGCTGTGAAATAGCCTCTGGTTGAGCAAAAGCATTTCACGCAAAGGCGCAAAGTCGTAGAAGGCGCAAAGAAAACAAAGCAGTTGTTCTTTGCGAGTTTTTGTGCCCTCGCGCCTTTGCGTGAGATTGTTTATCTTTTCACAGTTTCTGAGAAGGACTCAACAGATAGAGTGGTGTCTGAGGTATCGGCTGCACGAACGCCAGATCATGGTCCCGAAGTGATTTCCCGCCAAAGTGAGCAATTTTGGACAGACACGCTGCCGCCGCGGACGCTTTAATCGTTGAGCGGGGCTCAAACATGAATACCCTGGGTTTGCCGTCAGCCACTCGGCAACCCAAAATGGAAATCCTGAAAGAAACTTCCGTGTGGCTCCCGTCCATGGCGCTTCGGATTGCAGGCTGCCGAAGTCATCCGAAGTTTAGAGGAGGTTCTCGTGAAGGTTTTGTTGGTCTACCCGGAGTTTCCAGACACGTTTTGGAGCTTCAAGCACGCTTTACCATTTGAAGGGAAAAGGTCGGCATTCCCTCCCTTGGGTTTACTCACCGTGTCCGCGATGCTGCCTTCGCACTGGGAACGCCGGCTCGTGGATCTGAACGTACGCCGCCTCAAGGACTCCGACCTGGCCTGGGCGGACGTCGTCTTCC
>Ga0326727_10014786_pt1 | contig 16913 bp, 11 predicted proteins | sample MB2enrmetagenome_FD_207643 | JGI IMG/M metagenome (GOLD analysis project Ga0326727, IMG submission 207643) | Lab enriched peat soil microbial communities from McLean, Ithaca, NY, United States - MB29MY | ecosystem: Environmental > Terrestrial > Soil > Wetlands > Peat | place: USA: New York...
GAAAGCAGGCTCGTGGGGCGCCGTGGAAATTGTCAAACCGGTGGTGGTGCTTTTCCGGCCGGCGACGGACGTGCTATTTCCCTTTGGCTGCTGCTGCTTCCCTTTGGCCGGTTTCACCCCCATGCCTCCTTAATGACCAACCGAAACCTCCACTCTCCCTGGGAAGCGGGATTTGATTTCATATACTCTGTTTCGCCACTTTGCGTTAGCCTCTTTAAGTATGAGCTGTACACATGGGGGAAACAAGCGGCCTTCTTCAAGGTCTTCGATTCCAAGCATAAGCCGCTGATGATTTGCGAGACAAAACAACGGCGCCCAGATCTTTCGAACTTCGAATTTCGAATATTCCCCCATGATCTTCCTCAACCCCTGGCTGCTCGCCGGCATCGGCGCAATCGCCGCGCCCATCGTCATCCACATGCTGGTCCGCCGCCACTTGAAGCGGGTCAAGTGGGCCGCCATGCGCTTCCTCCGCACCGCCGTTCGCCGCAATGAACGCAAGCTCCGCATCGAGGACCTGCTCCTGCTCCTCCTGCGCTGTCTGCTCCTCATTCTCCTTGCCCTCGCGCTCGCCCGCCCTGCCCTTCGCGGCATGGCCGGCATCGCTTCCGCGCGCGGCCCGCGCACGGTCGTCATTGCCCTCGACAATTCCTACAGCATGGGCCTCACCGATGGCGGCTCCTCCCGCTTCGAGAACGGCAAAAAGGCCGCCACCCAGATCGTCGATGAATTGCCCGCCGGCTCGCAGGCCGCGTTTCTTTTGTTCTCGGATGTCGCCCGCCCAGTCATCTCCGAGCCCGCCTCCGATTTGAATCTCGTCAAAAAAATGATCGGTGACGCCGCGCTCACCGATCGCGCATCCAACGTTCATCCCCCGTTGCGCGAGGCGCTCGACATCCTCAAGCGCCACGCCGCCGATCACGGCGGCATCTTCCTCATCACCGATGCGCAGGCGAATGGCTGGAAGGAACTCCCCGCGATGCGCCGCGACCTCGCCGACGCCGGCGCGCAGGTCAGCGTCGTCCTCCCCAGCCCCGGCCCGCAGCCTAATCTCGGCATCAGCGACATCGCTCTCGGCAGCGCCTTGGTCCCCGTGAACACCGCCGCCCGATTCAGCATCGAGGCCACCAATTACGGCTCGGACGAAGCCCGCAACGTCACCGTCGGCTTGAGCATCGACGCCGACCCTCCCGGCGATCAGGCCGTGATCGATTCCATCCCGCCCGGCGAGAGCCGCCGCGTCTCGCTCTTCGCAAAGGCTCGCACCGCCGGCTATCACGCCATCACCGCGCAACTCCCGCCAGATCACCTCGCCGCCGACGATCGGCGCACGATTGTCGTTCGCGCGGTGGACCAGGTCCGCGTTCTGCTCGTCGCTGGCAACCTCGGCGCGACGCCGCGCGAGGGCGACGCCTTCTTCCTCGAGCGCGCCCTCTCGCCAGTGCCCGCGGGCGACAGCTATTTCATCAAGCCCCGCGTCGTCTCCGCCGCCGACCTGCCCGCCCTCAAGCTCGCCGACTTCGAAGCCGTCGCGCTCGTCGACGTTCCCCGCCTGCAACCCGACTCCGTCGCCGAACTCCAAAAATTCGTCGTCGCCGGCGGCGGCCTGCTGATCTTCCCCGGCGATGAAACCGACGCCGCATTCTATAACGACGCGTTCGGAAAAACGCTCCTCCCCGCAACCCTCGGCGCCCCGTGGGGCGACGCCGCGGGCAAGGAGAAGTTCCGCCTGTTGCAGCCATCGAATTACACGCACCCCATCGTCTCCATCTGGCAGGACCCCGCTGCCGGAACGCTCACGACCGCGCGCTTTTACAAAGGCCTCTCCCTCGCCCCGATCCCCGCGCAGGCGAAGGACGCGGGCCAGCCCGTGACCGTCCTCGATTACGGTGACGGCTCGCCCGCCATCGTCGAGCGCACATGGGGCAGCGGCAGGGTCATCGAATTCTCCAGCTCCGCGAACGCCGCATGGAACGATCTCCCCGCCCATCCCGCCTTCGTCCCGTTGATGCAGCGCTCTCTCGGCCGGCTCGTCACCCGCGGCGATGAGGCGCTCAATCTCCCCGTCGGCGGCGTATTCACATGGCCCGCTCCGACCGCCTGGCTTTACAAAACGGCGACCGTCACCGAGCCCGGTTCCGTTCCCGGGGCGACCGCGAAAAGCAAAGTCGAGTTGGTGGATGGCGCCCCGCTCCTCCGTTTCGCCGCCACCGATCACGCCGGCGTTTACGACGTCGCCATCGACGCGCAGCCCCCCGCGAAACTCCGCTTCGCCGCGCAGTCCGATCCCGCCGAGTCGAAACTCGATCCCATTTCCGACGCCGATTTGAAATCACTGGGGGAGGGGACCCAGGTCATCCACTGGGAGCCCGGCGCCGACATGCGTCTGGCACTCGGCGGGCAGCAGGCCGGACAGGAATTCTGGTCGATCCTCGCCGCGCTCGCCCTCGCCGTCGCTTGTTGTGAGACATTTCTGGCCGGGAGGTTCAGCGCCGCGAAATGAATCCGCTCCTCCTCCATTTTTTCGGCCTCAAGGAGACCGACGTGCAGCACGTCACTTCGGCCAGCCTGCAATTCCGCAATGCCGAAGCCGCCGGCTGGCTGGTCTTCGTCGCGATGCTCCTCGCCGCGTTCGTCTGGTGGTCCTATTTCCGCATGGAAGCCCACCGCGCTCTCTCGCCCGCGCGCAAGCGCCTCCTCGCCGCCCTCCGGCTGACGCTGCTCGGATTGATCGTCCTGCTCCTCCTGCGCCCAGTCTTCGCGCTCGAGATCGAGGCGCCCATCCGCCGCACCATCCTCCTCCTCGTCGACGCCAGCAAGAGCATGAACCTCCGCGACCAGCGCGTCGACGAGGCCGACCAGAAGCGCGCCGAAATCGCCCTCGGCGCCATCGACTCCCTCTCCCAATTGATCGATCCCGCACAAGCCGCGAAGGCGAAACAGATGTCTCGCGCCGAGCTCCTCAAGGCCGTCCTGCAAAACGACCATCTTCGCCTCCTGGATAACCTGAAGAAGGATTTCAACGTCGAGACCTACCTCTTCGGCCAGGCAGCCGCGCCGGCGGATGGCCCCGGTTGGCTTGTCGATTACAGGCCGGACAGCGACACCACCGCCATTGGCGACGCCGTCGGCGGCGTGCTGGAGCGGAAGCGTGGCCAGCCTCTTGCCGCCATCCTTCTCATGACCGATGGCGGCAACAACAGCGGCGCCTCCCCCGTCGATGCCGCCCAGGACGCCGCCCGCGATGGCGTCCCCATCTTCGCCTACGGCATCGGCATCACCACTCCGCGCGACATCGTTGTCAGCCATCTCTCCGCCCCGGAGATCGCTTTCGCAAACGATGCCGTCTCCGTCACCGTCCAGGTTCGCGGCCAGGGCATGACCGGACAGACCGGCCAGCTCTCGCTGAAGTTGGGTGGCGAGGAAGTCGCCTCAAAGGCCGTCGCCTTCACCGGCGCGGATCAGATCATTTCGCTCGATTTCACTCCACGCACGAAAGGCGATTTCGATCTCGTCGCCGGCATCCCCCCGCGCGACGACGAAGCGTCAAAGGACAACAACTCCGCCCATCAGCGCCTCCGCGTGATCGACGATAAGATCAAGGTCCTCTACATCGAGCGGCAGCCGCGCTGGGAGTTCCGTTACCTCCAGCAGGTGCTCCTGCGCGACCGGCGCATCCATCCCTCATTCGTGTTGACCGAGGCCGATCCCGGCATCTCCCAGGGCGTCGGGACTCCCTACCTCGCGAAGTTTCCGGACGACAAGGAGCAGCTCTTCAAATACGACATCCTCATCTTCGGTGACGTCGACCCGAAGGCGTTCTCTGCCGCCCAATTGGATGCCGTCGCGGAGTTCGTCTCAAAGTTCGGCGGCGCCTCGATGTTCATTGCCGGACGCGACTTCATGCCCGACGCCTACCGCGGCACTCCCGTGGAAAAAATGTTGCCTGTCGAGCTTGCGCCCTTTCCTGTGAGCGCCGCGAGCGCCGCCACCACCACCCGCCCCATCCGTCTCGCATTGACCCCGCTCGGCGCGGCCAGCCAGATGCTCCGCCTCGTTCCCGATGAGCAGGCCAACTCCCAGCTCTGGTCCGGCTTTCCGCCCATCTACTGGGACGCCAGCGTAGCCCGTCCAAAACCCGCCGCCCAGGTCCTGGTCGAGGACCCCGATCCCGCCCGCGCATCGCGCTTCGGCAGGCTCCCCGTCCTCGCCACCCAGCAATACGGCGTCGGCCAGGTCTTCTTCCTCGGCACCGACGATCTCTGGCGCTGGCGCCGCGGCGAGGGCGTCAATCAATACCCGCTCCTCTGGGGCCAGATCGTGCAAGGCGCAGCGCTCGCTCATCTCCTCGGCACCTCGAAGAAAACGCAGCTCTCCGTCGACAAGGAGGAGCACAACGTCGGCGACCCCGTGACCGTTTACGCGCGCCTTTATAATGACAGCTTCCAGCCCATCACCGATTCCCAGGTCCAGGCCGCCTACTCCGTCCAGGCCGGCGCCGGCGCGCCCCCTGGCGACAAGACGGAACTCACCCTCCGCGCCGTCCCCGATCAGCCCGGCATGTTTCGCGGCGATTTCGTTGCCCTAAAAGCCGGCCGCTACAGCCTCGCCACCGTCAACGATCCCGGTGCCACGGTCGAATTCACCGCCAGCCAGCCCCAGTTCGAGCTCGGCGACACCGCCATGAACGAAACCCTGCTCCGCCAGATGGCCTCCGCCAGCGGCGGTCAGTTTTTCCGCGAGGAAAACCTGGCCGATCTCCCCGCCGCCTTGAAGGCGAAGCCCGAGACCATCCATGCCGCGCGCGATTTGGAGATTTGGTCCTCCCCGTTTTATTTCCTGCTAATGTGCCTCATTGCCGTCACCGAATGGCTCCTGCGCAAGATTTGGAATCTCAAGTAGCGTCCGGATGAAAACCAAGCCTCCGCTCACTCCCGAAATTCGTCGCGAATTGCGCCGCCTGCAATTCCGTCTCGCCGCCACGCGCGCTCGTCTCGTCGCCACGCGGATCGGCGCCGGCATCGCAACCGCCGCCTCCCTTCTCCTCGGCATCTTTGCGGTCGAGATGACGCTCGACTGGCTCCTGCATCTCCCATGGCTTGCGCGCGCCAGCTTTTCCCTCCCCGCCCTCGCCGGGGCCGCATGGCTCCTATATCGCGAGGTCCTCCTGCCCCTCGTCCGCATGCCGAGCGACCACTCCGTCGCCTGCGCCATCGAGCGCGCAATGCCCGTTTTCCAGACCCGCCTCATCGCTTCCATCCAGCTCGGCCGCGCGCGCGACCCGAGGCACGGCGCCTTGGTTGGCGCTCTCATTCGCGAGACCGCCGCGATCGCCGCCGGTGCGGATTTCCGCAAAGCCGTAAAGACCGCCGGCCTCTTCCGCGCCCTGCAACTCCTCGTCGCCGTCATCTTCCTCTCCGGCGGCCTCGCCGCCCTCGCCCGCCGCGAACACGCAAACGTCCGGCTCCTCCTCGACCGCGCCCTTCTCCTCACCACACGCCTCCCCAGCCGCACCCAGATCGACAAAATCGATTGCCCCACCCAGATCGCCGCCGGCGAAGACCTGAACATCGACGTTCAGGCCGGCGGCCTCATCCCCCCCTCCGGCCTCCTCGTCGCAGATTCCGGCTCCGCCTCCAGCCAATACAAGCTCCTCCCCGTCGCCCCCGGCCGTTTCCACGCCGTCATCCACAGCGTCCCCCGTTCCCTCACCCTCCGCGTCCTCCTCGGCGACACCCAGAGCGACCCATTAATCGTCACCGTCTTGTCGCCTCCGGTGGTGCTCGAAGTGAGATGTAATGACTTTTACCCCGCATATACCGGTTTATCACCCATCCTGCGGCTTCCCGGCGATCTCTCCCTCCTCGCCGGCAGCACCCTCCATTTGACCGTCACCGCCAGCAGTCCCATCCGCCAGGCCACCATCCATCTCGCCGGCCTTGAAAAAGACCTCCCCATGGCCATCGACCCGGCAAACAAACTCCAACCCCGCGGAGAGATCCCCATTCCAAAGGAAGGCCTCACCGGCTTCTCCCTTCGCCTCGTCGATGAACACGGCATCGCCTCCCGCGATCCCGCCGTTTACCGCATCGACATCGTTCCCGACCGTCCTCCCACCGTCAGGATCACCCAGCCGCCACCGGAGGAGCTCGCCACCCCGGCCGCCGTCGAGCTCATCGCATTCCACGCCGAGGACGACTTCGGCGTCGCGAAGCTCCTGCTCCATTACATCGTCAATGGCGCCGCCGAAAAAGTGACCGAGTTCGATCTCGCCGGCGCCACCCCGCGCCGGCTCGACCGCCGTTTTGATTGGAACCTCTCCTCGCTCAAACTCGCTCCCGGCGCTATCATCGATTACTGGATGGAAGCCATCGACGCCAATAATGTCACCGGCCCAGGCTCCGGCGTCACCGACAGAGCCCGCATCAAGATCGTGACCGACGACGAAAAGCGCGCCGAACTCTCCGCCCGTATGAATGATGCCCTCGACTCCCTCGGCGGCGTCAGCCAGAGCGAAGATGACTTGTCAAAGAGCCTCGGCGCGCGGATTTTCCAGAAAGCTGAGGCAAAACAACCATGACCATAGTGGTGGCACGCAAGTTCCTTACGAAATTGTCCCGAAGGGACAGCTCGATATTAGCCGGAGGCGTAAGCCCCCGGTTGGGAATCCCACGCGTCACGCCCCGGCAGGGGCGGCAGAATTCTTTGAACTGCTCTGATAAATTTCTGGCTGCCACGTTCTGCGCTGCTCTCCTCGGCCCCGCCTTCGCCCTCGCCGCCGGCCCGGCGCCCGGCGACTTGCAGCGATCCGCCACCCGCCAGGAGCAGATTCGCGGCGATTCCCTCGGCCTCGTCGCCCGTCTCGACGATCTCATTGCCGAGTACACCCGCAACGGCCTCGCAAAGGGCAAGGAATACGACGACGTAAAAAATGTCCGCGAGACGCTCGGCACGTTGAGTGACGAGGAGATGGAAAAAGTCGTCACCCTTCTCAATGAGGCCGCTGTAAAATCGCCGGACTCGACTGGCGGCGCCGTGAAAGCCTACGCGACCGGGAAGGACATTGTGCTCCGGCTCAAGCAGATCCTCGCCGCCCATCAGCGCAAGCAGGATATCGACGCTCTCGCGAGCGCCCTCAGCCAGCTCGCCGACCGCCAGGCCGCCAATCTCTCCACCGCCGTCGATGTCCGGCAACTTGCGCTCAAGGATTCTTCCGACGATGGCAAGGCCGCCGTCGCCGCGTCCGAGGAAGCCCAGAAAGCCGAGCAGACCGCGATCGCCGGCGAGGTGAAATCGAACGCCGACAAACTGGCTGCCATCTCGTCCACGCCGGACGGTTCCGCTTTTAAGGATGCCGCCTCGCAATTGACCGGTCTCGCTCCGCGCGCCGCCGATGCCACTGGCGCTTTGGCTGCCGGCAGGATCGACGACGCTGTTGCCGCCGAAACCACGGTAGCCGAAAAGCTCAAGGACCTCGCGCAGGCTCTCTCTCCCGCGAACGATCAGGATGCCTCCGCCGCGAACCACGCCGGGCAATTGGCCGGCCTCGCCAGGGACGAGCAGGCGCTCCTCGGCAAGACGACGCAATTGAACTCCACGCTCTATGCTCCACCCAAGGCTGCTGCCGATGCTGTCGCTAAAGCCGCTGCCAACGCTGATGCCACGCAAAAACTGAAGGCGCTTTCCCCCGATCAATCGACGCTCGCCGCAAAGGCCGGGATGCTCTGGGGCGATTTCCAGAAAACCATGGGCAAGGCCGCCAGCCCTTTGGGCGAGGCCGTTTCGCAAATGCAAGCCGCCCAAAACGACCTCGCCCGTGGCGATGGCGGGTCGGCTGCTCGCGCTGAGGAGTACGCTGCGAACCAACTCGCCGAGGCCGCAAATCTCGCCGGTCAGATGGACGCTCCCGAGCCGGCGGCCACCGGCACCCGCCAGCAGCAATTGCAGCGGTTGCAGGGCGAGGCGACCGAACTCGCCTCCCGCGAAGCCGCGTCCATTCAGCAAGGTGACGCCCGCAAGACCGGCCCCGCGGGCGCCGCCGCCGTCACCGGACAGCAGGACATGGCGGAAAAGGCCGGGGCCATGCAACAGGCGGCCGCCGCTTTGGGATCGGCCAGCGCGCAATCCTTCCAGCAAGCCGCCGCCGCATTGGCCAGCGCCGCGCAGCGCATGCAGGAGGGTGGCATTCCGAATATTGCCCAGTCCGCGCAGCAGGACGCCGCGCGGGACCTCGGGAACGCCGCCCGGCAATTGGCGCAGGAGACCGCCAACGCCTCCCAGGACCAGCGGCAGCTCGGCACGATGGAGGGTGAAATGAAAAACCTCTCGACCCTCATCGACCGCCAGCGCCAGGTGACCTCCGATACCGAAGAGTCCGCCCAGCAGGGCGGCTCCGCGCTTAAAAATCCGCGCGCCCTCGAGCACCAGCAAGCCAATGTCCGGAAGGAGGCCGATGCCACCCGCAAGCGGCTCGGCGCCGACACTCCGGAGGTCGCCCTGCCTCTCGATCAGGCCGATGCCGCCATGGGGCACGCCACGGACCAATTGAGCGCCGATAGTCCCCAGCAGGCCGTTCCGGCGCAAAAGGCCGCGCTCGCCGCGCTCTACAAGGCGCAGGACGCCTTCGCCGATAAGATTGTCGCGAAAGCTCGAGAACTCGGCCTGCCCGTCACCTCTCCCAAGGCCCTTGCGAACGTCGAGGCGCAGTTGGCCAAAACGCAGGACGCCCTGGCTTCCGCGCAGGACGCGCTCAACTCCGCGAATCCCATCCTCCCGAATGCCCGGGTGCAATTGACCGCTGCGGAGCGCCGCGCCGCGCAGGCCGGCGGCGAGCCCCAGGTATTGCCACAGCCTGCTCGCGACGCGATCCGCAAGGCCGATGATGCGGCCGGCGACGCCGCTGCTTCCGCTTCGTCCGGCAACCAGCAGCAGGCCCAGGCCCAGTCCGGCGAAGCCGCGCAGGCGGTCGCCGCCGCGCAAGCCGCCCTCGGCCAGGTCCAGTCCGGCATCGGCGACCTCGCTTCTTCCTCCTCTTCGAGTCAGTCCGGCCAGGCCCAAAGCCAGTCTCAGGGTCAATCCCCGGGTCAGTCCGGACAATCAAACTCGCAGTCCACGCCGGGCAGCCAGGCCTCGCTCAGCGGACGCAGCTCTGGCGCGAACGAAAAATCATGGCGCGACAAAGCCGGCGACGTAACCGCCGGGCCGCAGGGCGGCCACGGCGCCGCGCAATTCCTCGGCCTGCCCCAGCGCGACCGCGCCGCCGCCCAGCAATCCCAGTCCGAGAAATATCCGCAGGAGTACGGCTCCATGATCGAGGAATACATGCGGAGCCTTGCCAACGATTCCGGTGAAAAATAGCCGCATCGCAACCTGCGTCCTTTTCTTCGCCGGGCTCCTATTCCCCCTCGGCCCGGCCATCGCCGCGGAGCAGCAGGACACCCCGGACACCGTCACCGTCGATTCCGAAACGGAGACCGTCATCCACGGCGCCCTCGCATGGCTCGCGAAGCAGCAGGTCCTCGACGGTTCGTGGTCTCAATCCGCGAGACCCGATGTCGAGTCCGTCGCCATGACCGGCTACGCCCTCATGGCGTTCATGAGCGCGGGCAACCTGCCCGACGAGGGCGAGTTCGGACGCAATGTAACCTCCGGGATGCAATACCTCCTCAACCAGGCCCAGCCCGACGGCCTCTTGCGCGGCGTCAATCAGGGCAAGTACATGTACAACCACGGCATCGCCACCGTCGCGCTGTCCGAGTTATACGGCCAGACCAGGACCCCAGTCCTCCGCGAGCGCCTCGCAAAGATGGTGAGCGTCATCCTTAACGCGCAAAGCCCGATGGGCGGCTGGCGTTACACGTCCACCCCCAGGGATGCCGATATTTCCGTAACCGTCTTGCAGGTCGCCGCGTTGCGCGCCGCAAAGAACGCCGGCCTCGACGTCCCGCAGGATGCCATCGATCGCGCCGTCGAGTTCGTCGGCAAATGCTATAACCAAACCATGGGCGGCTTTGCTTACACCCCCAATGGCCCCGCCGGCTTCGCCCGCACCGCCGCCGCCGTTTACTCCCTCCAGTTATGCGGCAAATATGACAACCCTCATGTGGCCGCCGGATCGGATTATCTCTTCGCGAACGACCAGGACACCCAGCAATGGTGGCCATATGGCTGTTACTACGCCGCCCCCGCCCAATACATGATCGGCGGCGACGTCTGGAAACGCTGGTACGCCGAAATGAAAACCAAGCTCCTCTCCACGGTTGTCCACGAAGGCGATCTCGTCTACTGGGACGCCAAACGCTCCCAAAACCTCGGCGCCATCTACGACACCTCCGTCTTCGTCACCATCCTAGCCATGCCCTACCACTACATCCCGCTCTACCAGCGGTAAGCCGGCGGTGCCGAAGCACCTTCAAGTAAGTGCGTGGCTTATATAGGTGCATGGCTCATAGAGGCCCGGAGGGCCTGCCCGAAATTAGCCGGGCGGCGTAAGCCCCCGGTTGGCACGTTATATCAACCACGCCCCGGAGGGGCGGCAGAAAACAGGCATTTGGTTAAGTCCATAAGTTCCTAAACGGCCTGCTTGGCTGCGCCCGGAAACCGCCTTGGATTTGACTCCATAATCTTCATTGTAAATGTGCGGACTGAAACGAGGCCATGGTTCCCGTTAATTCAAGGATGACGCGAAAGTCAAATAGTCTTTCATCGCGAAGCAACCCATTTTCTTTGATTTCGAGGTGATTCTTGTCCAGCCACTTAATCGGCACGGCTCCCCCACCACGGAATTCTGCTGACCTACCCAATTGCTTCTTAAGCTGATTCCAATACTCGGGGATTGTTACCGTGGAGACATCGTCAGTGAGGCGGTAAATAACGGTACTGGTATTGTGGCGTTCGGTTCGGAGATCGAAGGCCACATACTCGCCAGTTGGGCTCCAAATAACCGTCTTAATCGGCAGTTCACTCGGTGTAAATTGTCCGCCGAATTGCGTCGGACAATCCGCTCCGTGAATATCTTTCGAGTGTGCATTGCGAAATAGAACGATGAACTCGTTTGGATCAATTGTCGTCGCTATGGGAACAAGAACCATTTCATCCCCTTTAGCTGAGGGTTTGCTGCCTTGAATCTTGATTGACGCATCATCTGCGTACGCAGTCGCACAAAGCAGCAAGAGAAGCGCGATTTCAAATCGCATAATTCGCTGATCGAACAATTTATTGAACCACCGCCGTGATGCATCCCGTTCAGCGGCCGTTCCGTAGATTTGCATAAGGCATTCTGTACATCGCCAGAAGCTGATCAAACGAATTTGCAATTTCCGACAAAAACTAGCGTCAACGGGAGTCGCACTTTGACTCATGATGAATGAGGAAAATCCCCGGGTCGCGCCCCCAGTTTAGAATGGCGCGATGTGAATCCCGACGTTCCCGCCGGTTTCGTACGAGAGCGTGATCCCCACGGGCGTCGAACCCAGCTTCAACACGTTGCTCCCCATCTGGAAAGTCCCGATGCTCTGCGCGTCGAAGCCTGTGTGCATCGGAGCCACCGTCGCTCCAATCACCTCCCCATGGATGATGATCGACCCGATCTTGCCAGATAATGCGGCCAGCGAATCGCCGGCGTTGCCGTACCCATCACTAGGCGCCGCATCCTTGAACCCCGCTGTTGCGGAGCTCGCAACCCAGTTTCCCCCCACGGTGATGGACCCGATCTCCGCCGCCTTGGCGGAGTCAGTGAGGTTGGATATGATCAGACTCTCTCCGACACTCCCCGCCACCGAGACCGCGCCGATCGTTCCCGCGACCGCTTCAATCCCACTCTCGAACATCGATCCGCCAATCCGGACGTTGCCGATGTTTCCGGCGGTTGAGTCCAGAAAGCCTTCCATCGTTCCGCCAATCGTCACGGACGGCATGTCGAACTTCGATTCGAATCCGCCGCCGTTTTTCACATCCCCTTTCACCACCACAGATCCGATAATGCCCCCGGCACTCTGGACGACAGACCCCTCCGCTACCAGGCCGCCAACCGTGACCGCCCCAATGTCCTCCGCCACGGTGCTCGTGTTGCCACCCGTCAGGTCGCCGCCTATCGCCAATTTCTGCAACCCGCCGCTCGTGACTTCCACGTCGCCGGAGAATTCCGCGCCAAAGCTCACCGATCCCACCTGCGCCCCTGCGAGGACGCATCCGCTGCTCGATCCATTCACCCTCACGCTCTTCACTGTTCCGCCGGCCGTGATCACGCCGCAGTTCGCATCGTGACCGAACGTGAGGCCCCCGCCCACAAACGCCGTCCCCAGGTTGCCCGTCGCCTGGATCGTCCCGGAGTAATCCGCCGTCCCGCTGCCGCCTCCCGTGATCGTCCCGCCCACCGTCACCAGGCCGATGCTGCCGTCGCTGAGGATGGAGCCCGAGTCCGCCTGGTTGAATCCGCCGTCGATGTTCCGCCCGATCTTCACCGTGCCCAGCTTCCCGCCTACGTTCTGCATGAATATCGTCCCCGAGGTATTCCCCACCCCCACCATCGAGCCTCCCACCGTGACGCTGCCCATGTTGCCGCTCGATTGAATCGTCCCGGAGGTTTGCCCCCCGCCGCCGTTGAGGTTCCCGCGGATATTCACCGTCCCCAGCGTATTCTGCGCGCTCACGGTGCCGCTCAGCAGGCCGATTCCGCCGTTTACCGATCCCCCCACTGTGACGGTCCCGATGTCGTTCGCCGTGATCCCCCCGCTGCCCGTGCTGCCGGCTCCGAGGATGTCTCCGCCAATGGTCACCGCCCCAATATTGCCGGACGCATTCACCGAGCCCGCATTGTCCGTACTCAACCCGAAGAGCGAGCCCTTGATGTGCAATGCGCCCAGGTTGCCCGTCAGATTCAGATACGCGCCCTGCAAATCTCCGGCGATGTTCATCGTCCCGATATTCCCGGTGACATCGCTCTCCACCGTGTTGTTCGCGTTCAATGTCGCGCCGGTCGCCGACCCGAGCACGCCGAATGAACGGACGTTCAGCGTTTGCAGCACCGTTTTGCCGGCCGTTCCGTTTAGCGTCAACTCCCCGAGGTCCCCCGGCACGGTGATCGTCCCGAATGTCACCCCGGGATTGCCCACGATCTGCCCCACGTTCACCAACCCATCCCCGTGCGGCGCTTTCGCGAGCACCGACACCGTGAGGTTCACGTTCGTGCCGGTCGTCACCGTGATCGTATCCAATTGTTTTCCGCCCGGGATGCCTATGGTCGAGTAGCCCAGCACGAAAGAGCCCGTGTTCGTCTTCACCTGGACCTTGTCGCCATCCACATCCGTGAAGGTTATCGCTGCCGGCGCGATCCGCTCCTCGAGCGGTTCGATGCAAATTGGGGAACAGGTCTTTTTCATGGCGTCTGCTTTTTCGTCTGGTGCCCCACGCATACCATTTTTCCGCCGCGCCACGCATTCAAATATGCAACTGCGGGAAATTCTAACCCGAATTCCGATGTTGGAGGGTAGGAGTCGCCGGCCCAACCGCGCCGCTTCTTCGTCCCAGGAGAACTAGCGCTTGTGCTCCGCTCTGCGGTCGGGTGAACTTGGGCGTCAAACCATAATGGACACCGCTGATCTTGTTGCATCGTTCTCCGAGAAATTCGGAATTCTTTTTCGACCAGCTTCCCCTACGGAAATAATGGCGGCGGAGAATGCGGGTGTGCCGGAGTCCTTGCTGGAATTCTATCGCGAATTCGAACCGTCCGAAAGTGGGAAGGGCGAAATTCGGTTTTATCCGCTGGAGCTCGTCGTCGCGCAGATGACGGACTTTGTTCCAGCATGCCACCTTTCGCGTCACGGTTATTTTGCGTTTGCCGGAACAAATCATGGCGATTCCTATTTTGTCCGCCCGAATGGCAAGACAGATTTGCGACATATGGAGGTCTATCTTTTCAGCCACGAGATCGACTTTAATCGTATGTCGGCAGCGCAGGTCGAGGAGTTCGCGATTACAGTCGCAGGAGGTATTGCCGATTTTCTTTTGCGTGCCGTATCCGACAGGTTACCGACAGATCCCTCCGCAGCCTAACCTGTGTTATGGTTTCTCCATGTCGAACGCATGTGGCGACCGGGACGCAGCTTGACTCGTGATGAATTAGAGCATTTTCGTGTTAATTTGTCGCAAATTTCCGAAGGGCCAACGGCCCGTCATAAGCCAGCCTGTGGTCGGAGCGAGCGCAGCGAGCGTAGGCCCAGGTCATGTCGTAGAAGGCGCCAAGCGCCAACGGCGCGGGATAATCGCGATAAATCAAATAGAAGATGCTAGCCTGAGTTTGCGCTAGGATTTCAGGGCGAACGGCCGCTACCTCTTCACATAAGTAATCGCCGCAATGATCGCCCCCTGCGGATCGCGCAGGATCGCGAACCGTCCCACGTCCGGGATATCTGTCGCCGGAACGCACACCGTCCCGCCAAGCGACTCCGCCAGTTTCACCGTTTCATCGATGTTATCCACCGTAACATATCCGGTCCACATGGTCGGCGCCTCCGGAGGCGACGCCATGACTCCCCCTATCGCCCGGTCGCCCACTTTGACAACCGTGTAATCCATTGGCCCCATGTGCATAACCTCGGTATTCCAGCCGAAGAGCTTCGTATAAAACTCCAGGGCTGCTTTTGTATCCTTCGTCGTAAGCTCGTTCCAACTGAACGAGCCATGCGTCATATTTGGTTCCATAATGTCTCCTTGTGAGTTAATTCGGTTAGGGCCTGTTCACGCTATTCGAGGCGGAACAAGGGAGAATTACCACGGATTCCGGATGGACACGGATTTCAAAGTCGAGCTTCAACACCGGTGGCCTAGATAATCGGGTCCCATCCGTGAAATCCGTGTAATCCGTGGTTAAAATCCCCATTGTTCGTTGCTTTAATGTTAACAGGACTTAGCGCGTCACGCAGCCCGTCAGCTTCTCGAGGCTGCGAGTCCACCCGCCCTCATGGTTGCCACGCGATTCCTCAGTCGGGAATCCACGGTGCGTCAACCGCACTTCCGCCCCGCCGGCCACTTCGACGAATTCCACCGTCACAACGCTTTCAACCCCCTCCCAGTCCGCGTCATCCATCCACCGCCATGTGTAAACCAGCTTCGAGGGCCGCGCGACTTCGCGATATTCTCCCCCGACCTCCATCACGCCATGTTCGCAACTGTCGACGACCAGCGTGTATTTGCCTCCCGGCCTCACGTCCATCTTCAACTCCCGGATGTTGCATCCCTCGCCGCCAAACCATTGGCGTGCCTCCTCGGGATCGGTCCATGCGTCGAACAGCCGTTCGCGCGATACTGGGAATGTCCGCCGCACTTCGACGAACAGGTTTTCGGTGGTGGTGGTTGTGCTCATTTTTTCTTTTTCTCAGGGTTTTGTTCCAGATAACGGGCCAGAGCCGACAGTCGGTCCTCCCAAAATTCGCGATACTGGTCGATCCACTCCGACGCCTCCCGCATCCGGCCCGCCTCCAGCCTCAGCCGGTGGACCCGCCCATTCCGCTCGCGCGCGATCAACCCCGCCTTTTCAAGCACCCGCAGGTGTTTGGAAACCGCCGGCAGCGATATTGAAAATCGCGACGCAAGCTCCGTCACGCAGCATTCCGCCCGCGAAAGCAATTCCAGCATGCATCGCCGCGTCGGGTCCGACAGCGCTCCGAAAACCGAGTCCAGGGAGGCAGTGGAATAGTTAACCATATGGTTAAGTATTGCCGCAAGTTTTGGCTGGGTGCAAGCGAAAAATCCTTCCCCAAAAAGAAAATCTACGCCACCGCCGCCACCGCGGACTTCGCCGGCCCCACCAATTGCCCGTACACTTTCTCGTATTCCTCCGCCGCGCTCGCCCACGAGAAGTCGCACTTCATCGCCTTCCGCACCAGCCCCTCCCACGCCTCCCCGTCCGCAAAGTGCGCCTTCGCCCGCACGATCCCGTCCCACAGCGCCTCGCTCCTATATTCATAGAACAGGAACGCGTTCCCGTCTCCCGTCATCGGATCGTAATCCGTCAGGATCTGGTACAGCCCCCCGCACGCCCGCGCGATTGGCACCGTCCCGTACTTGATCGCGTACATCGCGCCCAGCCCGCACGGCTCGAAGTGCGATGGGATCAGCATGATATCCGCTCCCGCGTAGATCTGGTGCGACAGCGCGCTCTCCATCCCGCGCCGGAATGCGAACCGCCCCGCGTTCCGCTTCGATGCCAGCGACAGGTCGCGCGAATAATCCGCGTCTCCTTCGCCCAGGATCACCAGCCGCACGTCGTCCGCCAGCAGCCGGTCCAGCAGCGGGATCAGGATATCGAATCCCTTTTGCTCTGCCAGCCGCGTTACCATGCAGAACACCGGCCCGCGCGGCTCCGGATCGAGCCCCAGCGTCTTCAGCAGCGCATCCCGGCAGGCCTTCTTTCCCGGCAACGACTTCGGCGTAAAATTCTTCGCGATCAGCTTGTCCGTCGCCGGATTCCACGTCGCGTAATCAGCCCCGTTCAGAATGCCCCGCAGCTTTTTCGCATTCTCCCGCATCACCGTCTCCAGCCCTGCGCCGAATTCCGGCGTCTGGATGTCCCGCGCGTACCGCTCGCTCACCGTAGTCACCGAGTCTGCGTACAAAATCCCTCCCTTCAGAAAATTCAACCGCCCATAAAACTCAACTCCCGACGCGCTGAAATACGATCCGGGCAGATTCGTCAGCCCGAAGTCCACCCCCCAGAAACTCCCCTGGTACGCAATGTTGTGGATCGTCAGCACCGTCTTGAACGGCAACTGCCGCTCCCGCACAAACACTGGGATCAGCGCCGTCTGCCAGTCGTGCGCGTGGACGATATCCGGCGCCGGCACCAGCCGCCGCGCCAGCTCCACCGCCGCCTTTGAGAAAAAAATGAACCTTTCCGCGTTGTCCTCGTACGCCTT
>Ga0326727_10014787_pt1 | contig 16912 bp, 10 predicted proteins | sample MB2enrmetagenome_FD_207643 | JGI IMG/M metagenome (GOLD analysis project Ga0326727, IMG submission 207643) | Lab enriched peat soil microbial communities from McLean, Ithaca, NY, United States - MB29MY | ecosystem: Environmental > Terrestrial > Soil > Wetlands > Peat | place: USA: New York...
CCTGCGATTTGTCCTCGGGCTCGTCTTCGGCATCGTCGCCGAGATCGCTGTCGTCATGGTCCTGCTCGTCTCACTCATCCCTCCAGGGATCATCGGAGTCTTCCTCTGGTTCTCTCTGCGCCATGCCGGGACCGCCGGAATCGTGGTGCTGATCGCCTGCGCCATCTTCGGCGCACTGGTCTTTCTCTGCTGGGCAGTCTGCGTGGTCCTCGGATTCATGGGTTCCTTAATCACCTTCTTCCAGGCCTACGCCCTCTACTTCCTGGGCGGACGCTATCCCCTGCTTGGCGACCTGCTCGACCGCTTCACGCCGCCGCCCGCCTACGCCTTCGCCGCAGCCTTCCCCCCGCCGCCGCCACCCGGGCCGCCGCCAGCCCCGCCCGCTGCTTGAATCTTCATCCGCATGATGTGGAACCCCGGCGGCAGGATGGGCGCGACCGATTCTTGCTTCGCGGTTCTACCGCTGCACGCGCCCGAACAGCTCCATGCGCGCGACCCTCCGGTCCGCATCCACATACACCGTCCCCGAGAGCGGCGGCCCGCTGCGCCCCTGCATCAACGGCGTGTCGTACAGGAACCGCAGGTCCATAAACCGCACCGCGGTCCAGTCCGCCGTACCCGCCGGAGCGCCAATCGCCGCCACCGGCCCCATCTCCGTAACCACCGGCCAGCTCGACCAGTCCAGGTACACCTGGCCCAGCCAGCTCCGCTTGGCCGCTAGCGTAGCCAGAGTGGTGGCTGACTTATAAAAAAGGTCCTGCTCCGGGTCGGTCGCCACAGTCGACCGCAGCGTGTCCACCGTGGCCATCTGGTAGTAGTCCTGCGTCTCCACCACCGTATGCCAGCGATACGGATTCCCCGGATAAGGACTGGCCGTCACGCGCAGCACCTGCGCAGGCAAAACCTGCGCCGCCCAATCCGCTCCGCCCGCAGCGCCCGCCGTCTCCGCCGGCCCATAGCTCGCCGTCGACGCCAACTGCACCGCCGCGTCGTGCTCCACCAGGCGCCAGCCCCACAGCCCCATCATCGCCGCCAGCGCGAAGATCGCCCAGCCCCGCCCGCGGAAGGTCTCCCGCCGCGCGCCCACCTCGCTATTGATGATCCCAAACAGCGCGGGCGCAACCAATGCAATCAGCAGCACCACAAAGATTGCCGGCTCGAAGATAAACACAATCGACCCCGCGTACCATCGCGGATTGAACGGGAAGAAGGGCCGCAGTCCGTAGTTGTTCGTCCAGTCCAGCAGAAGGTGACTCAACAGCGCGATCAGCGCAAATCCGTACAGCAGCCCCCAGCGCACCGGGACTGCCGTCAGCGGCCGCGCAATCGCGGAATCCCTGCCTGCGCCGGCCGCGCTCGCGCCCACGCAAGGCCTACCAGCCTCAGCCTTCGCCCGCCGCACCCTCCAGCGATGAAAGAGCCACACCGAGCCAACCACAACCAGGCCTTCAAACGGCAGCCCGATCAGCGTATGCGTGATCCCGCGATGGTGCTGCAGCGCCGCGACCGGCCCATCCGCCGACCATAGCGTATCCATGTCCGGGGCCTCCGCGGCCAGCGTCATTGCCAGCGTCGCGTACGCCGCCTTGCGGTTGAACCCCGCCCGCGCCAGGCAGGCCCCGGTCATCAGATGTGTGATGGGTTCCATGGGGAGTGTGCAGACAGGTTCCAGCATACCGCTTGCGCGAGAAGAGCGCGGCATTTTCCCGCCCGTCCTGTACTATGGGCCAGACGCTGAAACGCCCATGCCGCAAGCCCCTCCCGATCCTCCGAGATTATGGCGCCGCGACGCTCATAAGTTCCTCGAACCCGCGACCGTCATCGTCTGTGCTATTGTCTACGCAATCTTCGCCCTTGGGATCTGCGTCCTGTTGCTCTCGGGCAACAATCCCGAAGGTCGCGACGTAGTCAGCTTCTGGGTGGCCGGCCGTCAGATCGTTGCCCACGCCAATCCCTACGACAGTGCCACTATCCTGAAGATCGAGCGATCGGTTGGGTTCCCCGAGAAGACCAATGTCCTGATTATGCGCAATCCTCCCTCCGCGCTCTGCCTGGTGGTCCCGCTGGGACTCTTCGGACTGCGCTCCGGAGCGTTGATCTGGTCGCTGCTCCTGCTGGCGGCAATGGCGCTCTCGGTCCACATGCTCTGGTTGATGCACGGCCGTCCACGCAACAAGCTGCATTACCTGTGCTACTCCTTCGCGCCGGCGCTGCTGTGTGTCCTGTGCGGACAGACCGCGCTCTTCGCATTGCTCGGCCTCACCCTCTTTCTGCGCTTCCACCAGAGCCGCCCATTTGTTGCGGGACTCTCGCTCTGGCTTTGCGCGCTGAAGCCCCACCTCTTTCTTCCCTTTGCCGCTGTGCTGCTTCTGTGGGTGGTACTCCGCCGCGCCTACCGCCTGCTTGCGGGTGCGGTCCTGGCGCTCGCCGCAAGTTCGCTGGCCGCATGGGCGCTCGACCCGTCGGTCTGGGCGCAGTACGCCCGGATGATGCGCTCCTCCGGGATCCAAGATGAGTTCATCCCATGCCTCTCGGTAGCCCTGCGATTTGCCATTCACGGGCAGACGATGGCGCTTCAGTTTCTCCCTGCAATCGCGGGTTGCCTCTGGGCAATCATCTTCTACTGGAAGCGCCGCAACCGATGGGACTGGATGCAGGATGGCGCATTGCTGATGCTGGTCTCCATCCTGGTAGGCCCGTACTCCTGGATCACCGACCAGGCGCTGCTGGTTCCGGCGCTGCTGGTGGGCGTCTATCACGCCACGCGCGCGCAGCTCGGCCCGCTCATGCTGGCCAGTGCCTTCATCGAGATCACCCCTTTATCCGGCAGGACCCTGCACTCCGCCCTCTACCTTTGGACCGCTCCGTTCTGGCTCGCGTGGTATCTCTACGTCTCCGCAAAGTCCCGCGACCAGGCAAGCCAGCGCTCTCTATAATCATCCCAGAATGTCTTCCGAACCCACCCCCGGCCAGCAGATCGAAGCCTTGCGCGAGGAGCTGCGCCACCACGAGCACCTCTACTATGTGCTCGACGCGCCCGAGCTCTCCGACGCCGAGTACGATGCGCTCTACAATCGCCTGCGCGCGCTCGAAGCAACCCATCCCGAACTCATCACCCCCGACTCCCCCACCCAGCGTGTCGGCGGCAAGCCCCGCGACGGCTTCGTCAAGACCCCCCACTCCCGCCCCATGCTCTCGCTCGACAACGCCTACAGCGAGGCCGACCTGCGCGCCTGGGATGCTCGCCTGCGCGAAGCCTTGCCCAGCAGCGAACAGGTGCGCTACGTCTGCGAACTCAAGCTCGACGGCCTCTCGCTTGCCCTGCTCTACGCGCCCGCCCCGGACGGTTCCGCCCGCCTCCAGCGCGGCCTCACCCGAGGCGATGGGGCCATCGGCGAGGATGTCACCACCAACGTCCGCACCATCCGCTCCGTCCCCCTGAGCGTCTCGGCAGCGAAGCTGGCCGCCTCCGGCCTGCCCGCCGGCTTCGAGGTTCGCGGCGAGGTCGTCCTCCCCCACTCTGCCTTCCGCAAGCTCAACGAAGAGCGCGAGTCGCAAGGCCTCCCCCCCGCGGCTAACCCCCGCAACGCCGCCGCCGGCACCATCCGCACGCTGGAGCCCAACATCGTAGCCCAGCGCCGCCTCGACTTTTACGCCTACTTCCTCCTCCACGGAGAAGCCCAGCCCGGCGAGACCCTCCTCGCCACGCAGTCCGCCACGCTCCAATCCCTGCGCACCGCAGGCTTCCGCGTCAACGCCCACGCCACCACCGTCGACTCCATCGACCAGGTTCTCGCATTCATCGCCCACTCCGAAGGCCTGCGCGACACCCTCGGCTACGAGATCGACGGCGTTGTGATTAAAGTGGACTCCACCGCGCAGCAGCGCCGCCTCGGCTTCACCGGCCGTGCGCCGCGCTGGGCCATCGCCTACAAGTTCGCCGCCCGCGCAGGAATCACGCGTCTGGAACGCGTGGACTTCCAGGTCGGCCGCACCGGAAAAGTTACGCCAGTCGCAGTGCTCACGCCCGTGCTGATCGGAGGCACCAACGTCTCCCGCGCAACGCTGCACAACGCCGACGAGATTGCCCGCCTCGGCGTGCGCATCGGCGACTTTGTGCAGGTCGAACGCGGCGGCGACGTTATCCCCAAGATCGTCTGCGTAGTCGAAGACGCCCAACACGCGCGCGGCAGTGAAGAGATCGTCTTCCCCAAGGAATGCCCTGCCTGCTCGAGCGCGCTCGTCCGCGCCGAGGGCGAGGTGGACTGGCGATGCGTCAACGCCAACTGCCCAGCCCGTCTGCGCGAAGGCCTGCTCCACTTCTCCGCACGCAATGCCATGAACATCGAAGGTCTGGGCGATGCAATGGTCGCGCAGCTCCTCGGACAGAATCCCTCGAATGACCTGACGGATGAGAGCCGGGTGCCCCATCCATCGCAGTCTCATCGCGATGGGTGGGATGCAGAACCTTCGCCCAACGAATTTCCCCTCGTCCGCACCCTCTCCGACCTCTACTCTCTCCGCAAGGAAGACCTTCTCCAACTCGACCGCATGGGCGAAAAGTCCGCCCAGTCCCTGCTCGACGAGATCGGGCAGTCGAAGCGCGCGGGACTCGCCCGTCTCCTCTTCGCCCTTGGCATCCGCTTCGTCGGCGAGCGCACCGCCCAGCTCCTCGCCGCCCACTTCGGCTCGATGGAAGCCTTGCGACTCGCCCCCGCCGAGGAGTTGGAGCAGGTCAACGAGGTCGGCCCGCGCGTCGCCCAGGCCATCGTCGAGTTCTTCGCCGAGCCGCGCAACATCGAGCTGGTCCAGCGCCTCAAAGCCGCGCAGCTATCCATGACCGCCGAGAAAAAAATCACCGCCTCCACCCTCGCCGGACTCACCTTCGTCCTCACCGGCTCTCTTCCCACCCTCACCCGAGAGGCCGCAAAAGACCTCATCGAATCCGCCGGAGGACGCGTCTCCGCCACCGTCAGCAAGAAGACCTCCTACCTCGTCGCCGGCGAAGACTCCGGCTCCAAGCTCGACCGCGCTCGCGCCCTCAACGTCCCCGTCCTCGACGAGCCCGCTCTGCGCGCTCTCCTCAACGCTCCGGCGCATCCTGCGGTCCCATCCGCGCATCCTAAGCTATAGTTTAAGAGTATGGGTCGAAACGACAGACAGACACACGCCGCTGCTCCCTGGAGAATCCTCCTCGCGCTCGTCTGCGTCCTCCTGGTTGTCGTTCTGGGCACAGTGCAGGTCGCGCACACCCACGCCGATGGCGCCGCGAACCACGCAGACTGCGCCCTCTGCGCCGCGGCCCACGTCTCCGTTCATCCCATCCATGCTCCGTCCCCCGCGCCCACGATCTCCGTCGTCGCCGTGGTTGAATCCCTCTCGCCGTCCATCCTTCCCCACGCCCTCTCGACCTTCGCCCTCTTCACCCGTCCCCCGCCCGTCGCCAGTTGACAAGCGTTCCCGCACAGCACCTCGTCAACAACGCATAAGGCAACCCAACAATAGGGGGAACTCCATGAACACGTCCATCGGACGCGGCATCTCCGCAGCATTCGTCATTCTCGCCACATCGCTCTCCGTGCCCACGCCTCGCGCCAGGTCCCAGACCCCCGCCCAGGCTCCCGCGCCCCGCCGCACCGCGCCCTCCCGCGTCCAGTCCGCAGGCACCGCCGGCACCATCTCCGGCACGGTCATCGACCCCACCGGCGCGGTCATCGCCAACGCCACCGTCACCCTCGCCAACGCCATCAGCGGCCTCTCCCGCACCGCAACCACAGACAACTCCGGCGCATACACCATCTCCAACATCCCCTTCAACACCTACCGCCTCTCCGTCGCCGCCAAGACCATGGCCCCATCCACGCAGACCGTCGACGTGCAGTCCTTTGTGCCGATCGCCCTCACCACCACCCTACAGATTGCCTCCGCCAGCACCGTCGTCGACGTCACCACCACCAGCGGCGACCTCGTCGAAGCCGACCCCGTCGGCCACACCGACGTGGATCGCGGTCTCTTCGATAAGATTCCCCTCGAAAGCATCTCCTCATCCATCAGCTCGCTCGTCACTCTCGCCTCGCCCGGCGTCTCCGCGGACTCCAACGGCCTCTTCCACGGTATGGGCGACCACGCCTCCAACTCCTTCTCCGTCGACAGCCAGCCCATCACCGACCAACAGTCCAAGGTCTTCTCCAACCAGATTCCAATGGATTCGGTGCAGTCGCTGGAGGTCATTCCCGGCGCGCCTTCGGCCGAGTACGGCGGCAAGACCTCGCTGGTCATCGTCGCCACCACCCGCTCCGGCCTGGGCGAAAGCAAGCCCACCGGCGAGGTCACCGCATCCTACGGCTCATTCGGTTCCTCCAACGTCGGCTTCAACCTCGCCACCGGCTCCGCCAAGCTCGGCAACTTTATCTCCGCCAATGTCATGAACACCGGCCGTTTCCTCGATCCGCCGGAGTTTCACGCCATCCACGATCATGGCAACGAGGAGAACCTCTTCGACCGCATCGACGTCCAGATCTCCAACGCCAACTCCGTCCGGCTCAACCTCAACTACACCCGCTCCTGGTTCCAGACCCCCAACTCCTACGACAGTCAGTACGCCACCCAGTGGCCCACTAACTCGGCCGGTGTAGCCATCGGCCCCAACGGCGCAGCCGTCGGCCCTGCCGACCAGCGCGCGCAGATCCAGACCGTCAACCTCGCCCCCTCTTACACTCACGTCATCAACACCTCCACCGTATTCAACGCCGGCTACTTCTTCCGCCGCGACGCCTTCAACTACTATCCCAGCAAGAACCCCTTCGCCGACCTGGGCGCGCCCGACCTGCAGCAGGAGTCCCTCGCGCAGCAGCGCTCGCTGGCCAACATCGGCCTCCACTCCGACCTCACCTACACCCACGGCGGCAACAACATCAAGGCCGGCCTTAACTACGCCCAGACCTTCCTCAACGAGAACTTCCAGATCGGCATCGTCGATCCAACCCTCGTCCCTGGCCTTGGATGCCAGAACCACAACGGCTCGCCCATCCCAGGCACAGCCTGCGCCACCCTCCAACCCTACGACCTCACGGAAGGCGGCGCGCTCTACCCCTTCCACGGACACACCGACGTCAAGGAGTTCGCCGCCTACGCCCAGGACGCCATCACCTTCGGCCCGTGGACCGGCAACCTCGGCCTGCGCTTCGACCGCTACAACGGACTTGTAGTCGCCAGCCAGGTCGAGCCGCGCCTCGCTCTCAGTTATAAGGTCAAAGGCCCCGGAACCGTCCTGCGCGTCTCCTACGCCCGCTCGCTCGAGTCGCCTTTCAACGAGAACCTCGTCCTGGCCAGCGAAGGATGCAACTACGCCGTCATCGCCGCGCTCATCCCCTGCACCAATGCACCCAACCGCCCCGGCTACCGCAACAACTTCCACGCCGGCTTCGAGCAGTCCCTCTCCCGCTTCGCTGTCCTCTCCGCCGACTATGTCTGGATGTACACTCACACCGGATACGACTTCTCCGTCCTCGGTGCCACCCCCATCTTCTTCCCCGTCGGCTGGCACAACGCCAAGGTCCCCGGCTTCGACGGCCGCCTGGACATTCCTGCCATCCACAACTTCACCGCCCAGATTGTCTTCTCCTCGGTCGCCGCGCGCTTCTTCACCCCGCAGACCAGCGGCCTGGGCACCACCGTGCAGGCGGGCCAGACCGCGGCATACACCCCCTTCCGCATCGACCACGACGAGAAGTTCAACCAGACCACCCACGCCCAGTACCAGCTCGGCAAGCGCGGCCCTTACGTCGGCTTCAACTGGCGCTACGACTCCGGCCTGGTCGCCGGCTCCGCCCCCTGCTACGGCACTCTGGCCTCCAACGACTGCCCGCAGTCAACCACCATCAACGGCCAGCCCGCCGTCTTCCTTCAGGACGCCACCGGCGTCCCCTTCACCGCCGACCAGGAGGCCCAGGCTGGCTTTGCCTGCAACGGAGTCCGCGCCAGCCTCGGTCATCCCCTCCCTAGCGCCTGCCTCGCCTCGCAGTTCACCTCATCGCTCATCAGCATCCCCGCCCTAAACGCCGAGAACGACGACCACAACCCACCGCGCATCGCCCCGCGCAGCCTCTTCGACCTCTCCTTCGGCGAGGACAACCTCCTGCGTCGCAACTTCGCCGACAAACGCACCCTCTCCGCCTCCGTAACCATCGTCAACCTCACCAACAAGGTCGCCCTCTACAACTTCCTCTCCACCTTCTCCGGAACGCACTACGTCACCCCGCGCTCCCTCACCGCCCAGCTCGCCTACCACTTCTAATCCGCCCATCACACACCGGCATCCTCCAACTGCGTCGCTCACAACATCATTGCAAGCGGCGCAGTGGAGCCAGTATCTCAGCAGCACCCGCAAGCATGGCCCTGCCAAGCCGATCTGCCCTCCTTAATGAGGATGGGAATGGCTGCCAGCGCAGCCATCGAATCGAACCATGCGATGTGGAATGCCGCGTTGACCGCGAGTCCAGCCAACGCGATGAGCGCAATGTAGGCGCAGGTAGCCGATTGCACTGCATCGGCAGCCAGGGCTGCATTCTTGCTGCGGCGCGCCTCGCGGCGCTTCAGTGTGGCCAGAACAGGCATGGCGATCAACGCAGCGATGGTGATGGCCATCCCCGCACGACTCGTTTCTGGCTGCAACCGCAGAGCCAGGGATGTAATGGCAATCGCCGCAACCACGAACGCGAGCACTAACAGTAGAACTCCGGCTGTGCGGCTGGCTCTTCGTTCCGGGATTGACATACCCGGAATCCACTGCAATACCACAACGATCGCGGACAGCAGCTCGACCAGGCTGTCGGAGCCGAAGGCCAACATAGCAGGGCTGTGGGACTTTACCGCCGCATAGACAGAGACGACGAACTCAACCAGCATCCACGCCAGCGTGACACCCTGCAACCACAGAACCGCTGCGCGTGGCTTCGCAGCTCTCGCGGTGCCGGGCCCCGGCGCCTGAACCCCGATCTGTACAAAGTCTTCCATCTCGTTCCAGATATGATTTCAGGCTCTCAGTAAGGTCGCAAGCTAAGCAACTCGGCAGATCAGGCACTTCAGGTAGCTCGTCTCCGGCAGCGTGAATATCGCCGGATGGTCCGGCGCGGCGCCGCGCATCTCCAGCACCTGCACCCGGCGCCCCGCATCCTCCGCCGCCGCCCGCACCACGCCCACGAACTCCTCCATCCCCACATGGTGCGAGCAGGAGCAGGTCACCAACGTCCCTCCCGCCGACAGCATCTTCATCGCCCTCAGGTTCAGCTCCTTGTAGCCGCGCAGCGCGCCCTCCACCGCCCGTTTCGTCTTGGCAAACGCCGGAGGATCGAGCACGATCGAGTCGAACCGCTCGCCCGCCTCCGAATAATCCCGCATCAGATCGAATGCATCCGCCTCGATCCAATCCACCGCAGCCGCAATCCCCGGATTCAGCTCCAGGTTCCGGTCCGCGACCTCCAGAGCCGCGCGGCTCGCATCCACGCCCGTCACGCGCTCGCACACCCGCGCCAGATGCAGCGCAAACCCGCCCTGATAGGTACACACGTCCATCGCCCGCCCATGCGCCCATTTCGCCGCAGCCGCATAGTTCAACCTCTGGTCCAGAAACGCCCCGGTCTTCTGCCCCGCTTGCACGTCGAAGTGGAAGCGCACTCCATTGATTGCGAAGACCGTCTTCAGCGCCGCCTTGCATCTCTTCCGCACAAAGAGCGGGGCCTCCGGCGCAGCCGCCAGATGCTCCATCTCCCGCACCCGCGCGTCCGGCCGCTCCACCACCGTCGTCACCCAGGACTGCTCCGCCAGCGCCTCGGCCAACGCCGCGCGCACGTCCTCCTGCGCTGTCCCCTGCGTCAGCAGTTGCACCACCACCAGCTCGCCGTAGCGGTCCGCCACGATCCCCGGCAGTCCGTCCGCCTCCGAGAAGACCAGCCTGCAAGCGTCCGTCTTGTGCGCCGCTGCATTCGTCTCTCCCGACGCATCGCCGGCGCCAGTCCCCGAAAACGCCTCTGCAGTCACTTGCTCCCTAAGCCGGATCGCCACCTGCAGCCGCTCCCTCACCTCGCCGAGATACTCCGCCCGCCCCACTCCCACTCGACGCGACACCATCCGCAGCGCAATCTCCGACGCATCGCTATACAGCGCCGTCCCCAGCGGAACTCCCCGCCCGTCGGCCACGCCAACCAGCGCCCCGCCGGCCAACTCCGCAGGTTGCAACCGCTCCACATCGGACCGGTACACCCAGAGATGTCCTGCCCTCAGCCGCTCGGCCGCGCGCCGCGAGATTCCCGCCACAATTCCTGTCCCACTCGCCTCGAAGCCCATTCCTCATCCTCGCACAGCGGGACGCGCTAAAGGGCGGCGTGCAGGCCCCCGGGCCGCAATCCTGCGATTGTTCGCAGCACAAACAGATGGCCCGCGTCGAGTTGCCGGCGCGGGCCCATTGTGAAAACGTCCCCTTGAATTGTAGTCGCTGCCAGAGTTGCGGTTATGCCTTCCCGCGCCTGCGGCGCATAACGGCAACCGCGCCCAGAAGTCCGGTCCCAAGCAGAATCAGGCTGGTTGGCTCAGGAGCGGATGCGGCCGGCAGCGGGTCCGTCATAAATATCTGGGGCTCGGTGCCAGGGGCGTAGTCGCCGTCCGGGATGTACACGATGTCATTCGCGAAGTAGCTGGACGGCAGCGTGGGAGCAATGCTGAGTGCCTGCGCGGCCATGGCCTGGGCATTTGCATTAAGAGCGCCATCGGTGTTGGCGTACGTCAGCGAGGGGTCCATGATGCTCCAGATGGCGAACTGGACATCGGCAGTCTGTTGGTTCCAGTCGGTGGCGGGATACTCGCTATAAAGGTACGCGTCGGCAAGATAGTCCAACCCCGACTCGCCGTCGATCGTGTCGGTAGGGGCGATGGTCGACACGTTGATGGCGGTCACATCCCAGGGCTGTTCAAAGTTGACGCCGCGATCATAGTTGAGGCACGACATATCCACGTAGCTGGTGGTGCCGTTCGGGCCGTCAACTTGAAATACGTAGGGGTAGACGAACTCGTAGTCTTCGGCTTGGCCGCTGAACCCGGTCATTGTTAGGGTGTCGGCATAACTCGCATGTGAAACTACGAAGACGAGGGAGAATATCAACGCAACTACAACAGTTTTTAATCGCATGGTGAATCTCCTGGGGATCGGACAGCAACCAGGTGCAGTAAAGCAGTGGTCTAAGCTCTAAACAATCTCTTTGTATACGCTGGCGTCTCTTGGGCATCTCGTATCGAACAACTGTGCCATTTCGCGTCAGTCCTGCGGTCCGTCATAACCGGCAAGCGGGAATGCTCTAGTCCCCCGTGCTGCTAATATAGAGCTTCCAATGCTGCTGAGGAAGCAATTAATGGTAATCAAACCATTTTGTTTCTTCCCCTTGGGAATAGGTTACTCACGGGCGGCGGGTCGAGTTACCTTCGAGCTGCATCCTCTGTTTCCAGGCCGCAACCAAGCTGGTCAGCAGATACCTTTCATCGCTCGCCCGTCCGCGACATCCCGAGTTTGCTTGGAACCTATTAATTTAGATGGGGAGACGGGAAGACAAGTTGCGGCTGTAACCGAATAATTTTCCGCCGCATCCCGAAATCGGCTGTCAAAGCAGGAATCCCGATCTCCTGCCCTTAGCCGCTCTGCCGCGCGCCGCATGATCTCGGCCACAGCTCCCGTCCACTCGCCTCGCAGGTCCCCATTCCTCATCCTCAAACAGCGCGGCGCCGCAGCGGCGGGCAGATCCCGCGCTGCAACCCTGCGATCGTCTGCATCGCAAACAGCGGGCCCGCGTCGAGTTGCCGGCGCGGGCCCATGGTGAAAAACGTCCCCTTGAATCGTAGTTCCTGTAGAGTTGCAGCTAGGCCTTCCTGAGCTTGCGGCGCATCAGGCCGACCGTGCCAAGCAGCCCGGTTCCCAGCAGGATCAGGCTGGTTGGCTCAGGGGTGACTGCGGGTGGAGGCGGGTCTGTCATGAATAGCTGTGGCTCGCCGCCGTTGGGATAGCTGTCGCTGGGAACGAAGACGTCGTCATTCGCGAAGGTACTGGAGGGCAGGGTGGGGGCCACTCTGAGGGCCGCTGTGGCCAGGGCCGCGGCATTGGCGTCGAAGCCGCTCTCACCAGCGACGCCGGTCGGGTCCATGATGCTCCAGATGGCGAACTGGATGTCGGAGGTCAGTTGCGCGTTCCCTATGGCGGCGGCGTACTGGTTATAGAGGTACGCGTCGGCCAGAAAGTCCGTTCCGGACTCGCCGTCGATGATTGCCGTGGGGCTGATGGACGCGACGTTGATGGGGTTCGCATTCCACGACTGCCCGATGCTGACTTCGCGGTTGAAGTTGAGGCAGGACATATCGACCAGCGTGCTGGTGCCGCCCGGCCCTGTCACCGTGAAGAGGTAGGGATCGACGTACACACCGTCGGTGTTTTGGCCGCCTACGCCGCTCAGCGTGAGGCTGTCGGCAAAGCTGACACGAGAGATCAGGCAGACAAGGGAGAGGGTCAGGAAAACTACGGCAGTCTTTAATCGCATATTGGAACTCCTGGGGATCATATTGCAACCAAGTGCGGCAATCGGTGCTCTAACTGTTTTTTTAACTTGTACCGGTTTACTGAGGCCGTCTCCGTGCTGAATGCCTCTCCGGTTCGCATCAGAATTCTTAAGCAGTCTTAATCGGCAATCGGGAATGACTCAATCCCATACCCTCAATATAGGAGATGAGTCGCCATATTGGAAGCTATTAATGGTAATCAAACCATTATGTTTCAGGCCCTCGGGAATCGGTTACTCGCGGGCGGCGGGGCGAGTTACTTTTGATCTGCAACTTTATTTGGTCCGCATCGTCTAATCCGGCCGGCTTGGCGCGCGCATTCGCAGTCCCGCGGAAGATGCACTGCAATTGCGGCAACGCCCCCGTCCGCAAGCCTGCCGGTCTGCGCGGTTGAAAGCAGGTCCGCGGACGGCAGACCGGCAACCCGCAACCGGCACTCGACAACCCGCTGCATCGCGTTCCGGTCCAGCCGCGATTGAGCGGAAAGCGCTCTTCAACGTGCGCTCGGCTCGATCGCGGCCGGCATTTCCTGCATGGCCGATGTGCCTCGCAGGTGCGCGAATGCAAGCGAGAGTCCTTGCGCAATGCAGGACCCCGGCCGCAACATCCAGTCCCTGTGGACGCAGCTAAATTATTCGCGCGCGGTCGCGTCCTTTCGCCATTTCGCCCCGTCTGTATCAATAGGTTCCAGACGGACTTGAGATGGTCGGAAGGACGAAGCGATGAGAGTTATATTCCGGACAGCCGTGGTTGTTGCAGCGTGTTTCCTGTTGACTTCAGGTTCGCACGTGCAGGCCCAGAGGGGCGGCGGCGGACAGATGGGCGGACAGGGCGGCGGACGCGGCGGTTTTGGCGGCGGCGGCTTTGGCGGAGGCCAGATGGGCCCGCCGGTTCAGGGTACGGTAACCGCCGTAACCGCCGATCATCTCACCCTCAAAACCCAGGCCGGCGATTCCTACGATGTCACCGTCACAGCCACCGCCCGCATCATGAAGGCAGGCCAGCCAATCAAGCTCAGCGATGTGAAACCGGGCGACGAAGTGACGGCCAGGGGAACGGTGGACGCCACAAAGAAGACCGTACAAGCCATGATGCTGACCGACGTCGACGCTGCAGTGCTCGCCAAGGCCATGGAGAACTTGGGCAAGACTTACATCATCGGCCGCATCACTGCAATCGATGCGGACAATCTCAAGCTCACCGTAATGCGCTCCGACAAAGTAAGCCAGATGATCGCACTCGATGACGGCACCTCATTCCAGCGCGGCACGCGCGGCGTTGAGGCGGACGTTGTAGCAGCCGGCGCTTTGGGCGGCGGTGGAATGGGAGGCATGATGGGCGGCGGCCGTGGAATGGGCGGCGGCAGACAGGGAGGCGGCGCACAGCCTGCCCTGCCGCCACCGGAGAACATCACTCTCGCGGACATTAAGGTTGGCGATTCGGTGATGGCCACCGGAACTCTGAAGAACGGCACATTCACCGTGCTCAAGATGGGCGTCTCCGAACCGGCAGCGCCCGGCGCGGCAGGACGCAGCGGCCCAGGCAATCGGCCGGCCCCTGCGGCGTCGGATGAGCAACCCCCCGGTCCACCCCCCGGATTGCCACCGATTGTTTCAACGCAATAAGCAGCATCTAAGGATTGAGCGTGCCGATTGGGAAACTGCTTTGTCTTGGCAAGTGCGTGGAGTTGATGTGGAGTTGTTTTCGAGGGGCAGGAAATAACTCCTGCATTGCGGTTGATTGCCGATGAGCAGCATAGTGCTAGCTGATCTGCTTCGGGTCTTTCAGGTTTTTCATGGGAGTGTAACTGTGCGGCGAGTTGATGCGATAAGGCGGTTTGCGGTTCTTGCAGTGAGTGCGGCGGTCCTGTCCGGCGCCTGCGATTTTGGCGCGAAGGCCCTGGCGCAGGCGGCCCAGCCCGCTGCTACCCAGGCTCCGGCCACCCCAGCTCCGCAGGCCCCAACTGCAGCGGCGCCGTCCGCTCCCGCTGCGCAAACCCCCGCGGCCCCGCCAGCCCCGGCATCTGTGGCAGTTGCGCCGGTTGTGGCCGCGGAACCGCAGGGTGGAACCATCCAGGGCACGGTGAAGGCCAGCGGAGTTCCCCTGCCCGGCGTCGCGGTCACCGCAACCAACACGCTGACCGGGAAGAAGTACGCAACCACGACGGACATCAACGGCGCATTCCAGATGGCGGTGCCGCGCAACGGCCGCTACGTCGTCAAGACCGACCTCACCGGATTTGCCTCCGTAACCCAGGAGGTTGTGGTGAACGCCTCCAGCCAGAACGGCGGCCTGCCCACGCAGACTGCGGAGTTCAAGGTGGACCTCGCCTCGCGGGTCGCGCCGGAGCCAACGCAGACGGCCACGGCGGCCGCCGGCAGGACCGCAACAGCCCCCGGCGCAGGACGGGCCGCGCCAGCCGCTGGCGGCGCCACCTCTGGCACTGTCGCCAGGGTGGGACGAGGCACACAGGCTCTGGCAGTCCAGAGCAGTGACGAATCGGACCTGACCGACGCAAGTACAAGCGAGGAGAGCACGGACACAGAACTGCCATCGCTGGGCGATGTGGGGGCCGACAATTCATCGGCATCGGAGAATGAATCCATCGCGGTCACAGGAGTGCAGGGCCAGATCAACGGCCTCGCCACCTTCAGCCAGGAGGACCTGCAGAACCGCATTCAGGACATGCAGCGCAACGGATTTAACAATGGAGACATCGCCGGCACGCTCAGCGGAGTCATGCAGACCGGGACCTTCGCCCCCGGCCCCGGTGGCCCCGGCGGAGGCGGCCCCGGCGGAGGAGGCCCCGGTGGCGGTGGCTTTGGTGGGGGCGGTGGCGGCGGAGGCGGCTTCGGCGGTGGCGGCGGAGGCGGCTTCGGCGGTGGTGGCGGACGTGGCGGAGGCGGCGGCTTCGGTGCTGGCGGAGGCTTTGGCGGAGGCTTCGGCGGATTCCGTGGTCAGAACCCCAACGCATGGCATGGCACCTTCGCCTACACCGGCGCGGACAGCGCGCTCAATGCAACTGCCCGTTCGTTTACGGGAACTCCGATCGTGAAACCGCAGTCGGACCGCAACACGCTGATCGCCAGCTTCACCGGCACGCCCTACATCCCCGGCTGGATCAAGGCCAACCCCAAGCAGTTCCTCTTCCTCAGCGTGCAGGAGACGCGCAACTCCAACCCCTCCACCTCGCAGATCATCGTGCCCACTCCAGCGCAGCGCCTTGGCGACCTCACCCCGGCATTCCAGGCCCAGCCAACCTATGGCATCCCCGTCTACGACCCGAATACCGGGCAACCCTACGGCAACACGGGCTGCGATCCCAATATTCTCAGCTACGATCCCTCTCCGACCATGTGCATCCCGGTATCTGAGATCAACCCCGCCGCTAAGGCGCTGATGAACACCTACTATCCGCTGCCCAACATTACGCCAAACTCTCTGTACGACAACTACCAGGCCAACTTCCCCGGAACCTCGCACTCCTCGCAACTCTCCGCGCGTTACAACCGCAGCTTCGGCGCCGCGCCAACGCGCGGTGGGCGCGGCGGCTTTGGCGGCAGCCGCGGAGGCGGCGGAGGCGCAGGAGGAGGGGCCAGAGGGCAGAACCGCAACGCTCCGCCTGTCCTGCGCCAGAGCATCGCCGAGAACTTCGCCTATTCGCACTCGGCCAGCGCAAATTCAAACTTCTCTCCCCTGCTCGGTGGCTCATCCGCAACCAACGGATACAGCCTCTCCAGCGCATACACCGTCGGCTACGGACGCATCAACAGCTCGGCCACGTTGAGTTGGAGCCGCTCGTCCAGCAACACCCTCAACTACTTCACCAACGGCCCCGTCAATCCGGCATTGCAGCTTGGGGCCGGGATCGAAGTCGGCAATCCCGCCATCTATGGCAACCCCTTCTACTTCGGCGTTCCGTCGATCGGCATGTCCGGAGTCACCGGGGTCGCAGGCCTCAACGACACCACACCCAGCAGCAGCATCAACCAGACCATCAGCTTCTCCGACTTCGTCAGTTGGAGCCACAAGAAGCACAACATGCGTTACGGCCTCGACTTCCATCGCATCCACAACGACTCCATCGGCGGCACCAACGTCCTCGGCTCCTTCACCTTCTCCGGCTTCGTCACCCAGGCAACCGCACCGCCAGCCTGTACGCCAAACAACAATCCGATCAGTCCGGCGAACCCGAACCCCACCTGCGCAAACGGCTCCTCGGTCGCCGACTTCCTCCTCGGTCAGCCGCAGCAGAGCAAGATCACCGCCAGCCCCAACAAGATCTACCTCCGCGGCAACTCCTGGGACTGGTACGCGC
>Ga0326727_10014788_pt1 | contig 16911 bp, 6 predicted proteins | sample MB2enrmetagenome_FD_207643 | JGI IMG/M metagenome (GOLD analysis project Ga0326727, IMG submission 207643) | Lab enriched peat soil microbial communities from McLean, Ithaca, NY, United States - MB29MY | ecosystem: Environmental > Terrestrial > Soil > Wetlands > Peat | place: USA: New York...
TAAAAAGCGTAGTCGGCTTCGGGATAGGCGGCCAGAATTTTGTTGAACTGCTCGCGGGCTTCGTCGTAATAGCCGGTGTTCAACTTGGAGACGGCATAGTCGTAGTGCTCTTCGGGGGTGGCGAAGGTCAGGCTGGGCCGCTCCAGTTGCCGCTGGCAGGTGTTGATGTACATCTGGCAGCGTTCCTTGATCTCGACGGGGGCCACGGGGAGCAGCTTCTCAAAGGCAGCCAGGGCCTTCTCGTACTTGCCTTGTTGCAACAGTTGCACGGCAGCCTGATAGTGCTGGAAAGCGGGACCTGTGCCCGTGGTGGAGTGGCCGTCGGATTTGGCGGCCGCGGGGGCAGATTTTTTGCGGCTGGGCGCCGCGGATCGGGCCTCTTGCATCATAGGTTTGCCAGGAGTGCGTCTTCCAGAACGCCCGATTGAGCCGGATAGCTTCCGGCCTAAAACCTGCGTGCGAGGAACAACGCTACTCAGGCCCTCTTTATACGCATAACCCCGTAATACGTCAATGGGTGGTCTGCTGTGCAGAAAGTTACCGGCCGCGGCCATCGAGGAGTTAGCCGGGGAGTTTGCGGTAGATAGCGGGGTTGAGCGAGGGATCGTTGTACATCTTCAACTGGCGGTAAAGCTTGAATTGCCGTGTGCCGGCAAGGGTTTCGCGCCACAGGGCATCGAGGCAGCCGGCCAGGTCGGCGCGCTGGGATTCGAGAATTGCCAGTCGATCGCGGTTGCGGATTGCGTGGCCCGGGGGCGCGGCGATGCCGGTGCGCTCGGCCTCCTCGCGGGTGTGGTAGATCTTGAGGGCAAGAATGGAGAGGCGGTCGATGATTAGGCCCGGGGATTCGGAGTTCAGCGGGGCGCTGCGGATGGGCAAGCCGCGGGGTTCGAGCCAGCCGAGCAAGGCGCAGTCCAGTTCTTCGGCCAGGTCGTTGCGGCGCTGGTTGGTTTGGTCGATGCGGCGCTTCACTGCGGCCAGTTCCGCGTCGGTGATGCCGGGCGCTCGGGCCTCGTCCTCAATGTGCCAGAGGTCGAAGTTGGCGCGGTGCTGGCGGGAGACGGAGCGGAGCCAAAGGTCTACGGCGCCCTCTGTCGCGTTGGCCTCGGCGGCGGACGGCTGCTGGTGCCAGGCGCGCGTTTGCCGGTCTTGCAGTTCGACGATTGCGTCCGCGGAAAGCATTCTGAAGAGTCCCCGGCGCCAAGAGGCCGGTTAGGGTTGCAGCGTCTATGGTAGAACTATTCTCGCCGGGCAGTCCAAGCCGGGAGCCTCTTGCGCAGAGACTGAAGCGGGATGCCCGGGTGTTGACGACAAGAGTAGCGATGCGATCCAGGGGCCGATTTTGGCCAGAGGGCCTATGTTGGACTCAACCGAGCGATTTCTTTGTATTGCCAGCTGTGAGAAAGGGCACGACTTTCTGCGCCAGTGCGCGGAGATGGGGGTAAGGCCCACACTGCTCACGGTGGACAATCTGCGCGATGCGGACTGGCCGCGCGAGGCGCTGGAGGATCTGGCCTCCATGCCTACGGGTTTGAACCGCGAGCAGATTCTGAACACCGTTTCCTGGATGGCGCGGGGCAGGCGATTCGATCGCATTGTTGCCCTGGATGAGGGCGACCTGGAGACGGCGGCTCAGATTCGCGAGCATATGCGCATTCCGGGGATGGGGACAACCACCGCGGGCTGCTATCGCGACAAGCTGGCCATGCGGGTGATCGCGCGCGCATTGGGCTTCCTGGTTCCGGAGTTTTGCCGGGTGCTTAATTACGACGAGCTGCGCGACTACATGGAGCGCGTGCCCGCGCCGTGGCTGCTCAAGCCGCGGTCAGAAGCTTCCGCATTGGGAATTCGCAGGATTGAGGAGCCGGAGCAGTTGTGGCGGACCCTTGAAGACCTGGGCGACCGGCAGAGCCACTATCTGCTGGAACAGTTCGTGCCTGGCGACATCTTCTGCGTGGACTCGATGGTGAGCGAGTGCGAAGTGAAGTTCTCGATTGTGCATCAGTACGGCCGGCCGCCCATGCAGGTAAAGCACGAGGGAGGGGTGTTCACCACCCGCACGGTGGACCGCGAGAGCCGCGACTGGAAGGAACTGACCGCCCTGAACGGGAGCCTGGCGCCATCTTTGGGCATGGTGCGCGGCGTGACGCATGCCGAATACATCCGCGCGCATGACGGCGGACGGTACTACTTTCTTGAAATCGCGGCCAGGGTCGGCGGAGCGCTTATTGCAGAACTGGTTGAGGTTGCCAGCGGAGTGAACCTGTGGCGGGAGTGGGCGCGACTGGAGGTGGGGAATCTTCGCGGCGAGACTTATGTTCCCCCGATGACCTTCGCGAGCTACGCGGGCAGCGTTCTTTGCCTGGCCCAGACCGCCGAGCCGGACACAGAAGAATTCAACGATCCGGAGATCGTGGTTCGCATGAAAAAGCAGCATCATGCGGGCCTGATCGTGCGCTCCAGCAAGCCGGAACGGGTGACGCAACTGCTGGATGAATACGGCGCGGAGTTTACGCGGCGGTTTCTAGCTTAGCTGCCGCCGCTGGAGGGGCTAACGTTTGCGTAAGAACGGATTCTGTGGTGCGGAGTAGATTCCGTTAGAGCCGGGGGGCCGCGGCCGGGGGGTGGTGAGCTCGCTGGGAATCGAACCCAGGACCCACGCCTTAAAAGGGCGTTGCTCTACCAACTGAGCTACGAGCTCGTTCAAGGCCGCTGATTCCAAACTAACACAGGGATGATTTTGGCGCTGCTACGCCGCGACGGTTCATGATGGCGCGGAGCTCCCGATCTGCACTTCCAGGCAGGTAATCTTGACTGGTGGTACGATGGTAATCAGCACCCCGAAAGAACAGATTACTGGTTGGTGATAGAAACCCGCATCGCGAACAAAATGAGGCGTTTCGGGCCTTTCCCATGACGGGAAAGTGGTAGGGACAGAACCGTGCAAGTGTTATTGTTCTGTCCACAGCGATGAGACTACGATTCCCGGTGAGGATATCCTCCGTTTGGGTGAGTCTGTCCTGGTCTTCCGCAGCAAAGAAGCCAGATGAAAATATGGTTCGCGCGGCGAATCGGGAGTGACAGCGGAAGATTCCGGGGTGAAGTATGACTGATCGTAGACCGCCGTACGACCAGAATGAAACGCCTGAAGACGTGGCGACGCTCTATTCCTGGGCCAATCTGCATGGTGCCAAGTACCGAGACTTCACGGCGTCGCGGGCGCAGACGCGGGAAAAGGTCCGTTTGCGGGTGCAGCAGGCCATCGAGGAGGAGCAGGCCCGGGCGCAGCAAAATCTCCAGCAACAGGATGAAGCGAAGCGTGCCGCGGAATTTCAGCGCATGGCCGAGGCGGCACGGGCTGAAGAAGACAGGCGCAGGGCGGAGTTGGCAGCCGAGCAGGCCGCGCAGCAAGCCGCGCAAGCCGCGCGGCAAGCCGAACAAGCCGCCCAGCAGGCCGCGCAAGAAGCAGCGCAGCGCGCAGCACGCCAGGCAGCAGAACAGGCCGCCGAGGAGATTGCCCGCCGGGCCGCGCAGTATGCCGCACAACAGGCTGCGGAGCGGGCCGCACAACAGGCTGCGGAGCGGGCTGCACAAGAGGCTGCGGAGCGGGCTGCACAAGAAGCTGCCCAGCAGGCACAAGCGGCACAACGGGCCGCGCAACAGGCCGCGCAACAGCTTGAGGCTTTTCAGCAGTCCGCCCAGCAGGCAGCCTGGCAACAACCGCTTCTGGATCGATTCACTGCGCCTGCTGCTTCGGACCCTGCGCCGGCAACCGGGCGATACCGTGCGCCGCAGCTTGATTACCCGGGTTATGCCCCGCCTCAGGCGCAGCGGCCGGTTCCAAGCCAGCCGCCGCATGCGCCGATGCGCGAAGAGAGTTATCCGCCGCTCAATCCCTGGGCTGCGGGCGAACAACGGGAGGATAGCGGCCGTCCGGCGTGGCTGATGCCTGACCGCCCGGATGTGGCCAGTCAGCCGGCTGTTCCGCAGGCTCCTGAAGATACGCTGCAGGGCTCCCGCGATCGGCTGACCTCGCGCTGGTATGCGCTGAGAGGCGTGTTTGAGGGAGTTGGCGCGCAGGTGGAGGCGGCTCCGGCACCGGCGCCATCGCGTGCCCCGGTGGTGGCTGTTTTTTCACTTGCCGGCGGCGTCGGCAAGACCAGCCTGGTTGCGACGCTGGGCAGGGCTTTATCGGGCCGGGGCGAGCGGGTTTTGCTGGTGGATACCGCGGCCTATGGATTGCTGCCGTTTTTCTTTGGCGCCCACGACCAGCGCCCGGGTTTGTTACGGACCTTCAGCCCTCCAGGCACCAGTGGGGACGCGCCTATTCAGATGGTGACGGTGGATCCGGAGACTCTGGGTCCGGAGACGGCAACCCAGGAAGGTCTGACCGCGGAGATAGCCAAGTACTCGCGGGGAGTAAGCCGGGTGATCGTCGATCTGGCAACTGCGTCCGGCGCAACCACGCGGAGAGTGATGCGGACGGCGCCCCTGGTGCTGGTGCCGTTGGTTCCGGACATGAATTCGGTCGTGAGCCTCAGCTCGATCGATAGCTTCTTCCAGCACAATGGCGGCACGGCCGGGAAGCCGTCGCTGCCTTACTACGTATTGAATCAGTTCGATTCCTCTCTTCCGCTGCATCTTGATATCCGGGAGGTGCTTCGCGAGCAACTAGGCGACCGTCTGCTGCCTTTTGTACTGCGCCACGCGCCGGCCGTAAGCGAGGCGCTGGCCGAGGGGATGACGGTGATGGATTACGCTCCCAATTCGACCGTGGCCGAGGATTTTGGCAGCCTTGCGGGGTGGGTGAAGAGCCAATCCGCACCCGCGAGCAGCAGTTATCGCGGAGTACGCTGGAGTGAACGATGACAGCAACGGGCCTTTGGCAGGATATCGGGGCAGGGGAGAATATTCTCACCAAAGTTCTCCGCCTGCTGTTCCTGCTTGCGGCGGCAGCAGTTTTCTGCTTCCTGGCCGTTCTTCCCCTGACCTGGCCGCAGCAGGCCGTTCTGGGACTTTTGAGCCTTCTGATGGCCCTGGCCATGGCGCGCAGCTCTGACTCCTACCTGGTGACGCTTACCCTGATGATGATGTCGATGTTCTGCACCTTCCGCTATGGATATTGGCGCATTCTGCAGGTGGTGCGATTTTTTCAGGATCCGGCCAGTCACTGGGGCGCGCTGGATGCGTTTTTCATCATGTGCCTGCTTCTTGCAGAGGCCTATGCATTCATGATTCTGTTCCTGGGGTACTTCCAGACCATCTGGCCGTTGCGGCGTGCGCCGGTGGCGCTGCCGGAGAACACTGAGGATTGGCCCCACATCGACGTACTGATCCCGACCTTCAACGAGCCGCTGGAGGTGGTGCGCTACACGGCGCTGGGCGCGCTCAACATGGATTGGCCGGCAGACAAGATACATATTTATATTCTGGACGACGGGCGGCGCAAGGAGTTTGAGCGATTCGCATTCGAGGCCGGCATCGGCTACAAGATCCGATCGGACAACAAGTATGCCAAGGCAGGCAACATCAACACCGCGCTGAGGAGCACCAGTTCACCATTGGTGGCCATCTTCGACTGCGATCACGTGCCGACGCGCAGTTTTCTGCAGATGACGGTGGGTTGGTTCCTGCGCGATCCCAGACTGGCGATGCTGCAGACGCCCCACCATTTCTATTCGCCGGATCCTTTTGAGCGCAACCTGGAACAGTTTCGGGTGATCCCCAATGAGGGAGAGCTGTTCTACGGGGTGGTGCAGGACGGCAACGACTTCTGGAACGCATCGTTTTTCTGCGGCTCATGCGCCGTGCTGCGCCGGACCGCGCTGGAGGATGTGGGCGGGATCGCGGTGGAGACGGTGACGGAGGATGCGCACACCTCGCTGCGGATGCAGATGAACGGCTGGAGTACGGCCTACATCAACATTCCCCAGGCGGCCGGACTGGCCACGGAAAGGCTCTCGGCGCACGTGGGGCAGCGCATTCGCTGGGCCAGAGGGATGATTCAGATTCTGAGGACCGACAACCCGCTGTTTGCGCCGGGTCTCACGTTTCCGCAGCGGCTATGCTACTTCAATGCCATGGCCCACTTTTTGTACGCGGTGCCGCGGCTGATCTTCCTTACCGCGCCATTGATCTACCTGTTGCTGAGCCACACCAATATTCCCGGATACTGGGCGGCGATCCTGGCCTATGCTTTGCCCCACCTGACGCTTTCAAATGTGACCAACTCGAGGATCCAGGGGGAACACCGGCACTCATTCTGGAATGAGATCTACGAGACGGTTCTGTCTCCGTATATTCTGCTGCCCACCATGATGGCGCTCATCAATCCCAGGCTGGGCAAGTTCAACGTGACGGCCAAGGGCGGGGTGGTGAAGCGCACATTTTTCGACACCAAGATCGCGCAGCCGTTCCTGATCATGCTGTTATTCAACATCGCCGGGCTGATCGTAGCCATTCCGCGCTTCTTTATCTGGGATCGGGAGCGTCCGGGCACGGTGCTGATGAACGTGATCTGGTGCTGCTTCAATATTGTCATTCTCGGCGTGTGCACGGCGGTGGCGCGCGAGCTGAGGCAACTGCGGACCACGGTGCGCATCAGCGTGGTAACGCCGGTGACGGCGAGAATGCCGGACGGAAGGTCGATTGCAGGGGAAACGATCAACATGTCCAGCGGCGGCACCAGCATCCGATTCAACGAAGCGGTGGAAGTTCCACCGCAAGCGAAGGTGCGCCTGGCCTTTCCCTCACCGGCCATCAGCACCGATCTGCCCGCCACGGTTGTCTCTTCGGAGGGGTCCGTGTTGCGGGTGCGTTTTGAAGATCTATCGATTGCCGAAGAGGAAGTGTTGACCATGGTGCTTTATTCACGAGCGGACTCGTGGTTGGGCTGGGGCGAGTCACGCGAGAGCGACAATGTGCTGCACAGCCTGGGCCGTATCTTCCAGATATCGATGCATGGACTGGCATCGACCTTCCGGAGCCTGTTTACCGACAGAGACAAGCAAGCCAGGAAATCGAGCTCGCTTTCGATAGCCCGCACCTCGGTGATACTGGTGCTGGCCGCTCTGCTTGGGGGCGGCGCTCAAAGCGCGCGGGGGCAGATGCAGGGCGTTTCCGGGGCGCCGGCGAATGGAGCCAGCGACAAGAACGCGCCGGCGGGGCCGGGACATTACATGGACTCGTTCACGCTGAGCGATGCAGGCTCTCCGCAAATCGAGCTGCACGGCATCGACAGCATGCACAACATCTATTTCACGCTGCCTGAGACGCACGTCGTCCGTACCGCCAAGATTCACATTTATTACGCTTTTTCTCCCAGCCTATTGCCTCAGCTCAGCCACCTGAAGCTGATCATGAATGGAACGCTGTTCGCCACGGTGCAGCCCACGCCGGGGCAGGTGGGCGGTTCCGACAGCCGGGATGCGGAGGCGGAGTTCACAATTCCGACCGACCTGCTGGTGCACAACAACACGCTGACCATCGAGTTCATCGGCCACTACACCATGATCTGCGAGGATCCGGCCAACACCACATTGTGGGCGCGGGTCCACCGCATCACATTTCTCGATATTCGCGGCGACCTGCTGCCGCTGGCCGACGATCTGAAGCAGTTGCCCGCGCCGCTTCTCGACCCGGCAACGATTCAGCCACCGAGCATCCCGGTGGTCTTCGGCGCGCCGCCTTCCTACAAGGCGATTCAGGCGGCGGGAATTGTGACCAGCTACTTCGGGATGATTTCGGAGAACAGGCCGGTTCGATTCCCGGTTCACATTGGAGCCATCCCCCAGGGCAATGTGATCGTGGTCGCGGATAGCGAGGGAAATCTTCCCGCCGGCTTAGGCCTGCCCAGCGTGAATGCGCCCACCGTGGCCATGCGAACCAACCCCAACGATCCATACGGCAAGATTCTGATCGTAATGGGCGCCGACGGGGACCAGGCGATCATGGCGGCTCGGGCCGTGGCCCTGCATAGCGACATGCTGGCTGGAGGGCAGGCGAGCATCGACACCCTCAGGCTGCCGGCCAAGCAGCAACCGGATGGAGCACCGCGCTGGGCGCGTACCGACCAGACGATTGCCTTATGGGATTACACCAACTCCGATCAGATGCAGGGAGATGGAACGGCGCCGCTGAATGTTTACTTTCGCATTCCGCCGGACATTTTTTACGCGGACAGGCCCAATACGGTACTGAAGCTGGTGTACCGGTACAATTCGATACCGATCGGGCCGATTTCGAGCCTGCAAGTGCGGATCAACAACGCCTTTCTGGGCTCTACGCCGCTGATCCCGGGCCAGGAAGCCTCGCGCAAGATGGAGACCGAGGTTTCAGTGCCGGTGGTGAATCTGCGCCCGTTTTCCAACTCTCTTTCGTTCGATTTCACGTTTCAGTTGATAAAGAAGGGAGGTTGCCAGGATACGACGCCGATTAACATGCAAGGGGCCATTCTGAGCGACTCCACCCTGGATCTGCGGGGTTATCCGCACTATGCGCCGATGCCCAACCTGGAGATCTTCGCCAATGCGGGCTTCCCGTTTACGCGCCTTGCCGACCTGAGCGAGACCACGGCGGTGCTTCCGCCCACGCCCAGCGAGCAGGAGATCGAGACCTTCGTTACGCTGATGGGACACTTTGGCCGGCAGACTGGATTTCCGGGATTGCGGGTGATCGTGGCCGGCCCCGACGCCCTGCACAACGGCGCCGGGACCGATTTTCTGATCATAGGCACGAGTGACGATCAGCCGGGTTTCAACAAGCTTTTGGGCAGCCTTCCGGTGGCCCTGCGCAGCGGCCAGATCCAGGTGCACGATACGCAAGGCTTCTTCGCGCCGGTGCTGCATCACGCCTGGTGGAAGCTGCGCCAATCAGATGAGCACACCGAATCCGGCGACCTCACCGCATCCGGCACCCCCGACGCGGTCATCGAAGGCATCGAGTCGCCATACGATCCGGGCAGCGGCCGCAGCATCGTTGCCATCCACCTGAGGGACGCGAACAATTTTGAGCCTTTTATGGACACCTTCCTCAAGGTGCAGCAGTCCAGCGACATCTCCGGATCGGTTTCGGTTCTGCACGGGACCCAGTTTCAATCGTTCCGGATCGGCTCAGAGGTCTATCATGTTGGGGTAGTGCCGTGGTGGACGCAGTTGTGGCTGTGGCTGAAGCAGGTGCCATGGCTGATAGCAGTCATCGTCGTCATTCTGGCGTTACTGGTTTCCATCTGGACCAGACAATGGCTGCGCGTCAGAGCCAGGGCGCGTTTGAAGATGATTGAAGACTAGTGTGGTGAATCTGAAGGTCATCGCATGAATTCGTTGAAGTCTTTGGATAACGGCGGCAAGTCAGCTCCCGCTTCGCGGGAATAGCGAGTCAGCAAGTCAGCGGAATGGTGCGGTGGGATGAGACCTCAGTCGTCGTTTACTGCAATGGCAAGGCGCCGCCTATAGTTCGAGAGCTGCTGAAGCCGGGCTCTTTTCCGGCTGCAGAAACTGGAAAGCCACCGCAACCCCGCGTTGGAGAACTGCCGCAATGGGCCTTTGGATGTCCCGGCCAGGGAAGCGTTTGTTGCCGTTCGTACTTTTGTCAATGCTCTGCGCTACGGGCGGGTGCAGGCAGAGTTCATGGCCACTCTGGGACTCCTATTCGGCGCGATTTATCGACGCCCAGGGCCGGGTATTCGATCCCCAGGGAGACCAGCACAGCACCTCGGAAGGACAGGCGTACGCCTTGTTCTTTGCGCTGGCCGACAACGATCGCACCCGTTTTGACCGGGTTCTGGCCTGGACCCAAGCAAACCTGGCCAATGGCGATCTTCAGACCCACCTGCCGGCCTGGCTGTGGGGCAAGGACAAGGACGGCCAATGGAAGACCCTGGACGCGAACCCGGCGTCGGACGCCGACGTCTGGATGGCCTACACGCTGATTGAGGCCGGGCGGCTGTGGAAATATCCCCCTTATGCGAATCTGGGCCAGCGGATGCTGGCGCTGATCGCCAAGAGCGAGGTGGCCGATCTTCCTGGTTTTGGCGCCATGCTTTTGCCGGGCCCGACGGGCTTCAAGCATGACAAATCCTGGACGCTGAATCCCAGCTATCTCCCAGTTTTTCTATTCGAACGCCTGGCGGCCGTGGACCCTGGCGGTCCCTGGGGGCAGATTGCGCTCAATATCCCGCGCCTGCTGCAGCAGAGCTCCCGGCATGGATTTGCGATGGATTGGGTGGGATATTTTCCCGGCGACGGTTTTTATCCGGTGCCCGAGCAGAGGCCGGGCAGCCAGGATACCGATGGTCCTGGAGGCGGATATGACGCCATCCGTGTCTACCTGTGGGCGGGCATGCTGGATGGGAGCGGGGTGACGCGCACCGAGATACTCAGTGCGATTCCGGCGATGGGCACGTACCTTGCCGATCATGATGCCCCCCCTGAAAAGGTAAGTGACCAGGGCATACCATTGGCGCAAGATGGACCTGTGGGATTTTCGGCGGCTGTGCTGCCTTATCTGAAGGCATTCCCCGACCTCTCAAAGGTAAGCGCCCAGCAGATGATTCGCATCAGCACCCAGAAGAATCAGCCGACGGGATTGTACGGGAAGGACTTAACATATTACGATCAGAATCTCGCCCTATTCGCCACTGGTTTTCTGGAAGGCAAATTCCGGTTTGGTCCAGGGGGCGACCTGAACGTAGAATGGAAGCGCCGATGAGGGTTGGCTGCGGGGCTTGGAGAAAGAGTTCGATGGTAGCGGGCTGCCTGCTGCTGGCGCTCCAGTTGAGTCTCGCCCAAAAGAAGCCGGCCGTGGGCACGGCCGATTCAGCGCGCTCGGTCCTGATCGAGAAAGCCCGTGCCCTGGAGTCGCGCGGCCGGCCGGATATGGCGGTTCAGCTGTGGCAGCAGATTCTCCTTTCAGATCCCAACAATGTGGAAGCCCTGGCCGGCGTGGCCAAGGACTACAAGCTGATGGGCTCGGCAGACAAGGCCAATGGAGCACTGGATCGTCTGCGCAAGGTCAGTCCCAGCGACCCGAACATAGCCAGGATCGAAGCGCTAAGCAGCACCGCGGGCGAGAGCGAGCAGCTTCGCCAGGCGGGCGAACTGGCCAGGCAGGGCAAAGCCGAGGATGCCATGCGCATCTACCGGCAGTTGTATGGCGATCATCCTCCCGATGGGGATATAGGCGTGGGCTACTATCAGACCCTTTATGCCACAGCCAATGGCAAGGTGGCGGCGGTGGCCGGGATGAGAGGGCTGGCGGAACGCAACCCCGGCGATCAACGCTATGCCATCGCCCTGGGAACGATGCTCACCTACGACGCCAGAACCCGTGACGAGGGCGTTCGCATCCTGCAGGCGCATCCGAAGGATTCCGATGCGCAGGCCGCGTTGCGCCAGGCGCTGATGTGGGGTTCGGCCAATCCGGCCTCGGCGTCGGAGTTGCGTGAATACCTCAAGTGGCATCCGCAGGACACGGAAGTTGCCAAAAGCCTGAGGGCGAATGAATCGAAGCTGGCGCAGATGAACTCCGGCATTGCCCGAACGCCGGCCGAGCGGGCGGCGTTTGCGGCACTCAACGCGCACCGGCTGGATGAGGCGCAGGCGCGATTTACCCAGCTGCTGGCAGAGGAGCCGAACAACGGGCGCGTAGCGGCGGGCATGGGATTCCTGTGCATGCAGCAGAAGAACTTCGGCGGGGCAATCAGCTATCTAACCCAGGCGGAACAGTACGGCTACAAGGTGAAGACGGTTGAAACCGCGCTGGCGACCTCGCGATTCTGGTACACCATGGCCGAGGCAACGCAAGCCTTCGACGAGAATCGGCTGGACGTGGCTGGAGCCAGGTACCGCGCCGCCCTGGCCATGAATCCGCGCAGTCCGGAGGCCCTGAACGGGCTGGCCGGCCTGCTGACCAAAGAACAGCAATATCCGGCAGCGGCCGGGGTTTACGAGCGACTGATCAGGATTCAGCCGGGCAATCGGGACGGCTGGCGCGGGCTGTTCCTGGCCTACGCGCGCGATAACCAGAACCAGAAGGCGCTGACCACCTCTGCACGCTTCCCGGCGCAGGTGAAGACGGCGCTGGCCAGAGACCCGGAGTACCTGCGATCCCTGGCGATTATTTATCAAGCCCAGGGCCGCAATGCGGATGCCCAGCGCGTGCTCGCGCAGGCGTTGTCGCTGCCTTTTCCCGATAGCGGAACCAGCCTCAAAGCGGATACCAAGCTGCAGTACGCCGGCATCCTGATGGAGGCCAAGCGTTACGACCAGGCCGCATCGCTATATGTGCAGATACTCAACGACAATCCCAGCAACGTTTCGGCGTGGATGGGCCTGGTGAGCGCGCATCACGAACTGGGGCAGGACACGCAGGCCATTGCCGACGTGGAGAAGATGCCGCCGGCCACCTACGAGTCAGCGCTCAACGATCCGGGATTCCTGTCGATGCTGGGCGCGATTTATCAACAGGCTAACCAGTTCGAGGTTGCCCAGGGGCTGCTGGAACGATCGGCCAAGCTGGAGATTGCGGCGGGCGGCCAACCCAGCGTCGCTCTCGAATTGCAATTGGCCGCCATCTACCTGCTGCGCAACGACACCACGCAGGCTTATGCAATTTACAGCCAGGTGCTGAAGAACAACCCGGACCGCGTAGATGCATGGAAGGGCCTGATAGGCACGTTGCTGGCAACCAACCGCAACTCGGAGGCGCTGCAGCAGATTGCCCTGATTCCAGCGCCGGTGCGCAAGCAGCTTGAAAGCGACATCGAATTTGTGCAGAGCGAGGCCAGCCTGTATGCGGCCAGCGGCGATATTCCCCACGCCGTCGAATACATGAACCGCGTGCAGGCTCACTACGCCAGGCTCAAGACGCAGCCTCCCGTCAAGATCGATATACAGAACGCATGGCTGCTGTACAACACGGGGAACGACCGCGCCCTTTATCCGGCCCTGATGCGCCTGGGAATCCGCAACGACCTGACTGTAACGCAACGGGAGACGGTCCAGGACATCTGGGCCAACTGGAGCGTGCGCCGCGCCGCAACGGCGATGGAAAACGGCAACGTCCGGCGCGCCGTGGACATTCTGGATGCAGCATCGCAGGCGTTCCCGGACAACCTGACGGTACGCAAGGCAGTGGCCGGCGGGTATGCGCGGGTTGGCCGAGCGAAGGAGTCATTGTCGCTGTTCAAGACCGTTCCCATGCAGGATGCAACCTCAGGGGACTTTCAGGGCGCAATCGGGGCGGCGCTGCAGGCCAACGACAAGACGCAGGCTGAGCTATGGCTGCGCCAGGCACTCGACCGGTATCCGCGCGATCCGGCCGTTTTGTCGCTTGCAGCGCGGTACGAACAGGCTCGCGGCGACAATCAGCGCGCAGCCGACTATTATCGCGCCTCTTTGGCGGCCATGCCGGCGGCAACGCCCGTGGACAGACTGGCCCACGAACTGGTGTATCCCGAGCAGGACCTGAAAACCCATCGCGCTGTAACGGCAGCCGATCTGCATCACCTGCTCGACCCCGACTACGAACCTTTTGCAAAGACAACCAAATTGCGGCATCTGCCCGCATATGGACCCGACCCTTACGAGGGATCTGCCCCGGTCGTGCTGGCCCAGCCGCAGTCGCCGTCGCAGCAGGCGCCGGCAGCAACGGGGAAGAATACTTCTTCAACCATCGAGGAACAGTTGCCCGCCGCGCCTGATTCCAATCCTGTCATCACAAATATTCCTACGACGCAGCCGCCGAATCCGCAGCTTTTTCGGCAGCAGAGCGCGACGCAGATTGAAATCGGAGATTCAGGCTCGAGCCAGCCTGCCTATGGCGGATTGGTGGTGCGGGACGCGGTATACCACCCTAAAGGCCTGGGCAATGTGCAGCCGGGAGCAATTACGGCGGTGCAGCCTGCTCATGGCGGCGCTGCCGGCGGAGCTTATGGGATAGCTTCAGCGGAGATGGCGCAGGCTCAATATTCGGAACGGCCGGGTGTGCCGATATCCGCGAACGCGCCCCATTCCATGGCTTCCGATGCCTGGAAGGGGCTGATTTTCTCGCTGATGGCCGGCAATCGCAACGCCGAAGCGCTTGCGGAGCTGGAGAAGATTCCGCCGGATGTACGCAAGCAGCTCGAAGCCGACATCGAATTTGTGCAGGGCGTCGCCAGCTTGTATGTCGCGGTCGGCGATTCCACGCACGCTACCGAATATCTGAACCGGGTGGAGAACTACTATCTCCTGCACCGGTCGACTGCGCCAGCGGGGCTCGAGATCCAACACGCCTGGCTGCTCTACAACACGAAGGACGACATCGCGCTTTATCCAGTCTTGTTGCGTCTGGATTCCCGCCAGGATTTGACCTCCGCGCAGAGGGAGCAGGTTGAGGGCCTGTGGGCGGAATGGGCCGTTCGCCGCGCCGAAACCGCGATGGATGACGGCAATCTGCTGCGCGGCGTGGAGATTCTGCAAGCCGCAGCCCAGGACTACCCGGACAACCTGGAAGTCCGCAGGGCGGTGGCAGGCGCGTATGCGAGGGTAGGGCGGGCGACCGATGCAGTGACTCTTTTCAAGTCGATTCCGATGGACAACGCAAGCTCAGGCGATTATCAGGGCGCGATTTCGGCAGCTCTGGGGGCGACGGACATGGTCCAGGCTGAGGCCTGGCTGCGCCAGGCGCTGGCGCTTTATCCCCGCGACCCGCAGATTCTTGGACTCGCCGCACGGTTCGAAAAGGCCCGCGGCAACAACGAACGCGCCGTCGACTTCTGGCGCGCCGCACTGGCGGCCATGCCTCCGGGCGCGGCCATGAAGAGTCTGGATAGCGGGCTGGTTTATCCTCCCGGGTCCTACCGTGCCCCGGCGCCGGGCGACACGCGACGCCTGCTCGATCCGCGCAACGACCCGCTGACGACCACCAAGCTGCCGCCTTTGCCTGCTTATGCTCCCCCGGCTGCCAACCAGGCCCCGGTTGGGGTACCGAGTCCAGCGGCGACGCCTGCGCCGCAGCATCAGTGGCTGAGTGCACCGTCAGACAATCCGCTCCCACTGCCCAGCGCCCCGGCGTCCACTCCGGTTCCAGTGCCAAATGCACAGCAGGGAACGCCGCCCGGCAACGCGCCCATTTACATACCCCAGAGTTCAAGAGAGGGAAGTTCGGTGGCCCAGCCGGTGCTGATCCAGCAAAGCTGGACGCAGGAAGCGACGCCCCAGCCAAGTGCGAACACAACTCAAAACAGGAAAAAGGCTCATGCCGCGTCCAGGGCCAAAGTCTCTTCGAAACCGCAAAGCTACTCGGGCAGGGTGAACCTACCGCCCTCGGAGCAGACCATCAATTCGGCGGAGCCGGAATCGACGCCCGCTCCAGCGCAGGGATTGCGGATTTCATCCGAGCCCATGGGGACGATGGCTGCCCAGGTGCAGGCCCTGTTTGCCGACCAGACGGATAGCCAACTGACGCAGGGATCGGCTTCGGTGCTGCGCGGATTGCCGAATGTGCCGATGAATTCGCAACTTGGTTCCCCGAGCAATTCCCAAATCAATCCTCAACTCCAGCCCCAACTCAATCCGCCGGTCAATCTGGGTGCGGGACCTTCCGGTCCGGGCGCGGCTCCCTCGAATGCGGGCCAGTTGACAGCAACGCAGTACACGCCCTCAGCGCAGGAAGCGGCCACGGGCGCATACTCCGTGCCCAAACAGCAGACTGCGCAGCCTGAGAAGCCCGCAGCGGCCTCGACACAGCCGAACTGTACCTATACGACGAGATGCAGGAAGAGCAAGCGGGCAAAAAAGCAGGCCAGCCGGCAGACAAATTCGACTTTGGGTAATACTCCTGCTCTCAAGAACGCGCCTGAGACGCCCGCAGCTGTGCCTCCTGAAAGCCAGCAGCAGGGCGAGGCTCCCTACGAAGCGCAGGCGCAGCCCGCCGCGCCTGCCTCGAGTGGCGCTGGGCTAACCGACGAGGAGCTTGAACAGCGCGGCCTTCCACCGCTGCGCGGGCCGTGGGTTCGTGTCCAGCGCGGCGCAAACCCCGTGAGCCCGCGCGAAGAGGCGGAGATGCAGTTGCGAGCCATCGAGAGCGGGTACAGTGCCTGGCTGGGCGGCACCGGCCTTATCAACTATCGCAGCGGCGCGCTCGGCTATGACCACCTGGCAGCCCTCGAAGCCCCCTTTGAGGCATCGCTGCCGATGGGCTATCATGCGCGGCTTACCATTGTTGCCAGGCCTGTGTTCCTCGACTCCGGCCAGGCCGACGGCACCGCGACGATCTCCGTTCTGCAGTCGACCACGGCCGGGACCTACCCGGCTACGATCCCGGAACCAATCGGAACTTTGACCAACACGAGCACCACGATACCGGCGCAGCAGAACGCTGTGGGGATTGGAGGCGAGGTGCAGCTGGCATTTCCGCATCTGGCGATTGCCGGCGGATACACGCCGGCCGGATTCCTGGTGTCTACATTCACCGCCCGGGGCATGTGGAGACCGGGCAACGGCCCCATCACCTTCAGCGTGGTCCGCGACTCGGAAAAAGACAGCCAGCTCTCCTACGCCGGACTCCGCGATCCAGCCGGGAATACGCTGGGCCACCTGGGACAGATTTGGGGCGGGGTAGTTTACAACCAGGGCAATGTGCAGTTTGCGCGCGGCGACGCGATGTCAGGATTCTACGTCGGCGCGGGCGGCCAGTATCTTACCGGCTACAACGTGGAGAGCAATACCCGCGTCGATGGCAACGGGGGCGCTTATTGGCGTGTGCTGACCTCGCCGGAGTACGGCAACCTTAGCATCGGCGTGAACTTCTTTGCCATGCACTACGCCAACAACGAGAACGCATTCACGCACGGCATGGGAGGGTATTTCAGCCCCCAGGGCTACTTCCTGGGCAACGTGCCGATCACTTTTGTCGGCCACTACCTGACCA